>WBZS01000451.1_pt1 | contig 54252 bp, 50 predicted proteins | sample 5204201 | NCBI WGS metagenome assembly WBZS01 (sample SAMN12344357, study PRJNA552823) | activated sludge metagenome | biome: Activated sludge suspended growth; feature: Nitrification reactor; material: Wastewater; isolation source: activated sludge from nitrification reactor of wastewater...
ATAGGCCGGACCGGGACACGGATGTTCACGGATATGGCACGGATCACACGGAAACATCTCGAATGGCTCCGTGCCATCCGTGAACATCCGTGTGATCCGTGTACAGGGCCAGCCGTCCGAATCCGGTTCCTCAGGCCCAACCGCCCACCGTGTTCGTCATCCCGGCGAAAGCCGGGATCCAGTGACCGAGGGTCAGGAACCTGGCTGAGCGCAGCCAGGGATTGGCCGGATCCCTTCACAAAGTGAAATCTCGGGCCGTGATCAATCGACAAAAAGCGTTGACGCTTTCGCGTCGTCGTCACAAAAAAAAAAGGGCCGAGTGGATCACTCGGCCCTTCTCGCGGGTTGAGGCTAGGGTCCCCAGTACGTGCTGTTCCAGTTGACCGAGTTCCAGTTCACCGAATTCCAGTTGACCGAGTTCCAGTTCACACTGTTCCAGTTGACCGAATTCCAGTTCACGCTGGTCCACGTGACCGGCTGCGACCCGCTCCAGAGCAGCTTGCTGGCCGGAGTGCCGGTGTTGGCGCTTTGGCTCGTCGTGCCCGCGATCGCGGCCGCCACGTCGAGATAACCGGCGCCCGCGGTGTTCTTCTTGTAGCCGCTCCAGTTCGTGTTGGCCGTTGCCATCAGCCGATACTTGACCTGATCGGGTGTCAGGTTGGGCTCATCCTGCAGGAGCAGGGCCACAGCGCCCGAGACCATCGGCGCCGCCATCGACGTCCCCGACATGCGGAAGTACCTGGCGCCGTTGTAGCTGACCAGGTTGGCCGGATGATCGGCGGGCAGACCCTGTCCGGCATTGCCCATCAGGCTGACGATGTTTTTGCCCGGGGCGACGATATCGGGCTTCTTGTAGCCGGCGCCGGTGGTGCCGTAGGTGGAGAAACTCGCCACGACGTCGTCGGCAATGGAGACCGTGCCCTTGTCGTCGACGGCGCCCACTGTGATGATGAAGGGGTCGTTGGCCGGCGCATAGTCCGAGCCCTTGCCGGTGTTGCCGGCCGAGGCCACGACCACGATCCCGTTGAACCAGAGCACCTCCACCGCGGCGTTGATCGGACTGGTCGTGTACGACTCAGCCACCGCGCTGTTGAGCGAGAGGTTGACGACCCGGATGTTGTAGGTCGCCTTGTTTTGCAGGATCCACTGCAGGCCCTGCACCACGCTGAGCGCGGTGCCCGCGCCTTTGTTGAGATCATCGCTGACTTTGACGTTGATGATGTTGGCCTGCGGAGCCACGCCGATGTAAGCGCCGTTTGAGCTCCGGCCGTTACCGCCGATGATGCCGGCGACGTGGCTGCCGTGGCTGTAGGCGTCGAAGGTGGTCGCGTTGTAGCCGTTGTTGAAGGCCACGTTCGCGACCACACGGTTCTGGCCCATGATCGAGTACAGGTCGGTCTGCCAGTTGACGCCGCTATCGACGACCGCGATGCCGATGCCTTGGCCCTTGAGCCGGCTCCACACCTGGTCGGCTTTGATAGCTTTGATGTACGTGTTGATGAGGTTGCCCGTAGTCGTGCAATCCCCGCAATCCGTGCGGGTCACGGGCGCATCGAACGACACGACCCGAACACCGAACGTCCGGGCCAACTCCGGGGTCTGCCGGGCCGGGAGCGAAGCCGCGAAGCCGTGGATGATGGCCAGGTCGGCTGTGACCACGCCGCCCAGTTCGCGCACGCGCGCCTCGGGCAGTGCGCTGTCGGCCGACTTCTGAACGATGACCCCGACCTGCAGGTCGGGTTGCTCGGTCGCAAGTGTCGCAAGATAGGGGTGGAGATTCTTCGGCGTGCCGGAAGCCACAGTCGGTAACGGCCCGAGCAGGCTCAATCCGACGATCAGCGCAGTCAGCCCATGTAAGTACCGCTTAAGCATTCGTCCTCAACTTCTGACGCCTGATACCTTCACAGGATGAGCGCGCGCCAGGCGCGACCCGCGTGCTCATGGTTGTCACGTCGATCCCAACCCAAGCCTAACATTTGCGGGGCGGCCTAAGGGAAATGGTCTAGTTGGGTTCGTGAGCGACGGTTGGCGTTTTGAGAACCGGCTCCGGCGGGAGGGTTCGGCGCGTTCGCGGTAGAGCGCGCAAGAGCGTCGGAACGAATCACCCTGAGTTGCTGCCTGCACACCTATGTCAAGAAGCGAAGCCCGGTCAGGTTGGAGGCCGCGGACCACAGCTTTACCAAAACCAAACGTTGGACTCCAGCAAAGTACTCGGGACTCAAGTCGATATCCACCGATATAATGCGGGCCTGGGGGCAAGATGACTTTACCGGAACGGATCGGTCCATACACGATTGAGCGTGAGATCGGCCGAGGCGGCATGGCCATTGTTTATCTGGCCAAACACGTCGCTACCCATGAGCAGATCGCGCTGAAGGTCTTACCGCGCCAATTCACGTTCGACCCCGAGTTCCTGGGGCGATTTCGACGCGAGGCCCAGACGGCTCGCGCGCTCAGTCATCCCGCCATCGTCGCGGTGCTCGATCACGGCGACGACGACGATCAGCCGTATATCGCGATGCGCCATATGTCGGGCGGCACATTGGCCGACCGGATGCTGCGCGGCAAACTCAGCGACGCTCAGATCCGCCAGATCGTGCAACAGATCGGCTCGGCGCTTGATCACATCCACAACGCCGGGCTGATCCATCGCGACCTTAAGCCCAACAACATCCTGTTCGACGAACACAACAACGCTTACCTCGCCGACTTCGGCGTGGCCAAGATGACGCTGGCCTCGGCCGCGCTGACCACGGCCACGTACGTCGGCACCCCGGCCTACATGAGCCCCGAGCAGGCGACGGCCCGCGGCGACGTCGACCTGCGCAGCGACGTGTACGGTCTGGGCGTGATCGTGTATGAGATGCTGACCGGCAAGCCGCCCTACACGGCCGACACACCGTTCGGGTTGAGCCTGGCGCACCTGAACGATCCGATCCCGCTGATCAGCCCGATCCGGCCGGATCTCGGCCGAGCCGGCGACGGTGTGCTCCGTATGGCCCTGGCCAAACGCCCGCACGAGCGCTATCCCACCGCCGGGCGGTTGGTGCGCGCCATCGACCAATTGCTCTCGGGCGAACCGGTGGATGAACTGACACTGCTGCCCGCCGAGCCCAGCCCGACCTTGTTGGCGCCGCGCCGGCCGATGGCCAGCGCAGGCCGCGCCTGGTTGTTCGGATCGGCGGGCGCAGCGATCATGGCGATGACGATGGGGTTGGCCGCGCTGGCCGGAACGGCCGCCTACGGGCTGCCGTGGCAAGCGAACCCGCTGGAGGGCACGCCGGTCGACGCGGTGGCGCCGGCGGTGATGGAGCTCGACGTCCTCAACGACGCCCGGCTGCGGGCGTTGACGACGGCGACCTCGACGGCGCTGCCCACACAGACCGTGACCGCCACCGCGGAGCCGACCCAGACCGCGACGCCGACCGTGAGCCCGTCATCCACGGTGACCCGGCGCTCGATCCTGCCGAGCGCGACCGCGGAAGTCGTCCAGGCGCAGCCCAACACGCAGGCCCCGGAGCCGACACAACCGCCCCAGCCCACCGTCGCGCCGCCGACGTCGACACCGCTCCCGCCGGCCACCGAACCCGCCAAGCCGACGCCAACCGTAGCGCCTGTGACCGTCGCCGTGACGGCCACGCGCTTGAGCCCGACCGACACGCCGGTTCCACCGACGGAGGTGCCTCCGACAGCCGTGCCGCCCACGGAGACGTTCACGCCCGAGCCTACGCCGACGGATATCTACGAGCCGCCGATCGACACGTGCCCGCCGAAGTACGGCTATCAGTGCCCTTGACGATGCCTTGCCGGAGCAGGCGACAAACGCAAAACCGCGAGCGGGGCACACCCCGCTCGCGGTTTTGCGTTTGTCGCGACCTCTTCTCAACGCGTTTCGGTGACCTTGCGGATCGAACGCGGCAGGTCGGGATCGAGGCCACGGGCCTGGGCCAGATGAAAGGCCATGATCTGCGCCGGCAGGATCGCGGCCAACGGCGTGAGCGCCTCGGGCAGGCCGGCAGGCACCGGCACCAGGATCTCGCCTGCGCGAGCCGACCCGGTCTGATCGGTGAACACGATCACGGTCGCGCGCTGGCGCAGCAGCGCCTCGCGCAACTCAGCGAATTCGTCTCGGAAGGTCTCACCGACGTCGATCAGAACGACCGGGAACCCGGGCTCGATGACGGCCATCGGGCCGTGCATGAAATCGGCGATGGAGTACGGCTCGGCGAGCAGGTGCGTGAGTTCTTTGACTTTGAGCGACAACTCGAAGGCCGTGGCGTAGTTATAGCCGCGCCCAAGCACGACGCAGCGACTGGCCGGCGCCAGGGCCTGCGCCGCTTCCTGCGCCGCGGGCGCAGAGCCAAGAGCCTCGGTGAGCGCCGCCGGCGCGGCATCGAGCCCGGTAGCGAGTTCGCCGGCGCCCATCGCCACGGATAGCATTGCCAGCGCACCGAGCGCAGCGGTATAGGTCTTGGTGGCTGCCACGCTGCGCTCAACACCGGCACAGAGATCGATAACGTGATCCGAAGTCGCGGCCAGCGGCGAGCCCGGCGTGTTGGTAAGCGCGACCGTCGGCGCGGATTGACGCCGGGCGGCGGCCAGCACCGCAACGATGTCGGGCGATTGACCGGATTGCGAAATGCCGATGGCCAGGGTCTGGCGTAGCCGCGGCACATTCTCGAAGCGGCTGAACAACGAAGGGGCCGCCAGCGCGACAACGATCTGGTTGTGAGCGCCGAAAAGATACTGCGCATAACGGGCCGCGTTATCGGAAGTGCCGCGGGCCGCGATCAAGACTCGGTCGATGTCGCCGGAGCGCATGGCCTTGGCTAACCGCGCAATCGGCATGGCCTGTTCGCGCAACAGCCGGGCCATGACGTCGGGCTGTTCGTGGATCTCGTCCAGAAGAATGGAAGTCATTGTCGCTCCTGAGTGATCGCGATGTTGTGGCTGCCGCTCCAGGTGTCAAGTCTTGAAGGTCGAACACCGGTCCGGCGCACCGCGTCAAGGCCCCTTGGGTGAGGCGCTTTAGTGTACCGGCCCTCAGTGTGAGCGTCAATCAGGGCGCCTGAAAACAGGGTTTCGATATTCCTGGTAACTGTTCAGCCCTGTCGGGAAGAGGCAGGCGAAAAAACGGGGTGATGTAAGGGTCGGGGCGTTGCCCCGACCCTTACATCACCCCGTTTTTTCGCCCCAATTTCCTGCCGACTGAGCAGTAACTATTTCTGACGCGACGGCGCGGGCTCCGTCAATCCACCCCCTCGCCATCGAGGGCGTCGGACGGCGCGATCTCCTTGAACGGGTCGCCCTGGGACCCACAGGCCTTGAGCGCCGCCTCCAACTCGCGCTCCCAGTCCGGCCCCTCGAGCGGTTGGGCCTCGGTAAAGACGCGCACCCAGGCGATCAACTCGGCCTCGACGCCGAAGATCATCACACCGCCCGCGCGATAGGGAGGCCCGTCGCCGGTGTCAGCCCAGAAGACCCACTCGGTCCAGACCACGGAGTCCGATCGGGCGCTGCGCACCAACTCGGCCGTCAACGTCGGCACCCCGGCGAACGTCAACGCCCAGCGCCGGCAGATCGCGTCGCGGCCCCGGGCGTTACGTTCCGGATGCGCGGGATGCACGCTGACGGCGTCGTCGCTCCAGCAGGCGCCGACGGCGTTCACGTCGTGCGCGTTCCAGGCACGCTGCAGCCGTTCGATGACGGGCGGCAAAGGCGCAGGAGCCATCGGAGCCTTCCTTGTTTGCGGCAGACAACGGGTTCAGGCACCCGTTGGTTCGCGCGGCTTGCTGCCGCGCTCGTGTCGGCCTACATGTACGTGTTCGGAAGTGCGACGAAGGATCAGCGATCGCCGGGCGCGAGTCGCACCTCGCTCGAAGGCGGAAGCCAGGACGCGAAGGTTGGGCCGGGCGGCGCCGGGATGCGCGCCAGCTCGGCGGGCGTGGCAGCATGCCTCCGGGCAAGTTCGAGCTTGAGGCTGGTCTCGCCTGCGCGCATCGCCCAGTTGTGATTGGCGGAGAAGATCGGTTTGAAGATGAAGGAGAGGTCGCGCAGCAGCGGCTTGGTCACCGCGATGCGCCAGTCGTACGTGGCGGCGACCTCGTCTCCGACTTGAGCGAAACGCCAGATCCCGCGTCCGACGAAGTCGCCGGTGGCCTTCAGGCTGAAGCCGTGCGGCAGGTCGACGGCAGTGACCGTGAAGGCCCAACGCAGCGTGTACGGGAGCCAGCCCTTCGTGAACAGCGCGATCTCACGTCCGACGCCGTCGGGCCCTCCGGGCGCCAGTTCGTCGACCTTGAGATAGACGGCGGGCCACCAGCGCACAAGGTCGCGCGCATCGCTCAACACGGCCGCCACCTCGGCACAGGTGCCGCGGACACGCCACGTGGTGATGAAGTGATAGTCGCTCGAGGCATTCATGGCGACCGCTCTGGAAGCAGGTCCTGCCGACGCATCAGCCCTGCTTGCTCCCACGTTCAGCTCGCACGCTTGTAATTAAGACTATTCTACTCCTGTTATCAACACAAGACACCGGGAGTACCCCGACGTGCCCGGACGTCTAGCGCCCGAAGCGATTGACGATCCAGACGCCGGCGAGGAGCAGCCCGCCACCGATCACCTGCAAGGCATCCGGATATTCGCCAAGCATCGGGATCGCGAGCAGCAGCGTGACGATGGGCTGCAACAACAACGTGATCGACACGATCGAGGCCGGCAGATGCCCGAGCGCGTAGTTCACCAGCAGATAGCCGCCGATCTGGGTGAACACGCCGATGGCCAGCATCCAGATATAAGTCTGCGTCGTGTACCCGAACAGGGGCTGGCCGAACGTCACAGCCACGACGAATAACCCCGTCAGACTCGCCAGCGCCGACAGCCACCACGAGGTCAGGGCGCTGGTCCCGGTGCGCGCCTGCTGCGTGGCGAGGAAGTATCCGGCGTAGAAGACACCGGCCGTCAGGCTCATCAGCCCACCCAGACCCGCCTGCCCGCCGATCGAAAAGTCGCCGGCGACCAGCGCGAACGCGCCGATCAGGGCCACGGCCAGGCCGAGCCAGTAGCCGCGCTTGAGTGGTTGTTTGAGCCACAGCCAGGTCGCCAGACCCACCCAGAGGGGCGCGGTGTTCCCCAGGAACGTCGCGTTGGCGGCCGAGGTCATCAGCACCGACTGGTTCCACAGAGCCAGGTCGCCGGCGAAGCACAGCCCGGCCACCACCGCCATCCAGCCGGCAAACCGCGATCGCACAGGTCGCCGCCGCACCTCGACGGCGAATGGCAGACTGAAGACCGCCACAGCCAAGGCCATGCGATAGAAGCCGCTGACCGCGCCCGGCGCGCCCGCCCACCGGACGAAGATGGCCGACGAGCCCATCCCGATCACACCGAATAACAGGCCGATCAGGGGCCATGGCCGGGCCGGCCGAACCGAGACGGCATCGGGCGCCGTCACGCCGAGGCGTCCAGGGTGGGCGCCTTGCGCCGGACCATGACGTGCCTGGGTGTGGCAGGCAATTCCAGAAGCCCGCCCGGCAGGAACTCGGGATAGACCGTGAGCGCTCCGAGCGTCGCGATCGGGTGCCAGGCATATTCCATCATGTTCCCGTCGACGTGGATGGTTCGCACACCTTCGAGGACGTTCCAGGGCGAGTCGGCCGTGAAAGTCATCAGCCAGTACAGGCCCATCTCGTGAAAGCGCGCCAGCCGCTCGTCGATGAAGAAGTGCTCGACGACCCAGAGCAACCGCTCGGGCCTGACCTCCGCCGAGAGCTCTTCGCGCATCTCGCGCATCAGGGCCTCGGGCGAACCCTCCTCGATCTCGATCCGCCCGCCCGGCGTGAACCAGAACGACTGATCGGCGATGCGCTGCAGCAGCACGTGCCCGTCGCGGACCGCCACGCCGGCGGTGCGCGCCATGAAGTGCGTGTTGTTCACTCGAAAGGAGAGCATGACGTCACAGCTTGCGAAAGTCGACCGGCTGCCCGGCGAAGCGCTTGCGCATCACGCGCACAGCCGGCGCATGGCGGTCGACAAGCAGAAAACGGCGGCCCAACTCGGCGGCGGCGACGCCCGTCGTGCCCGAGCCGGCGAAGAAATCGACGACCAGGTCGCCCGGATCCGACGAGGCCGCGACGATCCGGCGCAACAGCGAGAGCGGCTTCTGCGTCGGATAGCCGGTCTTCTCTTTTCCGGTCGGGCTGACGATGGTCAGCCACCAGGTGTCGGTCGGCAGCTTGCCGCGCGCGGCCTTCTCGGGCCCGACAAGCCCCGGAGCCATGTACGGGATGCGGTCGATGGCCTCGAGGTTGAAGACGTAACGCCCCGGATCGCGCGCGTACCAGAGGATGTTGTCGTGCTTGGGCGGCCATTTGCGCCGGGTCCGCGCGCCGTAGTCGTAGGCCCAGATGATCTCGTTGAGAAAGCCGTCGCGCCCGAACAGACCGTCGAGCAGCACCTTGCAGTAGTGGACCTCGCGGTAGTCGATGTGAAAGTACAGCGAGCCATCGGGGGTGAGGATGCGGCGCGCCTCGACCAGCCGCGGCTCGAGAAAGGCCAGATAGTCATCGAAACGATCGAGATACGACTGCACACCGACCTGCTCGCTCACGTAGCGGCGTCCGGCGAAACCCGTGCGATCGCCATCGCCCTCGCCGGCGCGGGCGGTGCGGATCTGCGTGCGCGTCTGACGCTTGCCGGTGTTGAAGGGCGGATCAATGTAGATCAGGCGCGCGCAGCTGTCGGGCAGCGAGCGCAGGACGGTGAGGTTATCGGCGTGGTAGACGGTATTGGCGGACACGGGGCGATTGTAATTCACCGGGGTGCCCGCGGCGCGCCAACCCAGGCCCCCCGTTCTCCCCTTTTCTGCGGCGCCGATTTTCCAATAATGTTCCGTATTGGAGTTTATTCACCGGGAAGGGGAGTTGTCGCGTTGGTGACCGGCTCGCCTTCCCGGCCTCATTCTGTGCTCGCCACATCGTCCGCAGGAGACGCCATGAAGACCGTGCCCCTTGTTGCGCTGCTGCTCTCCGTGCTCCTGACGGCCTGTGCCCAGACCCCGGCAACCGTCGCGCCCACCCCCATCCCGCCAGCGACGCGTGTCGCGCCGACGACCGGCGCGCCGGCGACCGCCACAGTCGCCCGGCCCTCGCCCACCGCGCCGCAGCCCACGCACACGCCCGTGCCGCCGACCGCGACGCCGCTGCCCGCCCCAACCGCGACGGCATTGCCCGCGCCCGAGACGCTGACGATCTTTCAGACGGCGATGGAGAAGGACGCGCAGCGCTATCAGTTTGCGCTCGATCACGGCGCGCGATTCGTCACTGCCCCCGATGCGCGGGCGTTCTATATCATCTGGTATCCGCCGGGCGCCAGCGCGGCCGAGCCGCCGCCCATGATCGTGACGATCCACGGCCACGGCAGCTACGCCTTCGACGAGTTCTTCCTCTGGCAGCCCTACGCCCAGGAACGGGGCTACGGCATCATCGCGCTGCAGTGGTGGTTCGGCACAGGCGAGAAGATGGAAGACTATTATCTGCCGCACGAGATCTACGAGGTCTTTGCCTCGGCCTTCACGACCGAGCACATCCGCCCCGGTACCGTGCTCTTCCACGGATTCAGCCGCGGCTCGGCGAATTCGTACGGCGTGGCCGCGATCGACAACAGCCTGGGTCAACCGTACTTCGCGTTGACGATCTCAAACGCCGGCAAGCCCGGGCTCGACTTCCCGATCAACGGCGACATCATCAACGGCAAGTTCGGGGATCAGCCCTTCGCGGGCGCGCACTGGGTGATGGTCTGCGGCATGCACGACCCGCACCCCGACCGTGACGGCTGCGACGGCATGCACGAGGCCCGCGACTGGGTCACGCAGTACGGCGCCACGGTGGACCTGTTGATCGAGGACCCGAACGGCGACCACGGCGCGTTCCACATGAACCCCGACAACGTCAACGCCGCGCTCGACGTCTTCGCCGCGCGCCTGGCGCTCGTCGCGCCCTAGCCCAGACCGTCTCGAGATGGGATTGTTCAGCCGGGTGCGGAAAGACCAGGTGAAAACCGGCCCCACTTGCGCGTGGCCGGTTTCGCTTCTCGTCGTATTGAAGCTCAGGCGATCAGACGCTGCAGCCGTTCGGCCGCGCGCTCGAGCGTGACCTGCTGCTTGCAAAAGGCAAAGCGGATCCGGCCGCGGGTGATGGCCTCACGACCCGGGCTGTAGAACGCGCTGAGCGGGATGGCGGCGACGCCGATCTCGGTCGTCAGCCAGCGGCAGAAGGCCGCGCCCTCGAGGTCGACGCCGGAGCGCTGGGCGACGTCGGCCACGTCGGTCACGACGAAGTAGCCACCGTCCGGCACGGTCGGCTTGAAACCCAACTCGGTCAGCACGTCGGTCAGATAGTCGCGCTTGCGCTCGAAGTCGTCGGCCAGCGCCTGAACGACGGCGTCGCAATGCGTGAGCGCCACCGCCGCCGCGGTTTGCAGTGGGATCGGGGTCGCGAACGTGATGTACTGGTGCGTGCGCCGGACCGCCGGGGTCAGCGCCGGGTCAGCGATCGCCCACCCCACCTTCCAGCCCGTGAAACTGAAGCTCTTGCCCAGGCTGCCGATCGTGATCGTGCGGTCGGACATCCCGGGCTGAGTCGCCAGCCGCACGTGGCGGGCCGAGCCGTACACCAGGTGCTCGTAGACCTCGTCCGTGATCGCAATCACGTCCCACGCCACGCACAGGATCGCGATGGCCTTGAGCTCGTCGGCCGTGAACACCTTGCCGCTCGGGTTATGCGGGGTGTTGACCAGGATCACGCGGGTGCGCGCGTTGAAGGCGGCGTTGAGTTCGTCGAGATCGAGGCGCCAGCCCGTCTCGCCGGGTTGCGGCGGGTGAAGGGGAACGTAGCGCGGCACGCCACCGGCCATGTGCACGGCCGGCACATAGCAGTCATAGAAGGGCTCGATGAGGATCACTTCGTCGCCGGGGTCGACCAGGCCCTGAATGGCCGAGAAGATCGCCTCGGTGGCGCCGCACGTGATCGTCACCATCGATACGGGGTCGACGTCCTGGCCGTAGAACCGGCGTGCATGCTCGGCGACCGCCGTGCGCAGATCGAGCTGACCGATGCCCGCGGCGTACTGGTTCTGACCGGCCGTGATCGCGGCGATCGCCGTCGCTTTGACCGACTCGGGACCGTCGAAATCGGGATAGCCCTGACCGAGGTTGATGGCGTTGTGACGGGCCGCGAGGGCCGTCATCTCGGAGAAGATCGTGGTGCCAAAATCGGCGACCCGGTGGGCGAGACGGGGCGACATCGCGCCACTCTACCATGATTCACCGGTTGTAGGCATCGTTTGCGGGTATCATCAGCGCGGAGGCGCCGATGGACCTGAGACCCGGACACAATGGATTGCCCTGCCTGACCCTGACGACGCGCGACGGCGCGCAGGCCGTGATCTACGCCGATGGCGCGCACGTGACATCCTGGCGGCCCGTCGGCGGCGCCGAGCAGATGTTCCTGAGCGAACACTCCGAGTTCACGCCCGGGCGCGCGATCCGCGGCGGCGTGCCGGTGGTCTTCCCCCAATTCTCGGGTGAAGGACCGCTGCCCAAGCACGGCTTCGCGCGCAATCAAATGTGGCAGCTCGACTCGGCCGAAGCCGGCGGCGAGCGCGCGACGGCCCGCTTCAGCCTCGAGGACAACGACGTCACCCGCGCCATCTGGCCGTCGCGTTTTCATGCGACCTGCGCCGTGACGCTCGCCGGAAAGGAACTCGCGGTGACGCTCGCCGTGAAGAACACGGACGTCGGGCCGTTCAGTTTCACGGCCGCGCTCCATACGTATCTGGCGGTGCACGACTGCACGGAAACGTCGGTCTCCGGGCTACAGGATCTGGCCTATCGCGACGCCGCGCAGGGCGACCCGCCCGGCACGTCGCCGCGGCTCGACAGACAGCCGGCGTTGCGCTTCCCGGGCGAGGTCGACCGCGTGTACTACGGCGCTGGGCCGGTGCGGGTCAACGAAGCCGACCGCGCGCTCGACATCTGGTCCACCGGTTTCCCGGATGTGGTCGTCTGGAACCCCGGCCCGCGGTTGGCCGCTCAACTCAAAGATCTGCCGCCCGACGGCCACCGCGGCTTCATCTGCGTCGAGGCCGCCGTCATCGGCCGACCGGTGCTGCTCGTGCCCGGCGAGACCTGGCAGGGCACCCAACACCTGCGCCTGGGCTGAACCCGAACGAACTGACCCGGCACCGCAACCCACCATGCCCGCCTACACCAGCTACCGCATCCGCGAGCCTTTGACGATCGACGGCCGCCTTGACGAGCCCGCCTGGCTCAAGGCGCCGCGCTCGCCGCGCTTTGTCGATATGCTCAACGGCCAACCCGCGCACTTCGACACGCAGGCCGCGGTCGTGTGGGACGACACCGCGTTGTATGTGGGCTTCTGGATCGAGGAGCCGTTCGTCACGGCCACGCTCACCGAACGCGACCAGCCGATCTTCGTCGACAACGACGTCGAAGTCTTCATCGATGCCGGCGACGCCTATTACGAGTTCGAGATCAACGCTCTCGGCACGGTCTATGAGGTGCTCTTCATCTGGCAAGACGCGTTCGAGCGTTTCGATCGCCGGCGCTTCGACGTGCATCGTCAGCGCGCCGTGACCTTCGGCGGGAACTACGACCGCGACGGGCTCACGTTCTGGAAGGGCGCCCACCCGCGCGGGTTGCGCTGGGCCTTCACCGATTGGGATCTGACGGGTCTGCAGACCGCCGTGCACGTCGACGGCACGCTTAACGATCGCACCCGCGTCGACCGGGGCTGGACGGTCGAGCTGGCCTTCCCCTGGGCGGGAATGCGTTCGTGGGCGCTTGAGCGCAACCTGCCGCCGCGCGCGGGCGACACCTGGCGTCTGTTCTTTGGGCGCTTCGAGCACCTCGAGATCAGCGGTCAGACCATCCATCCCGCCTGGAGCTGGGACCCCATCGGCTCGCCCGACACGCACACGCCCGAGCGTTTCACGCCCGTGACCTTCAGCGACCGATTCGTCGACGACCCCCGCTGACGCGACCGGACGGCGCGCTCACTTCGTCAGCCGCGCCCAGGTCTTCTGCATCACAACGGCGTCCTTTTCCATGATCGGGCTCTCGCACATCACGCGCCCGCCGCAGCCGAAGTCCCGCAACGCCTTGAACAGATCTTTGTATTTGAGATCCGCCTCGGCCAGCGTCAGGTGATTCTTCTCGCCCTTCGGCCCATAGGCGATGCCGGAGAGGTGGATGTGCAGGCGCTTGAGCGCTTTGGCACCCAGCCGTTTCTTGACGGCCGTCAACATCGCCGCCCATTCGGCGTACGAGTTCTGCGTGCCGTCGCCGGGTCGCGCGTGCAGGTGCGCGAAGTCGAGACACGGCAACACGCCCTCGATGGCCTCGGACATGGCCAGGGTGTCCTCGAGCGAGCCGAGCATCGCGATCTTGCCCATCGTCTCGGGGCGCAGCGTCACGGGGTTGCCAGCGGCGCGCAGCTCGTCGACGCAGCCGCGCAACCGCGGGATCGCGACCTCGAGCACCTCAGCCGCCGGCCGGCCGAAGTACGACCCCGGATGGAAGATGATATCGGTCGCGCCGGCCAGGTTGCCGTAGTGCGCGGCGTCCATCAGACGCTTGCGGCTCTTGGGCCATTCATCGGCTGTGGCGTTGAGATTAATGAAATACGGGGCGTGCACCGAGAGCGCCACGCCGGCCTCGGCCGCGACGGCCTTGATCTCCGCACACTTGCCCTCGCTGACCCGCACCGACTGCACCCAGGCCAGCTCGAGCGCGTCGAGTTTGAGCTCGGCCATACGGCGCGCGCCTCCGACCGTGCCGCCCGGGTTCTTGGGCGTGGAGAGCGGCGTGCCGACTGTGCCGAAGCGGAACGTGGTTTTGGACATGCGGCTTCCTCTTTGCCGGGCGGCTCAGGCCGCGCCGGAGTCTGGGGGTTGACGTTTCTTCTGCAACGCGGCACGGACCCGTTCCCAGACCGCGCGGACCGCACCGGCCTGAGTGGCGTCGATGGGCGCGCCGCTGTATCGGGCGGCGTCGAATGCGGCCGTCAGCTCGTGGACGTCCGCCTCGGCCTCGGTCACGTGGGTGCCGAGCACCGGATCGTATTCATTCGGAGTCTGCGACGGCTTGCGCCGCACGCCCTGGTCGCCGGCGCGGCGCAGGATGCTGAGGTAGTAGTACAGCACCTGGTCGCGCGGGTTCGCCCGGCCCAGGTTCCAGAAGCGGAAGCGGGTGGCCTCCCCCGCCCCGCGCCGGATCCGAGCGATGCCGCCCGCCAATCCCTGTTGCAGCGCCCGAGCCAGGCCCAATCCACGCAGACGCAACGTTTCGAGCAGGCGAAACAAACCGCGCAGCCAGCGTGCTTCGCGCAGCATGCGCAACAGCTCCGGGCGCTCGCGCAGGTACAGGTAAAGGATCAGACCGACCATGCCCACGATCGTCAGCCCGAACAGGATCAGGCGCACCTGATCCCAGAAGGGGTCGGCGACGATCACGGGCTGCTGCACCTGCGGCAGTGTAAACGGCGGCGGGGTCGCGAACGTCGTGTCGGGTTTGAGCGGTGTGCCCGGGATAAGGGCCGCAAGCGCGGCCGCCACGCCAAGGAACAGGTAAAACACAAGCAGGTAGATCAGATAGAACACGAAACCGACGATCACGATCAACCAGCGCCCGAGGCTGAACAGACCGTCGCTGTACCCGGTCGGCAGTAGCGCCGCCACCAGGGCCGCGATGCCGACCAGCGCGACGGCGTGCCACGTCCAACGCGCTCCCAACGCGGTGCTCACCTCGACCTTCTCGAAGTCCCAGATCGCGGCCCAATACATGTAGTTGGCGACCGCCAGCTGCGCGAGCCCGAGCAGGAAGTACAGCAACGCGTTGAACACCAATCCGGTCACCGGCGCCCGCTGGAAGTTCAACACCTGGTCGAGGCCGACGAGCGCCAGACCCGAGATCACGATCAACAGAAAGCCGCCGAGGAAGAAGCGGACGTACAACCGATCGCGCGGCAGCGACGTCTGCATCGAGCGTTCGGGGTCGGAGAGCCGATCCAGATCCTCGAGCGTCTCGGTCGTCGTCATCAGCGCCGAGACCGCGACGACGTAGTTGACCAGCGTCTGAACATCCAGAAGCCGCAGCACGTCGTCGGTCCACAACCGCAGCAGCTCCGTGATGGGCGGCAGGGGTTGGCTGAGCAGGCCGCCCAGCTTCACCAGCACGAACAACGCCAGGAACTCGACGATCCGCATTTTCCAGCGGTCGGTGAAGAACACGAACCGGCGCTGGAAGAGATGGAAGGTGAAACCGCCCTCGAGCGCCGCCACGACCGCCAGGGCCACGGTGAGCGTCATGTTCCAGTCCGGCAGGAACACGCGCGCCACCATCGCGATCGACCAGGCCAGACAGGCGCCCATGCCCGCCTGGAGCACAGGCACCAGGATCTCGGGCAACCAGGCCGGCAACCACGCCCTGCCTCTCATGTCCACGCCCCCAGGTCGCGCTCGTGATCGAGCGTATACACAGGCACCCGCAGCACGGCGGCGCGGCGGCGCGTGTCAGGCTGGATGCGCTCGGGCTGGGTCAGCACAAGCGCCGCCGGGAAGCCGGCGCGCACGAGCTGGGCCAACTCGTCGAGCAACTCGGGCGTGTCGCGGCCCGTGATCGCCACGAGCGTGGTGCCCCAGGAGAGATGCAGCCGCTGCCGGCGCAGCAGATCGACGAAGGGCGCCTGTTCCAGCGGGTTCACACGCGCCAGCACCTCGAGCGCCAGCATCAGATGGCTGCGCTCCGCGCGCACCGGAAGCGCGAACGACGTGCGCTCGCCCAGCCAGACGTCGTGCGCGTCGGTGGCCAGGCCGACGGGCAGGCGTTGCGTCACCACGATGTGGTTGGCGATCGACGCCGCCGCGACGATCGCGAGCTCGATCGCCTCGTAGCGACCGCGCAGGTGATAGCCCTCGAACCCGAGGTCGAGGCAGATCAGGGTTTCGCGCGCGATTGCGGGCTGATAGTGTTTGACCAGCAAGGTGCCGGCGCTGGCCGACGCCGTCCAGTGGATGCGGCGCAGGCTGTCGCCGGGCGCGTAGTCGCGCACGCCGACGACGCGGGCCGGATCTTCGAACAGCGGCAACGGGGCCGGCAGCGTGGCAAGCGGTGAACGGGTCGGCAGGCCGAGCCGTTGCAGCGGCACCACCTTCGGATACACGATCAGGCGATCGGGCGGGGCTTCGACGTTTTCGGGTTTGATCAGGCCCAGCGCGTCGCCGGTCTGGATGCGCGTCGGCCCGACGCTGAAGACGCCGCGCTTGGAGCAATACAGGGCGTAGTCGATGTCGCGCCGCTCTCCGGGGTCGAGGCTGAACACCTGGTGCCGCGGCGTGGTCTGGCGCAACGAAACCGGGATCGACTCGCGCGCGTGAAGCCAGGTGACCGGAAGGCGCCCGGTGTTGCTGATGCTCAGGCGCACCGGCAGGCTGTCGCCGTGAAACGCCCGGTCGATGAACCGGCGCTCGACCCGCACATCTTTGAGCCCGCGTCGGACCCACAGCCGCGCAAGCACATACACGCCGAAGAACAGATACGCGATCGTGAAGTAGAAATCGACGCGCAGAACGGCGGCGATGAGGAAGACGAAAAGCAGGAAGAGCAGCAGACGTTGCATGAAGGCGTGGCGGACGGGCTCAGCCGGTCTTCAGTTCGCCCAGATCGAGCGGCGTGCGTTCGATGATTTCGGCCAGGATCGACTCGGGCGAGCGGCCGCGCAGCTGGCTTTCGGGCTTGATCATCAGCCGATGCGCGAGCGCGAAAGGCACGAGTTCCTTCACATCGTCGGGCAGGACGAAGGTACGGCCGCGCAGCGCCGCCAGCGCCTGCCCGGTCTTGTACAGCGCCAGCGAGCCGCGCGGGCTGGCCCCGAGCGCGATGTCGGGATGTGCGCGGGTCGCCTGGACGATCGCCAGGATGTAGCGCTCGATCGTCTCGTCGACGTTTACATTGCTGACCTGCTCGGCGAGGGCCAGCAACTCGGTCCCATCCACGGCGACGCCGAGCGAATCGATCGGGTGCGCGTGCCGCAGGTTGCGCAGCATGCGCGTCTCGTCGACGGCCTCGAGATAGCCGAGCGAGAGCCGCATCAAGAATCGGTCGAGCTGGGCCTCGGGCAGCGGGAACGTGCCCTCAAACTCGATCGGGTTCTGCGTCGCCAGCACGATGAACGGTGACGGCAGGCCATGGGTGACGCCGTCGACCGTGACCTGCTGCTCCTGCATGGCCTCGAGCAGCGCCGCCTGGGCGCGTGGCGTAGCCCGGTTGATCTCGTCGGCCAGCAGGACGTTGACGAACACCGGCCCGGGCCGAAACTCGAAGTCGGTCGAGCGCTGGTTATAGATGCTCACGCCGGTGATGTCGTTCGGTAACAGGTCAGGCGTGCACTGGACGCGCTTGAAGCTCAGCCCGAGGCTTGCCGCCGCGGCCCGCGCCAGCATGGTCTTGCCGGTGCCGGGCACATCCTGGATGAGCACATGTCCGCGGCAGAGCAGCGCGACCAGCAGATACTCGATCTGCGTGCGCTTGCCGACGATGACGGTCTCGATATTGGCGATCAAACGCTCGGCGAGGTCGGTCAATGACATGGGGGCGATCCCAGCTGTGGGCGTAGCCCGGCCCATCCGGGCGCGGGCCATGAAGCCGCCGATCGGCGTATGCGCCGGCGACGGCCGATTTGCCAGGATTATCCCGCACTCTCGGGGCCGTGACCGATATCCGGCGATATCCGGTATCGTGACACCCATCACCAGCACCTTCCGAAGGCTCGACATTTGGGTTTGCCGGATCTCACGAGAGCAGCATGGCGATCGCGATGCCGAGCACAAGCGAAACGAGGGCCATCACCACCAGAAGCGCCAGCAGCCTGGGGCGCAGGCTTTCGCCGCGCTGCCGCCGTCGTCTGGCCTCACTGGGCTCACCCGGTTTGAGGCGATTACCGCCCAGCAACAGCACGGCCTCCCAACTCAGGTCTTCGGCCGCACCAAACGCACTCCCGTACCACTCGGCGGCTTCGGCGCTGCGCCCCACGACGGTCAGCGAGCGCATGCCTTCCAGCAGGGTGTGCTGTTCGAGCGCTTCAGGGCCCTGCGAAAGGCAGAACGTCAACCAACGACGTCCGCCGTCCTGCACCAGCACCGGAAGCCCATGGGTCAAGAGCCGCGCGACAGCCTCGGCCTTGCCCCGATCCAGCTGATACCGCTGCTGCAACCGGTGTTCGACCTCTGAGCGTCTCCCGGTCTGCAACAGACCCGGCAGATCGCCGGCGATGTCTTCGGGCTCCTGGCGCACGCCGCTTTCGGCCCGTGCCGCAATGGCACCTAACTCGATCAACATAAGTGGGATGAGTATATCAGGCGGCGCGCACCGTTCGAGCCGCCGCCGAACGCACCGCCCAGGGAAACGAAACGCGCCGGCTTGTGCAGCCGGCGCGGGGTCAATTGCAACGGGATCGACCTTCAGGCGTCGCTCTTCTTGTCGCTTTTCTTGTCGCTTTTCTTGTCTCCCTCGGCTCCCTCAGGAGTCTCACGGTGCCACTTCAGGGTGACGTTGAAGTTGGCGTCGCTGTTCGTCCGCCCGACGACCAGGGTGCCCAGCTCTCCGACCGCCTTCAGGTTGAAGAACAGCTCCATCTCATCCGGGGGCGTGCTCAGCGATTGGAGCTGCTGCACGATCAGGTCGGCCGAAGATTTAAGGTTTTGGATGGAGGCATCAAACGATTGCGTCGCTTTGTCCGCCGCATCGGAGCGATCGGCTGAACGCACAAAGCCGCTGGCGCCCGTTTTGCGATCGTCGGAAGTCTCGATCAGGATGCTGCCGCCGCTTTGCAGCGGGAATTCCAGGTATTTCGACATAGAGTCCTCTTCCTCAGGTGCGCCCGCCGCCCGACGCGCGGGTCGAGATGTGGACCGATTGTACCAACGATGTATTGGCGAATCATCAGCAGCCCGCTACCGACCGTCGTGTGTGGCCGTTCTCACGCCGGCCCGCACACCACGTAGTCGGCCAGGTCGCGAGCGTGCCCGTCGTCGCTGAAGGAGTCTTCGATCCGCAGGCCGGCCGCGCCGGCCAGTTGCGCCAGCTCTTCCGGATCAATGACGCGCACATAGCGCAGGCCCCGTCGCCCGCGGCGCTCCCAGCCTAACAGGAGATCGCGGTCTTCCAGCCCGTTCGCGTCCAGACCGGCTTCGGCCCAGGGGCGGATCAGGCGCCCTGCGCGGGGGCTGCGCTGGGGTTGCCAGCACGACACGGCCAGGCAGCCTCCCGGACGCAACCAGCCTGCCAGACGCCGCAGCAGGGTCAGGCGATTATCGTGCCCGGGGATGTGGTGCACCAGCGCGAAGGCCACGACCCAATCGGCCCGGCCGGCCGGAATCCGCGCGGCTTCCGGCCCCAGCACGTCGAACTGCGCCAGCGCCAGGTCGAGCTGGCGCCCTTCCCACGCCTCCAGGTCGCCGGCCTCAAGCCGGGCCGCCCGCCGACCGCCGGCTCGCGTGAGCTCGAGGGCCCGGTCCAGGAGTGCCGCGCTCGAATCCAGGCCGAGGTAACGCCCGCCCGTCAGGCGGCGTCCGACCTTGGCGTCTCCGCACCCGGCGTCGATCACGGTCGCGCCCGGCGGGATGCGGGCCAGCACACGCTGGACACCGGGGTTCGGACGGGGCCGGGTCGCGCCGAAATCGTCGCCGAATCGGGCGTAGAAGTCGGCGTTCAGCGCCGCCAGGCGGGCGGCGGTCTCGGGCGTCATAGGCCAGATTGTAGAGCCGAACCGCCCCGCCTTCACGACCTGTTCACAGCGCTTTACAGTCGGCTTTACGGACGCCGGGTTGGGCGGGTGTTAGGATCGAACCACGGGGCTGGTGCCGCGCGACGGATGTGCCCGGTAGGCCCCACAGGTATGAACATGACGGATACGCGTCTTCGACTCTCCCGACGTTCCGCGCTGCGACTGGCCGGCCTGACCGGTCTGAGCGCCTGGGCCGCTGCCTGCCGCCCGATGGCGCAGCAGCCGCTCAACGTCGCCTACCCCACGCCCACGCTGCGCCCGGATGACCCGGTTGCGCCCGAAGACGCCCTGCAACGCCTGCTGACCGGCAACGGCCGTTACGCGCTCGATCTGCGCCTCAACCCGGGCCGCACCGAGCCGCGCCGCGCGCAGATCGCCGCGGGGCAGCATCCTTTCGCCGCCATCATCACCGACTCCGACTCACGTGCGACGCCCGAAGTCATTTTCGACCAGGGCCTGGGCGATCTGTTTGTCGTGCGCGTCGCGGGCATGGCGCTCGACGACGAAGTCATCGGCAGCATCGAGTACGCGGTCGAACATCTTGGCGTCAAGGCCATCCTGGTCTTGGGCCCCGAACGCTCGGGCTCGGTGCGCGTCGCTGTGGAGTCGGTGCTCAACCACCAACCCGAGTTGGAGGAGCTCTCGCCGTTGATCGAAGGGCTGCGCCCCTCGATCGTCACGGCCGCCGAGCGCGAGGGCGACGTCTGGAACAACACGGTCAACGAGCACACGCTGCGGGTCGCCGAGCGGCTGGCCGCGATGGGTCCGCTGCTGAGCGATTTCGTCGTCATCGGTGAATTGAAGATCGGGGCCGCGCGCTACGATCTCGATACCGGTCTGGTCACCGTGCTCAAACGACCGATCGGCTACGAGCCCGAGACGTCGACCGAGGACAACACCGAGGGCCAGGTCAGCGAACACGGCTCGAGCGAGAGCTCCAGCCCGGCGGAGGAGACCGCGACACCGGAGACGCAGAACCCGTCGCCCGAGTCGACGCCGGCGCCCGAGGAGGCAACCCCAACCGGTTCCGCAGAAGGCGGATCCACACCGATCGTCGACTCCACCCAGATCCCGGAGTCTTCAGTCGTCGATGGGCACAGTGACATGGTCCCATCCGCCACACCGGAGGCGACGCACTAAGCGCGTCGAAGCCAGCCAGCATGAGCCCCACCCTCAACCGCCGCCAGTTTCTGAAAGCCGCAGCCGGAGCGCTCGCCGGAGCGGTCGGTGTCAGCGCCTGCAGCGGCGAACTGGCCGCCGACGGTGCGATCGATCCCGCGCAGTGGAAGCCGCTCCCGACCGCGCTGCCCTCGCCGACGCCGCGCGGCGTGGAGCCGCTCACGCCCGAGCGCGCGCTCGAGGTGCTGATGCAGGGCAACCAGCGCTTCCAGGCCTCGGAGGGCGTCAACCCCGACCAGTCGTCCGAGCGGCGCGCCGCAGTGGCGCTCGGCCAGGCGCCTCTGGCGATCGTGCTGGCCTGCGCGGATTCGCGGGTCGCGCCCGAGTTGATCTTCGATCAGGGCCTGGGCGACCTGTACTCGGTGCGGATCGCCGGGAACATCCTCAGCGCCGCCACGTTGGCCTCGATCGAGTATGCCGCCGAACGGATCGCGCCGCCGCTCTTGATGGTGATCGGGCACAAAGCCTGCGGCGCGGTCAAGGCGGCCTTTACGACCATCGAACTTGGCGCGCGCGCCGAGGGCCACGTGCAGAGCCTGATCGAGGCGCTCCGCCCCGTGATCGGCCACGTCATGGACAACGCCAAGGACGACATCGTCGACCGCTCGGTGCGCTACAACGCCGAGTACCAGCTCGAACAGATCCGGCGCCGCTCGCCATCGGTCAACCGCCTGCATCGCGACGGGCTGATGAAGCTGGTGGCCGGATACTACGATCTGGATAGCGGTGGGGTCGAGATCCTCGGCGCCCTCTGAGCCGCCTCGCCTTAAATCAAATCGGGCCGTTCGCGCGGGGGACACTCCGCACGAACGGCCCGATTTCGTGATCGCTCAGGTCTTCAACTTCAGACCCGGTCGGCGAGCGGCACGAACACCTCTTCCTTGGCGCCGATGTACTCGGCCCCAGGCCGGATCAGCACCGAGTCGTTGTACTGTTCGATGACGTGCGCGCTCCAACCCGCGATCCGCGAAGCCGCGAAGATGCAGGTGTCGAGCGAGGTCGGCACGCCTAAGTAATACAGCATCGGGGCCGAGAAGAAGTCGACGTTCGGGTACAGCTCCTTCTGCCGCAGCACCGCGCGCTCGACCGAGAGCGCCATATCGACGTAGCGCTGACCCTTGCCCGCGTCGTGCTCCATCTTGGCGGCCCACTCGAGCAAATGCCGGGCGCGCGGGTCGCCGGTCTTGTAGATGCGGTGGCCGATGCCCATGATCTTGCGCTTGGTCTCGAACGCGTTCTCGACGAAGCCGTCGACCTTGTCGACCTTGCCGATCTCGAGCAGCATGTTCATCGTCGCTTCGGCCGCGCCGCCGTGCAGGTTGCCCTTGAGCGCGCCGAGCGCCGCCGTGATCGCGGCATGGAGGTCGGCGTTGGTCGACGACGCCACCCGCGAGGTAAAGGTCGACGCGTTCAGCGAGTGGTCGGCCAGCAACACCAGGTACAGGTTCATGGCGTCGTTCTCGATCTTCGAGGCGACCTTGCCATGCAGCATGTACATGAAATTGGAAGCGTGGTTCAGCTTGGGCCGAGGCGAGATCGGCGCCTTGCCCTGGCGGGACCGATGAATCGCGGCGATGATGGTCGGGAACTGGGCGACCAGCCGCAGGGCCTTGCGCTTGGTGGCCTCGATCGAGATGTCCTCGGTCTCTTTGTCGTAGTAGGCCAGCATCGACACGGATGTGCGCAGCACGTCCATGGGCGTGGCCTTGCGCGGCGCGGATTTGATGTGATCCAGGACGCCCTTGGGGAGTTTCCGATTGGCGGCCAGCTCGGCGGCGAGCTTGGCATGCTCCTTCTTGTTGGGCAGCTTGCCGTTGAAGAGCAGGTACACGACCTCTTCATACGACACGCGTGCGGCCAGATCGTGGATGTTGAGACCGCGATAGGTCAGGATGCCGTTCGCGCCATCGACCGACGACAACGCGGTTTGCGCGGCAACGACGCCAACCAGGCCTTTGGCAAAAGTGGGTGCTGCGGCGGGTGCGGTAGTCATGGGCGGCTAAGCTCCTCGTCAACAAAAAGCCGGTACGCACATATGCGTCCGGCGAAGATTCATTGCTCGGTCTGCGTCCAACTCATACTAATCGGATTGTATCATGAGCATTATCCGTGGACGTCACATGGGCCGACATTCCCAGAGGATTCTCAAGTATTTGCGGCTCAGGATATCCGGCTGCGCGTGTCGCGATTTAACGCTTCTCCGCAACCGCTGCGAATTCCGCGGCAACGCCGTGAAAGCCAAACAAGACAAACCTGTCGTATTCGCTGACCCGGAAGCGCTCACCTTGCCTCGAAGGTGCGCCCCTGCCACGTCGTCGTCAGGTCGCGGCTGCCGCAAGCTGGCGCATCACCTGGATCTCGTCGGCCGCGACGGCGCCGTGATCCTCGAGGGTCCAGACGACCGAGAGCGCAGCGGCCACGAAGCCCCAGGCGGCCAGGCGCGCCCGATCGAGGCCGAACCGGTCGGCCAGGACGTCCAGCCGTAGATCGACGACGCGCGCGAGCGGCAGGGCATCGCGCCCGAGCGGCATGACGCGGCTGACCAGATACCCCAGGTCGAACCCGGGTTGTCCGCGCACGCCTTTCGGGTCGATCAGGCGATAGCCGTGCACGCCGTCGACCAGGATGTTGTCGTAGTGCAGGTCACCGTGGAGCAGGCGGACCGGCTCCGGATCGACCAGCAGCGACCGCCGCGCCGCGCCGGCTGCGCGCAGCAGACCCGCATCGAGCGGCCCCGGGTCGTCGGCGGCGCGCTCCACCGCGGCCGTGTACGTGGCAAGATCGCCCACCGGCCAATCCGGCGCCGGCCAGCCCGACCCGAACAGGCTCACCACGACCTCCAAGGCCTCGCGCTCGGTGGCGACCTCGGCCAGGCGATGCCCGGGCTGAAGCCGTTCGATCAGCAGCACCCCTTCAGCGGGCAGCGACGCGATGACGCCGGCCGCCCGCGCGGATCCAAAGGCCTCGAGCGCCGCGGTCTCGGTGGCCAATCCATCGGCATCCGGCGCGGCCTTGAGCACGATCGGTGCCCCTGCGAGCGTCTCACCGAAGAAGACCAGGTTGTAGGAGAGCCCGGGCACCAGACGCAACGCGCGCACACCCAGACGATCCTGCCAGCGCGCAACGCGCTCCGGCAACGTCGCGAGCCATTCCACGCCGCCGGCGCCGAAGATGTCGGTGAACCGTTGTCGAAAATCGTCCGGGAAGATCAGACCCATCTCCATCGCCTGAATGCTAAACGAAAAACGCAGCCCGAAGTACGACTGGCGAGTCGATCTTCGGTCTGCGCTTTTCTTCGACGGCCAGGGTCCAGCATCGGCGATCAGGCGGCCACAGGGCCCGTCGCGTCACCGCGCCGCGTAGTTCTTGTCGTACCAGGCTTTGAACTCGCCGGATTTGATCGGGCGCCACCACCACTCGTTCTCGACGAACCACTTCACGGTCTTCTCGAGCGCCTGATCGAAGGTGTGGCTCGGCTGCCAGCCGAGCGCCTTGAGCTTGCTCACGTCGAGGGCGTAGCGCCGGTCGTGCCCGACGCGGTCGGCGACGTGCGTGATCAGGCTGGTCGGCTTGCCCAGGATGGCCAGGATCTTGTGGGCCATGTCGATGTTGTAGGTCTCGACACCGGTGCCGACGTTGTAGGCCTCGCCGAGCACGCCCTGGTGCAACACCAGGTCGATGCCCTCGCAATGGTCGCCCACGTATTGGTAGTCGCGCATCTGTTTGCCGTCGCCATAGATCGGCAGCGGCAGGTTGTCGATGGCGTTGGTCGTAAAGAGCGGCACGGCCTTTTCGGGGTAGTGGAACGGCCCGATGTTGTTCGACCCGCGCGTGATCGTGGTCGCCAGGCCGTAGGTGATGTGATAAGCGTACACCAGGTGTTCGGCCGCGGCCTTGCTGGCCGAATACGGGCTGCGCGGCTCGAAGGGGTCGCCCTCCTTCGACCGGTTCGGCGCCGGGATCGCGCCGTAGACCTCATCGGTGCTGATGTGGTGGAAGCGCTCAAGCTTGAGCAGACGCGCGGCCTCGAGCAGCACCTGCGTGCCCGTCACGTTGGCCTCGGTGAAGACCAGCGGGCTGTGGATCGACTGATCGACGTGGCTCTCGGCGGCGAAGTGCACGATCGTGTCGATCGCGTGCTCGCGGATCGCGGCCTCGACGGCCGTGCGATCGCAGATATCGCCGCGCACGAACGCGAACTGCGAGTTGCCTTCGGCGGCCTTCAAGTTCTCGCGCCGGCCCGCATACGTCAGCTTATCGAGCACCACGAGCTTGTAGCCCGGATACTTCGCCAGCATGTAACGCACGAAGTTCGAGCCGATGAAACCGGCCGCGCCGGTGACGAGTAGATTTTTCATGGAAGATCCACCTGCGAATAATCCCCCAGATGCATCTGAAGCGCCGCCGGCCGACGCTGCGTGTGCTGCACGATCGCCTCGCGACCGATGAGCGAATCCTGGATACGGGCTCCGACGTTGAGGATCTGGGTGTGTTCGAGCACGATGGCGTGCTCGATCTCGCTGTTCTCGACGACCACGTGGTGATAGAGCGACGTGAACGGTCCGACATAACTGTTCACGATGCGCACACCTTCGCCGATGATCGTCGGTCCGCGGACGACGCTGTTGATGATCTCGGCCCCGGCCTCGACGGTCACGCGTGGATCGACGCTCGACGCCGCATCGATGGTTCCGGCGATATAGGGCTTGAGCTCTTCGAGCACATGGTCGTTGGCGGAGAGCATGTCGACGCTCTTACCGGTGTCGATCCACCAGCCCTCGTGCACATACGGGTGCACGGCGTAGCCCTGGGTCACCAGCCACTGGATCGCATCCGTGATCTCGAGTTCGCCGCGCCCCGAGGGCTGGATGGCGTACACGGCTTCACGGATGTGCTGGTCGAACATGTAGATGCCCACGAGCGCCAGATCCGACGGCGGGTTCTTGGGCTTCTCAACCAGGCGTTTGATCGAGCCGTCGGCGTTCAGTTCGGCCACGCCGAACGAGCTCGGGTTGGGCACGCGCTTGAGCACGATCTGGCTGTTCCAGCTGCTCTCGGCGAACTGTCGGATCAGCGGGCTGATGCCGCCCTGGATGACGTTGTCGCCCAGGAACATGACGAAGCGATCGTCGCCGATGAAGGGCAGCGACTCTTTGACGGCGTGGGCCAGGCCGGCCGGCGCGCTCTGGCGGATATACGTGATCGACACGCCCCAGCGCGACCCGTCGCCGACGGCCTCACGGATCTCGGGCTCGGTGTCGCCGACGACGATGCCGATCTCGGTGATGCCGGCGTCACGAATGGCCCGGATCACGCGAAAGAGGACGGGCTCGTTCGCCACCGGGATGAGTTGCTTGGCACGGGTGTGGGTCAATGGGCGCAGGCGCGTGCCTTTGCCGCCGGAGAGTATCAGGCCCTTCATCAAGTTAGTCCTCTAGTCGGCTCGTCGGATAGTCCAGTAGTCAGGAAGTCGGGTAGTTTGGCACGGTGCCGGGGGACACCTTACCAGACAACCGGGCGCCTCGACTACGGGACTACGGGACTACCCGACTAATCCTGCGGTGCATTGGTCAGGACCGCGCCGACCACCCGAACGTGGATTTTCTCGAGCAATTCTTTGGCGCGCTGCACGTCGTCGCGCCGAGACTGGCCCGAAGTCACCACGAGGACGGCCCCATCGAGCTGGGCGGCCAGCAGCGCGGCATCGGAGACGGCGAGCAGGGGCGCGGCGTCGAAAAGCACGAAGTCCGCCTGCGACTTGAGGATGGTGATCAACTCCCGGATCCGCGGCGAGGTGAGCAGGTCGGCGGGGTTGGCGGTCGCGGTTCCGGCCGGCAGAAGCTGCAGACCCGGCACACCCGGGATCGTGGTCAGCGCCGGCGGCGCCGGGTCGGGCTCGACCATCCAATCGCTGAAACCGGTGAGGTTGGGCGCGCCGAACAGCGTGTGCTGGCGCGGCTTGCGCAGGTCGCAATCGACAAGGATCGTGCGCCGCCCGCCCTGGGCCATGACCACCGCCAGGTTGGCGAGGGCCGCGCTCTTGCCTTCCTCAGCTGCGGCCGAGGTGACCAGCAGCGTCTGCAGGGGCTTCTCGAGGCTGGCGAAGATCAGGTTGCTGCGCAGGGTCCGGAAGGCTTCGGCCGCCGGCGAATTCGGTTGCGTCAGGGTCAGTAATGAAGCGGTCATGGCGACGTACGATCCTCTCGCGTTTAGCGGGCTGCGCCCGAACGCGTCTCTTCCACGCGGCGACGCTCGGCGCCCGCTGCGCCGCGCTCGGCCCCGATGGGAAGCGACGCCAGCACGGGCAGGCCCAACCCGCGCTCGAGATCCTGCCGGGTGCGCACATAGGCGGCGGCGAAATACTCGAGCCCAAACACGATCACGGCCCCGATCAAAGCGCCCAGGATGCCGCCGGCGAGCACGTTGATCGTCGTCCGCGGGCTGTACAGCGCGTACTTGGGCGCGTCGATCACGGCCGCGTCTACCTGATCCTCGCGGCGCACCTTGGCGTTCTCGCTGGTGCGCCAGCTGACGAACTCCGCGGCCCAGGCGCTGGCCACGTCGTTGGCCAGATCGCCGTTCTGGTTGCGCACGTCGATCTGCACGATCAGGCGCGACTCGTCGCTGTCGATGGTGACGTTGCCGAGCAGATCGTCGGGCGTCAGGTCGAGCCCTTCCGCGTCGATCACCTTCTGGGCGAAGGCGCGCGTATGAATGTAAGAGACGTAGTTGCGCAGCAGCCGGATCGACGCCTCGGCCAGCCCGAGGTCGGGTCGTGAAGGCGTCACGCTGACGACGATGGAAGACTGGTAAACCGTGGGCTGCAGTCGGCTGAAGACCAGGGCGCTTGCCGCGGCCAAAATCGCGGCCAACACCACGATCCACCCGCGCCGACGCAGCAGTGAAAGCAGTTCAGTAACGGACATCGCGGGTCATTCTAGCATAGGGGTCCCGTCCGAAAACCATTCCGGCTTCAAGCGACACAGAACCGTGACACCGTAGGGGCGGCCCTTGTAGCCGCCCCGGCACCTGGGGTTTCAGCCGCCGTGCCTGCCCGGAATCCTGCCCATCACGCGCAGCCCGCGCAGGTCGTGTCCGTCATGGACACGGGGATCGAACGCCCACGCCAGCAGCGCCAGCCCGAGGCCGACCGCGATCCCCAGCACGATCTTGAGCAACGGCTCGAGGCGGTCACGCAGACCGGGCTGTGAGGCGCCCGGGCTCGGCACGTCAAGCGCGACGACGCGAGCGGTCTCGCCGCCCAGAGGCGCGAGCGACTCGGCGTTCCGCGTCTCGAGCACGCGGATCGCGGCGTTGGCCACGGTCACCAGACGCGCCGGGTCCGGCCCGCCGAAACTGAGCACGAGGATGCTGCGATCACTGTCGGCAGCCTGGATCGACCCGGCCACTTCGGCCGGCGTCGCGACGACGCCCTGCGCGGCCAGTTCTTCGCTCACCGCCGTGGCAAAATCGCCGGTGCGCGCCCAGTCTTTGAGGTTGGCGACGATGTACTCGGACGAGAGGTAGCTGTAATACGTGGCGTCGAAGTCCTGCCCGGCGCCGCCCGGCGTGCTGTCGCCGGCCGAGAAGCGCACCGATAACCCGTAGCTCGGGGCCGGGTTGAAGGGATACGTCGCTACGGTCCAGACCGCTGCCACGATTGCGGGCAGCGCGATCAGCCACCACCAACGATTTAGAAAGCGCCCAAGCAGGGGAAGCGTCAACGTCATGTGGACCTCGTAGTGGAGCCGGGCCATCGCCCGGGCTCACGGCGTGGCGCGCGCCACCACATCCGCGATCTGAGTTAGAAAAACATCCGTGTCGAAGGGCGCCGCGGTCGCGCGGATGGCCGCCCGCTCGAATTCTAGCCGATCCAATCGCTCGAGCGCCGCGACCAGGCTTTCGACGGTCTGTTCGCGGAACAGTACGCCGTTCTCGCCGTCACGGACCGTGTCGAGCGCGCCGCCGCCGGCGAAGGCCACGACGGGCGTCCCGGCCGCCAGCGCCTGCACCGGCGCGATGCCGAAATCCTCCAGGCCAGGGAAGAGGAACGCGCGCGCGCCGGCAAACAGACCGGGCACGTCGGCATCGGGCACGCGACCGAGGAACCGCACCGTCGGGCCAGCCAGCTTCTCGAGCCGAGCTCGATCACGCCCCGCCCCGGCCACCCACAGCTCGAGCCCCAGCCGCGTGCAGGCCTCCACCGCCAGGTCGACGCGCTTATATGGGATCAGGCGCCCCAGGCTGAGCAGATAACGCCCGCGCGCGCCGGTGCGAGTCTGCGCGAACCGCGCCGTGTCGACCGGCGGATAGATGATCGTCGACTCGCGCCCGTAGATCCGGGCGATGCGCTCTTGTACGGCGGTCGAGATCGCGATGAAGGTGTCGACGCCGTCGGCCGCGCGCCTGTCCCAGCGGCGCATCCAGGCCAGCATCGGCTTGAGCGCCAGGCGTACGGCCGGCCCAAGCCCTTCGCGGCCGGCGTAGTCGTCGAAGTTCCAGACGTAGCGCGTCGGCGTCAGGCAATAGCAGACGTGGTGGGCTCCGGGCGCCTTGTGCACGCCGTGGCAGAAGCCGCTCTTGTTCGAGAGCAGCACCGAATGCTCGCGCAGATCGAAGCGCTCGAAGGCAAACGGATACAGCGGCAGGTACGGCTGATGGTGCCGGTGCACCCCAGGCAGCCGATTCATGAACGACGTGTGGATCGGCCAGGCCCGATACGCCGGCGGCATCAGCTCCGGCGCGTAGATCGAGGTGTAAACCGGCGCGCCCGGATAGCGCCCGACCAGCTTCTCGAGCACATCCTCGGCGCCGCCGATCTGGTTCAGCCAGTCGTGGATGAGAGCGAATGACATTCTGATTTCTGATGGCCGATCGTTGAATGCTGATTGGCATTCAATCAGCATTCAACGATCGGCTGTCAGCAATTCCTTGATTGGCTTGAACGACATCCTGTGGATCGGGCTCACGCCGTGTTCGGCCAGGGCGGCTTGGTGCACACGGGTGCCATAGCCTTTGTGCCGCGCGAAGGCGTAACCGGGATAAAGGTCGTCGAGCTGGGTCAGGAACGTGTCGCGGCTGACCTTGGCCAGGATCGAGGCCGCCGCGATGCTGAGTGAGATCGAGTCACCGAAGTTCAGGCGTTTCTGCGGCAGAGGCACAACCGCCCTGAGATCGACGGCGTCGATCAGCAACGCCTGCGGCTGAGGCCGCAACATGCTCTCAGCCCGGCGCATTGCCGTACGCGTAGCCGCCAGGATCCCATCTCGGTCGATGTGTCTGGCGCTGGCGCCGCCCATGCCGAAGGCCACGGCCCTGGCGCGGATCAGGTCGGCCAGCCGCTGGCGCTTCCGAGCGGTCAGCTTCTTTGAATCGTTGACGCCTTCGTCCAACAGCTCTCTAAGCACATCGGGCCGATCCAGCGGCAGGATCACGGCAGCCGCCACCACAGGCCCGGCCCAGGCCCCGCGCCCGGCCTCATCGATGCCGGCCACCAGCGAGAACCCCTGCGCCTGCCACTCGGCTTCCAACGACAGATCCGGCACGCCACGGTCCTTCCCCCAACCCCCTTCCCGGAAAAGCGCCCACCGAGTCTTCGGGCCCAGGCACTTCGCGCTTTTCCCGGACGGGGGCCCAGAGGGGTGTTTGATTCGCTCTTCGCTCTACGCTCTTCGCGCCTCGTAGGCGCCACGCGCCCAGTTGCGACGGATGATCAGGATGTCGCGCAACATGCGCAAGGGTTCCCGGATCGGATCGACTCGGCTCTCGGATCGGTAATACCAGTCGATCGGGACCTCAGCCACCCTGTACCCGTGACGCTGTGCGATAAAGAGCGCCTCGACGTCGAAGCTCATGCCGTCGAACTGTTGCACCGAGAAGATGTCTTTGGCAGCTCGGGCCGAAAAGCACTTGAACCCGCACTGCGTGTCCTCAAAGCCCGGTACCGCAAACCACTTCACCAGGGTGCTGAACACCCTGCCTTGAAAGTGCCGGTAGGCCGGCTCGTTGAAGCGGCGCGAGCCGGGCGCCTCACGCGAGCCGATCAAGACGTCGGCGCCCGGGTAGTTCGGGGGCAGGAACTTGGGCAGTTCGTCGATGGGCATCGAGAGATCGGCGTCGCAGATGAAGCGGAAGTCGCCGAACGCTTCGAGCATGCCGCGCCGCACTGCCAGACCCTTGCCGCGCCCTGCCTCACGCAGCACGCGCACGCGTGGGTGATCCGCCGCAAAGGCCTCGGCCACAACGGCCGTCAGATCGTGGCTGCCGTTCTCGACGACCAGGACCTCGCTCTCGTACGGCTGTCGCTTCAGGAATGCCTCGATCGCCTGCAATGTGGGCGGTAGGCGGTGTTCTTCATTATGAGCCGGGATGATGATCGACAGAAACATGCACGGTCTTCGCTTATGGGCTGAGCAGATCCAATACGGCGGCATCGCTGATCGTGCGGGCCGCCTGCACGGCGCGGCGCTTCGCCAGCATCCTCGGCAGACCCAGCACGCCGGCCAGCTGCCCGCGCAAACGCGCGCGGGCAGCAGCGCCGCGCCAGGCTTTGAGCGCGTCCCAGGTGATGCGCAGCTGACCGCCCACGATCCGGGCCGCGTGCCGACCCCAGACCACGTCGGGCACGTCTTTGGCCAGCAGATAGATGAAGTTCCGGCCGTCGTGAAAGCTCGCCGTCACGCCCCCGCCGCTGGCCGATAGGTGATGATACACCACTGCCTTTGGCGCATAAATCGCGCGCCAACCGGCGAGCTGCGCGCGCCAGGCCAGATCGACATCCTCGCAAGAGAAGAAGAAGTCGTCATCCAGCAGCCCGATCCGATCGAGCATGCTGCGCCGATACGCGGCACTCCCGCCGTTGGCCGAGAACACCTCGCCCTCGCGATACTGACCCGTGTCCTTCTGCCAGACGCCGCGATTTCCGGGGGTGCCGTCACGCTTGAAGATGTCGCCGGCGGTGTGGAAGGTGTCGCGTCTGTCGAAGAGCAGCATCTTCGACGCGATCATGCCGGCGTCGGGGTGCCGCCCGAACGCGGCGACGACCTCGGCGATCCAGTTGGGGTCGGCCTCGGTGTCGTTGTTGAGCAGGGCCATGAACTCGCCGCCGGCGACCCGGAGCCCGGCGTTGCACGCGCCTGTGAAGCCCTGGTTGTGCGGCAGCGCCACCACGCGCGCTTCGGGGTAGTGCTCGGCCAGCAGCGCGCGCGATTCATCCACCGAGGCGTTGTCGACCACGATCACTTCATGATCGCGATCGGTCTGCGCCCGCAAGGCGTCCAGACACGGCGCCAGCCAGCGCGCGCCGTTCCAGTTCGGGATGATGATCGAGAAGCGTGGCATTTGTGGGGGGTAAAGGAGGAGGGTGTGCGCTAGCGTTCCTCCTGCCTCTTCCTTCAGAACATCAAGAGGCTTTCAAGAACTCGCCCAGCGCATCCTCCCAGGGCCGCAACGTGATCCCGAGCCCGGCGGCCATGTTGTTGGCGAGCGGCGCGAACCGCGGAGGGGTGGACGCGCGCTGGAACTCGGCCAGCGTGATCGGCGTAACCGGTATGTGGCTGCGGCCCGAGAGCTCGAGGATCCGGCGGGCGTAATCGTAGCGCGAGACGTGCCCGCTGTTGGTCAGGTGGTAGATGCCGTAACGCCCGGTAGCCATCAGGCGCACGATGCCATCCGCCAGGTCATCGACGAAGGTCGGGTTGGCCACTTCATCGCTGACGACCTTGAGGCTCCCGCGTTCATCGGCCAGCTGTTGAATACGGTGGACGAAGTTGCGGCCACCCGGGCTGGTCACCCAGGCGGTGCGAATAATGTAGAAGCGCTGCAGCAGATGCTGAACGAACCATTCGCCGGCGAGCTTAGAGGCTCCGTAAGGATTAACCGCGCGTACTGCGTCGAACTCGTTGTACGGGCGATCGCTCTCACCGTCGAACACCTCGTTGCTGCTGATGTACGCGACGGCGGCGCCATGCCGCGCGGCGGCCAGCGCGACGGCCTGCGTGCCCAGGCCGTTGATCTGATAGGCCAGCCCAGGGTCGCGCGCGGCGCCGTCGACGTCGGTCATCGCCGCAGTGTGGATGATGACGTCGGGTCGGTGTGCGGCCACCGCGCCATCGATGGCGTCAACGTCCGTGATATCGAGTTCGGGCAGCCCCACGCCGACGGCGTCAGGCAGCAGGCGGAGCAACGCCTGACCCAACTGGCCGCTGGCGCCGGTGATCATCGTTTTGGTCATGGCTGCGATTGTACCGTGGGCCCAATCGCCGCCTTCCAGTACCACGCTCCCAGTCATGCTCCCAACTCACCACGCCAATACGCCGCAACCAGCGCCACGGCTGCAGTCATCGCTTTCTCGCGGTAGCGCGTCAGCTCCTCGGGCGAGCACCATGGAAACACCCGGGCCGCCATCTGCTCGGGCGATTCCACAAGGGCCGAAAAATCAGCCACGGCGACCTGCATGCGTTCGGCGAACACTTCGGTGGTGCGCACTTCGCGATGTTGGAGCTGGTACGCGACGAAATCGCGCCAGTGCGCCAGATCGCGATCCAGCACGAAGGGGAGCCAGCCGGAAGGCTCCGCGGTCGCCAACGCAAGCCCGACGTCGCGACCCAGGCGATCCAGGTCCCGCGCGTCCCACCAGGCCCTTAGGGCGTTATGCAAATAGATGCGCTCGCTCGTGGACTCCCAATGCGCGTGCGGTCCAAACACCGGCTCAAAGATGTCCGAGATCCAGTGTTGATCGAACTCGAGGTGCGCCAGGTATCCGGTCAGAAAGGCCGCCCGGGCCGGTTCCAACCGACGCGGATCAGCCAGTTCGGGGTGCCCGGAGAACAGGACGACGTGGGCGCGCGGCGCCTGACCGAGAGGAACCGGGAAGAAATGCGTGGCGTAGCGCGTCTGGCGCGACACGGTCTGCACATCCGGCGCGATGTTGCCAAAGGCCCAGGCCGGCCCGTGGGCCAGCAAACCCGCGGCGATCCGCTCAGGAAGCAGGCCGATCAGGTCGTGGGCGATGGCGAGGTGGTTGAACGGTGTGGGCACGGCCTCATTCTACCGGGCCGTTACCCGATCTGGTCGGGGTGGCTGGCAGGGCAATCGCATCGAAACCCAACAAGGCATGTTTTTGCCGCCGATTGCGCGGATGACGCGGATTGTGGAAACACGCTCACAATCTGCGAAATCCGCGCAATCCGCGGTAAAAAAGCGCCGAATCCAATTTAGATGCGATTGCCCTGGGGTGGCTGGATGGGTGCGCTGGGCAGAAACGGCTGACCAGCTACGAAATGTCTTTCGTCTGCGACTTTCGCCGCAACTCGACGTAGAATCCTATTGGGCTCATCCTGGCTCATGGAGGCTAAATGACGCACAAACTCATGCGCCTCGTATTTGTGGCGATTCTCGGCTTTGCAGTGCTGGCGGTACCGCGCGCGTACGCGCAGGAAGGCGCCCACGCGATTCTGCTCACACTCAAGGGACCGTTGACCGTTCCGATGGCCGATTACCTCGACCGGGGGTTGGAGATCGCGGCCGATCGCTCGGCGAATCTGGTCGTCGTTCAACTCGACACACCCGGGGGCGATCTGGTGTTGATGGAGCGCATGATCGGCGCGATCCGCAACAGCTCGATCCCCGTGGTCGTGTATGTCGGGCCGAACGGCGCCATGGCCGGAAGCGCCGGCACGTTCCTGACGTTGGCCGGTCACGCTTCGGGCATGGCGCCCGAAACCCTGATCGGCGCCGCCAGCCCGATCGACGGCAGCGGCCAAAACCTCGAATCGACGGCCGACGCCAAAACCCGTGAAGCCCTTATGGCTCAGGCGCGCGCGTTGGCCGAACGCCGCGGCCAGCAGGCGATCGAACTGGCGCAGGCCACGGTCGACGTGGCGCGCGCCGTCACGGCCCGCGAGGCCCTGGAAGCCGGCTTGATCGACGTGATCGCGGCCGACCTGCCCGACCTGTTGCGCCAGCTGGACGGTAAGGTCGTCTCCCTGGGCGGCCAGCCGCGGATGCTCGCCACGACCGGCATGATCATCGACCCCGTCGAGATGAGCCTGTTGGAGCAGGCGCTGACGTTGCTGGTCAACGCTTCTGTCCTTTCCCTGATGTTCTCGCTGGGTCTGCTGCTGCTCTACCTGGAAGTGCAAACCCCCGGCGGTTGGATCTCGGGCGCCATCGGCATCGCATTGTTGCTTCTGGCGCTCTATGGCTCCGGGTTCCTGCCGGTCAACTGGTTCGGCGCGATCTTCATCGCGATCGCGTTTGGACTGTTCGTCGCCGAGGCGTATACTCCAGCGACCTTCGGCGCGTTGACTCTGGGCGGCGTGGTCTTCTTTGTCGTGGGCGCGCTGGTGTTCTTCAACTCGCCGGGCACGTTGCCCATGTATCGCGTGAGCGTCCCGTTGATCATCGCGCTCGGCGTCGGGCTGGGAGCGATGTCGCTGGTGCTCGTGTTCGTGGCCCTGCGCACACTCCCGCGCAAGCCATTGCTCGGCTCCGACGTCATGGTCGGGCAGATCGGTCAGATGCGCACGGTCCATTCGGCGCAGATCGGCAGCGAGCTCTGGACCGTCGAGGCCGTCGACGGCAAGGCGCTGGGCGTGGGCGATCCGGTGCAGGTGACGGGCGTACGCGGTCTGCGCCTGCTGGTCCGAAAAAACGGGTAAAGGCCGCGTTAAGGCCATGAGAATTCATTCGCGCCCGCGCGGTGATTGTGGTTAAATTCGGGTCACCATAACGCGGTCTTCTTTCGTTGGCCGATCGGCATTGCAAGGAGCACACAGGATGTCAACTTCATCAGGGCGCTTTCGCTTGGCCGTGCAGAAGGGCCCCAACCCCGGCAAGACGTTTGATCTGACACAGATCGTGGCGATCATCGGCCGCGATGCGTCGGCCGACATCGCCATCGGCGATGTGGAGGTCTCGCGTCAGCATGCCCGCCTGAGCGCGACTGAGACCGGCTTCACGATCGAAGACCTCGCCAGCACGAACGGCGTGTTCGTCAACGGCGTTCGGATCACGGCCCCGACGGAGATCAAGGTCGGCGACCTGATCGGCATCGGCCAGACCGTTGAACTCGGCGTCGAGGCCGTCCCGGCCGAAGGCGCTGCGACCGTCTTCACCGCGCCGCCCATCGCGGCACTGCCTGCGATGGATGCCGCGCCGGCTCCGGCTTCGCCTGTGGTCAACTCCGGCGGCAGCTTCAGCCTGCCGTCGAGCGGCCCCACCGGTTCCTCCACGGGCGGCGCAACACCGGCCGCCCCCACCCGTTCCGGCGGCAGCCCGACGTGGTTGCCCTGGGCCGTCGGCGGCGGCTGCCTGTTCCTGCTGCTCTGCATCTGCCTGCCGACCGTGGCCTGGGCATTCATGAGCGGCATGTTGGGCAACTGACCGACGTCACTCACAGGATCTGAGACACAAACACGGCGCCTTGCGCCGTGTTTGCTATCCGGCCCCAGTTCGGTTCGCTCGCACGCAAAGGAAGGCTCCACAATGGACAACCCTCTCGCCTGGTTGATGAGCGGCTCGATCGTGTTCTCGGTTCTGGCCGCGTGTTGCACCACGATCCTGCCGCTGGCGGTCATCGGCGGCATCGGTTTCTTCCTGTATCGACGTTATCAGCAGGGCCAGTCCAAACGCCAGGAGAGCCAGGCCTGGCCGACGACGGCCGGTGTGGTCCTGATGTCGCGGGTGGAGGTCCAGGGAAGCGGAGAGAATTCGCGCACCGTGCCTGTGGTCGTCTACCAATACGAAGTCAACGGCCAACCCTTCCAGGGCAACATCGTCCGCGCAGGCAGCCAGTTCTTCACCGCACGCGGCCCGCGTGAACCGTATCTGATCGTCGACCGCTATCCCGTCGGCGCCCAGGTGCTGGTGTACTACAACCCGGCCAACCCGGCCGATTGTGCGCTCGAGCGCTGAGATACCGGCCCGTGCCCCTATCCGGCTCCAACGATCGTCGACTGGTGACCGCCCCGGCGGTGTGATACGGTCTTGTCCATGTCTCGCACCCCGACCCGCCCGGCCCTGGCGATCACGGCTCTACTGCTGGCGTCGCTCGCCTGTCAGACGCTGACGCCCGAGCGCACCGCCCGGCCGACGGCCACGACAGGGGCCGTCACACCCGTTGCGGTCGATCCGACGCCGGTGGCATCCGTCACTGCGACGCCGCGACCCGGGTCGCTCGGCCGCGATCACGGCGTCGCTCAGCCCGCAGCCGGCGCCGGTCAGTACATCGTGCTCTCCGGGCAGGAACGCGTCTCAGACACCCTGCACTTCCGCATCCACTACACCATCACCGGCGAGGATTCGATCCCCAAGGGCGCGGACGGGGCGACTCCCGAGTTCGTCCATGAGCTCGGCGATCAACTCGAGGCCGCGTGGTCGCTGGTGGTCGATGACTGGGGCTGGGTCGCGCCGCCGTCCGACTCCGGTTGGGGCGGCAACGATCTGTACGACGTGTACGTCGGGCACGACGAAGACGATGAGCTGGGCTACGTCTGGACGGTCGACGACCTGCCTCAGGGCGACAACCCCAACTCGCCCGACGTGGTCGAGCGCCACGCGCAGGGGTCGTACATGCATCTGCGCCGCGGTTTCGCGACCGGCGACGACTTCAGCTCGACGCGCGAACGCGACGACTATCTGCACACCACGGTCGTGCACGAGTTCATCCACAGCGTGCAGTACGGCTACGACGCGGGCGAACGACCCGAGTGGATGTGGGAAGCGATCGCGATGTGGTCCGAGAGCCTGGCGTACCCCGGCCAGTCCGATGACGTCTCGTACGTGTTCGACTACGTCACGACCGCCGGCGATTGTCTCAGCCGCGCCGATCCGTACAGCGTATGGCCGTTCTTCCGCTACCTCACCGATCACCATGACCGCGATCTCGTTCGCGAGATCTGGGAACAGGCGCGCGACTACGAAGGCGTCAACGCGGTGCGCGCTGCGCTTCAGGCGCGCGGCCTGCGGCTCTCCGACGAATGGTTGGGGTTTGCGCAGGCGATGCTGCTGCGCGATTTCACCGGCGGCAGCGACTTCCATCCGCTGATCCCGGCCGACGCCATCGACTCGCCGGGCTCCGTACAACGCGACGTCGGCCAGCTCGGGATCGAGGCCATCGGCGTGGCCGGCGACGGCCCGGTTACCCTCGCGCTCTCCGACGATCCCGCGCTGCGGGCACGCGTCATCGGCATCCGCTCGGGGCAGGCCAGCGCCTTCGACCTGGCCGAGGGCAGCGTCGTCGTCGACGCCGGCGCCTTCGACGAAGTGGTGGTGCTGGTCACCTACGCCGACGACGACTCTGGCGGCAATGCCTGCACACACGTCGACTATCGCCTGCGCGTCACCCAGGGCGGGTCGCCCGCGCAGCCCGCCGAAGTGCTCGACGCGCCGAAGTTCACGTCGCTGCATTAAAGCGGAGGAGGGAGGAGGGAAGAGGGAAGGTTACCGCGCTCCGCGCTCCTCCCTCCTCCCCCTTCCCTCTCCCTTGCTCACGGCATCGTCCGAGCTCCCTCCAGAATCTCCGCCGCCATTTCATAGCGCCCAAAGGGGGGCATGAGATACGCCCCGCGCACGATGCCGCGCAACGCCGGGTAGCCGCGCAGTTCAGCCAGCAACTCGAGGGTCAGGCGCACGCCTTCACGCGGGCCATCGTCGCCGGCGCCGTCCATGCGCTGCAGGACGAACTCGGGGATGTGGATACCGGGCACTTCGTTGTTGAGGAAGGCCGCATGCCGCGCGCCGTAAAGCGGCAGCACGCCGACGATCACGGGCAGCTTCAACGGCCCGTACAACTCGGCGTAGCGCGCCAGAAAGGCGAGCACCGGTTCGGTCTCGTAGATCGGCTGCGTCAATGCGAAGTCGGCGCCGGCCTCGAGCTTCTTGCGCAAAGTCTTGATCTCTTTGTCGATATCGGGCGCGCACAGGTTGAGCGCGCAGCCCACGAAGAACCGCGTCGGCGTGCCGATCTTGACGCCGGCGTGATCGACGCCGGTGTTGAAGCCCCGCTTGACGAGCTTGATCAAACCCGACGGCACGACGTCGTAGGCGTCGTTCGCGTTGGGATAGTCGCCAATCGCGGTCGGGTCGCCGAGCGTGGCGAACAGGTTGCGCAGGCCCAGCGCATGCGCGGCCAGCAGATCGCCCTGCACGCGAAGCAGGTTACGCCCGCGGGTCGGGAAATGCAGCACGGTCTCGATGCCGATCTCGCGTTCGATCACGTGCGCGACCGCCCACGCGCTCATGCGCATACGCGCCATCGGCTGATCGGCCACGTCGATGGCGTCGGCGCCGGCCGCGTGCAGCAGACGCGCGCCCGCCAGCATCTTGTGCGTGTCGGCGCCGCGCGGCGGATCCATCTCCACGGTCACGACAAAGGCCTCGGGGTCGGCCAGCCGGCGTGCGAGCGCGCTCGACGGCCCTTCGGGGGCGACCTCGCTCGAAACGGCCTCGACCGTGGTCGGCAGGGCCGCGATCCGCGAGGCCGCCGCCGCGATCCGCGCCGGGTCGGCGAGCGCGGCGCGCATCGCGGCGATGTGCGCGGGCGTGGTGCCGCAGCAACCGCCCATCAGGCTGACGCCTAGGGCCGCGAACCGCGCGGCGTAATCGCCGAAGTACGCGGGCGTGGCCGGGTACATGATCCGACCCTCGACCTGCTCGGGCCAGCCCGCGTTCGGCTTCACGGCGACGCGCGCGTCGGGCACGGCCTGACGCATGGCCGTGATCACGCGCAGGATCTGGGCCGGGCCGCCGGAGCAGTTGACGCCGATGACATCGGCGCCGGCCGCGATCAGGGCTTCGGCCGCGACGGCGGGCGTGTCGCCGAGCAGCGTGCGGTCGTCGCGCGTGAAGGTCAGCGTGGCGATGATCGGCAGATGCCCACCACCTCGCTCGTACCCGAGCGCCCGCTCGTACCCGAGCGCCCGCTCGTACCCGAGCGCCCGCTCAGCTGCAGCGTTGCGGCCGGCGCGGATCGCGGCCCGGATCTCGTACAGGTCGCTCATCGTCTCGCACACCAGCGCATCGACACCGGCCGCGACCAGGGCCGCGATTTGCTCGTGGAAGGCCTCGTAGGCCTGAGCCTCGGAGACTCGTCCGAAAGGCGCCAGACGCACACCCAAAGGGCCGACATCGCCGGCCACGAACACGGGCTTGTACGAGGCATCGACCACACGCCGGGCCAGCGCCACGGCGGCGGTGTTGACCTCGGCCACGCGGTCGCCCAGGCCGTGATGGCTGAGCTTGTAGCGGTTGGCGCCGAAGGTGTTGGCCAGGATCAGCTCGGCGCCGGCCTCGATGTAGGCGTGGTGCACGTCGGCGACCACGGCGGGCTGGGTGAGCACAAGCTCGTCAAAGGCGGTGTCGAGCGCGACGCCGCGGCTGTGGAGCATCGTGCCCATGGCGCCGTCGGCGAGCAGCGGGCCCTGGGCCAATCGATCCAGAAAGGGGGAGGTCATGCAGGCTCCTGTCGCCGCACCAGATCCGGCGCGTCGAGGAAGTTCGCCAGGTCGGCCTGACGGAAGGGCCAGGCCGCTTCATCGTCGCCGTGCGCGGCGCGGAAGTAGGCGATCACGTGCTCGGGCAGCAGCGGGCCGACCGAGGTCTTGTAGTCCGGAAAATCCGCGGCCACCCGGCGCCAGTGTCCATAGTGCTTCTTGGTCAGCGCGACCCGGCCGCTTTCGAGGAAGACGATGTGCCAGTAAGCCCGATCGGCGGCGCGCGCCCACTCGAAGCGCTCGGAGCCGGTGAGCAACCCGGCGATCAGGGCGCGAGACGGATGCCTGACGCGTTCAAGCTCGGCGAGCTCGCGGGCCGGGTCGTAGTCGACCACGCGCTGGTCGAGGCGCACACCGCCGGCCGTCGCCTCGAGCAGCGTGTACGCCGGCAGGACATCGGGCGTGAACGGCAGACCGACGCTGCCGACGTTGACCAGGTGCTTGCCGCCGATCACGCGGTGCTGCGGCCAATGTGTGTGTCCGACGAACACCCACTCGGCCTCGACACCCGCCAGAAGCGGCGTGAGTTGATCGTCGCTCATCCCGGCCCGCATCCCGGTGCCGTCGTCCTCGCCGGGCGCGGCGTGCACACACAGCGCGCGCTGGCCGTTCGGGAAGGTCTCGCCGAAGTCGAGCGGCAGCCCGGCGAGCCAGTCGCGCCAGCCCGTGCCGGCCGCCAGACCTTGAGTCCAGGCGAAGCTATCCCAGAGCGTCAACAACCGCCGCGGCACGCGATCGCCGGGCTCGACCTCGGGCCGGGAGCCGTCGGTCGCGTAGCGATCGGTGTTGCCGCGCACGAAGCGCGAGGCCGGAAGCGCGGCGACGCGTTCGAGCACGGGCACCGGGTGCGCGCCCATCGCCGCAAAGTCGCCGAGCAGCCAATAGCCGTCGACGCCCCCGCGCGCCTGGATGTCGGCCAGGACGGCCTCGAGCGCGGAGAGATTGCCGTGGATGTCGGAGAGAAGAGCTAAACGCATTGAGGTGGGCGAGAAATTGCTGATTGATGATTTCTGATTGCTGATTGAATTTGGACCACAATCAGCAGCCAGAAGTCATCAATCAGCAATCATCAACTCATGGAATGGCCTGCACCGCGGCGTTCAGCACCGGGTCGGCGTCGTCGGGGTACGCATCCCAGTCCTGCGAGACGGTGTTCGCGGGCATGAGGCCGACTGTGGCGATGTCGGTTCCCTGCAGGTCGCGGTACGACTGCGTCGCGAACATCAGCCGCGAACCGTCGGGCAGGTTGAGGGTCAGGAAGGACGCGGTTTCGCCGCGCGTGGGCAGACCGAAGACCTGGGCGCGACCGCTGGATTGGAGGAACTGCGCCAACAGCTCGGGCGCCTGACGCGTGTCCGGCCCGACCAACACCATCAACGGCAGGGTCTGCGTCCCCGAGATATCCTGGCCCGTGATCGTGATCGTCTGCTTGTCCTGGCGGGTATAGACCTCGCCCATCTCGCCGTTCGCGAACACCGTGAGCAGCTCGACCAACGGCCAGGTCTCATCGCCGGTCGCGATGCGCAGATCGAGCACCATGCCGCGCAGCGGGGCGGCGTTGGCCGCCGTGCTGTAAGCCTGGCCGAAAAGCTGCAGATCGTTTGCGCCAAGCACGACCGGGAAGCGCGCGTAGAACACGTCGCCGGGCAGCACGTCGGTGAGCATCGGCGAAGCGCTGGTGATCTCGCCGCGGGTGATCACGACATCGCGCGGCGCGGCGCCGGGCGAGCGCACCGAAAGCGTCACCTGCGAGCCGGCTTCGCCGCGGATGCGCGTGACGAGCGTGTCGCGGGTCGCGTCGGCGCCGATCGGCGCGCCATCGACGGCGAGGAGCGCGTCGTGGGCCTTGAGCCCGGCGGTTTCCGCGGGCGAGCCCGGCACGACCGCGAGCACGACCACACGCGGATCGGGTGCGCCGCGCACGCCGAAGTACACGCCGATGCCTTGATAGGTCGTGCTGGTGGTGGCGCTGGCTTCGAGCTCGACGCGTTCGGCCCGACTCATGAACTGCACGGTGTTGGCCGGGAACTCCGCCGCCAGATCGCCCATCAACGCGTTGAACGCCGCCGGCTCCATCCCGGCGGCTACGGCGCTTTTTGCGTCAAGAACCAGATTGTCCCAGGCCACGCCGGCGAGGTTTTCCTGGTAGTAGGCCTCGCGCACGGCCTGGTCGAACGCGTCGAGCGTCTGGGTCTGAACGTCGGTCGGGCTCGCGGTCGGCGGCGCCGGCGGCAGCGTGGGCGTCGGGGTCGGTCCCAGCCCGGGCAACGAGACCGTGCTGCACGCCAGGGTGGCCAGCAGGAGCCCGCTCAACGGCAGGAGGTTTCTGGGTCGCATGAAGAGATTGTAACCAATATCGCCCGGGTCTCACGAACAAAAATAGGGGCGCCCGGCCGGGCGCCCCTGAATGTCGACACAACGGGCTGCGCCCGGACGCTCAGTCGCGATTGTTGGTGTCGGCCAGATATCGGCTGACGTAGCCGCTGTTGTCCCGGCCGCTCTCGCTATAGCGCGACACGTTTTCGCCGGACCGTGCGTTGCGGTCGTTGTAGCGCGGTTGTCGCTCGCGGCCTTCGGCCTGGCGCACCGGCGGTGTCTCTTCGCTGTTCGGATCCTTGTCGGTGCGGGGGGCGGTGGTGTCGCGGCCGTTCTCTCGTTGCGCACGCACCAGATGCGTCGCCAGCAGATCGGTGTAATTCTCGCCGGTCTGCGGGCGGTTCGATTTCGCAAGATCGAACTCGAAGATCATGTCGCGGTTCGGCAGATCGTCGGCGGTCACGCCGCGCGGGAGCTCCGAGACATGGAAGAACGCGCTGGCGAACGGCGACCCGATTTTGCGCGAATCGACGTCCCAGAGGTTGGACCCGATTTCCTTAAGGAATCGGACGAAGCCGAAGCCCTTTTCGGCGTTGAAGTAGTAACAGGTGCCGCGGGCCTTGCCGCCGGCTTCGCCCCAGCGGACGTTGCCGTCGCCCTCGAGCGGCAGCAGCCCTGGAATAAGGTAGCCCGACAGGAACAGATCGGCCTCACGCCGCAGGTCCGTCGACACGTTGTCGAAGGCGACGACTTCCACGCGACAGCCGCGGCTTTGCAGCGCGCGCACGACCTGCACGAAATCGCCGTCGCCGGTCGCGATCAGGATCCGATCCATGTTCTGCGATTGTGACAGCACATCGACGGCCAGATCCAGATCTGAATTCGCCTTGCCGATCCGCACACCGCGCTCGTCGATGTACCACTTGACGTTTTTGAGGATGACTTTGTAGCCCTGCTCCCTCAAGACGTCATAGAACTTGCGCTGATTGATTCGATATTGATTATCCGACTCGGCCCGTTCGGCGTCGTAAGCGGCGTAGGCATTGAGGCGCAGCGCCAGGCCCTCGCCCCGGCAAGCAAACTCACGCAGCACGTCGTACTGCATGCCGTATCCGCCATTTCGGGTCACATTGACGCTGTCCACAAAAACGCCCACTCGTGTGGGAACAGTAGCGCTCGTCATATCAATCTCCTTTTACTCACCAGCGTATATTTGCATCTGCGGGATACCGTTACTCACGCAAAATCCCTTATGTCCACAGGGGATACCCCTCGCACGGGGAGGGGTTAACCCCCTTTTCGCACATTGTAATCGTCTCCCGCAATTTGACAAGGTCAGTTTCCTAAGTTTTGCTTAGGATTTTGTGAATTTCAATGACACGACACACCGAGACAGGTCTGTTGGCGTCCCACCCAAACGCTGGCTACATGGCCGGCGTAAAGGCCGGGTAAAGATAGTGGTGATCGCGAGCCCTTTTTCGCTAATCGTGCATAATGGCTGTATCAGCGGCGGTCGACGATTATGGGATCTGCAGGCCCTTACCTCCTTGTCATCCTCGTGCTTACGGCCATCCTTCACGGCGCATTTGCCGTGTATGCATGGCGCAAGCGTGCCACAACCGGGGCCTCGGTTTTTGGCCTGATCAACCTCGCCCTGGCGATCTGGCTTGCCGGCTACGCGGGCGAACTTGCGGGACCGACGTTTGACAGCAAGCTCCTCTGGGCTCAGACCGAATACTTCGGGATCGTGGCGATCCCGGTTCTATGGTTCCTGTTCGCCCTGGAACAGCGGACCCCCGCGCGCACGCAGCGCTGGCTGTGGGCGTTGTGGATCATGCCGGCTCTGACCCTGGTGATGGTGTGGACCACGACCTGGCACGGCCTGCTCTGGAGCACGATCGAATTGGTCGACGCCGAGCAGCTGGCTTCGCTGCACGTCACCCATGGACTCTGGTTCTGGATCCATTCCGTTTACTCCTACATCCTGCTGATCATCGGAACATCGGTGATGCTGATCCATGTCAGCCGTTCGAGCGACCTTTACCGCGGCCAGGCCTCGGTGCTCATCATCGCGGCTCTGCTGCCCTGGTTGGCCAATATCGTCTACCTCGCCGGTTTACTCCCGATCCGCGGGCTGGATCCGACGCCGCTGGCCTTCTCGCTCTCGGCCCTGGCCTTTGGCTGGGATATCTATCGCTATCGACTGCTGGACCTGATGCCCGTCGCGCGCGCAAAGGCGTTGGCCACGATGCTCGAGGCCGTGATCGTCGTCGATCCGCAGGGTCGCATCGTCGAAGTCAACCCGGCCGCGCGCTCGTTGCTCGGCCCCGGCGTAAGGGTCAGCGACCCGCTCAATCAGGCTCTGGCGCAATGGCCTGAACTGCTGGCCTTTGCCGGCGAGCCCGGCGAGCGCGTGGCTGAACTACCGATGGGCGCGGTTCGGATGTTTGAAGCGCGCCGCGCGATGCTCTCGGACGGCGCCGCGCGCGCCAGCGGCCGGTTGTTCGTCATCCGCGAGATCACCCAGATCCTTCAATCCGCCCGCGAACTGGCGCGCGCCCGCGACGAGGCGCTCGAAGCCAGCCGCATGAAGAGCCAGCTGCTCGCCAAAGTCAGCCACGAGCTGCGCACGCCGCTCGGCGCGATCATCGGCTACTCCGAGATGATGCAGAGCGGTGCTTATGGCCAACTCACCGACCGCGGCCATGCCGCCGCCCAGCGCGTCATCCACAGTGCCAACTACCTCTCGCGCCTGGTGGATGACCTGCTCGATCAGGCCCGTCTCGAAGCCGGGCGGATCCGGCTCGATCCTCAGCGCATCGAAGTGCGCGCCTTACTCAGCCCGCTGTTGCTCCAAACCGGTGAGCAGGCGCGCGCCGCTGGCCTGGCGTTTGAGCACCGCATCGATCCGGCCGTGCCCACTCATATCGTGATCGATGGGTCTCGACTCCAACAGATCATTGTCAACTTGCTCAACAACGCGCTCAAGTACACGTCGTCCGGGGAGATCGACCTGACGATCGACCTGACCGCTGCGACGCCCCCCGACCTCCGTCTGGACATCCACGACACGGGTGTCGGCATCCCGCCCGAGGCTCTTCAGCATATCTTCGAGCCGTTCTGGCAGGCGGACAACGAGCTGACAGGCAAGCGTAGCGGTTACGGGCTCGGCCTCGCGATCGTCGCCGAGCTATCGCGTTTGATGGGCGGCACGGTAACCGTCGAGAGCGTTGTCGATCGTGGCAGCCGGTTCACGGTGTGTCTGCCCCTCCAATCCAGCGAGATCCACGAGGCGGTATCGGATGGTGCATCCTAATTACAATCCCGCTTACGACCGAACTGGAGCACGGCGATGCTGAGCGCGCTCGAGTTCGGCATCCTGATGCTCAGCGCAGCCGGGATCATTTGCCTGAGCCTGACGGCCTACGCCTGGCGGCATCGGGCCACGCCTGGGGCCCAGGCCTTCTTGGTGCTCGCCCTGGCGGCTGCCACCTGGGCGTTGGGCTACCTCGGCGAGATCACGGCCGCCGACATGGCGACCAAGATCGTGTGGGGCAAAGCGCAGTACATCGGCATCGTCTTGCTGCCGTACGGCTGGTTGACCCTCTCACTGCAGGTCACCGACCAGGGTCGCTGGTTCCGGCCGCGCTGGCACGGGCTGCTGCTGGTCATCCCCGTGTTGACCGTGATCCTGGTTTGGACGACTGAGCTGCACGGCCTGGTGTGGCGCACCATCACGCTCGACGCCACCGGTCCCTTCCCCGCCCTCAGCTTCACCTACGGAACGTTCTTCTGGGTCAACTGGGTCTCCGCCCAGATCCAGCTTCTGGCCGGGACGGTGTTGTTGATCCGGCGCTTGTGGGCGCTCCCGAACCTCTACCGTTGGCAGCTTGGGCTGTTGGTGGCGGCTTCTCTGGCCCCCTGGATCGGCAACCTCAGCTACATCTTCAAGCTGATGCCGATCCCCAATCTCGACCCCACGCCTTTCGGCTTCGCCATCTCGTCGGTGGTGCAGGCGTGGTCGATCTTCCGCTACCGCTTCCTGGATATCCGCCCGGTGGCTCGCAAGGCCGTCGTCGACGGCCTCGGCGACGCCGTGATCGTGCTTGACCCGACCCGCCGCATCGTCGACCTGAACCCTGCCGCCAGCATTATGCTCAAAAGCGAGCCCGATCTCATCGGGCGTCCGGACGACGCAGCCTTGAAACGCTGGCCCGAACTGGTCGCGCTGGGCCGCGAGTCGGGCGACGGCGAGCGGCTCTTGCAGACCTCGAACGGCCGTTGGTTGCATGCACGCGGCTCGGATCTGTTCGACGAGCGCAACCCCACCGGCCGGCTGCTCGTGGTCCGCGACATCACCGCGCAGCGCCAGAACGAACAGGCCCTGGCCGCCGCGCGCGATCGCGCCATCGAGGCCAGCGAACTCAAGGGCCAGATCCTGGCCAAGGTCAGCCATGAACTGCGCACGCCGCTGGGTGCCATCCTTGGCTACACCGAACTGCTCCAATCCGGCGCCTACGGCGACCTGAGCGAGCGTCAGCTCTCGGCGACGTCGCGGGTGATCCAGAGCACGAACTTCCTCACGCGCCTGGTGAACGAGCTGCTCGATCAGGCGCAGTCGGAGAGCGGCCGGCTCCTGATCAACAACGAGTCAACTCGCGTGCGCGATTTGGGAGAGGCATTGCGCCAACAGTTCGCGGTCACGGCCTCAAACAAGGGGCTCGAGCTGGCCGTGACGATCGATCCCACGCTTCCCGACGAGATCATCAGCGATCCCAAACGCCTGCTGCAGATCACGTCGAACCTGGTGAGCAACGCGCTCAAGTTCACCACCCGCGGCGCCGTCACGGTCAACCTGCAGTCCATCGCGGAGACCCAGTGGCGGATCACGGTCAGCGACACCGGGATGGGCATCGCGCCCGAGCACCAGAGTCGGATCTTCGAGCCTTTCTGGCAGGCCGACAGCACGCTCACCCGCGAACACGGCGGCTACGGGCTGGGGTTGGCCATCACGCAACAACTCGTCGAACTGTTGGGCGGCCGGATCGAGGTCGCCAGCACGCTCGGCGAAGGCAGCACCTTCGTCGTCACTTTGCCGTTGCTGCTCCCGACTGCGGTGCCAGACGCAACCGAGCCCAGCGTGGTCGGAGCCCACTGAAACGAACGCCGCAACGAAAAGAGGCCGGCTTACGCCGGCCTCTTTTCGTTGTCCGAGCCGCGTCAGGCCCGGCTTGGTTCAGCGACCGGGGCCGGCGCTGCACTGCGCCACGGGGTGCCCAACCAGCGCAGGAGGAAGAAGTCTGCACCGATGTAGCCCGCGACCTTCCAGGCCAGGATCAATGCGATCGCGACCACCAGAAGCAGGCCGTTGGTGCTGGCCGTGCCGGCCATCAGGAAGTTCCAGTTCATGAACGCACCGGCGAAGGCCGCGACGCCGGTGAAGGCGCCGATGATCAAGGCCAGACCGATCAGGAACTCGGCATAAGCCACCATCGGGCCGAACCAGGTCTGCGAGTGCGTGTCGATCAACATCTGGATGAAGCCGCGGTACCAGTCGAAAGCGATCAGCGACTTGCCGCCGTCGGGGATCGTGACGGCCTTGGTCCAGAAGCCCAGGATGGCATCGCCGGTCTGCGTCCACGCCGGATTCGTGATCTTGTGCAACGAGGCATCCAGCCACGTGTAGCCCAACCACAGTCGGGGCAGCAGCCACAGCCAGCCGAAAAGGCGGTTACCAAACAGTTGCTGGGCAAAAGGCGGGTCCTGAAGAAGTTGACCCTTGCCAGCCGTAAGTGATTTCATGAGACCTCCTCGAGGGGTGGACCTGCGCAGGTCTCTGCCTGTGCCGATCCAGATAAACAAGAGTGTGTCGCCCTTATTGGCCTTTAGGATACGAGTTGTCCTAATATGGCAATAGTGATTTCTCTCGCCCTTCGACCCTGATGAAACACATACCCCTCAAGAGGGATAACGAATTCCCTATCAATTCAGGCTATATTTCGTATGCAGTTTTTGAGTATCCGGGCGTAGGCTCGGCGCACGTGTGGGTCAATCCGTGGTCAGCGATTTCGAGAGGTACAGATTGTCACTAGAGAAACCGTGACGAATGTAATAGTCGCGCGTGCCGATCGCGCTGATCACGGCCAGGCGCGCATAGCCGGCCACGCGAGCCCGCGCCTCGGCGGCCGCGATCAACCGCGCGCCGACGCCGACGTGCTGGGCGTCACCGGCCTGCCCGGCCGAGCGGGTTTGCAGCGGGGCCACCGGGCCGTAGACGTGGACCTCACGGATGATCGCGGCATCCTGCAGCGCCTCGAGATCGTGCCAGCCGCGAGCCTCAGGCGTCGGCAACGATAGGCGCAGGAAACCGGCGAGCCGATCGTCAGCTGTGACGGCACTGAGGAAGTGCTCCTCGCCACCGCGCGTCGCGTAGACATCCGCGCCCAAAGACAGCGTTTCCGCCTCGACCCGCCCGCCGCGCACCTCGCGCGCGCGGATGTCCTGACTGCGTCGGCCGGTTGAAGCAAGATGGCGCTCGACGACCTCGCGCAGGTTGCTGAGCGTGCTGCCCGCGACCACATGCCCGGCCGGGATGTCGCGGATGACGCGGTTGACGCGCACATAGCGCGGCGTCTCGGCCAAACAATCCGCGATCAACTCGATCAACTCGGCGTCGGTATAGGGCGTGTACTCGCCGCGCGCATGCCAAGCCGTCAACTCGGCCTCGGCCAGCAAACTGCACGGATAGATCTTGAGCTCGTCGGGCCGCAGCCCGGGGTCGGACCACAGCCGCGCAAAGTCGGCGCGGTCGCTCTCGGGCGTGGCGCCGAGCAGGTTGGGCATCCAGTGCAGGTGCAGTTTGAACCCGGCGGCGCGCAGCAGGTCGACGGCCCGGCGGGTCTGCTCGACGGTGTGGCCGCGCCGGTTGAGTTCGAGCACGCGATCGTCGAGGCTCTGCGCGCCGAGCTGCACCTTGGTCACGCCGAAACGACGCAACCGCTTGAGCTCGGCGGCGTCGACGTAGTCGGGTCGGGTCTCGATCACGAGCCCGACGTTGCGCCGCGCCGCGCCGGCGTTGATCGACTGGGCCTCCTCGAGGGTCTCGGCCTCGACGTCGTTGAGCGCGTCGAGACAACGCTTGACGAACCATTCCTGATAGTCCGCCGGGTAATACGACCAGGTGCCGCCCAGGATCAACAGCTCGACCTTGTCGGTCGGATGCCCGATGTGCTCGAGCGCGCGCAGCCGCCCGGCCGTGGTCTCGTACGGGTCAAAGCCGTGAGCCTCGGCGCGCTGTGCGCCGGGCTCGTCGTGCAGGTAGCTCTTCGGCATGCGCACATCGGTCGGACAGAAGATGCACTCGCCCGGGCACGGGAAGGGTTTGGTCAACACCGTGACCGTGGCGACGCCCGAGAGCGTGCGCACCGGCTTCATTTGCAGGCGCCGCAACACCGCCGGGTCGTGCGCGCGTTGTCCCGCCGCCACCTGGGCCCGATACACGGCCACCAGCTGATCTTTGGCGAACTTGCCGTTCGAGCGCGTGAAGCGGCGCAACAGTCGCTCGAGCTCGCGCGGATCGGGCTCGGGCAACGCCGCCAGCGCCTCGATCAGGCGCGCGGCCTGAAGCGTGTCCTCTTCGGAGAGCAACGCGGGCCGTCGCTGAGCCCAGGTCCGTTCACGCGGTTGTCGCATGCGTGGAGTGTAGCGCATGGGGCGCGCGCCGTGGTATTCTCGTTGGTCATGTCACTTCTGCGTCGTCGACAGGCCAGTCGCTGGCCCCAGGTCGTGGCCGTCGTGCTCGGGGCGGCAGCGCTCGGCCTGGGCGCCGTCTTCCTGTTCGGAAGGCCGCAGCTGACGGCCAGCGCCCCGGCCGATGGCGCCACCGGGTTGTCGACCCGGGCGCTCATCCACCTCGATTTCAACCAGCCGATGGACCCCGCCAGCGTGGCCGCCGCGTTGACCCTCGAGCCTGCGGCGGCCGGCTCCTGGCAATGGGACCCGGCCGGCCAGACCGCGCTGTTCTTGCCGACAGCGCCGTGGCCCGAGCACATTACGGTCACCGTCACGCTTAACGGCGGCCAGGCCGCCAACGGCCTGCCATTGCTCGAACGACCCTCCTGGTCGTTCGGCGTCGGCGGCGAACGTGTGCTCTTCCTTTATGGCCTCAACGCCGCGATCGCGTCGGTCGAAGCCGACAGCCGGCTGCCGCTCGACAAAGTCGATCCCGACATCCTGGCCAGCGAACCGAGCGGCATCCTCGAGTTCGACGTCAGCCCCGAAGGCGGGACGATCGTCTACGCCGCGCTGCGCGAAGATGGCGGCGCGGATCTGAAGATCGTGGGCGTCGACGGCAGCGAAGGGCGCGTGTTGCTGGCCTGTCCGGAGGAGTCGTGCCGACACCCGGTCTTCTCGCCTGACGGCACACGGGTCGCCTTTGAGCGGCAAACGCGCGTCACCGATGTGTCGGGTCAGACGACTTTCGGCGAGCCGCATGTCGAGGTGCTGGCCCTGGGCCAGGGCCAGCCGCTGGCGTTGTCGGCCGCCGCCGGGCAAACGCGCGATCCAAACTGGTCTACCGTGGGCCAACTCGTGGTGTACGATCCTGGCCGCCAGGCCTTCATCGTGCTCGACCCTGCTCTGGGCAGCCCGACGTACGTGCCGGCGCTTTCGGGCCAGTTCGGCGACATCGCGCCGGATGGCCGGACGCTGGTCTTTCCCGAGCTCTACGCGCCGATCACGACCACGAGCACGATCTCGACCGAGACCCTGTACGCCTCGGCCTTCAGCTTCTTCAGCCGGTTGCAGGCCGTGGACCTGGCCAGCAATCAAACGACCAACCTCTCCGGCGCTCAAGTTGTGGAAGACACGGCTCCATTGTATGCTCCAGACGGTCAGTGGCTGGTCTTCGCGCGCCGGGGGCTGACCGTCAGCACGTGGTCGCCGGGGCGACAGCTCTGGCGGATGCGCCCCGACGGCAGCGGCGCGGCGCCGATCACGAACGATCCACTGGCCTATCACAGCGCCGTGCGCTGGAGCCCGGACGGCGCGCGCCTTGTGTACATGCGCACCGATTCGTCGGATCCGTCGCGCGCGCCCGAGATCTGGATCAGCAACGCCGATGGCTCCGATGCCCATGCCGTGGTGTCGGGCGGTTTCGGACCGGAGTGGTTGCCGTGAGCGATTTGATCGATCGTTTCGCACCCGATTTCACATTACCGACCGCGAACGGTGGGCGCTTCAGCCTCTCCGACTGGCGCGGCCAACCGATCGTCATCGCCTTCTGGTCCGCGACTTGCGCGTGGAGCCGGCGGGCCGACGTCATGCTGGTCTATCGCCAGCTGAAGTGGGCGCCGCGCAACGTGCGCATCGTCGCAATCGCTTCGCACCCCGACGAGCACGCCAAGATGATCCTGCTCGAGGCCGAGACCCGGGGCCTGAAGTTCCCGGTCGCGCTTGACCCAAACCAGAGCGTCGCACGTCTGTACCGCGCCGAGATCGCGCCGACGTTCTTCGTCGTCGATGCGCTCGGGTTCGTGCGTTACGCCGGCGCCGTCGACGACGCCACTCCCGAACAACCCCGCCCCGCCCGCCTGTACCTCGATGATGCGGTGTCGGCCGTGCTCGACAGCCAGTACGTTCCGGTAACCGAGACCTTGGCCGTCGGCTGCCGCTTCCCGACCGTCGCGCACGCCTGAGCGAATCCTACAACCTCATGGTGCAATGGATCGTGACCACCCTGGTGCGGATGGTGGTCAACACTGCTCACCGGCTGTTCTTCCCGTTCGTGCCAGAACTGAGCCGGGCTTTCGGCCTGTCGCCCGAGGCGCTGACGGCCGCGGTCGCGGCGCGCGGCAGTCTGGGGCTGATCAGTCCCGTCATCGGCGCCATCGCCGACCGGATCGATCGGCGTGTGCTCATGCTCCTCGGCCTGGCAGGCGTGTGCGTCGGGTTGGCCCTGATCGGCGTCGCGCCGTCGTTGCTGGTCATCGGGCTGGCGTCGGCCCTGATCGCGGTCGCCAAACTGGCCTACGACCTCGGTGTCCTGGCGCATATCGGCGACCAGACGACGTATGCCCAGCGCGGCCGCGTGGTCGGCCTGAGCGAGTTGAGTTGGTCGGGTGCGGCGCTGATCGGGTTGCCGCTGGTTGGCGTGACGATCGCGCGTCTGGGCGCCCGGGCTCCGTTCTTCGCGCTGGCCGGGCTCGTCGCGGTGAGCATGGTCGTGATCGCGGTAGTCATCCCCGCGCGCAAGGCGGCCGGCCATGCGACCGGCGCGCCACGGCAGCGCATCCCCTGGGGCCAACTCCTGCGCCTGCCCGCGGTCGTGCCGATGCTGACCTGCAGCCTCCTCATCCCGCTCGGCAACGAGATCCTCAACGCCATCTATGGGCGCTGGCTCGAGGGCAGCTTCGGGCTATCGGTCGAGTCGATCGGGGCCTCGACGATCGTGTTCGGTCTGGCCGAACTGGCGGGGGAGGGTTGTATCGCCCTGTTCTCGGACCGACTCGGGAAGCGCAACCTGTCCATCCTCGGCGCCCTGCTGGGTGTCGCCGCGTATCTGGCCCTACCGGTGCTCTCGGCCACCGGTCAGGTCGGCCTGGCGCTGATCGGCGTCGCCGGCGTGTATTTGGGCTTCGAAATCCTCGTGGTCGGCAGCATCCCGATCATCAGCGAGCTGGCGCCCGGCGCCCGCGGCACCATGCTCAGCACCGCCAGCGCCATGCAGTCGGCCGGCCGTATGCTGGGGGCCTGGATCGGCCTGGGCCTGTTTCAATACGGGATTTGGCCTGCAGCTTTGCTTGCTGCTTCCGTCAACCTGATCGTCTCGGTAATTCTATGGAGGTTCGCTCGCGCATAAATTCCGAGTGATATTTCCCAACCAATCCCAACACGGTTGGACAGTGTTTGGCACGCCCATTTGTTACTCTTGTCACAGAGAGAGAGAGGGTGGTGTTGCGTGGGCCAAACATATCGGTCAAATCGACGGTCAGGTATATGGGCGGGTCCGATTCTTGGGCTTCTGGCGGCGGCCATCAGCTTCTCGATGAGCGGGCCTTCCGCCCTGGCGCAAGAGACCGCGCCGCAGCGTGAGTTCCCGCAGGCGCTGCCGTTCCGGCTCTTCATTTCCATGACGGCCAAGAGCGCGACCGGCACGGCTCCGGTTCAAGCGCAGTCAGAGTTCGAGCAGGTGGTCGCGCTGACGAACGCCGAGCGCGCCAACGCCGGCTGCGGCCCGGTGACCATGAACAACACCCTGGCCATCGTCGCTCAGGCGCACGCCGTCGATATGGCCGAGAACGACTTCTTCGATCACAACTCGCTCAACGGCGACTCACCCTTCGATCGCATGCAGGCCGCGGGCTACCACTTCAGTTCAGCCGGCGAGAACATCGCCGCCGGGTACG
>WBZS01000452.1_pt1 | contig 54196 bp, 50 predicted proteins | sample 5204201 | NCBI WGS metagenome assembly WBZS01 (sample SAMN12344357, study PRJNA552823) | activated sludge metagenome | biome: Activated sludge suspended growth; feature: Nitrification reactor; material: Wastewater; isolation source: activated sludge from nitrification reactor of wastewater...
TACGGCCTCAACGGACCAAGGAAGAAACGGCGTCACCGGACAGCCGCACGACCCCATTCTCAGCCTCGAAGAGGCGCCCCACCAGGGCACCCAGGCTAACTAGTTCTGGCCTCCCGTCGACGGGAGGGCAGAGATAGTTAGGGAGGGGTCTATGGTCAGGCGCCGATCCGGATCAGCTTCTTGTTCACGAACTCGTCGGCGGCGAGCAGGCCGAGTTCGCGTCCGGTGCCGCTGCGCTTGACGCCGCCGAAGGGCAACGCCGGCTCGTCGGCCAGCACCAGGTTCACATACACCATGCCGGCTTCGAGCTTGTTCGCGACCCGCTCGGCTTGCTCGGCGTCGGTGGTGAACACGTACGAGCCGAGGCCGAACGGGGTGGCGTTGGCGACCTGGACGGCCTCGTCCTCGTCGGCGACCCGGTAGACCACGCCGACCGGGCCGAAGAACTCCTCGCGGTAGGCGTCCATCTCGGGGGTGACGCCGGTCAGCACGGTCGCCGGGAAGAACGCGCCGTCCCGGTCGCCGCCGATCACCCGGGTGGCGCCCTGGGCGAGGGCGGCGTCCACCTGCTTCTCCAGCCGTTCGGCGGCGGCCAGCGAGGACAGCGGGCCGAGCACGGTGTCCTCGGCGAACGGGTCGCCGAGCGTCGCTGCCGCCATTCCGGCGGTGAACTTGTCCAGGAACGCGTCGTAAAGGCCGTCCACCACGATGAACCGCTTCGCCGCGTTGCAGGACTGGCCGGTGTTGTCCAGCCGGGCGTCGACGGCGGACTGCGCGGTGGCGTCCAGGTCGTCGGTGCTGAGCAGGATGAACGGGTCGGAGCCGCCGAGTTCGAGGGCGACCTTCTTCAGGTTGCGGCCGGCGATCTCGGCGACCGCCGCGCCGGCCCGCTCCGAACCGGTGACCGACACCCCTTGGACCCGCGGGTCGGCGATGACGGCGGCGGCCTGGTCATTGGTGAGCCGCAGGTCGGCGTAGGCGCCGGCCGGGAAGCCCGCGTCGGCGTAGATGGACGCGATCGCGGCCGCCGACTCGGGGCACTGCGGGGCGTGCTTGAGCAGGATGGTGTTGCCGACCGCCAGGTTCGGCGCCGCGAACCGGGCCACCTGGTAGTAGGGAAAGTTCCACGGCATGATGCCGAGCAGCACACCCAGCGGCGAGCGGCGGATCACTGCGGTGCCGTCGCCGTCGATCGACAGCGGCTGATCGGCGGTGAACTCGTCGACGTGGTCGGCGTTGTACTCGGTGATGTCGGCGGCGAAATCGACCTCGCCGAGCGCGGCCTCCAACGGCTTGCCCATCTCGCGGACGATGATCGCGGCCAGCTCGTCGCGGCGCTCCCGGTGCAGCCGGGCCACCGCACGCAACGCCTCGGCCCGCTCGGCGGGGGCGGAGTTGCGTCCCCAGTCGCGGTAGGCGGCGTCCGCGGCGGCGAGGGCAGCCTCGACCTCGGCGTCGGTCGAGCCTGGATAGCTGGCCAGGGTCTCCCCTGTGGCCGGGTTGACGACGGTGTAGTCGCTCATAGAACGTCCCTTCGTTCCCGCTCAGTCGGCGGGGATCAGCGTGTACTTGGTGGACAGGTATTCGTGGATGCCTTCGAGGCCGCCCTCGCGGCCGATGCCGGACTGCTTGACCCCGCCGAACGGGGCTGCAGCGTTGGAGACGACCCCGACATTGAGGCCCAGCATGCCGGTCTCCAACCGGTCGATCAGCCGGTGGCCGCGGGCCAGGTCGCGGGTGAAGGCGTAGGACACCAGCCCGAAGTCGGTGTCGTTGGCGAGACGGACGGCCTCGTCCTCGTCGGCGAAGGTGGCGATCGCCAGCACCGGCCCGAAGATCTCCTCGCGCAGGATCGCGCTGCCGTCTTGGACGCCGGCGACCACCGTCGGCTCGAAGAACGTGCCGGGCCCGTCCACTGCGGTGCCTCCGGTGAGCACAGTGGCGCCCCGGTCGACCGCGTCCTGAACCAGTTCGTCGGCCTTCGCGACCGCCCGGTCGTCGATCAGCGGTCCGATCTGGACGCCGTCCTCAGTGCCGCGGCCGACCTTCAGCTCGGCGACCCGGGCGGTGATCCGGCGGGCGAACTCGTCAGCGACCGATTCGTGCACCAGGAACCGGTTGGCGGCGGTGCAGGCCTGGCCGATGTTGCGGAATTTGGCCAGCATCGCACCCTCGACAGCCTTGTCGAGGTCGGCGTCGTCGAAGACCAAGAACGGCGCGTTGCCACCCAACTCCATCGACACCCGCAGGACGCGATCCGCGGCCTGGGCGAGCAGCCGGCGTCCGACCTCGGTGGAGCCGGTGAACGACAGCTTCCGCAGCCGCGGGTCGCCGATCAGCGGACCGGACGTGTCCGACGAACGGCTGGTGGTGTAGACGTTCACCACCCCGGCGGGCAGCCCCGCCTCGACCAGCAGTTTCGCGAAGTAGAGCGTGGTCAGCGGGGTCAACTCGGCCGGCTTGATCACCACGGTGCAGCCGGCCGCCAGCGCGGGCGCGATCTTGCGGGTGGCCATTGCGAGCGGGAAGTTCCACGGCGTGACGAACAGGCACGGCCCGACCGGGCGCTGCGAGACGATCATCCGTCCGGTGCCTTCCGGGTTCAGCCCGTAGCGGCCCGAGATCCGCACCGCCTCTTCGCTGAACCAGCGCAGGAACTCGCCGCCGTAGGTCACCTCGCCGCGGGCCTCGGCCAGTGGCTTGCCCATCTCCAGGGTCATCAGCAGGGCGAGGTCGTCGGCGTGCTCGCGGACCAGGTCGAACGATCCGCGCAGAATGTCGCTGCGCCGCCGCGGCGCGGTGGCCGCCCAGGACTCCTGCGCGGCGACGGCGGCGTCCAATGCCCGCAGCGCGTCGCCGGGCGAAGCGTCGGCGATCTCGATCAGCACCTCGCCGGTGGCCGGATCGCGCACCGGCAGCGTCCGGCCGCCCTCGGCATCGACCCACTCGCCCCCGATGAACAACACGGTCGGCACCTGGGCGAGCAATTCGGTCTCGTTGCTGGTCATCGACGTACCTTTCGCAGACTCTCGGGGGCGTCCATCGACAGGGTCTGGCCGCGGAAGAACGCCGGACGCCTGATCGACTGCCAGATCATCACGACCACTCCCACCAGGATGACCGCCACGCCGAGGATGAAGACCAGGCCGATGCCGCCGACGTTCGATCCGCTGCCGTAGGCCGGATCCATCGAGTCCTTGAGCGTGGTGAAGAACAGCACCAGCAGGATCACCCCGCCGATCAGCGGGCAGAACAGGGTGAAGAAGAACAACCGGGCCGAATCGAACCACTGCTTGCGGAAATACCACACACAGGCGAACGCGGTCAGCCCGTAGTAGAAGCAGATCATCATCCCCAGCGCGGTGATCGTGTCCCACAGCGCGTCCTCGCTGAGCACCCGCATCACCACGTAGAACCCCGAGGCGACGATCGAGGAGGCGATGGTCGCGTAGCCGGGGGTGAAGAAGCGCGGGCTGACGGCGGCGAACTTCGGCGAAAGGGCGCCGTAGTGGCCCATCGCGAGCAGCGTCCGGGCCGGCGACACGAAGGTCGACTGCAGCGAGGACGCCGAGCTGGTCAGCACCGCCAGCGAGACCAGGAAGGCCAGCGGCCCCAGGATCGGCCCGGACAGGTGGAAGAACACGTTCTCCTGGATCTCGACGTTGCCCAGCCCGAGTTCGCCGTCCCCGACGCCGGAGTACATGATCATCGCGACCGCGAGCAGCAGGTAGAGGCTGACGATGGTGAACACGGTGACGGTCGCGGCGCGTCCGGGCGTCTTCTCCGGGTCCTTGGTCTCCTCGTTCATGGTGAGGGTGACGTCCCAGCCCCAGAAGATGAAGATCGACAGCGACAAGCCGGCCGCGAAGGTGCTGAACGAACTCAGCTCGAACGGGTTGAACCAGGAGAACTGGAACGCGGTGTAGTCGAAAGCGCCTCCGTTGACTGCCTGGACGATGGTGGTGATCGCGAAGAACAGCAGCACGATCAGCTGGAAGCTGACCAGGAAGTACTGCAGCTTCTGGGTGGTCTGCATGTCGCGGTAGGAGATGGTGGTGGCGCCCAACATGAACAGCAGGCAGACCGCGATGTTGATCCAGGTGACGCCGGCGAGGTCGGCGATGGATTCGTTTCCAGTCAACTGTGAGATCAGCAGGAACAGGAACTCCACCGCGATGCCGGCCAGGTTCGACAACACCAGGATCGTCGCCGCCACCAGGCCCCAGCCCGCCATCCAGCCGATCCACGGGCCGAACGCCCGGGTGGCCCAGGTGAACGAGGTGCCCGAGTCGGGCATCTCGCGGTTGAGTTCGCGGTAGCCGAAGGCGACCAGCAGCATCGGCAGGAAGCCGACCAGGATCACCGCCGGCACCTGCAGGCCGACCACGGACGCGGTGGGTCCGACCGCCGCGGTGAAGGTGTAGGCCGGCGCGATGCACGAGATGCCGATCACGACGGCACCGATCAGTCCGACGCTGCCGGCGCTGAGGCCTTTCTGGGAGAGCCCGTGGTCGGCGGATTCGGGAGTAGTGGAGGTTTCGCTGGTCATGCGCCGGCTCCTTCGTGGTGGGCGCGGGGCACGACGACCACCGGGACGGGGACTTCGTGGAGCATCTTGGCGACGGTGGAGCCGAGAAACAGCCGGCGCGGCTGGGCCAGCCGGCCCGATCCCGCCAGCAACATCTCGCCGGGCTGCCAGTCCAGGTCGGCGACCGCGGATTCGATGCTGTCGCCGTCCGCGACGACCACCTCGGCGACCATGCCTTTGGGCAGCACGGTGTTGGTCGCTGCGAGCACCTCGCTCGCCTGCGTCGAGTGGGCCAGTCGGCTGGCGGCGGTGTCGGCCGAGGCGGGCAGGTCAACCGCCAGCAGCGACAGCAACCGGATCGGCACTCCGGTGGCGGACGCCAGCGCCGCCGCGTCCGCCGCGACCGTGTCGCCGGTCGGACGCGGGCTGACCGCGACGGTGAGCCGGGTGATCGGAGTGTCGGCGGCGAGCTTGCGGGCGCCGCGCGGCACGAGCACGACCGGGACGTCGGAGGAGTAGACCAGCTCGGTGCTGGTGGTGCCCAGCCGGTGCCGGCCGCGCAGACCGCCACCGCCGGCACCGACCACGATGTAGCTCGCGCCGCGTTCGTGGGCCAGGTCGGTCAGGCCCTCGGCGAAGGAGTCGGCTGGACAAATCTGTGGCCGGGCGGTCACGCCGTCGGGGAGCCGTCCGATCGCCTCCGTGAGCCACTGCTCGGCCAGTGTGTGCAGGTGCCGGTCGTAGGCGGCGTCCGGGGGAGTGATGACGCTGCGGCCCTGGGCGGGCAGGACGACGGCGACCTCCAGCGTGGCCGAGGTGGCGGCGGCCAGCCGGGCGGCGAAGGCGACGGCGTCCCGGCCGCGTTTGGTGGCGGTGTAGCCGACGACGATGGGTGGGTTCATGCGTGGTTCTCCTGAAGGATCTGCTGGGCGGCCAGGCGACCCATCCGGATGGCGCCGTCGACGTGCTGGTAGCCGGCCCCGGCCAGGTCGCTGCAGGCGAACCGGATCGGGCCGACCGGGCTGCGCAACTCGGCGCCGTAGCGGTGCAGGCCGCCGAGGTCGAAGCTGGCGGCGTAGGCGCCCCGTGTCCACTCCTCGCTGCCCCAGTCGCTTTCGTAGTAGACGACCGGGTTGAGGGCTTGCGGCCCGTAGTAGTGGGAGAGCGACTCCAGGATGCGCTGCTTGCGCTCCTCGGCGCTCAGCCGGAACAGATCGTCTGCGTTCCGGTCTGACACGAAGCCGACCAGGGTGCCCCGTTCGTCGCCGTGGTTGGTGTTGTCGTAGGCCTCGTGAGAGAGCTCGTAGGGGCTGAACGCGGTGCCGGAGAGGCCCTGCTCACGCCAGAACGGACGCTCGTACACGGCGTGCACCTTGATCACGAAACCCATCGACAGATGCTGGTGCATCTGGTGCTGCAGCCGCGGCAGCGGCGGCATGAAGGAGATCCGCGGGTAGAGCACCGGTGCCAGCGCCAGGATCGCCCGCCGGGCACGCACGGTGATGCCGTCGGCGATCGCCGTCACCCCGGCCTCGCCCCATTCCAGGGTGCGCACCGGGTGGCCCAGGAACACGTCATCGCCGAGCCGTTCGGCCAGTGCCAGCGGCACCCGCTGCAACCCGCCGACAACCCGCTTGTCCAGGATGAAGTCGGCATCGACCAGATGCGAGTAGCTGCCCGCCGAGGCCGCCATCAGCAGCGACTGCAGCAGCGAGAACGCGTGGCTCGGCTTGGTCAGCATGGCCGAGCCGGTCGCGAACGCGAGGTTGCGGACGGCTTCGTCATCGTCGCTCTGCGCCCGCAGCCAGGCCTCCCAGGAGATCGAATCCCATTCGGCCGCCTTGGGATGTGCCCAGGGCCGGTCGGGGTCGATCTCGGCGACCATCGCGTCCAGGCGTTCGGTGAGTTCGGCGATCACTCGCGCGGTGTCGGGCCCCACCGGGAAGGCGTCGCCGGTGAACCGGACCAGGGCGCCGTCCGGGCCGATGTAGACCGAATCGCCCTCGCGGTAGCGCTGGTAGGTCTCCAGGCCCAGTTCGTCGATCGTCTCGATCAGGGCGTCCTGGTCGGGGGAGACCCACTGGCCGCCGATCTCGAGCATGGCGCCGTCGATGACGTCGGTCCACAGCCGTCCGCCGATCCGGTCGCGGGCTTCCAGCACGGCGGCCGACGCTCCGGCCTTCGTCAGCTCGGTGGCCGCCGTCAGGCCGGCGATACCGGCTCCGACGATGACGACGTCACGGGTGATCTCACTCAATTGCGCGGTTCTCCTTCTTCGTTGAAGCTCTGGCGGATCAGTTCGCGGCGAGCGATGCGGCCACGATGTCGAGGCCCTCGTGCAGCAGGCCGTCCGAGATGGTCAGCGGCGGCAGGAACCGGATCACGTTGCCGTAGGTGCCGCAGGTCAGCACGATCACGCCCTCGGCGATCGCGGCCCGGGCGACGGCGGCCGTCAGGGCGGTGTCCGGGACCCGGGTGGCCGGGTCGGCGAACTCCATCGCCATCATCGCGCCGTGCCCGCGGACGTCGCCGATCCGCGGGTCGGACGCCTGCAGTTCGGTCAGCCGGGAGCGCAGCAGCGTCCCGATCTCGGTGGCCCGCTCCAGCAGCCCCTCGGTCTCGAAGGCCTCGATAGCGGCCAGGGCCGCGGCGCAGGCGACCGGGTTGCCGCCGTAGGTGCCGCCCAGTCCGCCGGTGTGCGGGGCGTCCATGATCTCGGCGCGGCCGGTCACCCCGGCCAGCGGAATGCCGCCGGCGATGCCCTTGGCGGTGGCGACCAGGTCGGGGACGATGCCGAACAGCTCGCTGGCGAACATCACGCCGGTGCGACCGAACCCGGACTGCACCTCGTCGGCGATGAAGACCACGCCGTTGGCCCGGCACCAGTCCACGATCGCCGGCAGGAAGCCGTCGGCCGGCACGATGAAGCCGCCCTCGCCCTGGATCGGTTCGATGATCACCGCGGCGAGGTTGTCGGCGCCGATCTGCTTCTCCATCAGCGAGATCGCCCGGGACGCCGCCTCGGCACCCGTCAGGCCGTCCCGGTACGGGTACGACATCGGCGCCCGGTAGATCTCGGCGGCGAACGGGCCGAAGCCGCTCTTGTAAGGCATCGACTTCGCGGTCAGCCCCATGGTCAGGTTGGTGCGGCCGTGGTAGGCGTGGTCGAAGGCCACCACCGCCTGCCGTCCGGTGAATTTGCGGGCGATCTTGACCGCGTTCTCGACCGCCTCGGCACCCGAGTTGAACAGCGCGCTGCGCTTCTCGAAATCGCCCGGGGTCAGCCGGTTGAGCGCCTCGGCGACGGCGACGTAGCCCTCGTAGGGCGAGATCATGAAGCAGGTGTGGGTGAACTGCGCGGCCTGTGCGGCGATCGCGGCGGCCACCTTGGGGTGCGCGTTGCCGACCGTGGTGACGGCGATGCCGGAACCCAGGTCGATCAGCGAGTTGCCGTCGGCGTCGACGACCACGCCGCCGCCGGCGGCGACCGCTTCGATGGGCACGGTGTGTCCGACCCCGGCCGCGACCGCGGCCGCTTTGCGGGCCAGCAGGTGCTGAGAACGGGGCCCTGGAATCGAGGTGACGAGGCGGCGTCGCTGTTCCAGCGTGGGCCCGCCGAGCGAGACATGGGTGTCGAGTCCGAGAGACATGCCAGGAGCCTACGGTTCGTGCTTTCGGTGCCGATACTCGCCGCGGTGTATATGATTCTCCTGTCTATATACGCGACGTACAGATGCGGATTCTCGCCGGTCGAGCTGGTCGAGACCCCGAGCACAACAAGAGGGTGATCATGGCCGCCACACCGGAGCCCACCCTGCGTGCCCTGCTCAATCGGCGCGACCTGGGCCTGCGCCTGGCCGGGGCGGCGGACCATCTCGCGCCCGGCGCCCTTGATGCGCCGCTGCGCTGGGTGCACGGCTCGGATCTGGCCGATCCGACGCCGTTCCTGACCGATGACCTGCTGCTGCTCACCACCGGCACCCAGTTCGACGATGCCGACGGCCCCGAAGCGTATCGGGACTACGTCGCCCGGCTGGCCCGCCGCGGCGTCCGCGGGCTCGGATTCGGCACCGAGGTCGTCCGGCACGGGATCCCGACCGCTCTGGCCGACGCCTGCCGCGACCAGCGGATGCCCCTGTTCGAGGTGCCCCTCCGGACGCCGTTCATCGCGCTGGCCCAGGCGAATGCCGAGGCCGTCGCGGCGCAGGCCTACGCCCGGCGCACCTGGGCACTCGCCGCCCAACGGGCCATCTCGCTGGCCGCCCTGCAGCCCGACGGCCTGGGCGCGACGCTGGCCGAACTCGGCCGGCAACTCGAGGCGTGGGTCGGCCTGTTCGACGCCACGGGCGCGCTGGTCCGCGATCACCCCGCCGGCGGTCTCGCCGCCGAGGCGCTCACCGGGGTCACCGGCGAGGTCGGCGCGATGCTGCGTCGCGGCGTCCGCGCCGGGTCGTCGCTGGAAACCGCCGGCCGGAGTTTCACCCTGCAGACCCTCGGACGGGGCGGCCAGTTGCGCGGCGCGATCGCCATCGCCGCGACCGGCTTGGACGCCGAGGGCCGCGGCGTCCTCACCTCGGTGATCGCGATGGCCGGCCTCGCCCTGGAGCAGACCGTCGGGCTCAACCAGGCCCGCGAGTCGCTGCGCGGGGGACTGGTGCGCAGCCTGCTCAGCGACGATCCCAGCGTGGCCGCGCCGGTCGTCGGCGAACTCTGGACGCCGCTGCCGCCGGCGCCGATCGTGGTGGCGGTCGCCGCCGTCCCCGCGACTCGCGCCCAGGTCGCGGCCGACTGGCTCGAACGGCAGACCGACGACCGCTCCGTGTTCCACGGCCCGGGGCCGGACGGCCTGGCGATCACTGTCTCCGCCGCTGATCAGCCGCTGCTCGACGAGTTCGCCGCACTGTTCGAGGCTGCCGTCGGCGTCTCGCGACCGAGCGACTACCAGGACTTCTCCCGAGCCCACGCCCAGGCCGTGGCCGCGCGCGCCCGACGCGGCGCCGGCCGGGCCACCCGGTTCAGCGAACTCGCCGGGGACGGCGTGCTCGCCCAGCTGTCCGGCACCGACGCGGGTGCCATCGCCGAGGCGCAACTGGCCCCGCTGCGCGAGCACGACCGGCGGCACGGGACCGCGTTGCTGCAGACCGTGCGGGTCTGGCTCGAATGCGGCGCCCGGATCGAGACCGCCGCGCAGGCGCTCGGCGTCCATCGGCACACCGTGCGGACCCGGGTCGCGCAGGCCCAGAAGCTGCTCGGCGTGGACCTGGCCGGCTTCCCGGCCCGTGCCGAGCTGTGGGCCGCCCTGGTCGCGACCGGGTGACCCCGCGACACGCCGGGGGTATCGAACGCGACGGCGAGTGTCGCCGGGAACCGTCGGTGGCCGGGGTTAGGGTAGGGCTCTGCGCTGGACTTCCCCCTGGCGATCCGCCCGGTCCACACCCGACTCATGGAGGTCGAAACCGCCGATGGCCGATGGGTTCGTGCATCTGCACTGCCATTCCGAGTACTCGATGCTGGACGGCGCGGCGCGGCTGAAAGACCTGGTGAAGGGCTGCGAGCAGATGGGCATGCCCGCCTTGGCGGTCACCGACCACGGCAACCTGTTCGGTGCCTACGAGTGGTACAAGGCGGCCAAGGGCAGCGCGGTGAAGCCGATCATCGGCCTTGAGGCGTACCTCACGCCGAAGACGCACCGCAGTGAGCGCAAACGGGTCCAGTTCGGCGACGGCACCGGTGACGACGTGGCGTCCAAGGGTGCCTACACCCACATGACGATGTGGGCGCAGAACGCCGACGGCATGCACAACCTGTTCCGGCTCAGCTCGCTGAGTTCGCTGGAGGGCTTCTTCTACAAGCCGCGCGCCGACCGGGAACTGCTGCACCGCTACGCCAACGGCCTGCTGGCCACCACCGGCTGCCCCTCCGGCGAGGTGCAGACCTACCTGCGGCTCGGCCAGTACAAGCAGGCCGTCGAGTCGGCCGCCGAGTTCCGCGACATCTTCGGCGCCGGGAACTTCTACTGCGAACTGATGGACCACGGCCTCGACATCGAGCGCCGGGTCCGGCACGACCTGCTGCGGCTGGCCAAGGACCTCAAGTTGCCGCTGGTCGCCACCAACGACCTGCACTACGCGCACGCCAGCGATGCCGAGGCGCATGACACGCTGCTGTGCGTGTCGTCCGGCTCGAACCGGGACACCCCCAACCGGTTCAAATTCGACGGCAACGGCTACTACCTGAAGAGCCCCGCCGAGATGCGCGAGATCTGGCGCGAACTGCCCGAGGCCTGCGACAACACGCTGGCCGTCGCCGAGCGCTGCGAGACCCATTTCGACGAGGGCACCGGCACCTACATGGCCCGTTTCCCGGTGCCGGCCGGCGAGACCGAGGAATCCTGGTTCGTCAAAGAGGTCCGCCGCGGCCTGGAGTTCCGCTTCCCCGAAGGCGTCCCCGACTACGCCACTCAGCAGGCCGAGTTCGAGACCCAGGTCATCGCCGGAAAGGGCTACTCGGGCTACTTCCTGGTGGTCGCCGACTTCATCAACTGGGCCAAGAACAACGGCATCCGGGTCGGTCCGGGCCGCGGTTCCGGCGCCGGTTCGATGTGCGCGTACGCGCTGCGGATCACCGACCTCGACCCGGTGCCGCACGGGCTGATCTTCGAACGCTTCCTGAACCCCGAACGCCCCTCGATGCCCGACTTCGACATCGACTTCGACGAGCGCCGGCGCGGCGAGGTGATCCGCTACGTGACCGAGAAGTACGGCGACGACCACGTCTGCCAGATCGTCACCTACGGCACCATCAAGGCCAAGCAGGCGATCAAGGACGCCGGACGGGTGCTCGGCAAGCCGTTCGGGCTGGGCGAGCGGATCACCAAGGCCTACACCCCGCCGGTGATGGGCAAGGACGTCCCGCTGCCCGAGGTGTTCAACCCGCAACACGCCCGCTACGCCGAGGGTGGCGAGTTCCGGACGCTGTACGAGTCCGAGCCCGAGGTCAAGGAGGTCGTCGACACCGCGATGGGCATCGAAGGCCTGAAGCGGCAGTGGGGCGTCCACGCTGCCGGGGTGATCATGTCCTCGGCTCCGCTGCTCGACGTCATCCCGGTGATGAAGCGGGAATCGGACGGCCAGATCATCACCCAGTTCGACTACCCGAGCTGCGAGTCGCTCGGCCTGGTCAAGATGGACTTCCTCGGCCTGCGCAACCTGACCATCCTGGACGACGCGATCGCCAACGTGAAGGCGAACCGGGGCATCGACATCGATCTGGACGAGCTCAGCAAGACCCTCACCGACCCCGCGACCTACCAGCTGCTGGCCACCGGCGACACGCTCGGCATTTTCCAGCTGGACGGCGGCGGCATGCGGGTGCTGCTGCGGCAGATGCAGCCGGACAGCTTCGAGGACATCTCCGCCGCGCTGGCGCTGTACCGGCCGGGCCCGATGGGGGCCAACAGCCACACCAATTACGCGTTGCGCAAGACCGGCAAGCAGCCGATCACCGCGATCCACCCCGAACTGGCCGAGCCGCTCGCCGAGATCCTCGACCTCACCTACGGCCTGATCGTCTACCAGGAGCAGGTGCAGCAGATCGCGGTGAAGGTGGCCAACTACACCCTGGGCGCCGCCGACGAGTTGCGCCGGGCGATGGGCAAGAAGAAGAAGGAGGTGCTGGAGGCCGAGTTCGTCAACTTCGAGGCGGGTATGCAGGCCAACGGCTTCTCCGCCTCGGCGATCAAGGCGCTCTGGGACATCCTGGTGCCGTTCTCGGACTACGCGTTCAACAAGGCGCACACGGCCGCCTACGGGCTGATCTCGTACTGGACGGCCTACCTGAAGGCCAACTACCCGGCCGAGTACATGGCTGCCCTGCTGCAGTCGGTGAAGGACGATAAGGACAAGTCCGCCATCTACTTGGCCGAATGCCGCCGGATGGGCATCAAGGTGCTGCCGCCCGACGTGAACGAGTCCGACGGCATGTTCACCCCGGTCGGCAGCGACATCCGCTACGGTCTGGGCGCCATCCGCAACGTCGGCGACAACGTGGTGAAGGGCATCGTCGAGGGCCGCGAGAGCAACGGCAAGGCGTCCGACTTCAACGAGTTCCTCGACAACGTGCCGTTGGTGGTGTGCAACAAGCGGGTCATCGAGTCGCTGATCAAGGCCGGCGCCTTCGACTCGATGGGCCACACCCGGCGTGCGCTGATGGAGTGCTACGAGCAAAAGGTCGACGAAGTGATCGACCTGAAGCGGAACCAGGCCAACGGCCAGGACGACCTGTTCGGCGACTTCGGCGGGGGCGAGGCCCTGGTCAGTTCGCCGGTGCCTGAGGTCGAGGAATGGGACAAGCAGATCCGGCTCGCCTTCGAACGGGAGATGCTCGGCCTCTACGTGTCCGATCACCCCCTGCTCGGCCTGGAACACGTGCTGCTGGCGAACCGTGACCACTCGATCGGGCAGGTGGTCGCCGAGGACGGCCCGCGCGACATCCAGACCACGATCGCAGGGATGATCACCCAGGTCACCCGCAAGCAGACCAAGAACGGCGACCTGTGGGCGATCCTCTCCGTGGAGGACCTGGACGCCTCGGTGGAGGTGCTGCTGTTCCCGAAGTCCTACAACGCGGTGGCGCTGCAGCTCGCCACCGACACCATCGTCCGGATCAAGGGCCGCGTGGTCGGCAAGGACGAGGGCGTCGAGATCCGCGGCACCGACGTCAGCTTCCCGGACGTCTCGGAGGGGCCGTCCGGGCCGGTGGTGATCTCGCTGCCCGCCGCGCGGTGCACGCCGGTCGTGGTGCAGCAGCTGCGCACCGTGTTGACCAGCCACCCCGGCACCACCGAGGTGCGGGTTCGTCTCACGACCTCCAGCCGCACCACCGTGTGGAAGCTGGAGGAGACGCTGCGGGTGCTGCCGTCGCCGCCGCTGATGGCCGATCTGAAGGCGTTGCTCGGACCGTCGTGCGTGAGCGTGTGACGCCGCGGCCGGGTCCCCAGCCGACACCACTAGGCTGTGCCCGATGAACACCGTGCCGACGCCGGTCGCCGCCGACGAGGCGGCCGCCCCGGCACGCCACGACGACCGCACCGCGGCCGCCATCTTCGCCGGGATCGCCGTGATCGCGGGCATCGCCGGAGCCGTGCTGTGGCGGCTGGTCGTCCGGCTGCCCGCCTATGTGATCCAACCCGACGGCTCCGCGACGGTCAGTGAACGCGCCCTCACCGAGTTCTTCGCCGGCGACGCCTGGTTCACCGCCATCGGGGTGGTTGCCGGCGCGGGCCTGGGCGTTGCGGCCTGGCGGCGGTTCAAGGGAATCGGCTGGCCCTGTGCCTTCCTGGCCGCCGGGTTGGGACTGCTGGCCGGCCTGGTCTGCTGGCAGCTCGGCGAGGTGTTCGGCGGGGTCCCGTTCGATGAGCGCCTGGCCGCCGCAAAGCCCGGCGACACGGTGCCGATCTCGCTCGCGTTGCGGTCGCCGTCCGCCCTTGCCGTGTGGGCGTTCGCAGCCGTCACGCCGATCCTGCTCGGCTCGGCCCTGGGCCCCGACGAGGAGGCCGCCCCACGGCAACACCGCCGGCGCAACCGCCCGGCGCGCATCGAGCAGCCCGAACAGCGCGAGGTCGTCGATGACCTCGGCGTCGTCCGCACCGAAGAGAACGCGAGCAATCAGTGACCACAGCATCCGACATCGTCCTCGACTACCTGCAGGTTCAAGCCGACGTGATCGCCGGACGCGCTGAGGACGTCCGCGTGGACGCGCCCGACGCTGTGCATCGCAGCCGGGTGGCGACGCGACGCTCCCGCAGCGCACTGCGCACCTTCACCCCCCTGTTCCGGCGCTCGCGGGTGCGCGCCCTGCGCAACGAGCTGGCCTGGCATGCCGATCACCTCGGCACGCCCCGCGACGCGGAGGTGCTCAAGGAGCGTCTGCTGACCGCACTCGACACGCTCCCTGCCGACCCGGCCTACGGGCCGGTCGCCGAACGACTCTCGGCGTCCCTCGACGACACCCATGCCCGCGCACACGCGTCGCTGGTGGAGTCCATGGACACCGACCGCTACACGTCGCTGCGCGAGACCCTCGCCGACTTCGTCGCCGACCCGCCCGTGCGCAAGTCCGCCCGCAAGGACGGCGTCGAGGTGCTGCCCGGTCTGCTCGAACGCGCCGTCGACCGGGTCGGTCGGCTCACCGAGCGGGCCGCGGAGGTCGATGAGGACGCCCACCGCTGGCACGAGGTGCGCAAGGCCGCCAAGGCCGCGCGTTACTGCTCCGAAGCCCTGGTACCTGCCTTCGGCGATGACGCCCGCACCCTCGCCGAAGCCTGGGAGCAGGTCACCGAGGCGTTCGGCGAACACCAGGACACCGTCGTCGCAGAGACCTATCTGGCGACTGAGGCCGTCCGGGCCAGCCAAGCCGGTGAACCGGCGGACGGGTACCTGGCGCTGATCGCGCTGGAACTGGATCTGCGGGAGGAGTCACTGCACGCCGGTCAGCGGGCCCTCCACGAAGCGCTCGCGCTGCCTCTGCCGTAGCCGATCAGCAGGCAGGCCAGCGCGGGCGCGTCCTCGTTCGAATGCTCCTGAACGGTCGATGCCCCCGAGGGACTCGGGGGCATCGACCGAAAAAGGCTGTCGTCGGGCTGCGGTCAGTGCTCCGCGGGCGGCGCCGCGACCGGCTCCGGCTGGCCGATCTCGGACAGCAGCTGCAGGTACCAGTCCTGGGTGATGTCGAACGGCTTGCCGCCCTTGATCCGATCGAAGGCAATGGCGCTCAGCACGTCGCCGTTCTCCTCGTCGTGACCGATCACGCCGGGCTGACCACGCAGCGCGGACGCGACAGCCAGGTCCGTCATCGAGTGGATCAGATCCAGATCGAACTGGTTCGCGGCGGCCGAGCGTGCGTAGTAGCCGGACTTCTGCACCAGGGTCTTCTCGGCGCCCAGCATCTCGGCGAACTGCTGACCGAACCACGCGCCGGGGTTCACCTTGTCGAGCCGGATGTGGCCGAACGCGTCGCGGGGCACCTCCTGCCCGGCCCGCTCCATCTCGGCCACGATGCTCTCCACGCCGGCGCCCTCGGACACGAAGATGTTGACGCAGCCGACCGTGTCCATGACCTCTTTGAGCCGGGCCGCTTCGGCCTGCAGATCGATCTCGGCCTCGGGAACGAACACCCCGTGCACGTCCCACGCCTTCTGATCGAGCCCGATCTCGGGCAGCCACTCGGCGGCAGTCAGCCACTCGCGGTACTTGCGTGCTGTGGCGGCGGTGAGCCAGCCACAGTTGCGGCCCATCACCTCATGCACGATCAGTAGCCGGGTTCCGGCATTGTGCTCGGCCAGCACGTTGCGCGAGAACCGGGCGCCCATCTCTGCGGCGGTGTCGGCGCCCAGCGACTGCCGGATCGGCACCACGTCGTTGTCGATCGTCTTGGGCAGGCCCACCACGGTGAGGCCGTAGTCGTTGCTGGCCAGGTAAGCGGCCAGGTCGGCGGCGGTGGTGTTGGTGTCGTCCCCGCCGATGGTGTGCAGCACGTCGACGCCATCGGCGACCAGCCGGTCCGCGGCCACCTTGAGCGGATCGACACCCTCGGCGACGAGCCCGCGCTTGACCAGGTCTTTCGCGTTGGTCAGCTTGACCCGCGAGTTGCCGATCGGCGAACCGCCGTAGAGGTGCAGCAGGTGGGCCTTGGCCCGGACCTCGGGCGCCACCTCAAGGAAGTCGCCGGTCAGCAGGCCCTGGTAGCCGTAGCGGTAGGCGATGATCTCGACCTCGGGCGCCACTTCGGTGTAGCGCTGGATCAAGCCACCGATGGCCGACGACAGGCACGGCGCGAATCCACCGGCGGTGAGCAGGGCAACCTTCTGAACCATGATGAATCAGGGCCTTTCTGACGGGCGAGCTGTGAGAGTCAGCCTAACGGACACAGTCGCCGCGGTGTCGGGAGCTCTGGTTCGGAGCCTGTGGACAACCACCCATGGTGCTGTCGTTCGGTGCAGACTGAACCGCATGCGGGAAAACGGACGTGGCGAGCGCGGTCAGGCGCTGTCGGTCTTCGTCGTGGTGAGCGTGGTCGCCCTGCTGCTGATCGCCGGACTGGTGGTGGACGGCGGGCGCAAGACCGCCGCCGACCGACGCGCCGAACTGACGGCTGCCGCGGCGGCCCGGGCTGCGGTCGACGCAACCGCGCCGCAGCGCCAGGCCGGTCATCGTCCGGACGCCGGCGTCGCACTCGCTGCAGCTCAGGAGGTGATCGCCGGCGAAGCCGGCATCCAGGGCAGCGTCGACCTGGCGGCCGACGGCACCGTGCGAGTGACGACCTCGACCTCGGTGGAGACGGTCCTGCTCAGCCTGATCGGCATCGACACGCTACTGGGCCACGGCAGCGCCGAGGCCCAGCTGTACGACTGACGCGTGGCGGCATTGGTGCCGGCCGCGCATCGGCACCCACCCTCCGGGGTCCGCTGAGCGGATCACCATGTCGCCGGCCTCCGCCTGAATGCGGGTGCGCATTCGGCGTGGTGAGCAGGGAGTACCGTGCGGTTATGGTCGAGGTCAAGCCGGGATCGGCGCGGGACCGCCTGATCACGGCGGCGGGGGAGCTTTTTTATGCTCACGGAATCGCGGCGACCGGCGTCGACGCCGTCCTGAGGCGGGCGCGGGTCTCGCCCGCGACGCTCTACGCGCACTTCCCGGGCGGCAAGGACGCGCTGGTCGCGGAGTACCTGCGGCAACGGTTCGCGCAGTGGCAGCACTTGTGGGGCGAGGTGCTCGATCGCTCCACCGACGCCGCGGCGCGGGCGCTGTCGGTGTTCGATGCGCTGGTCGAGTACCGCCGGGCGGGCTATTTGCGGGGCTGCACGTTCCTCTCGGCTGCTGTCGAGTTGCCGTCGGAGCATCCGGGCCGGGAATGGCTGGCCGCCGACACGGCATTCCTGCGGCAGCAACTGCGTCGGCTGACGGAGGCGCTGGATGTGCGCGACCCCGACCTGCTGAGCCGCCAGTTCGTGCTGCTCTACGACGGTGCTCTGGCCGACGGTCTGCGTGAGGGCCGTGAAGCCCCCGGGGCAATCGCGGTGGTGCTCACTGCTCGAGCGACCGCCGCCCGCCTGATCGAGGAGGCTCAGCGGGTCTAGCGCGCTTGTCCGCCGGCACCCGCTGAGCTAGCCTGGGAAAGTGAAACGATCGTTATAGTCGGGAGTGGCGGGTTGCTCGACCCCGGTCCTGGAGTAGGAACAGCTGAACCGCCGGGCGTGCCTATTGGCGATCGGAGCGCGATGGGGTGCGGACCGAAGGGGTTGATCACCGTGCAACCAATCAACGACCTGAGGGAACTGCTGCGACGAGAACGCGCGCGGCGTTTCGTCGGCCGCGCCAGGGAACTGAAGGTCTTCAGAGATCGCATGGCAGCGACGTGTCACGACGGAATGCCCGGTGCCGTGTGGGTTCATGGACCGGGGGGAATCGGCAAGTCGAGCCTGCTCGAGGCGTATGCACGCGAGGCTCGAGCCGCCGGGCGCCAGGTCGCCGAATTCGACGGTCGCCGCGTCGGGTCGAGTCCAGCGGCGATCAGGCGCGCACTGGTAGCCGCACTAGGCGCCGCCGACTCGGATCTGGTGTGTGCGGGCCGACCGGTGGTGCTGCTGGACGCCGTCGAGGGCTGGGCGTCAGGCGAGGACTGGCTGCGCGAAGAACTGCTCCCGTCGCTGCCGGGACAGAGCCTGGTGGTGATAGCACACCGTCGGCCACCCGGGCACCGCTGGCTTGCCGACCCCGGGTGGCGGCGGCTGCTGTGCGTGCTCTCTCTCGCCGGGCTCGACGATGAGGCAGTGCGGGCACTCCTGACGATCGAGGGGCTGCCAGGGCGGCTCCTCACTGACCTGATGCGGCTCACCCATGGCCACCCACTGGCCACCGCCCTGTGCCTGGAGGCGGTGCGGCGATCCGGCACGCTCGTAGTCCCCGGCAACTTGGCGGAGGTGCCGGGGCTGGTCGACCAACTGTTGAACGGCACGGTCGACGACGCGCCGAGCGCCGGACACCGGTTGGCGTTGCAGGCCAGCGCACACGTCGCGGTCACCACCGAACCCGTGCTCCGGGCCGCAATGCCGGAGGCATCCGAGGATCAGATCTGGCAGGTGTGGCACTGGCTCCGCGAACTCCCGATCGTGGACGAGGCGCCGATCGGGCTCCGGCCGGCGCCGCTGGTGCGGGATGTCGTCGACGCGGATCTGCGGCGTCGCGATCCGGAAGGCTTCGCCGCCATGCACGGCCGCTTGCGGACGCACTTGGTCCAGCAGGTGCGCCGGTCGGCAACCCATCCGACCGCGGTGCAGCAGGCTGTCGGCGAGTTGCTGTTCCTGGCCCGGCCGCTGCTGGGCAGTACGGCGAGCGGCGACGACGCCGAGTTCCGCCCTCTCACGGCGTCCGCGGCGGGCCCCGATGACACCCGAGACATCGTCGGCCTGGTCCGGTCGGTGCGAGGTGAAGAGCGTGCCGGATCGCTGGCACGTTGGCTGGAGCGGCACCACGAGTTCGTGCGGGCCGTGCGGGACGAAACCGGGGCTCTGTCGGGTGTCGGCGCGCGGCTGCCGCTGCATCTGGCACAGGAGGAAGACCTCGCCGCGGATCCGGAGGCAGCCGACCTGTTGAGGTACGCCGGCCAGCACGCTCCCGCCCGGCCGGGCGAGCAGGTGGTCGCCTGGCAGTTCACGATCGATCCGGACGCAGCGGCCGACGAGCGACGACGTGTCGAGACGCTCTTTCGTGCCTGGCACCTCGAGGACATCCTGCTCCGGCCGGCGACCGCCTGGGAGTTCGTGACCGTTGACGACCCGGGCCTGGCATGGTCCACGTTGCTGGGCCATTGGGAGTTCGACCAGCTGCCCGAGGCTGATCTGGCCGGAAGCGACTCCGCCACTGCCACCTTCGCTCACGACTGGCGCCGGGTGGGCGTCGAACTCTGGCTGGAGCGGACAGCCGAACGCGAACTCGGCGAGCGGGTCCCCCAGCAGCCCCTGGACCTGGCGGCGACCCTGTCGTACGAGGAGTTCGCCGCGTCGGTGAAGCAGGCGCTGCGCGACCTGCACAGTCCGTCCGCCTTGTTGCACAACCCACTGCTGGCCACTGGGGTCGCCCGCGCCCGTCACCGGGTGCGCCCCGAACTCAGGCCCGATCGCGTCCTGCGCTCGCTGGTGGCCGATGCCGCGCAGGTACTGAGAGCGGATCCCCGGAGTCAGCATCTCTACCGGGTCCTCGACCGCACCTACCTGAGGCCGGCTCACAGCCAGGAGAAGGCCGCGGAGCTTCTCGACCTGCCGTTCACCACCTACCGCCGCTATCGCGATCGCGCCGTCGCGGGGATCAGCGACTGGCTGTGGGAACTCGATGTCGACAGCGGAGTGCTGACCGCCTGACCGCGGAGACCCCGTCGCCGTTCAGTGTGTCGGCGCGCCGCCGTCCGGCAGTCGCGGAATCGGATGATTGGCACAGAACAGGCCGTCTGGATCAACCGCGCTGCGGATGCCTTGGAGACGTATCCAGGCCTCGTCCGAGAACCCCCGCGCGACCTCGGTCTCGTTCTCGGCGAAGTTCAGGTATTCGCTGCCCGTGCCGTAGCGGCGCAGCACATCCGTGAACCGGACGGCGTCCGCGTACCCCGCGGCTCGCAGTTCCGGGGTCGCGGCGATGGCAATGGCCACGCTGACGAAGGCGCCGTCCAGGTGATCGAGCGCACCACCGGGGTCGGCAGGCGCCGACAGGGCCCCACCCAACTGCCTCACCTCCGCGCCGAGCAGGCTGCTCTCGGCACCGGGGCCCACGGTCGCGAGGACCGCGTCGACCGCCGCCTCGGGGAGTCCGCCGAGGACGGTGGAGTCCGACGCCACCGGTACGCCGCTGCCCTCGGGGTCCATGTGCAGGCGGAGCAGCGAGGCCGCGTTCACTCTGGCGAAGGTGTCCAGCTCCGGACGGAGACCACGCAGGTTGGCGAGCAGCCTCGCTCCGTGCTCGTCGGAGCCCAGCACGGCGCCGTCGATGATGGCGACCGAGCGGCCGCTCAGGAAGTCCGGTAGCTCGGGCATCGGCGGAAACCGCATCACCCGAAACGACGTCGTGACCTCGTCGGGAGCGGTCGGGGCCCAGGCTGCCCATTCCCGCAGGACTGGTTCCACGTCGGCGAGATCCCACAACAGGAGCCCGGCGTAGGCGCTGTCGATCGGGTACATCCGGAACTCGATGGCGGTCACCACCCCGAAGTTGCCGCCGCCACCCCGAAGAGCCCAGAACAGTTCGGGGTTCTCCTCGCTGCTGACGCGCACCAGGGTGCCGTCGGCGATCACCAGTTCCGCCGCGAGGACGCTGCTCGCGGCCAGGCCGAGCTTGCGGGCATACCAGCCGATGCCGCCACCGAGGGTGTAGCCGGCGATTCCGACGTCCGGCGATGAGCCGTGCAGAACGGCCTTGCCGTGTGCGGCGGCCGCGGCGACAGCCGGCTCCCAGAGGGCACCTCCCTCGGCACGGACGACCCCGCGGGCCGGGTCGGAGGTGACGCGGTTCATCCTCGAGGTCTTGAGCAGAACAGTGTCGTCAAGGCGTTGCGCGGCGAGCGGACCCGCATTGTGACCGGTGCTCTGAGGCGCGATGCGCAGGCCGTGGTCGGCGGCGGCGCGGACGACGGTGGCCACCTCGGCCGCGTCACCGGGCATCGCGACGGCTGCCGGCAACTGGTCGACAGCGACGTTCCACGGCGTCCGGGTCTGATCGTAGAGCCGGTCGCCGGGGAGGTGGACGTGGCCATCGATGAGGCCCCGCAGCGGTTCGGCCGCGGTTGCGCGGCCTCGGGTGTCGTCGTTCATTGCAGGAATCTCCTTGTGCGTGGGGGAGCGGGACGCGCGAAGGTGTGGCGTCACGGCTTCCGGCCGATCACCGCACCGTTGGCACCGGCCGCCTCGAACCAGACGGTGTCGATGTCTTGGAAGCCCAAGTCGCCCAGCCAGCCGGCGTATTCGGCGGATGTGTAGTTGCGGCCTTCGGTTTCGACCAGCATGTTCAGGCTCATCAGGGCTGCGGGCGCCGGTCCCGTCCGCTCGTCGTTGACCAGCAGCTCAGCGATGATGAGCCGGCCGCCGCTGGGCAGCGCCGCCCAACACTTCCTTAGGATCGTGCGGCACCGGTCCTCTGCCCAGTCGTGCATGATCATGGACAGCAGGATCGTGTCGTGCCCACCGGGTAGCGACGGGTCTGCGAAGAAGTCGCCGGCCACCGTCTCGATGCGCTCGCTCAAGCCGGCGGCGTCGATCTTCCCGGCGGCGATGTCGGCGACCTGCGGCAACTCGTAGACCGTCGCCGTCAGTTGCGGGTAGAGCCGGCACAGTTCGATGTCGAACGCGGCGGAACCACCCCCGACGTCGAGCAGCCGGCGGGCGCCGCTGAGGTCGATGGCCCGACCGAGCGCGCGGGCGCTGAACGTCGACAGCGAATGCATCGCCTCCCAGAACACCGCCAGCAGCTCGGGGTCCTCGCCGTCGAACAGCGAGTTCTGTCGCTCCGGATTCCACGTGGTGGGGCGATTGGTCCGGATGGCCTCCGTCAGCCTGCCCCAGCCGGCGTAGAGCCGCTGGTCGGCCATCTGGACGAATCCACCGAAGTAGTAGGGCTTGCCGCGGACCAGGAACTCCTCGGCCAAGGGGCTGTTGAGGTAGCGACCGTCGCACTTGTCGAGCAGTCCAAGCGCGGCACAGCCGGTGAGCAGCATCTCCGCCGGTCGCACGGCGATCCTCAGCGCTGCGGCGAGTTCGTCGGCGGTCGTGCCGGCCGTGCCGGAGAGACGGGTGAACAACTCGAGTTCGTCCGCCGCCGCGAGGGTCTTCGACGCCCAGAAACCAGTTGCCAGTTGCATCAAGGGGACGGGGGACAGGGTGCTATCAGTTTCGGCAGTCATGGAACCTCCAAAGGTGTGCCGGGTCATCTACATCGGCCACCATCAGCCGCCAGGGTGACCAGTCACCAGGTCAGTCAGTGGCCAGCCGGTGCCACCCCCTACTCGCGTCAGAGGGAAGAGACGGCGGTGTGGCGGAGTGGGCACCAACCGGACAGCAGATGGCCTGGCTGGTGGTCAGGCGGTCGACGGAGCATCGCAGCACGTGAACAAACCCAATGAAGGAGCAGCCCATGGGACGCGTGGTTTTCGACATCAGCATGTCGCTCGACGGCTTCATGACCGCGGCCGGCCAAACCGCGGAGGAACCGCTCGGACCCGGCGGACAACGGCTCAACGAATGGGCGTTCGGGGAGGACGATCGCAACCGTGACTATCTGGCGAGCCAACTGGAGGGCCTCGGCGCTGTCATCACGGGCCGTACCACCTACGACAGCTCACTACCGTGGTGGGGCGAGGACGGACCGAGCGGTCCCGTCCGCCGACCGGTGTTCGTCGTCACCCATGCCGTTCCCGCTGACCCGCCGGCGAACGGTGTCTACACCTTCGTCACCGACGGCATCGAGAGCTGCCTGCGTCGGGCGCAGGTCGCCGCCGGGCAGCGCACCGTCTGCATCATGGGTGGCGCAGACATCGGGCAGCAGTTCATCGCGGCCGGCCTGGTCGACGAGATCTCGGTCCATGTCGTGCCGGTCCTGTTCGGCGCCGGCACCCGGATGTTCGACCATCTCGGCGCCGAACACCGCCAGCTCGAGGCACTGGACGCCGTCGCCACGCCGACAGCCATTCACACCAGGTTCAGAGTTCGAGCCCGGTAGGAGCGTGCCCTGTCAGGCTCGCGACGACTCCGCGGAGTGACCCACGGATCGACGCAGCGCGATGGCCATCCGCTCCACGGCCTGGGTGATCATTCCGGGCGAGGCGGCCAGGTTGATCCGCACCCATTGCTGGTGATCGGGGGAGAAGTTCCGCCCCGGTGAGAACGCCACGCGTCCGGCATCGAGGAAGTACCGGTAGGGATCGTCCAGGCCCAGCTCGGTGCAGTCGACCCAGGCCAGGTAGGTGCCGGGCTCGGCGCGGTACCGGGCCGTCGGCACCAGGGCGTGCAACAGGTCGCCGAGCAGTCGCTTGTTGGTGGCGATCTCGGCACACGCCCGGTCGACCCAGTCCTGTCCGTGCCACAGCGCGGCGGCATGCGCGATCGCGCCCAGGTGCCCCGTCGAGCCATAGGCGAGTGGCGGCAGCTTCCGCAGCAGCTGACCGGCTTCGGTGCCGACGATGTAAAGCCCGGCCTTGAAGGCGGCAAGGTTCCAAGACTTCCCGGCTGAGGTGACCACGGCCGCACCCTGGGCCGCCGGCAGGCTCAGCGTCGGCACGAACTGGGTGCCCGGGTCGACCAGCCAGGCATGGATCTCGTCCACGATCAGCTGGACGCCGTGCGCGACGCACAGCTCGGCGACCGCCGTCAGTTCCGCGGCGGTGTGCACCGTACCGGTCGGGTTGTGCGGAGAGCACAACAGGAAGGCAGTGACGTCCGGTGCCGCGAAGGCGTCGGCGAGGGCGTCCAGGTCGAGCCGGCCCTCGGCAGTCAGCGCCACCGGGACGGTGCGTCGCCGGTAGCCGCTGGTGACCATCCAGAACGGGGGGTACACCGGCGCGGTGATGACGATTCCGTCGCCGGGATCGGTGGTCGCCTCCAGCAGGCACAGCACGGCGTTCATCACGTCGCCGCCGTTGCGGACCTGCCCCGGCGCCAGCTCCAGATTCCAGCGTGCCGCCGCCGAGGCCCGGTAGGCGTCGGCGTAGTCGGTGCCGTAGGGATAGCCGGTGTCCCCGCGGTCGAGCGCGGCGTCCAGGCTCTCCCGGACGGCCGGCAGAACCGCGGTATCCATCTCCGCGACCCACAGCGGCAGCACGTCCGGCTCATAGGTGCGCCACTTCAGGCTGCGTCGCTGTCGCAATTCGGCCTCGGTCAGGGAGAAGATCGTCATGCCTGCATTCTGGCGGCTCGCCCTGCCCATGGGCGGCAGATCTCGACACCGAAGGTAGTGACGTATGGCCCGGTACTTCGACGTACACCCCGACAACCCGCAACCTCGCGCGCTCGGCCAGATCGCCGGCATCCTCCGGGACGGAGGCCTGGTCGCCTACCCGACCGACTCCGGGTACGCCCTGGGGTGTGTGCTGGGCAATCGCTCCGGGCTGGATCGCATCCGCGAGCTGCGCCGCCTGGACGCCAAACACAACTTCACCCTGGTGTGCAGCGAGTTCGCCCAACTCGGCCAGTACGTGCAGATGAGCAACGACGTCTTCCGGGCCATCAAGGCCGCGACTCCCGGCGGCTACACCTTCATCCTGAAGGCCACCCGCGAGGCACCCAAGGTGATGCTGCAGCCGAAGCGGAAGACGGTCGGTGTCCGGCTGCCCGCGCACGTGACCGCGCTGGCACTGCTGCACGAGTTGGGTGAGCCGCTCATGTCGAGCACGCTGCTGCTACCCGGCCAGACCGAGCCGATGTCGGACGGCTGGACGGTGAACGACGACATCGGCCACGCCCTGGACGCCGTGGTGGACTCGGGCGACTGCGGCACCGAGCCCACCAGCGTGATCGACCTGAGCGGCGACGAGGTCGAGATCATTCGTCGCGGCTCCGGAGACGTCAGCCCGTTCGAGGCCTGACGCGTTCCGACCCCACCTCAGTCGTGGTCGTGGTCCTCTTCGGGATCCACGTACTTCTTCGACTTGCCTTTGCCCTTGCCCTTGACCAGGTCGGAGGTGACGTCGGGCACCTCGAACTGCAGACCGCGGTCCGTGCGCTGGTAGCCCGTCGACGGCGGACGCTCCGGCAGCGACAGCTCCGGACGCTCCACCTTCTGGTAGGGGATCGTCGCCAACAGGTGGGCGATCATGTTGATCCTGGCCCGCTTCTTGTCCTCGGACTCGACGACGTTCCAGCGCGCCTCGGGAATGTCGGTGTGCACGAACATCTCGTCCTTGGCCCGGGAGTAGTCCTCCCACCGGGTCAGCGACTCCAGATCGGTCGGTGACAGCTTCCATTGCCGCATCGGGTCGGTCAGCCGCGACTTGAATCGCTTCTCCTGCATCTTGTCCGACACCGAGAACCAGTACTTGCGCAGGATGATGCCGTCCTCGATCAGCATCCGCTCGAAGATCGGGCACTGCCGCAGGAAGCGCCGGTGCTGCTCGGTCGTGCAGTAGCCCATGACCCGCTCGACGCCCGCCCGGTTGTACCAGGAGCGGTCGAACAACTTGATCTGGCCGGCGGAGGGGAGATGCTGGATATAGCGCTGGAAGTACCACTGCGACTGCTGCCGCTCGGTCGGTGCCGGCAACGCCACCACCTGCGCGATCCGTGGGCTGAGGTATTCCGTGATCCGCTTGATCGCACCGCCCTTACCCGCGGCATCGCGACCCTCGAAGACCACCACCAAGCGCTTGCCCTCGGTGCGCAACCATTCCTGCATCTCCACCAGTTCGGCCTGCAACCGCAGCAGTTCCGCCTCGTAGAGTTCCTTATCCAACTTCCGGAGTTTTGCCATGGGCGTATCGTGCCGTATCGCCCCCCGCGCTTACCAGCACTCGACCAAATTGAGTTAAGTTCTCTTGACGGTCGGTCAGTGAACCTGCCGTAGTTCCTCGCTGGGCGCCGGCGTGCGCAGGAAGGCCGTGGCCACGATCGCCAACAGCCACACCGCGCCCGCGCCCAGGAAGGCGAGGTGCGAGCCGTACAACAGGCTCTCCTCCACGCTGGCGCCGGTGGCCTTGTGTGCGTCGGACTGGGCGGCGAAGACGGTGACGAAGACCGCGGTGCCGAGGGCGCCGGCCAACTGCTGCACCGTGCCGACGATCGCCGAGCCATGGGTGTACAGCTGTCGCGGCAACGAGCCCAGTGCGATCGTGAACAGCGGCGTGAACATGAAGGCGAAGCACGCGCTCATGGCCATGTGGCAGCCCAGGATGAACCACCAGGGGGTGTCCGGGTGGATGCCGGACAGCAGCCAGAAGACCCCAGCCACCACGATGGACGCCGGCAGCATCAGCGGCCGGGGGCCGACCCGGTCGTACAGGCGTCCGACCACCGGGCCGAGCAGGCCCATCAACACGCCCCCCGGCAGCAGCATCAGGCCGACGATCAGTGCGGGCAGATGCAAAGCCTGCTGCAGCAACAGCGGCAGCATGATGATCGTGCCGAACAGGGCCATCATCGCCAGCGACATCACGATCACGCTGATCGAGAACGACCCGTGGTTGAACGCCCGCAGATCGAGTAGTGCCCGGTCGTGGCGAGCCAATCGGATCTGTCGCCAGAGGAACGCGGCCAGCGCGATGACGCCGACGGCGAAGGCGCTACCCACTTCGGCAGGCGGCGCCGAGGCGTCCCCGATCAGGCTCAGTCCGTAGACCAGGCCGCCGAAGCCGAGCACGGTGAGCGGGATCGACAGCACATCCAGCGGCACCCGGACCGGCTCGTTGACGTTGGTGATCCGCAGCGCCCCGATGATCAGCATGGCGAGTCCGATCGGCACCATGATGCCGAACACGCCACGCCAACTGGCGAACTGCAGCACCAGCCCGGCCAGCGTCGGGCCGAGTGCGGGCGCCACCGAGATCACCAGGGAGATGTTGCCCATCACCGCGCCGCGATGGGCGGGCGGGACGACCTGCATGATCGTGGTCATCAGCAGCGGCATCATGATCGCCGTGCCACCCGCCTGCACGATCCGTCCGGCCAAGACCAGCGGGAACGTGCCGGCCAATGCGCAGACCAGGGTGCCGCTGGTGAACAGGCTCATGGCAAGGACGAATGCGGCTCGGGTCGGGATCCGTTCCAATAGCCAGCCGGTGACCGGAATGACCACTGCCATGGTCAGCATGAACGAGGTGGTCAGCCACTGCACACTGCGTTCGTCGACCTGCAGGTCGGCCATCACCGAGGTGAGGGCGACGTTCAATGCGGTCTCGTTGAGGATGACGACGAACGCGGCGATCAGCAGGACGGTGATCACCGACCGGTCGCGGGGCGCCAGCCAGTGTTTGTCGGTTGTGTGCTCAGTGTGCGTCATCGGTCCTCTCCAGTCCGCAGCCGAGCAACAGTACGGGCTCGCGCGGACCCGCTCCAAATCGGCGGAATCCCGGATCGATCAGGATCCGAGAAGTCCGGCCCCTCGTCGGCTGGCTAACCTCCTCGTCATGACCATTGCGATCTCCCGCTGCTTCATCGCGGCGCACGACATCGACGCCGCGCTCACCTTCTATCGCGACCTCCTCGCCCTCGAGGTGGCCAACGACGTCGCGCAGGAAGACTTCCGCTGGATCACCCTGACCGCGCCCGGGCAGGACGACGTGGCGGTCGTGCTCAGCAACTACCTGGCGGACGCCCCCGGCGATGCCGAGGCTTTGCGAAGCCTCCTCACCAAGGGAGTACTCGGCACGGTCCATTTCCGCTCCAGCGATCTGGACGGGCTCTTCGCCCGGCTGTCCGAGGCCGGGATCGAGGTCCTGGAGAAGCCGACCGATCAGTTCTGGGGGGTTCGCGACTGCGCCGTCCGGGATCCATCGGGCAACGTGGTCAGGATCGATCAGGCCTGACCCACCGCCGCGAGCGATTCCAGTTCGGCGGCCAGGTTGCCGCGGGCTCGCGGCTCGCGCCGGACACCCGCCGGGCTGTGATAGATCGGACGGGCCAAGCGGGCCGCCAGCTGGAGGCGCCGGATGCGCGTCCAGGCCGACTCGTCGAGCTCACTCTCGACGCGCAGGTCACGCACCGATTCGGTGTAGCGCCGCGGCCGCGCGCCCAGCACCCACAGGTCGGCGTCGCACACCACAGCGCCCGCCCGATCGCCCGGTTCGGGCCGATGCTCACGGGTGAGCAGGACCAGCCGCGTGACCTCCGCCAGGTCGCGCGCCGGCACGACGCCCGCCAGCAGCCCGCGCATCAGGTCGGCGGACGCGGTCTCGTCGGTGCCGGGGCTGTTGGTGTGGACGGCGTCGTGGAACCACAGCGCCAGCAACTCGCTGCGCCCCGCGCCGAGCTGAATCGCGGCGTCAAGGCATTCGACCAGGTGCCGGACGTCGTGATAGTGCCGGTGCGGCTCAGCCCAGCGGGTCAGCAGCGCCATCGCGGGCTCGGGCACCTGGGGCAACGGCCAGCGGCTCAGAAGAGCTGAATCAGCCATATCGCCAGCCCGGAGCAGGCGCACGCGAACAGGACGCTGACGAAGGTGCCGATGATGAACCGCTCGGCGGCACCGGCGCTGCTCGCCTTGAGTTCGGGGTACCGGGCGAATCCCTTGAGGATCAGCGCAATGGCCACTCCCTCCGGGAATCCGGCCAGCAGAGTGGCGAAGATGGCAAGCCGTTCGAGCATGCCGATCCACTGGCCACCCCGCAGCGTGCTGCCGGCCTTGGTCAGCGGTGCCACGGGCTGCGGGCCGGCCTCGTCGTCGCCCAGCTCGGTGGCCCGGGTGCGCTCGGCGAGTCGGAAGACCGCGGTCACCACCCGCCCACCGGCGAGCACAGCGAGCGCCGCGCAGGCGATGACAATGGCCGCCTTGGCCAGGATCAGTGCCACCATCACCGACTCACCCCCATGGCCTCTGCGAGCAGCGATCGGGCAAGTGCGGCGCCCAGCCGAGACTCGGAGCGGGCCGCCCGCGCGGCCCGTTGCGAGACCGCGGAGGGACTCACGCCGAGCCGCTGCGCGGCGGCCTTGCCGCTACCGGTCGCGTCCAGCATGTCGATGACCTCCCAACCCTGTTCGGTGCGACGGCCGACGAGTGCCCGCAGCATCACCAAAGCCGCCTCCGCTCGTCCTACCGCGGTTTCACCATAGGGGTCGACGCTGACAGTTTCCGCCGCCACCAGCCGGAGGTTGGACGGCGCGGCGCGAGCCTCGTCCACGGCCGCCCGCGCCGCGAGATAGGCGGACCCTCGGGCCTCGCGAGTGGAACGCGGCAGCGGCTGGTCGACGGTGCCGAGGCCGATTCCGATGTGCCAGTCGGTGAGGCGGGTGAGGGCCAGCACAACGTCCACCACCACGCCCGGGTCACCGGTGAGTGCCTGGATCTCGTCGCCCACGGTGCGTTCGAAGGGCAACGCCCACCGGTCCCCGCCCACCCCGGCCAGGGCCTCGAGAGCGACGGGCACCCGATCCTCCGCGCGTCGGCTGTTGCGTTGATCCGCGGTGACCACGGCGTACAAGCTTAAGTCGTCAACCTTCATCGTCACAAATTCAGTGTGATGCCTGAATCACGTCCTGTCCACCGGGTCCGGCCTCACCCGTAGGGGTGCTCTGTGAAAGCCGGGGGCTTCTCAGGGCCGCCGCGGGGTACCTCGAAACTACAGTGGAATGCATCCGAACTGCCACGAGACAAGGAGCGACAGCGAATGTTGAGTTGGGGATTTCTAGGCTGGATCATCCTCGGCGGGATCGCCGGATGGATCGCCAGCAAGATCATGAAGACCGACGCCCAGATGGGCATCGTGCTGAACATCATCGTCGGGATCATCGGCGGCCTGCTGGGCGGCTGGATTCTCAGCGCCTTCAACGTCAACGTGGCCGGCGGCGGCCTGATCTTCAGCATGTTGACCGCCATCGGTGGCGCGGTGCTGCTGCTGTGGTTGGTCGGCCTGGTTACCGGACGCAGACGCTGACCCCCTGAAAGGGCCGGCAACCTCGTGGTTGCCGGCCCTTTCGCCGTCCCATCGGGCGATTGCCACGCCGATCCTGCGGCGAGACCATGATCTCCATGAACAACACCTACGACGTCATCGTTCTCGGCGCCGGGCCGGTGGGGGAGAACGTCGCGGACTACGTCGTCCGGGGCGGCGGCCTGAGGGTCGCGCTGGTCGAGTCCGAGTTGCTGGGCGGGGAATGCTCCTATTACGCATGCATGCCGAGCAAGGCTCTGCTGCGGCCGATAGCGGTCGCCGCGCAGAGCCGCGACCTGCGCGGCGTCCGGCCCACCACCATCGACGTCGATGCCGTGCTGGCCCGCCGGGACTACTGGGTGAGCGACTACGACGATGCCGGCCAGGCCGCCTGGGCCGCCTCCGCCGGAATCGAGGTGATTCGTGGCTACGGCCGGGTGACCGGCGAGCGCCGGGTCGAGGTGGGGGACCGGACGCTGAGCGCTCGGCACGCGGTCGTCGCGGCCACCGGGAGCCGCCCGGCCATCCCCGCCGAGCTGACCGGCATCCGGCCCTGGACGAACCGCGACGTCACCGGCGTGGTGGACGTCCCGCCTCGGCTGGCGATCGTGGGCGGTGGCGTGGTGGCCTGCGAGGCGGCAACCTGGATGGCTGCCCTGGGCAGCCGGGTGACCATGCTGGTCCGGCACGGCGTCCTCGATCGGCTCGAGCCGTTCGCCGCCGAACTGGTGCGGGAATCGCTGGAGCGGGCCGGAGTCGAGGTCCGGCTGGACACCTCGGTCCGGACGGCCGAGCGTCCCGGACGCCATGAGGACCGGCTCGGACGTCCGCACGGCGGTCCGGTGCGGCTCACCCTCGGCGAGGGGACGCTGGTCGTCGACGAGGTGCTGGCGGCGTCCGGGCGGGTGCCGAACACCGAGCCGCTGCCGGACGGCGATCGGCCGGACTGGCTGCACCTGGTGGGCGACGTCTCGGGCGAACCGGCGTTGACCCACTGGGGCAAGTACCGCGCCCGGCTGCTCGGAGCCCGGCTCCGGGCCGAAGCCCTCGGGCGACCGGTGGAGGAGCAGCCGAGTCAGGTGCCCGTGCCGCAGGTGATCTTCACCCTGCCCGAGGTGGCGACCGTCGGCCAAACCCTGGATCAGGCCCGCGCCGAGGACGCCGGCGCTCGCGCACTCGACGTCCCGATGAGTTCCGCCTCGGGTGCAGCGCTGCTGGTCGACCATCCCGTCGGATCGGCACGGCTGGTGGTCGGCGGCGACGACCGGCTGCGAGGTGCCACCTTCGTCGGGGCCGAGGTCGCGGAGCTGCTGCACGCGGCCACGATCGCGATCGTCGGCGGGCTCACCCTGCAGCAGTTGTGGCACGCCGTGCCCAGCTACCCGACGGCCAGCGAGGTCTGGCTGCGGCTGCTCGATCAGGCGCGCGGCTGAGCGACCCCGGCTCAGCCCGCCTTTACCGCCGCGGCCAGCATCGGCACCAGCTTGTCGACCACGTAGGGCAGGCTGAGCGGCGAGGCGAAGTAGATCGCGCCGGCCAGTTCACCGCCGGTGTAGACCGAGCGCCCCGCCTTCACGGCGGTGAGCGAGGTGAACCCGGGCACCTTCTCCAGCGCGGTGCGGTCGGCGTCCTTCTCGGTGCCCCAGACCAGCACGTCGGCGGAGTTGAGCACACTGATCTTCTCCACCGGGATGTAGGCCTGCTCGCCCTCCTTGACGTAGGGGTCGATCTCGGCGGGGATCTCAAAACCGAGATCGGTGAGGAACTCGGTACTCAGGCCCCTGGGGTAGGCGATCAGGTTGCCGTCGTAGACGGCGTTCTGCAGGAAGATCGCCTTCTTCCCGGCGAAATCCGGGTTGGCCGCGGCGGCGTCGGTGAACTTGCTCTCGACGGAGACCTTCAGCTCGTCGCCCTTGGCTCCCTTACCGACCGCTTGGGCGATCAGCGTCAGGATCTCGGTCCAGGGCGAGAACCACATCGCATCGGCGCGGGCATGAGCGATGGTCGGAGCGATCTTCGACAGCTTGGTGTAGTCGGCCTGCTTCATTCCCGAGTTGGGTCCCACGATCAGGTCGGGCTTGAGCTTGGCGATCTCCAGGAACTGAAAGCCGTCGTCGTTCTTCAGCACCTTCGGCTGCGCCGAGCCGAGCGCCGACTGCGCCCAGGGCCAGGTGGCGTAGGGCTGGTCGCCGTACCAGTCGGTCACCCCGATCGGAATGACGCCGAGGGCGAGCAGGAAGTCCTGTTCGGTCACGCCGACCGACACCACCCTGGTCGGCGGGGCATTGATGACGGTGGCACCGAAAGCGTGAGTGACGGTGGTGGGGAAAGTGGACTGTGGGCTGTCCGAGGGCGCGACGGTGGGCGAGCCGGACGCCGCCGGCGTCGGACCGGAAGCGCATCCCACCAGGCTGGCACCGGCGACTCCCAGAGCCGCCAGGCCCAGACCGCGGCGGCTCAGCCGGGCTCCCCACACCGAATCGTTGTGCCCCATGGTCCATCCTTCGTCGCGCCGGTCAACGCTGCACACACTAATCGGACTTAGGTAAGGCAATCCAAACTTTCTCGTAATGTAGGCGCGTGCCCGCGCCGACCACGACCCGAGAGATCGGACGTGCGCCGACTCGGATCGGGGGGACGGCATTGTCGCGGGCGACGGTCCTGCTCGCCGTCGGCGCACTGCTCGCGGTCTGCCTGGCCAGTCTGATGGTTGGGGCGAATCCGTTGAGCCCCACCCAGGTGTGGGCCGGGCTGCTCGGCCAGCAGCAGGAGGCAATGGACGTCGTGCGCGGCGGCCGGCTGCCCCGCACCGTGCTGGGCTTGCTGGTCGGATCCGCTCTTGGCGCGGCCGGAGCGGTGATGCAGTCGATCACCCGCAACCCACTCGCCGACCCGCAGCTGCTGGGGGTGAACGGCGGGGCGGCGGCCGCGGTGGTGACCGCGATCAGCGTCTTCGGGATCACCCAACCGGGCGGCTACATCTGGTTCGCCCTGGCCGGCGCGGCATGCGCGGCAGTGCTGGTGTACCTGCTCGGCACCGGACGGCGCAGCGCCTCCAACCCGGTGCGGCTGCTGCTCGCCGGGGCTGCCGTCCAGGCGGCACTGCAGTCCTATGTCGTGGCCACCATGCTGGCCGACCCGACCGCCTACTACAGCTTTCGATACTGGGACATCGGCGCCCTCACCGGCCGGACCCTGGACGATGTCGGCCCGGTGGTGTGGTTCCTGGCCGCCGGCCTGCTCGGCATGCTGCTGCTGGCCCGGCCGTTGAACGCGCTGTCGCTGGGCGAGGAGGCCGGCCGGGCGCTGGGCGCAAACATTCCGGGCACCCGGACGGCCGGCGCGGCGGTGATCGTGCTGCTGTGCGGCTCGGCAACCGCCGCGGTCGGCCCGATCGCCTTCGTGGGACTCGCCGTCCCGCATCTGGCTCGGCTCACCGTGGGCGTCGATCACCGGACGATGCTGCCGGCGTCCGCGCTGCTGGGAGCTCTGCTGCTGGTCACCGCCGACGTGGCGGGCCGGGTGATCGCCTGGCCGCAGGAGGTCGGCGTCGGCATCGTCACCGGAATCGTCGGCGCGCCGGTGCTGATCTGGCTGGTGCGGGCGCGACGGGTCGGACGGCTGTGAGCGCCTCTACCGAACTCGACCGCGTCGGGCGAGTGCCGGAGCCGAGCACGCTGCGGCTAGGCCCCTGGCGGATGCTCGCCTCCTGGCGCGGCGCGCTGGTGACGCTCGCCCTGGTCGGCTGCGCGCTGGCGACCGTCTTCGTCACCCTCGGCACCGGAGCCCTGCCGGTGACCCCCGCCGAGGTCTTCGACACCCTGCTGCGCCACACCGACGAGTTCGACTTCGTGGTCCTGGACATCGGCCTGCCGCGAGCCAGCGTGGGCCTCCTGGTGGGTGCCGGGCTCGGTGCCGCGGGCGCCCTGCTGCAGGCGCTGACCCGCAACCCGCTGGGCAGCCCCGACGTCATCGGCTTCGACTCCGGCGCCGCTGCCGGGGCGCTGGTGGCCATGCTGACGCTCGGGGTGAGCGATCGGACCGAGGTCGCCGCGGTCGCGATCGCCGGTGGCGGCCTGGCTGCGCTGGCGGTCTTCCTGCTCTCCTCGGGTGCCCGCGACACCGGCTATCGGATCATCCTGATCGGCATCGGAATGGGCGCACTGCTCGACTCGGTCTCGGCCTACCTGCTGACCCGCAGCACCGTGCGGGAATCGATGGACGCGACCCGCTGGCTGATCGGCAGCCTGAACAGCAGCGACTGGGCGGACGTCGTGACGGCCGGCCTGGGACTGCTGATCCTGCTGCCGGCGGCCGCGGCGCTGGGACGGCAGCTGCGGCTGGTGCTGCTCGGCCCCGAGCTAGCCGCCGCGTTGGGCGTCCGGCTGGGGGTCGTGACCGGTGCCACCTTGGCGGTGTCGGTCGGGCTGTCGGCGATCGCGGTGCTGGCCGCCGGCCCCATCTCCTTCGTCGCCCTCGCGGCGCCCCAGCTGGCGGCCCGCCTGGTGGGGCAGCGGCGGATGCCGTCGGTGCTGGGGTCCGCCGCCATGGGTGCGCTGCTGCTGACGGCGTCCGACCTGGTCGCGTCGCGCGCCTTCGGCGACACCGAGCTGCCGGTCGGTGTGGTCACCGGCGGGGTGGGTGGGGTCTACCTGGCGTGGCTGTTGTCGCGGGAATGGCGAAGGAGGACGTGATGGAGGTCGGAGGGTCCCGGCTCGTCGCCGAGGGACTCGAGTTGCGCTACGACGACCGGGTTGTGGTCGAGGGCCTCGACGTTGCCGTCCCCGACGACCGGTTCAGCGTGATCGTCGGCCCGAACGCCTGCGGCAAGTCGACCCTGCTGCGGGCGCTGGCGCGCATCCTGCGGCCGCACACCGGGCGGGTGCTGCTGGACGGCCGGACGATCCACTCGATGCCCGCGAAAGAGGTTGCGCGCACGCTGGGCATGCTGCCGCAGTCCGCCGTCGCGCCCGAGACCATCACCGTGCTCGACCTGGTGGGACGAGGCAGGTTCCCGCACCAGAGCCTGCTCCGGCAATGGTCGGACGCCGACCAGCAGGCGGTCGAACGGGCGATGGCGGCGGCCGGAGTGACCGACCTGGCCGAGCGCCCGGTCGATGAGCTGTCCGGCGGGCAGCGGCAGCGGGCCTGGCTGGCTATGGTTCTCGCCCAACAGACCCAGATCCTGCTGCTGGACGAGCCGACCACCTTCCTCGACATCACCCATCAGCTCGACGTGCTCGACCTCTGCGCCGACCTGCGTGCCGACGGCTACACCATCGTGGCCGTGCTGCACGACCTCAACCACGCCGCCCGCTACGCCGACCACCTGATCGCGATGGTCGACGGCCGGATCGTGGCGTCGGGGTCGCCCCACGAGGTGGTCACCCCCGAGTTGGTCGCGGAGGTGTTCGGTTTGGCCTGCACGGTCATCCCCGACCCGGCGACCGGCACTCCGATGGTGGTGCCGGCAGCCCGGGCGCGCCGCACCCGGCGTTAGCCCGTCCGGCCCGATGTCGATGCCGCGTCGTCCGCCGGCAGGTAGCGTCGCAGCCAGCGGTGCAACGGGTTGGTCAGGAACAGCAGGAACATCGGCAGGTAGTTGAGCGTGGGAACCGCGATAGTCAGGATGTAGGCGAGCACAAACAGCGACGAGGAGATGGCGTCGGCGAGAATGCCGCTGCGCAGCTGGGCGACCGACATGTCGTGCAGTTCGAGATGTCGAAGGGCATACCAGCCGAGCGCCGTGATCATCGCACTGGTGGCGAAGAGGGAGCCGATGTACAGCGTCTTCTGCACCGCGTCATCCTCCATCAGGCCCAGGATAGAGGTGGCCACAGGGAGCCAGACGATAGTGAACATCCACACGATGGTGAGCATGAGCAGCCGTGGGGTGACTCGATGGATCCGGTCGAAGAGGCGATGGTGACTCATCCAGAACGCGCCGATCAGCACGAAGCTCAAGGCGAAGCTGAACAGCTGCTCACGATTCTCGACGATCCATTCACCGGCGTTGCCACCGGCGCTCGCGACGTCGCTGACGCTGTCCATCAGTGGCAGGATCAGCAGCGTCATCGCGATCGCCACCACCGCGTCCGCGAACGCCTTCAGCCGGTCCGCGGAAGCCACTCCGGCTTGCCGGCGCTGCTCGGGTGGTCGGCTCGTCGTACCACTGTCAGTTGCGTCCATACCCGTATCCTGCCGCCTCGGCCGGGCCTTCGTAACCGACCATCGGTGCTGTTCGGCCGGAGTTCCCCGAGCGCCGGTCGCTGCGCGGGCGGCCCTCGGTCAGGACGGCGGGTCGATCGGCCCGAAGAGGGCGTGCGGAACTCCGGTGACGAACGCCCAGTAGCGTTCCCCGTAGGACCAGTGCCACCACTCGGTGGGATAGTTCACCAGCCCGGCCCGGGTCAGCGTGTCCACCAGCAGGGCCCGGTTGGCGGCGGCTTCCCGGGGTACCTGGGCAGCGGTGAAGCAGCCGCCCGAACTCTGTTCGGGTGTCGCGTCCAGCGGGGAACCGAGGTCCAGTTCGACGCCGTCGGTGGCGCACAGGGTCAGATCGACGGCGCCACCCGTGCAGTGCGGGGCGACGTCCGGCGGCGCCACCCAGCGGCTGGCGAGGTGATACAGCCGAGGGTCGGTCAGGCCGGGGTAGTGGGCGCGCAACTCGTCGCGATAGCCGTCCCAGTAGCCGCGCTGCCGGGCCGGACTGCGAAAGGCCTCGACGATCAGCAACTCGACGCCGGACGGCAGTTCCGCGGCCGCGCGCCCCAGTCGTTCGGCCAGGCCGGCTCGGGCATGATGCCAGCCGCCGGTGTGGTCGGCCTTGCGTCGGTCGATCCGCAGCCGGGGGACCGGACGCAGGTCGACAAGAGGCTCGGAGGACTCGCGCACCTCGATGGCGACCACGCGCGGATCACCGATCAGAACGATGCCCGAGTCCGCCACCGGGCAAGTCTCGCATGCCGCACAGGCCTGCGGCTCAGCGGTGCCTCATAGCTTCTTCAAGCAGTACGCCGTGCCGTTGCCGTTGTTGCGTCCGTGCCAGTAGACGCTGGTGGTCTCGGGAAACTCCTTGCAGGCGCCCATTCGGGCGGAGATCTGGCTCTGCTTCTCGACAATGCCGAGGACGGTGTATTGCGCGTCGGCGGAGCCGCAGGCGACGACCTTCACGTTGTCGTCCTCGATCTGCTTGACACAGTCGCCCACCTTCATCTCGGGGCTGTCGAAGACGCCGCTGCGGACCAGGATGCCCACCACGATTGCCACCACAACTGCGGCCATGATGATCAGCAAGCGCCTCCGCACGCTCGTCTTCTTGGGTGCCAGCGGCGGCGGCGCCGCGAACGCGCTGGGTGGGTAGGCCTCAGGCTGCGCCTGCGGCCGATCCACACCGAAGGCCGGGCCGATCGGCCCCGCTGCCGGCGGCGGAGCCTGCGGAGTCCCGGAAGGTGTCTGAGGCACGTCGTCCTCGGGAGGCTGATTCGCGGTCATCGGAGGTGGTCCCTTCTTGGCGAAGCAAAGATCGGCCCGTCATCGTGTCAGCCCAAAGGGTTGCACGATTCGGGGCGGAGGCAATATCGGCTGGTCGAAAGGAACCGGATATACCCCCGAAGGGGTGCCCACGTCGTGGCCGCGTCGCGACGATCAGCCCCAGGAACCCACGTCCCCGGGCTCCAACGACGCCATTCGGCTCACACGAGGTCACCCGCGCAGGACTTGGCCGATCCCGTCGAGATAGTCGGTGACTGCGAAGTCGGGGAACCGAGCAGTGAATTTCGAGCTGTCGAAGACATTGTCGCCGCGGTAGCGGGGGAGCAGCTCGTGCGCCTCTCGCAGCGGTGGAGCCACCCACCGGCCGAGGCCGAAGACGAACCCGGGCACCACGGTGTATCGGATTCGGCGGCCGATGACCTGCTCGGCGACCCGGATCATCCCGGCATAGGTCGGGCGGTCGGTATCGACGGGCAGATGCCAGGTCTGGCCGTAGGCATGGGGAGAGTTGCCGATCAGACCCATCGCCCGGCTCGCGTCCGGCGTCCAAATCAGAGACCGGTGCGTCCTTGCGCTCAACGGCACCAGCGGCCGCTTGCCGGCCTTGATCCGGTCGAAGACCAATGAGTTGGTCAGGCTCTTGGTCTTCGCCGGGCCGTAGAACTCGGGTGCCCGGCAGATCACCGCCTCAACGGCTCCGGACGCCATCGCCTCGAGCAGCATCGTGGCGATCTGGGCCCGGACGCGACCCTTGCGTCCGTTCGGCTGAAAGCCGGTGGACTCCGTTTGCCGCGTCGTGGTTCCGGGGTACATGTAGGTGTTGTCGAAGAAGACCAGCTTCGTCCGGTGCGCGGAGCAGGCGGCAATGACGTTGCGCATCATGATGGGGAACTGCTTCTCCCACAGCGCCGAGTCCATCGGCAGGCCCACGGTCAGGTAGGCGATCTGGCTGCCACCGACCGCTCGGTCGGTCGCGTCGGGATCGGTGAGGTCGGCATTCATCAGCTGGTCCGTGTCGTGGATCTGCTTCGGATTGCGGCTGACCAGGCGGATGTCGCGGGTGTAGCTCCGGTACAGCTCGCGGGTCAACTCCTCGGCGATCTGACCGTTCGCGCCGAGCACTGTCTGCATCCATTCACCCTCTCACAGCGGTGAGAGGAGGGACGGCCTCGGACTCATTCGTTCTGACATAATGCTGCTTATCGGACAGAGGTCCACGCCGTCGACGCCTGTTGTCTCCAAGTGGGCTGGTGACCATGGCGACTCTGGTGGAGGATGGCGATCGATGCTTGACGTACTGACGGTCACGGGCACGATCTTCATCGTCATCGGGGTCGGCTATGCGGCGGTCACCGTCGGCGTCTTCGCCCGTTCGGGTCTTCGTGTTCTCGGCAACTACGTCGTCAAGTTCGCGCTGCCCGCCCTGATCTTCAAGTCCGTCTCGGCGCGCCATATCGGCGATCTCCTGAACGCCGGATACTTGGGCGCCTACGCTTTCGGGACTCTCACCGTCCTCGCCCTCGGCTACGCCGGGAGCCGCTTCATCGCACGGCAGACGAAGATCGCAAGCACTTTCGCCGCCATGGGAATGTGCTGCCCCAACAGCGGATTCGTCGGTTACCCGATCCTGCTCATGGTGGTGCCCGCGATCGCGACCGATGCGCTCGCGCTCAGCATGCTGGTGGAGAACGTCATCTTGATACCGCTCCTGTTGACCCTGGCGGCTCGGGCCAGTGGTACGCAGCGCGGCTGGGCCCTGCTCACAGAGACCTTCCGCCGACTGATGTCTAGCCCGGTGGTGCTGGCGATCCTCGCCGGCATCGCGGTCTCGATCTCCGGAATCACCCTCCCCGAGGTCGTCACCACCCCAATCGGCTTGATCGCATCCTCGAGCGCGGCGGTCTCGCTGCTAGTGGTGGGCGGCACTGTGGCCGGGTTGTCGCTCCGTGCGATCGGAGCGCGGACCGTGACCGTCGTGGTCGGGAAGATCTTCCTTCTACCGGCAGCCGTGTGGGTGGGCCTGGCCCTGATGGCCGCGCTCGGTGTCGGCGTCGGAAGCAATGACATGGCATTGGCGGCAGCCATCATTGCTGCCACGCCTGCCATGTCGATCTACCCGATCCTGGCACAGCAATACGGCCAGGAGGACGACGCGGCCCTGGCTCTGCTGCTGCAGACCATCGTGTCGTTCTTCACGATCAGCGGCCTGCTGCTTCTGTAGGCGACCACGACGCCGAAGTCATCTCGAACAGGGGGCACGCCGGCTGGGACGGTCCCTTGATACTGGTCCGATCCCGGAAGAAGGGCCGCTCATGACTCGGCACCCTCCTTGTCGCGATGCGACACCGGCCCGAGTTCGCCGTCCGAGCCTCGGCCGGTGCGGGTCTTGAGCAGGCTCGTAACGGTCGCCACGGCGATCGTGAGCGCGATGAACGACAGCGAGAACCAGATCGGGATCTCGGGCGCCCATTCGACCGGATGACCGCCGTTCACGAACGGCAGTTCGTTCACATGCAGGGCATGCAGCACCAGCTTCGCGCCGATGAAGGCGAGGATCACGGCGAGGCCCTGGGCAAGGTAGACCAGTCGCTCCAGCAGGCCGCCGACGAGAAAGTAGAGCTGCCGCAGGCCCATCAGCGCGAACGCGTTCGCGGTGAAGACGATGTAGGGCTCCTCGGTCAGGCCGTAGATCGCCGGGATGGAGTCGAGCGCGAAGATCAGGTCGATGAAGCCGATCGCGATGATGGTCAGCAGCATCGGGGTGACCCAGCGCCGGCCGTCCTGACGCACCGTCAGCCGGTCCTCGTGGTACTCCTCGGTCACCGGCAGGACCCGCCGGACGTAGTGCATGAACCGACTGTCGGCCGGGTTGCTCTCGTGTCCGCCCCGCGCCTGCTGGTAGGCAAGCACAAGCAGGAATGCTCCAAAGATGTAGAAGATCCAGGAGAAGTTCTCGATCAAGGCGGCCCCCACCGCTATGAAGCCTCCGCGCAGGATCAGCGCGATCACGATGCCGATCATCAGCACTTTCTGCTGATAGATCTTCGGCACGGCGAAGCCGCTCATCACGATCAGGAAGACGAAGAGGTTGTCGATCGACAACGCCTTTTCGGTGAGGTAACCGGCGAAGTACTCGCCGCCGTAGGTCCAGCCCGAAACGAGGCCGACGCCGACGCCGAACAGGAGCGCCAGCCCGATGTAGAAGGCCGACCACCGAGCGGACTCCCCCATCGACGGGGCGTGCGGCTTTCGGACGTGGGCCACGAACTCGTAGACGAACAGGGCGATCGTGACGGCAATGGTCACGGCCCAGACGAGCGGTGTGATCTGCAAGGGTGCTCCAACCTTGGTGTGACGGATCGACACCAAGGTCTCCTCCATCCCTGAAACCAGGAACCGGTGGCCCGGGATGCGCAGCATCCGTAATGACGAGCCGACCGTTGTGGAGTACTCCCCTTGGACCACCTAGCGTACGCAACGTGCGACGCTTCGCTCAAGTCGGGAAGGCGGTCAGGGTGGCGACGCCCTCAGTCCAGGCAGAACTCGTTGCCCTCCGGGTCGCGCATCACGATGAAGCCACTGCTGAAAGGCGGCTCGGGCTCGAACCGTTGAACACGCACCGCACCGAGGGCCGCCAGCCGGTCACATGACGCCTCGAGGGCGGACATCCGTTCGTCGCCGGCCAGCCCGGGCGCCGTCCGGACGTCCAGATGCATCCGGTTCTTGACCTGCTTGTCCTCGGGCACCTGCTGGAAGAAGATCCGCGGGCCACGTCCGTCGGGATCGATCAGCGCCGAACTCGAGTTACGACGCTCGACCGGCACCTGGGCGCGTTCCAGGAACTCGTCCCAGGCATCCAGCGGATCAACTCCCTCGGGCACTTCCACACCCGGCGGGCCCGGGTGGACGTAACCGAGGACGTCGCGCCAGAAGGTCGACAGCGCCCGCGGATCGCGGCAGTCGAAGGTCACCTGGAACTCAAGACTCATAAGGCGATCATAGAACACAGTTTCGATTATTGCCAGAGGCCCGGGTGGCACGAGGGCACGGCGGAGCCCTCGAGGCGAGCCGGGCGCGATGCGGCGGCTCCGAAAGGAACCGACCGGGCCGCAAGTCGGGCCCGGTCGGCGGTGGATGCTGATCTCAGAAGTTGATCATGTGGCCCGCGATGCCCTCGACGCCTTCCTTGAGCGCCTCGGACAGCGTCGGATGGGCGTGGATGTTGCGGCCCACCTCGTCAGCGGTCAGATCCCACTGCTGGGCCAGGGTCAGCTCGGGCAACAGCTCGGTGACGTCGGGGCCGATCATGTGGGCGCCGAGGATCTCGTTGTGCTCGGCGTCCGCCACGACCTTGATGAAGCCTGTGGCGTCACCCAGGCCGTGCGCCTTGCCGTTGGCCGAGAACGGGAACTTGGCGACCTTGACGTCGTAGCCGCGCTCCTTGGCCTGCTCTTCGGTGTAGCCGAACGAGCCGATCTGCGGCTGGCAGTAGGTGGCCCGCGGGATCATGTCGTAGTTGATCGGCATGGTCTCGGCACCCGCGATAGTTTCGGACGCCACCACACCTTGGGCCTCGGCGGTGTGCGCCAGCGCCAGCTTCATGGTGACGTCGCCGATCGCGTAGATGCCGGGGACGTTGGTGCGCATGTAGTCGTCGATCTTGATCGCACCGCGCTCGGTGAGTTCGACACCGAGCTTCTCCAGGCCGTAGCCCTCGGTGCGCGGTGCGAAGCCGATCGACTGCAGCACCCGGTCGGCCTCGAGAACCTTCTGCTCGCCGCCCTTGGCCGGGCTGACGGTGACCCGGACGCCGGAATCGCCCTCCTCGATGGCCTCGACCTTGGTCGAGGTGAGCAACTCGACGCCGAGCTTCTTGTAGGCCTTGGCGAGTTCGCGGGAGATCTCCGGGTCTTCCAGCGGCACCATCCGGTCGAGGAACTCGACGATGGTCACCTTCACGCCGTAGTTGGCCAGCACATAGGCGAACTCGGTGCCGATCGCGCCCGAGCCGCAGATGATGATTGAGGCGGGTAGATTGTCGGCGAGGATCTGCTCCTCGTAGGTGAAGACGCGAGCGCTGCGGGACGTGCCCGGAATCATCCGGGTGGTGGAGCCGGTGGCGATGATGCAGTTGTCGAAGGTCACCGTCTCGGTGCCGGAGTCGGTCTTCACCTCGATCGTCTTGGCGTCGACGAACGTCCCCCAGCCGTTGAACTCGGTGATCTTGTTCTTCTTCATCAGATAGTGGATGCCGCCCACCATCCGGTTCGACACGTCGCGGCTGCGCGAGAACGCCTTGCCGAAGTTGAAGGTCACCTCGCCCTCGATGCCGAAGAGGTCCTTCTCATGATTGAAGATGTGCGCCAGCTCCGCGTTGCGCAGCAGCGACTTGGTCGGGATACAGCCCACGTTGAGGCAGACGCCGCCCCACCACTGCTTCTCGATGATGGCTACCTTTTTGCCAAGCTGCGCGGCGCGAATGGCGGCCACATAACCACCCGGGCCCGCTCCCAGGACAACGACGTCGAAGTGTGCGCTCATGGGCAGCACCCTAGTGGACCACCTCCCCTGTTTTCAGCCTGCTGGACCGCCCCGTGATCACCCTTGTCGCAGGACGGTCGCAATCGAGGCCCGATCCGATGGCTTAAGCTTCCCGGGTGGCAGAACTCTCCCCTACCGGCATCGGGTACCTGATCCGCGACGCCCGCAGGCAACGCGGACTCTCTCAACAGGAGTTGGCCGACGAGCTGGGTACCTCGCGTGAGATCGTCAACGACCTGGAGGCCGGGCAGCGGGAACTCTCCGTCGATCTGGTCAACCGGGTGGCCGAGGCGCTCGAGCAACCCCAGCCTCCGGGCGGCGCGCTGCACCTGCGGATCCATGGCGAGACGCGGCTGAGCGGCTCGATCAAGGTCCGGTCCTCCAAGAACGCGGCGGTCGCTCTGCTGTGTGCCTCACTGTTGAACCGTGGCCGCACGGTGCTGCGCGGCATCGCGCAGATCGAGGAGGTCAACCGGATCCTCGAGGTGCTCACCAGCATCGGAGTGAAAGCCACCTGGTCCGACGACCGCAGCGAACTCGAACTGGTCCGGCCCGACCGGCTGGAACTGTCCCGGATGGACGTCGAGGCGGCCCGCCGGACCCGATCGATCATCATGTTCCTGGGTCCGCTGCTGCACGACGAGCGATCGTTCGAACTGCCCTACGCCGGCGGCTGCAATCTGGGCACCCGCACGGTCACGCCGCATCTGCAGGCGCTGCGCCACTTCGGCCTCGACATCAAGGCGACCGAGGGCTCCTACCACGCGCGAGTCAGCCCGAGCGACCCGCAGGAGCGCCGTTCCATCACCCTCACCGAACGCGGCGACACGGTGACCGAGAACGTCCTGATGGCTGCCGCGCGACACCCGGGCGAAACCGTCATCCGCAACGCGAGCAGCAATTACATGGTGCAGGACCTGTGCTTCTTCCTGCGGCAGCTCGGCGTCCACGTCGACGGCATCGGCTCCACCACACTCCGGGTCCGTGGGCTGCCCGTGATCGACACCGACATCGCCTTCGCGCCGTCCGAGGACCCGATCGAGGCGATGAGCCTGCTGACCGCCGCGATCGTGACCGGCTCGGAACTCACGATCCGGCGATGCCCGATCGAGTTCCTGGAGATCGAGCTGGAGATTCTGGCCGAGATGGGTCAGTCGTTCGACCTGTCGCCGGAGTACCCCGCCGAGAACGGCAACACCCGGCTGGTGGACATCACCGTCCACCCGTCCGAGCTGCATGCCAGTTCGGACAAGATCCACCCGATGCCGTTCCCGGGCCTGAACATCGACAACCTGCCGTTCTTCGCGGTCATCGCGGCGGTGGCGCAGGGCCGCACGATGATCCACGACTGGGTCTACGAGAACCGCGCCATCCATCTGGTGGAGTTGACCAAGCTGGGCGCCACCGTCCAACTGCTCGATCCACACCGGATCATCGTCACCGGCCCGACCCGTTGGCGCGGCCAGGAGGTCATCTCTCCCCCGGCGCTGCGTCCGGCGGTCTGCCTGCTGTTGGCCGCCCTCGCTGCCCGCGGCACCAGCGTGCTGCGCGACGTCTACGTGATCAACCGTGGCTACGAGGACCTGCCCAATCGCCTCAACAACCTCGGCGCCAAGATCGAGGTGTTCCGCGACTGACGCCGTCGGCCGCGACGGACGCCGTGCCATGTTCGAGGGCTCGAACTACGACCGGACCGCTCCACTGCTTGACGCACACGGCTGGGACGCCGGCTTCTTCCAGCAGCATTACCGGGACGCCTGGGTAGCGGAGTTCGCCGGCTCCGACACCGGTGCCACTGACCTGGCGATGGCGCTGGCCGGGTTGTTCCTGACGGTTGAACGAGGATTCGGCGGCCGCGGCGTCCAGGTGGCCCACGGTTGCCTGGCTCGTGGCCACGTGCCGACCTTCATCACCTAGCACGAGCCCATCGAGTTCCGTCTGGTCGACCTCGCTGCCACTCCGACGCCGGACGCGTTCTCGCGCTGGCTATCGGCGGTCTGGACGGCGTATCGCGCCCAGCACTCCGACGTCCGGGCTTGGGTGGACGGCCACTTCGCGGACGGTTCTGCCGGCTGACGTCTTCGGGAGCCAATCGCGCTTTGCAGAGCGGCGGTGACTCCCGAAGCCGTCGGTGACCCCGGGCGACCCTGCCGGAGTAGTGCCTCGCGCCGCGGATGGGCGGCGCAGGCCGAGCTGGGCAGCTGCGGCTCCCCGGATGATGTGCGGTTGCTGGCGGTCGGGCCGGCCGTCCGGTCGATCGCGCGATCAGTCACTGCTGTCGGGTACCGCTTCTACCTTCGGGAAATATGCCGAAAGCGACGGGCCTATCCCGAAAGCAGTGGTGGATCGCGCGATCGAGCTGGCGCAAGCCCGAACTGACGCAAGCCCGAACTGACGCAAGCCCGAACTGACGCAACTCGTGAAGCGGAGTGGGCTGCACCCCGTCCTGGTGTGGCGGGGGTTAAGCGCGCGAGTCCCCTGCCAGGGACTGAGAGACAGAGGCAGAAGTAGGACGAGCTGCGCACGGGCGGGACGGGGTGCAGCCCACTCCGCGGATCAGAAGGCAACCACCAGAACCCAGCCACAAGGAGAGACAAGCTCGACCGACGAGGTGGCGGGGAACGCCGGGCCGACTGAGAAGGGGCTCGACAAGCGTCTCGACCAACGGGGGTCTGGCGCCTCAGCGCACCTGGTGGACGTCGAAGTGGTACGTGGGTGTGACGATCTCGTCCTGGGCGGCGACGAGCTGGAGTTCGGGCATGCCGGAGTCCGCCGTCTGTTTGAGCACCGAGTAGACGATGTCGGCCGTGGCGCCGACCGCCTCGGCGGCGGACTGGGTGCGCAGCCAATGCGCCAGGAACATCGCCGCGGTGAGATCACCCGAGCCGGTGAAGGTGCGGTCGAGGCGCGGGGTGGTCACCTGCCAGGCACCCTCGCCGGTCACGGTCAGCATGGTCAGCACATCGCCCTCGGTCGCATCGGTGACAACGGAGGTCACCAACACCGTCTCCGGGCCGACCGACCGCAGGGCGTTGGCGGCGTCGATCACCTCGTCGAGGGTGTGGGTCTCGCGTCCGGTCAGGAAGTCGAGTTCGAAATGGTTCGGCGTGACGATCTGGGCCTTCGGCACCACCTGGTCGCGCATGAACTCCGGAATGCCCGGCCGGACGAAGAAGCCCCGGCCCACATCGCCCATCACCGGGTCACAGCAGTAGATCGCCCGGGGGCTGCGTTGCTTCACCAGCTCGACGGCGTCCAGCACGACGGCGCCGACCGCCTCAGCACCCTGATACCCGGACAGCACGGCGTCCACCCTCGGCAGCACACCCCGGTCGTCGATGCCCCGGATCACCTCGGCGACGTCCTCGGCGGCCAGCAGCGGTCCGCGCCATTCGCCGTACCCGGTGTGGTTGGAGAAGTGCACGGTGAGCACCGGCCAGACCTCGACACCGGAGCGCATCAGCGGGAAGGTGGCCGCGCTGTTGCCCACGTGTCCGTACGCGACGGAGGACTGGATCGACAGGATTGTTGTCACGAGGCCCTATTGTGTCGCAGACCGTCGTGCGGTGGAAACGCTGTCGGCGATCAGCACAGGAAGGCGTCCAAGGCGGCTGCCTCGGCCTCCAGTTCGGCGGCGCGCTGCTCTTCGCCCCGGGCGCGATAGTCGGCGGCCGCGGCGAGCCGCTCGTCCCGTTCGGCGCTGACGATCTCCAAGGTGTGGTCCTCGTCGAGTTCGCGGCGATCGGCCTCGGCCACGCCGACGCCCACAGCCGCTCCCGCGACGTGCTCGCTGGTCGCCGCCGGTCCGCCGACCGGCTCCGGCGCCACCGCCTCGGCGTTCTCGATAGCCGCCAGCGCCGAACGGATCGCATTGCGTGCGGGGGTGTCCCGCTCCTTCATTGCGCCCGGCAGGGCGTCCCGCAGGGCCTGGCGAATGGGTGCAGAAGTCTCCGACATGCCCTGATTATGGCCCTCCCCGCTGTGACTCACCCATACTGAGCCCGTGCAGGCCCGTGACTACCGCTACTTCGACACGCGGTTCGCCGCGATGGCGCACCGCGGCGGGTTCCTGGCGGAAGCGGACCGGGCGCGCGAGAACACCCTGTACGCGTTCGCCCGCGCGGTCGATCGCGGTTACCGCTATCTGGAGACCGACGTGCACGCGTCTGCCGACGGCGTCCTGTTCGCCTTCCACGACAGCACCCTCGACCGGGTGACGGACGCCACCGGCGTCCCCGAGCAGCTGCCGTGGAGCGCGCTGGCCCAGGTGCGGATCGCCGGGGCCGACCCGATTCCCCGCTTCGACGAGTTGCTGGAGACGCTGCCCGAAGCCCGGTTCAACGTCGACCTCAAGGTCCCCCAGGCGATCGACCCGCTGGTCAGGACGCTCGACGCCCACAACGCCCACGACCGGATCTGCGTCGGCTCGTTCTCGTCTGCCCGGATTCGGGCCTTCCGGCGCCGCACCGGTGGACGCGTCGCCACGGCAGCGGGGCCCGCCGGTGTCGCCTGGCAGGCCTATGCCCCGCTCGGACGCCGGATCGTCGCCTCACCCGGCGTCGTGCTGCAGATCCCCGCACGGGTCTGGCACGACCGGATGCCCGTCCTCACCCGCGGCCTGATCCGGACGGCCCACGCCGCCGGCCGCGCCGTCCACGTCTGGACCGTCAACGACTCCGCGGAGATGGAACGGCTGATCGATCTCGGCGTGGACGGCTTGGTCAGCGACCGGATCGATGTGCTGGCCGAGGTGCTGACCGAGCGCGGACTGTGGGAGGGCAACTGATGGCGGACGGCGACCCGAAGCAGCGCAGCACGAAACAGCAGCGGGCCTGGTACTGGTACGACTGGGCGAACTCGGCCTACGTGACGACGACGACGACCGTCATCCTCGGTCCCTACCTGACCAGCCTCGCCACCAACGCCGCCTGCCCCGACCTGGAGCCGGGCGCGGTCTGCGACACCCCGGTGTCGCTGCTCGGTTTCGGTGTGCTGCCCGGAGCGGTGCATCCGTTCCTGGTGACCATCTCGACCATCCTCACCACGATCGCGCTGCTGCTGGTCGGCGTCATCGCGGACCGCTCAAGGCATCCGCAATGGTGGCTCGGTGGGCTGGCCTGGGTGGGTGCGGCGGCGGCGTCCGCGATGTTCCTGCTGAGCGGCGACAACTGGCAGCTCGGTGCCGTGCTGATGATCGTGGCCAACCTGTGCATCGGGTCCTCGCAGGTAATCTACGACGGCATCCTGGTGCGGATCGCCTCGCCCGACGACCGTGACCGGGTCTCCAGCCGGGGCTGGGCGTTGGGCTATCTGGGCGGCGGTCTGCTGCTGGCCGTGAACCTGGTGACGATGACCGCCTACTCCTCGCTCGGCATCAGCTACGGCATGGCGATCCGGATCAGTCTGCTGTCGGCCGGCCTGTGGTGGGGGCTGTTCACCATCATCCCGGTGCTGGGGCTGCGCGCGCTGCCGCAACGCACCCTGGCCGAGGTGACCCACTCCGCCGCCGAGCGGCGCAATCCGGTACGACAGCTGGCCGACACCTTCATCGACCTTCGGCGTTACCCGCAGACGATGCTGTTCCTGCTGGCCTATCTGTTCTTCAACGACGGCATCCAGACCGTGATCGGCCAGTCCAGCCTGTACGCGCAGCTGGAGTTGGGCATGTCCACGTCGAATGTGATGATCACGTTCCTGGTGACCCAGTTCGTCGCCTTCGGCGGCGCCCTGCTGTTCGGACGCGTCGCCGCGCGGCTCGGCGCGAAGCGCACCGTGCTGATCGGCATCGTGATCTGGTTCGCCGTGGTGTCGGTGGCCTTCTTCCTGCCGGCAGGCATCTTCGGCGCGCTGCTGGCTCTGGGCGCGGCGATCGGCCTGGTGATGGGCGGCACCCAGGCGCTGAGCCGGTCGATGTACTCCCAACTGGTTCCCAAGGGACGCGAGTCTGAGTACTTCAGCTTCTACCAGGCGATGGAGCGCGGGACGAGTTGGCTGGGCACGCTCAGCTTCGCGCTGGTGTTCCAGTTCAGCCACTCCTACCGCTGGGCGATCCTCACTTTGGTTCTCTTCTTCCTAGTCGGAGGCGTGTTGCTGGCCCGAGTCGATATGCGCCGGGGAATCACCGAGGCGGGAAACGCGTTGCCAAAAGTCTTGTGACCGACTTGGGGTCACCCGGTAGCGTGGAGACGGCCGGTCGACCGCTGGGTCGTCCGGGGTGGAGGGAGAAATAATGGCTGAGCGATCACTGCGCGGCTCGGGCTTGGGCTCGAAGAGCTTCGCCGACGGGGCCGGCGTCGAATTCGCGGCCCGCCAGGAGACCGGTTTCGACTGCCCGAAGGGCCACCACTTCAGCGTCACCTTCGCCGAAGAGGCCGATCTGCCCACCGAATGGGAATGCCCTCGCTGCGGCGCGGTCGCGCGGCGTTCGGACGGCGTCGAGCCCGAGGTCAAGGCGGTCAAGCCGCCGCGGACGCATTGGGACATGCTGCGTGAACGGCGCTCGATCGAAGAGCTGGAGGAGTTGCTGGCCGAACGGCTGGACGAGATCCGCCGCAACTGACGGCTGCGAGCAAGCGCTGATCACCGCTGGTCGAGCTTGTCGAGACCCCTGGCGCCACAACGCGCCGGAAAGAGGTTCGACAAGCCCAACCGGCGGTGGTCGGGTTTAGGGCTCGATCTCTCCCTTGATGACGGTGGGATCGGACGCCTGGCCCGGCGGGTTCGGCGCGTTGCGAGGCCCGGGCTGGTCGGGCACGGTCTCGCCGCGGATCACAGTGTCGCGCTCCATCTTCACCCGCATCACGTTCAGGTCGATCCCCGAGCGGGCGGCCCGCCGCGCGATGAACAACTGCAGCAAGCCGCGCGCCAGCGGCCGGGTGAACGGCAGCAGGAAGATCAAGCCGAAGACGTCGGTGAAGAAGCCCGGCAGCATCACCAGCACGCCGCCCACCATGATCAACACCGGGTCGAGCAGTTCGCCGCCGGGCAGGCGTCCGGAACTGACCGATTCGTTGAGCGCACGCCACGCCTTGGCACCCTCGCGACGCATCAGCCACGCGCCGAACAATGCCTGGCCGATCAGGATCGCCAGCGTCGGCAGCGCACCGATCCGCTGGGCGACGGTGACCAGCAGCCACACCTCGATCACCGGCACGGTGACGAGGAACAGCAGCACCAGCGGCGCCAGCCAGGGGCGCCGTCCGCGCGTCGGCTGCTGAGGCACCGTCATTTGTCGGCGTCCGGCTTCTCGTCGGTGAGCTTGGTGGCCTCGCGGCGGATCGAGTTGTTGAGTTCGGCCACCGCGGCGCTGGCCCGCTTGGCGTACTTCTCGACCTCGGGTCCCAGCCGGTCGGCGGCGTCGGTGGCCAGCTTGCTCACTTCGTGGCTCAGACGCTGCGCCTCTGCGACCACCTTGTCACTGACCTCCCCGGCGACCTTCGGGGCCTGTTCGCGGGCGAAGCCGAGCCATTCCTTTGCCTGTCCGGTGCGATGCTTGACGCCCCAGCGGGTGGTGAGCAGCATCGCCTCGACCGCGATCGAGCCGCTCATCTTGGAGTCGCCGCGTTCGCGCTCGATGAACTCGATCGGCACCTCCACCACGCGGTAACCACGTTCGATCGCCCGCCGGGCCAGATCGATCTGAAACGCATAGCCGGCGGACTCGATGGTATCCAGATCGATGCCGCGCAGGGTGTCGGCGCGGAACGCGGTGAAGCCGCCCGTCACGTCGCGAACCGGCACACCCAGCATCAACCGCGACCACAGCGAACCACCCACCGAGATCACCTTGCGGTGCCACGGCCAGTTCTTCACCGACCCGCCCTTGACCCAGCGCGAACCCTTCACCATGTCGGCGTCCTTCAACGCCCGCAGCATCGACGGCAGCTGCTCGGGCTGGTGCGAACCGTCGGCGTCATGCTCAACCAGCACGCCGTAACCCCGTTCCAGACCCCAGGCGAAGCTGGCCAGATAGGTGGCGCCCAGGCCCTCTTTGGCCGTCCGATGCAACACCTGCACATGCTCGTCGGCCGACGCCAGATCGTCCGCGATCCGCCCCGTGCCGTCCGGCGAGTTGTCGTCGGCGATCAGAACATCGGCATCCGGCACCGCGGCCCGCAACCGCTGCACGATCGGAATGACGTTCTCGGCCTCGTTGTAGGTGGGAACAATGACGAGCACCTTGCCCAGTTCAGCCCACTCCGGGGTCGTGGCGGTGTTGCTCGCGGTTTCAGTCACGGGTTCTCCTGGATCGACGCGGAGTCTCCATTCTGCCGCACCCAGAAACTGTCCAGCTCGGCGGCGAGCTCGGCGGGTCGCTCCAGCGGAACCAGGGTCCGGGCGCCGGCGATGGTGACCATCCGGGCGTCCGGGACGGCGGCGGCCGCGCGCCGGGCGTCCGCCGGGGACCAGTCGCCACGGTCGTCGCCGGCGATGAACAGGGTCGGCACCCCGATCCGTGTCAGGGTGGCGCTGACGTCCACCCGGTCGACGATGAACGAGCGCAGGGCGAACGCCAGGCTGCGCCGAGTCGGACGTGCCAGGCTGGCCCGGACCACGCCGGCGATCCGCGGGTCGGCAGCCGAGGCGTCGGTGAGCAATGCCCCGAATATCGCGCTCCGCACCGGTCCGACCGGACCCAGAGTGCGCAGCAGCGGTCCGAGCAGCGCGACCTGGCGGCGCAGCGCCGCCGGGACCGGCTCGGGCGGCGCGCTGACCGCCACGAAACTGCGCAGCACCCCGGGCTGACTGGCCAGTTCGTAGCCGACATGCCCGCCGAAGGCGTTGCCCACCCAGTCGACCGGTCCGGCGTCCACTCCGAGCGACGGAAGATCCCCGAGCAGGTCGGACGCGGCCGCGGCCGCCTCGGCGATGCTGCTGCGCCGGGTGAGGGGCTCGCTGCAGCCGAGACCCGGTCCGTCCACCAGCAGCAGCGTGCGGCCGGTGATCAGTTCTGCCAGTGCGTCCCAGGTGTGGCTGTCGACGAACATCGACGGCCAGAGCACGGTCACCGGTCCCTCCCCCAGCACGCGCACGGCCAGCCGACCGAGCCGGGTCGGGACGAGGTGATGTCGTTGCGCGGTGATCGGCATGGCCACTCCATTTTACGTTAATATGACTGACATGAAAACACGACGGTACCGCATGAAGGAACGCGCCGCCACCGTAGAACGGACGACGGACCGGATCCTCGACGCGGCGCTGCGGCGCTACGCCGTCACGCCCTACGTCGACCTCAGGCTCGACGACTTGGCGGCCGACGGCGGCGTGACAGTGCAGACCCTGATCCGCAGGTTCGGCGGCAAGGCCGGGCTGATCGTCGCTCTGGTGGAGCGCGAGCTGGGACGGCTCGCCGCCGCCCGCGCCGCGACCCACGACGCCGCCGTGCCCGAACTGCTCGGCGAACTGGTGGCCCACTACGAACGCTATGGCGACCTGATCCTGAAGCTGTACGGCGAGGCACCGTTGGTTCCGGGCCTCGCCGAACGCGCCGCCGAGGCGCGGGCTTTCCATGTCGACTGGTGCCGGCAGCGGTTCGGCGCGCTGGTGGTCGCGGCGTCCGGACCGGACGCGGACCGCCGGATCGCCGCCGCGGTCGCGGTCTGTGACGCCACGACCTGGCGCATCCTGCGCCGGGACGGCCACCTCGAACCCGCTCAGGTCGAGCTCACCCTGCGGGAGCTGCTGGCCGCCGCCTTAGGATCGCCGCCGGACTAGTACGAGCACGCCGACCAGGGTCAGCGCGGTCACCGCGATGATCACCGCTTCCAGGACGCCGGAGAACTTCACGGCCGGGGTCTCGCCGGTGCGCAGCGGCAGATCGACCACGCCGGAGGACGGCTGAAACTCGGGCACGGTGAAGGCGACGCTGCCGTCCGGGCGGATCAGCCCCGAGGTGCCGGTGGTGGTGACCACCAGGATCTCGCGGCGCAGTTCGGCGGCGCGGGCTCGGGTGATCGCGAACTGCTGCGCCACCTGGCGGGTGCCGACATACATCGCGTTGCTGCTCTGCACCACGTTCACCTGCGCTCCCCCGCGGATCGTGTCGTGAACGGTCGAGTCGTAGGCCAGTTCGTAGCAGATGATGTCGCCGACCTGGATCGTCCGGCCCGGCAGGTTCACCGGCAGCACGCCGGGCCCGGTGCCGGGGATCGACTGTGCGCCCACGTAACTCACCACCGGGAACAACGGCTCGAGGAACGACCGCAGCGGTACCCACTCGCCGAACGGCACCAGGTTGCGCTTGTCGTAGCGGGCGCCCGGCCCGGTGCCCGGGTACCAGACGATGGCGGAGGTCTGCCGCTCGTAGGCGGCCGGGTTCTCGGTGATGGTGCCGATCAGGATCGGGACGCCGATCGCGCCCACCGCCGCCCCGACCGCGGCGCCGGTCTGGACATCCCGGAACGGGTCCATGTCGGTGCCGTTCTCGGGCCAGACGACGAAGTCCGGCTTCGGAAGCTCGCCGGCGGCGACCTTGGCGGCCAGCCGCTGCGTCTCGGCGAGGTGGTTGTAGGTGAGGGTGCGGGGGGCTCCGAGGCCGTAGATGCCGCCCCCGGGCGCGTTGCCCTGCACGTAGCCCACGCGGGCGCTGCCCTGCTCGGCACCGGCCGGTACCAGGATCCCGGCCAGCCCGCTCAGCAGCACCGCGAGCGCGGCCAACCCACCGAGCAGGCGACGCCGTCCGGTCTCGGCGAGCACCACCCAGGCGAGCAGCTGGGCTGCCAGGGCGAACGCGAACCCGGCGCCGGGGACGCCGATCAGCGGCAGCAGCCCGGCCAACGGCGAGTCGACGGTGGTGTAACCGAGCCGCAGCCACGGGAAACCGCCGAACGGGACGTTGCCGATCAGGTACTCGATCGCGACCCAGCAGCCCGCCGCGAGCACCGGCCACAACCGGACGCGCCCGGCCAGCCGGAGCAGCACTCCGAGCAGCGCCAGATAGCACGCCTCCAGCACGGACAGTGCCACCATGTCCTCGACGAAGATCACGCTGAGCCAGGTGATCCCGGTGAGATACCAGGCGAAGCC
>WBZS01000453.1_pt1 | contig 54017 bp, 38 predicted proteins | sample 5204201 | NCBI WGS metagenome assembly WBZS01 (sample SAMN12344357, study PRJNA552823) | activated sludge metagenome | biome: Activated sludge suspended growth; feature: Nitrification reactor; material: Wastewater; isolation source: activated sludge from nitrification reactor of wastewater...
GGCAGATCGCTTCAAGAAAGTTCAAGCTGGCCAGCCACTCCATGTTTCAGCTGAAGTCTGGAATGCGTTTCTGGATTCGGTACGCGAGCGCAGGGGTCGCAACCACGATCAATTGACCGAAGTGATCGACCAGTTTCGTCAGGGAGACATTGTCAAACTGCGCAACAACAGCGGTCAGGATTGTTCGCGGTTCAACGTGTTGGCAATCAACACCCCGATCATCACTCCTTCGGCCAATGAGCGTGAGTTCAAGAACCGAGTGGCCATCAGTGGCGTTCGCCCAATGCATCCGACCCACTTCAGTCGATTCGGGATTCTGCTAGACCCGGTTCGTCATGGCAAAATCGGCCGAGCCTGGATCAGTGGAGCGTGCCCAGCCTACATTGCCGTCACTGACAACTGCCACCAATTCGCGGACGTGAAGCATAACGATTCGAGTAGTCTGGAAAGTCGTCCATTTGGCTGTGCTCAGATCCTCTGGCGAGAAGGCGGGCTCGGAAATCAATGGGCGATTGTCCGGCTTGGAAATGTCAGCGAGGACTTTCGCAGGTTTCGGCTGTTGTCGCCACTCTCTAAATGCGGAACCGCGCAGGCCCAGCGGATCATCTACAGCGAGCCGATCCCTGGCATTCCGAACTGGTGCAATGTCGACTGCCTGTTTCAGGTCTACGATTCGCTAGGGATTGTCAGTCCGGGCCAACCTGCCCAAGCGGGAACCAGCGGTTGGGCCAAATGGCTCCCCGATAGCCGCAAGTGGGAAGTCGTCCAGGTTGGCGACGGTTGCTGCCAAGGCTCGTCAAGTTCTGGATCAAGCTCGTCGACATCGTGGTCGAGTTGGAGTTCGTCCTACGGCTCAAGTTCCAGTTCCTGGCAGTCAAGTTCCAGCGGTTCATCGTCCGGTTCATCCTCGGGATCGTCATCCGGCTCATCGTCCGGATCTTCAGCGTCTTCGTCCGAATCGTCTGGCAGCAGTTCGTCGGGAAGTTCTGGATCATCCAGCAGCGGTCCCGACACATGCGTCCCAGTCTATGAAACCGATGTTCGCTGTGAGAACGGTCTGTTGAACGTGTATCGGCGCACCGTTTCGATCTGCCTGGAAGGTTCGACGCTACGACGTTACGAAGGGCCATGGGTCTTGTGGCATGGTGCCGGTTGCTGCAAATGCGACTGTCCCCCAAGTTCATCGAGCGGATCGTCGTCGTGGAGTTCCTCGTGGTCGTACTCCTCGTCTTGGTCCTACTCGTCATCGTGGTCGTCGTATTGGTCCAGCAGCTGGCTGTCGAGCGTTGAACCCTCGGTGGAGCCATCCGTCAGTCACGATTCATCGCACTGGTCGTCATGGTCAAGCAGTTGGCTTTCCAGTGTTGAGCCTTCAGTGGAACCGTCCGTCAGCCACGACCCAAGTAGCGGGTCAAGTAGTTGCAGTGTGTCGTTGCCGAGTGTAAAGCCCAGTGCCGTTGAATTAACTTAGGAGAATGCGATGCGATTGTTTGTGATTGGTTATCCGGGAGACCTTGGTGGTGCTTGCACAGAGCTATGGCACACCTTGAAACTATGGCGGCGTTTTGGCCTCGATGTTCATTTGATTCCCTTCGGGAAACCGAGCCGGCGCTGGCGGACGCTGGTTGGAGAGATTGGCTGCGTCACTCATGACGTGCAGCCCGACGAGCTGGCATCGATTCCTGATCTTCCGGGTTCGCCCGTGATCGGATTCTGCAATTCCGATTTCCTCACCCACGCCCATCGCTTCCGGGCTTTGGACTGCCCGCTGATTTGGGTCAATTGCATGACCTGGCTCTTTGATGCCGAGAAAAAGATCTACGCCGAACACGATTTGTTCGAAGCCTTTGTGTTCCAGTCCGATTTCCAGCGCAGCGAACTGGAACCGCAACTGACCACTTTTGGCTACACACCCGACCGAGGCTTTTTGATTCGAGGGGCTTTCGACCTCGACGAATTGCCCTTCGCACCACGCTCGCATCAGTCAGGCGAAGTATTCGTTGTGGGGCGAATGGCCCGGCCGGACCTCGACAAATGGTCGAGCAACACCTGGCCAATCTACAACGCGATTCAGTATGCGAACAAACGAGCGATCATGTTGGGGGTCGACGAACGCATCCACCAGAAGCTCGGCCCGACACCACCGTTTGCTGACTGCCTGCGGCCGATGGCCATTCCAGTTCAGCAGTATCTGTCGAACTTGCATTGTTTGATGCCGATCAACGGAGGAGCCCGAGAGAATTGGCCACGAGCCGGCCTCGAAGCGATGGCGGCAGGCGTCCCAGTGATCGCTCAAAACGAATGGGGCTGGCGCGAAATGATCGTCCACGGCGAGTCTGGATTCCTGGCCAACAACGATTTCGAGTTGGCTCACTTCGCGGCGTTGCTCGCTTATGACGAAGATTTACGGCAATCGATCATCACACATGCCCATCAGCGTTTGCGAGAGGAATTGGCAAACCCGGAGCTGATTTGGAATGAGTGGGTACGCCTCTTCAGTTCACTCAATGACGATGCTCACCATTCGTCCGGTTCGTACCATCGGCAGATGATCGAGGAGCTGGCCAATGGCTGAAGTTCCCGACTACACTCCAAAAAGCAATGAGGCGGAATGGCACATCACGTACAAGTGTGACCTGGCCTGTCCCAACTGCAATCGACTTTGCTTCTTGCCACCTACAACGGGCGACATGACGCTCGATGATGCGCGGGAGTTCAACCGGCAAGCCAGAGAAATGGGCTGGTTCCCCAAGATCGTGATTCTTGGCGGCGAGCCAACGCTCCATCGCGACCTGTTTGAGTTCATCGACATTGCGAATGAACTGTCGCCTGGTCGAGTCGAGGTCTGGTCCAATGGCTATCGACCTGCAGCCAAAGAGAAACTGGCTCGAATCCGCGAGGAAGCAAAAGCCAAAGTCTGTGAGGAAACAATTAAAGCTTGCGGCAGCGAAGTCCTGCAGCATGCCGATTTCTTTCTGGCACCCATTGACTTTGGCGTCATCAACCATCGCCCTTGCCACAACCATGCCGCCATCGGCTGCGGGATTTCTGTGGATGCCGAAGGCTACGCGGCATGTTCGATTGGCGGAGCCATCGACAGCGTCCTTGAGCTGGGTGTCCGCACCAGAAATCTGAAAGACTTGTTTGATGTCGAGTTCGCGCATCAGCAAACCTGTGCATTGTGCGATGTTTGCGGTCGAGAACTGGGTATCACCAGCCATCACATCGCCAAGAGTCAGGTGATGCACGGAACGCTTTTGTCACCGACTTGGCAGAAAGCAGTCAATCGAATCGAATCTCGCAAGCGAACATCGCAGGAGAAACCCGAATGAAACTGGCTGCTTTGTGCTGCACCTATTTGCGACCAGCGGGACTTGGACAACTCATCGAGTGTTTCCTACGACAGGACTATCCGCGCGAGCTGCGGGAGTTGGTAATCTTGGACGACGCCGGTCAATATGAAAATCAAATGGGCGAAGGTTGGCGGTTGATTTCCATTCCGCACCGTTTCAACTCGTTGGGTGAGAAACGCAACGCCTGTGCAGCTTTGGCATCACCCGATGTCGAGGGGTTCTTGATCGCCGATGACGATGACATCTACCTGCCGCATTGGTTCCGCACTCAGGCCGAGGTTTTGAAGCAGGCTGATTGGTCGCGACCGGGGTTGGTTCTGCTTGAGCGCAACGACGGACTTCGCGAAGCCGACACGGGCGGTTTGTACCACGGTGGCTGGGCTTTTCGTAGGTCAGCCTTTCAGAAGGTCATTGGCTATGGGGCACACAACAACGGCGAGGATCAAGAACTGGCAAGACGCCTGTGCGAGTCGGGGGCAACCGAGATCGACCCTTGTACCTTCGCACCACCGTTCTACGTCTACCGCTACGACAACGCGAGTTACCATCTGAGCTACATGGACGATCGTGGCTATCGCGACTTGGGGAGCGATCGGCAACGAAATCGAGAGTCAATCACTGTGGGTTGGACACAAGACTGGGCAAGTCTCCCCGTCATCCGCCGCTTCACCTTTGGTCCTCACGTCAATCCGAAGTCCGACCGCACGCCGATTGAATTGATCGGGCCAGTCCTCGAGCCCGGAACGAACGGTCCCCAGAATGGTATGTACGCCCTGCAAAAGGAACTCCGCAAACGCATCGATGAAGGACTCGATTGGCTCTCCATCAAACCGCTCCCCGTTAGCAAAGGGGCGATCCCGTGGTTCTGGAATTGGCAAGACCGTCGCTATGCCATGTGGTGGGACGCTGAAGGCTTGCCCTTCATCCAAGGCCCGAATATGCTGTTCATAAACTCTGCCACCCCCCGCATCGACCGCGAGGAATGCGCTTTGCTCGACTCACCGAACTGCCTGATGATGTTTTGCCACAGCGAGTGGTATCGCGACCTGATCCTTGCCAATCGCGGCCCGAACAACAAATCCGAAATCGTGATGTGGCCGTACCCCATCGATCCCATGCCCGAGGGACCTCTCCCCGCCGAGCATGACCTCTTGATCTATGCCAAGAACGGCCATCGCCCCGGCTTGCTTGAGCACCTGGCCGAACTCTACCCCAACCACGTTCAATTCCACTACGGCCAATACAAACGCGCCGACCTCATCGAAGCCGCCCGTCGCTCCCGCGCTTGCGCCTATCTCGCCGACGACGACCACGGCCCCCTCGCCCTGCAGGAAATCCTGCTCTCCGGCTGTCCGGTGGTTGGCATTAGGACCGGTGCACCATTCATAGAACACGGCATCTCCGGTTATTTCGTCGACCGTCTGCCACCAGGACAAGCCTGTGTCGAATCCCTGGAACTCCATCAGACATTACGAGAATTCATTTCAGCGTTGTCAAGAGCAGCAAATCTCGATCGCCATCAGGTTCGCGATTCTTACTATCCTCCATTTCATGCAAAGGATATTTCGGATCGAATACTTAGGCAGCTAGACTCGCATAAATCTGATAATGCTCGAGCACGCCACAAGTCGCGAACCGTACGCAAGGACGCAAGTTGATGCGTTCTTTTCGAGCTGGAAACATCTTTTCGAAATTCTTCGGTGCGGGCAACAGCCTGCTTGAGTCCCGCTACGGGCAAAGAACGCCCCATTACGGAAACGTTCCATTTCGGCATGTCAATCACCTCGCTTCAACTATTGCTAGCTAACCCAAGCTTGACTATTCATCCATTTTGACATATAGTTTCACATGGGTGCACAATTCTCTGTTTTCCTGGACTTCCATGCTCAAGGCTCCGTTCATTTCGATTCTTTTAATCGTCATGGCGGTGCTGTGCCCACTGCAGTGCTATTTTTTGGAAAGTTCGTCAGTCGGTTCTAATGAAATAGCGGGATGTTGTGATTGTGAGTTGCCCAACCAAGACTCAAGCAACCCTTTACCAACTGCTCCGGACGACTGCGAATGTCGCGACTGTTTTTGTCGCGGAGCATTGCCTGTCGAAAAGGCCGCAGCGGACACCATCGCGACCGAACTCGTTTCTTTCAAGACGAGCTGGGTAAATCTCGATTTGAGACAGAGTGAATTGCCAAAGGGGCAAGTTCATCGTAACTCAAATGTCCTCTCGATACACGCATCCGCGCGGGAAGTGCGCGCTGCCCTCTGCTGCTGGCTAATTTAAAGCAACGGATTTCTATTTTTGCATGACGTATCAAGCTTAGATGCGCGGTCGTTTGACGAACATCTCGCATGAAGGCGCAACGATTGCAATTCTGAGTCTGAGTTTCCATCTCCGAGATCAATGGGAAACACTCCTGCCCGATGCATCAGAGCCTTCATAGGTTCCGACGGTACACAGTTGAGCAGGAGCCTTATTCATCGATTTCTTCATAGGTATTTTAACATGAGTGAATCAACTTCAAGCATAACGGATGTTGCCAAGCATCTTGATGAAACGGCAAACTCCGCAAAAACATTGCATCCGCAGTCTCAGAACCTGGGCATTGATGATGCAGCGCCCGATGTCAATCGACGTTTTTTAAGGCGCGTTGCGCTGTCAATCGTTGGTGGTATTCCAACCATGATTGTCCTGGCCACGTTTGGTGGGCTCGCTTGGTGGGGGCATCATCACGGTTGGCATCTTCCCAAATTCTCGGAACTAACCACGACTGAAGTCGAGAAAGGCGAATTGTGGTGCGACGAGCATGGCGTTGCCGAAGCGGATTGCATTGCGTGCAATGCCGATCTTATGCCCAAACCAGTATTGTTTGGCTGGTGCGACGAACATGGCGTCCACGAATGCGTTTTCGAACACCCGGAATTGGCGCAACTGAAAGACTTACCGGAAATCACGGCAGCAGATTTTGATCGTGCGGCACGCGCGATCACGTCCTACCCGCGAACGAAAAACGAACCTGGCTGCAAAATGCACTTGCGTCGGATTCAATTTCCTTCAATCGAAGCGGTTGATTCCACTGGAATTGATATCGCTTTGGTCGATCGTGGGCCAGTCGTAGAAACGATTAAAACAACGGGCGAAGTCGTCTACGATCCGACTCGTGTCGCACGTCTTTCCTCGCGAGCCAGCGGAACGGTTTGGCGAGTCGAGAAAAATGTCGGAGATCAAGTCCAGCAAGGTGAAGTCCTCGCGCTGGTCGACGCCGCGGAGGTGGGTCGTTTGAAATCCGAGTTGATGCAAGCGTTGGTGCAACTTGATCTAAATTCCAAAATCTTACAGCGATTAGACAACATTGGAGCCGGAGTCATTCCCGGCAAGCGGCTTGACGAAGCGGAAACGGCAAGTGCCGAATCGGGCGTTGCGGTACAAAATGCGATTCAAGCCCTTGCCAATCTTGGTTTGAATGTTGAATTGGACGAATTGCGCCAACAGCCTGTCGATGAAGTCCGTGAGCGTCTTAAGTTTCTTGGAATTTCAGAATCCATTCAAAGCACGATGAATGCCTCGCAAGTTTCGGCAAACCTGATTCCGATTGTTTCGCCCCGCGCAGGGATCGTTGTGACGCGGGACGCTGTCGCTGGTGAAGTGATCGACACCGGCAAGTCGTTGTTTATGGTTGCCGACATCAGCCAAATGTGGTTGCAATTAAACGTTCGACTGGAAGACGCGCAGCGAATTGCCTTAGGACAGAAAGTCTTGTTTCGTCCAGATGGTTCGGCTCAAACCGCCGCAGGGAAAATCACGTGGATCAGCACGGACGTCAATAGCGAAACGCGGACAATCCGCGTGCGGGCGGAATTGCCCAATCGTGAGGCAAACTTGCGAAACGAAACATTTGGGGCCGGTGAAATTGTGCTGCGCGAAGAGTACTCGATTCTTGTTCCGGGCGATGCGATTCACTGGGAAGGCTGTTGCCACGTCGCCTTTGTTCGGGACAAAGACTATTTCGAGGAAGGTTCGTACAAAGTTTTCCATACCCGAAGTGTCCGACCGGGCGCAACAATGGGCGACAAGGTAGAAGTGATTGCCGGTCTGCTACCCGACGAAGTCGTTGTCGCGAAAGGCAGCGGAATTCTTCGAGCTGAGCTACTGAAAGGAAACTTGGGTGCTGGCTGACTGTGTGAACATTAACAGCCGGTCGGCTGAAAAAAGTCCATAGTTCTCCATGCTTCAAACAGGTTATTAGCCAATGCTCAACTGGATAATAAATTTCTCGCTTCGCAACCGATTGGTGGTGCTGTGCGCGGTAGCAATCGTAATTGCTGTTGGTGCATTTTCGTTGCGATATCTGAACATCGACGCGTTCCCGGATACAACGCCCGTGATGGTTCAGATCAATACGACCGCGCCATCGCTTTCTCCCGAGGAAGTTGAGCGGCAGATTACTTTCCCGGTCGAGCAGGTCATAAGTGGACTTCCCGCGTTAGAGAAACTTCGATCGATTTCAAAATTTGGTATGTCGCAGGTCGTCGTAACTTTTGAAGACGGCACCGATATTTACTTTGCCCGCCAATTAATCGCCGAACGGATTTCAACAGTTGAACTTCCCGAAGGTATCGAACGTCCGAAGCTGGGCCCGGTTTCATCCGGACTGGGCGAAGTCTTTCACTACGTCGTTCGACTTAGGGATGTAGATATTTCAGCGTTGCCGCCGGCCCGACAGATTGAGGAACTCACCAAGCTTCGAACCATTCACGATTGGATAGTCAAACCACAACTTCGAACCGTCCGTGGAACTGCTGAAGTCAATAGTTGGGGAGGTTTCGAAAAACAGTACCAGGTACGAATCGACCCAGCACGGCTTATCAAATTCAACCTGACTTTTGATGAAGTAGTTGAAGCCGTCAAAGCCAACAATCGCAACGTCGGCGGCGGAAACATCACGCGCAATACGGAAATGCTATTGGTTCACGGAATCGCTCGCACCGTAAACATTGAGCAAATTGAAAACATCGTCATCAAAGCCATGGATGGTTCACCGATTCGAGTAGGCGACGTTTCCGACGTGCAGGTTGGACACGAAATTCGTCGCGGAGCGGTTACTGCTGATGGACAGGGCGAAGTTGTTTATGGACTTGGCTTCATGCTGATGGACGAGAATCCCCATGAGGTGACCAACGCTCTAAAACTCAAGATGGAAGAGATCAAAACAACTCTTCCTCCCGGAGTCGAGGTCGCAACCGTCTACGACCGAACAGAATTGGTCGACGCCGTAATTGAAACCGTTCAGAAAAACCTGTTCGAGGGTGGACTGCTGGTTGTCGCGGTGCTGTTTGTTTTTCTTGGCAATTTGCGGGCCGGCCTGATCGTTGCAGCCGCGATCCCTCTCTCGATGTTGTTTGCCTTCTCTGGAATGTTGCAGGTCGGAATTGCCGCAAGTCTGCTGAGTCTGGGCGCGATTGACTTCGGATTGGTCGTGGACAGCTCTGTGGTGATGATCGAAAACTGCGCTCGGAGGATTTCTCACGGGATACCGCGTGGGCAGACAAAACTCGATGTCATCCGCGATGCAGCAATCGAAGTTCGCAAGCCAACGATGTTCGGCGAACTAATCATCATGATCGTCTACATTCCAATTTTGACACTGGCAGGCGTCGAAGGAAAACTGTTCCGCCCGATGGCATTGACGGTCATCTTTGCACTGGCCGGTTCGATGTTACTTTCGTTGACATTAATGCCGGTGCTTGCCAGTTACTTTCTGCCGAGCAAGATGCAGGAACGCGAACCGCTGCTGATTCGCGTAATCAAACAAATCTATAAACCGATCCTGCATTTCACCATGCACCAAAAGGTGGCGGTTGTATTGTTTGCAGTTGGAGTATTAGCGTTTGCGTTCGGAATGATTGCCCCAAATCTCGGCTCCGAATTTGTTCCCAAATTGTCCGAAGGTGCGTTGGCCATCAATGTCGTGCGACTGGCGGGAACCGACCTGGAAGAGTCGATTCGGATCAATACCAAGATGGAAAAAGCGATTCTGAAAAAGTTTCCTGATGAAGTCGAACACGTCTGGAGCCGCATTGGAAGTGCCGAAGTGGCAACCGACCCGATGGGTGTTGAGCTCACGGACATGTTTATCACGCTCAAACCCCGGTCGGAGTGGACAATGGCCTCGACGCAATATGAGTTGACTGAGCTTGTTCAAAAGACATTGCGAGAAATGCCTGGCCAGAAGATTGCGATGACTCAACCGATCGAAATGCGGCTAAACGAAATGATTAGCGGCGTTCGCAGTGATGTTGCGGTGAAACTGTTCGGTGACGATTTCGACGTGTTGGTAGACAAAGCTGCAGAGATCGAACGCGTCCTAAAATCCATCGACGGAAACGCCGATGTCAATGTGGAACAAGTTACCGGGCAACCCGTCCTGCAAATCATTGTCAAGCAGGATGAAATCGCTCGCTACGGCGTATCAGCAACCGAAGTCTTGAACCTAGTCGAGTCATTGGGCAGTTTCCAGCTAGGTGAAGTTTACGAAGACCAACTTCGATTTCCATTGGTAGTCCGACTGCCGGAAACCGTACGCAGTACCCCGCAAGCGATTGGCAACATCGAAATCAATACGCCATCGGGCCAACGAATCCCGCTTTCGCGGCTGGCGGAGATTAGGACGATCGAAGGCCCGTCAACGATTACTCGCGAGTGGGGTTATCGCCGGATTACAATTTCGTCCAATGTTCGCGGACGAGACATGGTGGGGTTTGTCGAAGAGGCCCAGCAAGAGATAGCCAAGCAAGTCCAACTGCCCGATGGACGTTACCACCTTGAGTGGGGCGGCCAGTTCGAGCATTACGAAAGCGCCCGCCAACGATTGATGTTCATCGTTCCAATGGCCCTGACATTGATCCTGATACTGCTGTACATGACCTATCACAACCTTGTGGATACGTTTCGTGTGCTGACAGGTATTCCCTTTGCCTGGACAGGAGGCATCATCGCACTCTGGATTCGTGACATGCCGTTCTCGATTTCCGCAGCGATCGGATTTGTGGCCCTGTCCGGTGTGGCGGTGCTGGACGACATGTTGCTGGTGACGACCATTCGTCGCTTCCGCCGTGTGGGAATGGCATTGGAGGAAGCTGTCGAAACCGCCGCGATGACACGGCTTCGTCCAGTCTTGATGACAACGTTGGTCGCCGCCATCGGTTTCTTACCGATGGCATTGAACACAGGAATCGGAGCGGAGGTTCAACGGCCATTGGCTACGGTCGTCGTTGGCGGCGTTATTAGTGCCATGATTATGTCGTTACTGGTACTTCGTGTGCTATACTCCGTGTTTGCCGGAGTGACAGGTGACGCGATGGTCGAAACTAAATCATCTTTGTGTCCCACAATCGAAAACAACGGGCAGCCGCCCACCGACCGGATGCGTGATTCGGTCATAACATCACTTGATTAGTTTTTTGAGTCCTGAAAGGAAAGTTCAATGAGCGTTTACAAAATGTTTGGAATGTCAGCTATGTTGTTGGGAGCCATCCTGATGGTTTCCGGATGCACTGGTGAAAAACCAACCGCAGATAATGATTCAACCGGGTCAACTTCAACGACGGCATCTGGTGGTAACCATTCCGGCTGGTGGTGCGTCGAGCATGCAATTCCCGAGGAGGAATGCAGCATGTGCAGTGCTTCCTATGCCAAATCGTGCAAAGAAAAGGGCGACTGGTGCACCGAACACAACCGCGCCGAATCCCAGTGCTTTATCTGTGATCCCAGTCGGGCGGAAAAATATGTCAAGCTTTACGAAGCCAAATACGGTAAGAAGCCTCCGGCAGCTACGGAGTAGAACTTGGTGACAAGCGATGCAAACCAGATGGCGTTCAAGATTCACGGAATGGACTGCGCTGTAGAGGTCGCAATTCTCAAACGTGAACTTGGGCCACTTGTCGACGATATCGAACAACTTCGCTTCGATGTCTTGAACGGCAAATTGATTGTCGTCGGCATGAACGATCTTTCGCAAGAACAGTTCGTTCAAGCAGTCCACAAGACCGGGATGCGCGCCGAGGTTTGGAAAGATAAAGAACCGGAAAGCCAAACGGGATTCTGGAGCGCCTACGGGCGAACGATTCTAACTTCCGCCAGTGGACTATTTGGTGTCACAGGATTTGTTAGCCATGCGATTATTGCCGGTGGCGTTTCCAGGGCACTAGGTTCGGAAGGAATGGGGATCGCTCATGGCGTACCGGTCGTTTCCATCATCCTCTACATCATCGGTATCCTCGCTGGAACTTGGTTCGTATTGCCCAAGGCATGGCGGGCTGCAATCAATCTGCGGCCCGACATGAATTTGCTGATGGTGGTAGCGGTGATTGGTGCTTCGGCAATCGGCGAGTGGTTTGAGGCTGCGACAGTCGCGTTTCTGTTCGCAGTGTCGCTGTTACTCGAATCATGGAGTGTTGGCCGTGCCCGACGGGCGATTGCTTCTTTGTTGAGCCTGACTCCACCGTCGGCGCGAGTTCGGGACAAAGTTGGCGAGTTGAAGGAAATCGCTCCTGACAAAGTCGATGTTGGCACCATCTTTATCGTTCGACCCGGTGAAAAAATTCCTCTCGATGGCAATGTCGTAACGGGCATCAGTTCGGTCAACCAGGCTCCGATCACAGGCGAGAGCGTCCCGGTCGAAAAGCAACCGGGCAGTGAAGTCTACGCGGGAACGATCAATGGCGACGGCGTGATCGAAGCCGAATCCACAAAAGCCGCTCAAGATACGACGTTGGCCAAGATCATTCGTATGGTTGGCGACGCCCAGTCGAAGCGATCGCCTTCGGAACAATGGGTGGAAACGTTTGCCCGGTATTACACCCCAGCCGTCATGGCTCTGGCAGTGTTCGTGTTCCTGATTCCTCCGTTGTTGTTCAGTGGAGAGTGGTCGGTCTGGTTGTATCGTTCCCTTGTCCTGTTGGTGATCGCGTGCCCTTGTGCGTTGGTCATCTCAACACCCGTTTCGATCGTCGCCGCTTTGGCAGCAGCCGCCAAAAACGGAGTCCTTATCAAAGGAGGCTTGTACGTTGAAGTTCCAGCTCGCCTTAGGGCAATTGCTGTCGACAAAACAGGGACACTAACACACGGCCAACCGGTCGTTGTCGATGTCGTGCCGCTGAACAATCACTCGGAAACGGAGTTATTGGAACGGGCTGCCGCCTTGGAGGTTCACTCGAATCATCCTCTGGCACAGGCCATTGTTCGGAAGGCGAACGAAATGGGAATTGGCGTTCCCGCTGCCGACGAATTTGAAATCGTGCAAGGCAAAGGAGCCCGCGGGATCGTCAACGGTAAGATGTTCTGGCTTGGTTCCCATCGGTATCTGGAAGAACGAAAGCAGGAAACGCGGGAAGTTCATGAACAACTGCAAACGTTGCAGGATTCCGGTCGATCTATTGTCGTGATCGGCAACGATGAACACGTTTGCGGGTTCTTTTCGCTGGCTGACACGGTGCGATCAGAAACCAAGGGAATTCTGGCCGAACTGCATACTGAGGGAATTGAAAACGTCGCGATGCTGACTGGCGATAACCAGGGTACGGCCGATGCGATTGCACGCGAAGTCGGTATTGATTCCGTGCACGCCGAGCTACTGCCAGAAAACAAAGTCGAGATCGTAGAACAACTGGTTAAAGAATATGAACACGTCGCGATGGTCGGTGACGGTGTCAACGATGCCCCGGCGCTTGCGCGCTCCTCGCTTGGAATCGCGATGGGAGCCGTTGGAACAGACGCCGCAATCGAGACGGCCGACGTCGCCTTGATGTCCGACGACCTTTCAAAACTCGCGTGGTTGATTCGCCATTCCAAAAAGACACTTGCCATCATCCGCCAAAACATCTGGTTTTCGTTGGGCGTGAAGTTGCTGTTCGTCGTGTTGACATTCGGCGGTTACGCTTCGCTTTGGGCAGCCATCGCCGCCGACATGGGTGCGTCGCTGTTGGTAATTGCCAATAGTCTCCGGCTACTCCGCTAAACTATCGAGACGCAAATGAGGCAGAATATGAAATCGGATGCAGAACGCTCGAAAAGCCGTTACCGTGGTTTGTTGGTGTTAGTTTCGTGCATTTTTTGAACCAAAAAGCATGCGATGGGCGCTTCTACTAATGTCACCGTCCAAACAAGATTAGCATTTGGGACGACCGTCGACGCAAGGCGTCTTGCGATTTGTCTCCTTTAAGTCTTGCTGATTTCATCGGCAACTTGAACAACACTTCGGTGAAATATTGTTTCAACACTTCGCCTTTGATCATCATTCCATCGCGGTTGGACACGGGGGTCAGAAATTCGACTCGGGGATGCTCGTCGGTGTTGAAGTGGGCGTTTGGCTGTAACTGCCAGTCGCCGATGTAGTGATCCCAGTATCGGTCGGGCGTTGCGATGGATTGGTCGGGTGCAGTTGTGTTGGTGTTCAGGGTGTCCAATCGCTGGGCCAGTTTGATCGGGTCGATTTCAATGGATGAACGGCTGCCGATCAGGGCTACGACCGGGCTGGTTGTCTCTAGCTGCCCCCACCAAATCGTTGAATGCGGAAATACGCTGGCGAAACTGTTGGCGATGGACTCAAACTCGCGCTCGCCAAGTTGATAGAGCGGCAACCACTGGCAGAAAAGTCCGTCCGGTTTCAGACGCTGCGAGGCGATTTCGTAGTGCTCGACTGTGTACAGGTATCCGGTTTCGCTTTCCCATGGAACAAACAAGTCAGAAATGACGACATCAAATTTTCTATCAGTGGCCAACAGATAATGCCGTGCGTCATCTATCTGAATATCGACTTTGGGATCGTCGGCAACGTTGTAGTTAAATTCGTGAAGCACTCGAACGGCGTCAACGACTTCGGGGATCAACTCGACCGCAACGATGTTTTTGACATCGGAATGCGGGATCGCTCCACCAGCCGTTAGCCCTGTTCCAAGCCCCAGGAACAGGACTTCGTCCGGGCTGTCGTGCAACAGGATCGGAATATGGGCCTGACGGTATTCACGGGCATTGCCGCCCGTTTTGCCGAACCGGTAGTGAAGGTTCTGGGAGCCGGTTTCCTCGTTTTGTACTACGTCGATCCAGCCGTAGGAGGAATTCCATCTTTTGATGAGCTGTTCGTGATATTTTTGTCGATTGAAGTCCGATTCAATTGGACTTTGCCAAGCGATTACAGAAACTGCCGCAGTTAAAATCGAAATCACTACGGCAATTCTAGTTTGCTTGCTCTGCGAAAGCAGAACCAGTGCAGCGAGCAGGAACAAGGCTGCGATCAGCACGATCGACTGCCATAAGCCAACCCATGTCAAAAACGCGAAACTGGCTAAAAAAGCACCCAATGAGGCGGCCATCGTATTCACGGCGGTCAAGTGACCAACGATTCGAGCTGCCGTGCCTGATTGTGCGGCCAACACCCACACTTGGGGCAATATCGTTCCGAGGCAGATGATGGAGGGGGCGACGACGATGCTGACTAACAAGATGGCCCCGAACATGTATTGGATAAATGAATCTCCGCAGTTGAAGTACTTCAAATCGGTGATGCCGATAAAAATCACTATTGAACTAGCCGTTGCCAGTGCACCCAGCCCGGTTGTGACTCCAATGAGGTGACGAGTATCAAAGCGACTTTGCAGCCGCGCAGTGATTGCCGCACCGATTGCCAATGACGCCAAGAATACTGCCACGACGATTCCAAACGTGTAGGTGCTATTGTGGAACACCAACGAAAACATGCGGGTATAAAGAACTTGGAGCGCCAAAATCCCAAAGCCGCTAAGCGCTGAGAGAGATGACAAAGTCCAGAGGCGAGAGTCAAGAGTCGTATGACAATCCTGCTCGTGAACTTCAGCTTTCGTCTCTTGTTCGTCAACACTTGTCTCTTCTCGTGCTAGGAACAACGCAGCAAGAGCGCACAGGACTGACATGCTGGCGGCGACATAACTGCTGGTGCGAACGCCAACCACAACCAGCATGAAAAAGGTAGCTGCCAACACACCAACGAACGCCCCGGCTGTGTTAACCGCATAGGCAAGTGTCACTCGTGACGAATAACGAACGTTTAATAACTGTCCCGGTTTATTCCCTGAAAAATAACTTGCCATCATCGGCAGCGTCACGCCGAGCGCGATCGTCGCAGGCAACAACAAAAGAAAACTGAAAATGGCACGCGTCGCTGTTTGCAAAGCAAACGATGAGTGACTGAGCCACGGTGCGATCATGGATGATTCCGAAAACTGCAGAATCGCCGAAATCATGAAGGCCCAAATAGCAACAACCAGTTCTGCGATTGCATAACCTTTCAATGGAGAAATCCGCGATGACCATTTCGCTCCAAGCAAATACCCAATCGACATCCCGGCAAAGTAGCTGGCCAAAACAATCGAAGCGGCATTCACTGTGTGACCGAACAGCAAACCGATTTGTCGCGTCCATGAAATCTCGTAAACGAGCGCTGCTGCACCGGACACAAAAAACAAAAAGTAGGCCACAAATTCATTCCAACCAAAACGCTCAATCGACAATGAATCAACAGGTTTCGCCAAAGCTTGATTACTCATAACAGGTCACTCTCAGCAAATCCAAGCAAGTTTATGTTTCTTCCGGGATAATACAGGCTAAAGGATAGTCAGAAAGCAACTTTCGGCCATCAGGGGAGTTGAGTTCGAATGTTTTCTGCGAAGGTAGAACTTCTTTATCCAGCTGGCGATGTTGACAGAGTCGTTTTGGAGCTTCGTTTTAGACTCTCAAATCGAAAATACGAACAATTGGGAAAAAGTCTTCCCCTTTCCTACGGCTTGGCCCGACTGCTACCCCTAGCTTCGGAATAATCGTCACAAACGGACGGCTTCGAAACCGTCTTACCGGCAAAGTTGGAACTGTCGATACGATACTTTGTACCGTCGTAATGAACTTAAACGGGAACATCGACAGGATCTTTGAAATGAAGTCAAATTGGATCGCGACAATTGGATTGTCAGCCATGTTCTTGAGTGGCTGTACGACGGTTCGCCATTCAAATCTCAATTCTGGGAACGCACCTTTGCGTTCATCAAAGACGGTAAGCGAAACGAAGTTGGCTCAGTCCAACAATGACACCGCAATCCTCGACGACAGAATAGGATTGGTTGCCTATCAAGATGAAGATGCTGAAAAATCAGACAAAAATAAACAAAAGTATGCGGAGTCCCAAGTCGAGCCGGAACTCGACGAACCGGCAATTGTTCGACCTGCGTTCGAAATGTCTCAACTTTCTGACGGAGGACAAACCTTTTCACTTGCAGAACTTGAGCAATTGGCGTTGACGAACAATCCCGCTTTGTCCGGAGCCAATGAAACGGTTGCCAAATCCGAAGGATTGCTCCGCCAAGTCGGTACGCGCCCCAATCCAACTCTGGGATATTCTGGCAATCAACTCGCTGATCAAGCGACGGATCAGCATACCGTTTTCCTGGAACAAGAATTTGTGCGTGGAAACAAATTGGCACTTAATCAACAAGTTCTTCGGCACACCAAAGAGGCGCAACAATGGGAGTCGGAAACCCAGCGGTATCGAGTCTTGACGGATTTGAGAGTTCGATTTTATGAGGCGATCGCGGCACAAATGCAGCTGGAACTAGCAAAAGAATTTACAGCGATTGCCCAAAAAGGCGTCGATATCGCCATGGAGCTTAAAGAAGCGGGCGAAGGAACCAGTGTTGATGTTTTGCAATCAAAGACGCTTTTGAGTGAAGCAAACCTGGCGAGCGAACAAGCCGAAGCGGCCTACCGAGGCGCTCTCAACGATCTGGCCGCAATGATTGGAATTCCCAATTTGCCAATTAGCCACCTTTCGGGAGAACTTGTATCTTCAGCGGAAGCTCAAGATTGGGAGAATGCTTATCAAACAATCGTGGCCCAAAGCCCGGAACTGGCAGCTGCCAATGCAATTGTCTGCGAGAAACGTGCAAACTTACAGCGGCAGGAAGTTCAAGCGATCCCTAACCTTACGGCTCAGATTGGAGCTGGATATGATCGCGCGACTGACTCTGGGTTGATCAACTTACAAATTGGTGCTCCCATTCCCGTCCGCAACAAGAATTGCGGAAACATCTCTGCTGCGCACGCGGACTACCGAAGAGCCGTAGAGAATGTCAAACGCATCGAGGTGGCAATCAAATCTCGATTGGCGCGGGCCGCACAAGAATTTGAAATGGCTAACGCTTCCGTCCAACGGCACTTTAGAGAGATAGTCCCGCAGGCAAAAGAAAGTCTCGAACTATCGGACAAGGCGTACCGAGCTGGCGAGTTGTCATTCCTGCAAGTATTAACCGTTCGCCGCAGCTTTTATGAAGCAAACGTTCGGCGTATTGAATCGCAGAAAAACCTGACCCAAGCCAGTGCAAAAGTCAATGGCTTGCTTCTGACAGGCGGGCTTGAAGCGCCTCAAGACTACACTGAAGGTGACGGACTGCGAGGCCAATCGTTTGATGGCCAATAGTTTCAAATCGCGAATATCAAATGAATGCAACCTCCGAAAGTTGCATTGCTTGAAATTGACGACACTGGTTTCAAAAAAGCTGGTGTTGACTCGAATCTTCGATTCACCTACGATGTAGAAGGCCCAAAAAAATTCCGCAGGTTTAAAACGAGAAAATGAAACTGTTTTTGGAACATCTCGCATGCATGGCTGTCATGGTTCACATGACGTTCGGGTGCTCTTGGCACCACGGAATCGGCTCGGCAAGCGCGTGCGATAATCCAAACGGCTTGAAATCATGCTGCGGAAATATACACTCCGATTCGGATGAGCAAGTAGTTTGTCCTGAGTTATTCGAATATGGCCATACTTGTCATGTTCATGTCGATCATGATTCCGGTCTCTCGGGTGTTTTGGATTTCGATCTATTTGATTCCAGTCGTCACGGGAATAGCCATTTATGCTGTCACGACGATGGTTGCGTCTTTTTAAGGTTGGTCGAGTTCCAGTTCATTGATATTGATTTCTTGACTCCCTACTTTGGGCTCGCTGAAACTTTGCCGATTTTGACTCCATCCAGTCTAAATCCACTTGCCTCCGACTCCGAATTCTTTGAAGTTTACACACCCAAGGTGCGCACGCATCTTCTAAATTGCGTTCAGCTTATTTAATTAGGGTCACTGCGCGGATTCTGAGCGATTTGCGTTCAAATTTGCGCCTTCTTTGATCAACCGAAACACGGCTTTGCCTTTGTTTGCGTGTTGTCTCTTGTTCCGCCATAGTTTTTCGCATCAGAAGAATTCCGCTTCGCCAATTGGAGCCAGGCTTGAGCGACGAATCTTTATCTTGCGATTCGCATGTGCCATCGATCCGTCTTACAACCAGGAGATTTTGATGAGTTTGAAGTTGACTTGGCTTAAAAACCACTGGCAAAAAATCGCTTGGCTGGTTGTGCTGGTCACAGCGGGTGCTGGAGCATACCTCACCCAAGACCGTTGGATACCGCACGCTCAACAGTTTATGGCGTACTTGAAAAACGAAAAGCCGAGCAGTGAAGGTGATCCAGAGGGTTCAATCCCGAATGAAACTGGCGACACCCTGATGCTGAGCCAAACGGCTTGGAAAAACATTGGCCTCGAAACGGGAACGGTCAAACCCGCGGATTACACCAAAATTGTATCCGTGCCAGCGATGGTTACCGAACGTCCTGGTCGCTCCCGAAATGAGATCACGGCTCCAATGACGGGAGTTATCACGCAAATCTACCCCTTGGAACAGCAGACGATCGAACCTGGGATGGCTTTGTTTGACATGCGATTAACGCATGAAGACGTTGTGTCTGCCCAGACGACATTCTTGACCAACCTTCAGAATTTGGACATCGTCAACCGAGAGTTGATGCGACTGAAGGACATCGGCGACGGCGTCATTGCGGGAAAACGAATCATCGAACAGCAGTATGAACGGGACAAAGTCGTCGCTGCTCTATCGGCAACTCGACAAAGCCTTTTGCTGCACGGGATGAGCGAACAACAGATTTCAGAAATGGAATCGACTCGAAAGGTGCTTCGCCAGATCACGGTCGTTGCACCTCCTTATGCGAAGAATCATGAACATGAGGGTATTGAGCATCAATATCAGATGCAATCGATCAATGTTAATCGCGGTGAGAGCGTGGCGGCAGGGCAGATATTGGGTGTGTTAGCCGATCACTGCCTGTTGTATGTCGAAGGCAAAGCGTTTGAGAACGACTCAGAGCGATTGATTCAAGCTGCGGAAAATGGCTCGACCATTCAGGTCGTTCCCACTGCGGGAAAGCAAGAGAACGATGAGGTCTTGAATCTGATGGTTCAAAGTGTTGCCAACGAAGTTGATCAAGAGTCTCGGGCTTTGAAATTCTATTTGCTGTTGCCAAACGCGATTACCAGCAAACGCCAAGCGGGTGCGTCGGGACAGCGATTTGTATCGTGGAAATACCGGCCCGGGCAGCGAATGGAAGCCAGAATTCCAACCACCGACGTGATGAAGAACAAGATTGTCTTACCGCCTGACGCCGTTGTGATTGAGGGCCCCAATGCGTTTGTGTTCGAACAAAATGGAGACAATTTTGATCGAATCGATGTTCAGGTTCTGTACCGGGATAAAGATACCGTAGTACTCGAGAACGATGGCCAACTGGTCGGTAGCACGATTGCCATGAACGGTGCCTATCAAATGCACTTGGCACTCAAGAACCAATCGGGCGGTGCCATCGATCCTCACGCCGGACATAACCATTAAATTTTGAGACATCTGGCTAAGACAACTCCTGCCGGACTGCTTCAGAACCTGCGTAGGTTCCGACGGTACACGGCCCGGCAGGAGTCTTGTTTTTTAAATTGTTACGACGATGCAAATTCTACACGAGTAAAATCGATGCTTTCAATATTGTTAAACGGAATGATTCGATTCGCTTTGCACAATCGGATGCTTGTTGCGGCGATGTCGGTGTTCCTGCTGCTTTACGGTGGTTGGCAAATGGTGCAGCTACCGATCGATGTTTTCCCTAACCTGAATCGGCCTCGCGTTGTCATCATGACCGAAGCATTGGGTTTGGCACCAGAAGAAGTCGAAACCCTGGTTTCGTTCCCGATCGAAACGGCGTTGAACGGTGCATCCGGAGTTCAAGATGTTCGATCGACATCCGGTGTGGGCCTTTCAGTCATCTACGTCGAATTCGATTGGGGAACCGACATCTATAACGACCGACAGATTGTAGCCGAAAGGCTTGCCGTGGTCGCGGAACAGTTGCCCGAGGGTGTGAAACCACAGCTTGCTCCCATCTCGTCAATTATGGGCCAAATCATCATGGCCGGAATGCTCAGTCAAACAAATGACAAAACATATCTATTCGATGTTCCTAGAGTTGCGGACGAGTCCATTGTGCTTCTCAACTCGGGACGTGCAGCTCCTGAAGTCCTTGAAAAATTCCGCGAGCGCGACGAGCCATTATCTGACGATCTAGATATTCGCTTGGAAATTCGCAATCAAAAGTGGATGATCGGGGACCGTACGACCGATCGCTGGTTTGCCATCGTCCTGTCAAAGAAATCAGATTCTCTTGAGGTTCATCGCCGCACATCGCCACTGGAAATGCGAACGATGGCCGACTGGGTAGTACGCCAGCAGATGCTTACAATCCCCGGCGTTTCACAAGTGTTCGTCATGGGCGGCGACCGCATGCAGTATCAAGTCTTGGTCGACCCAAACAAACTTCTGAAATATGGCGTGACCATTCACGATGTCGAAGAAGCCCTTTCGATGAGTAACGCCAATTCGACAGGCGGTTACCTGGATGAACAAGGCCCAAATGAATTTCTGGTCAGAGCTCTTGGGCGAATCGAGTCGATAGACGAGTTGCGAAGTGTTGTGCTTGAGTATCGCGACGGGAAAGCTATCACGCTCGGACAGGTCGCACGAATCGTAGAAGGCGCCCAAATTAAGCGAGGGGACAGTGCGTTGTACTTAAAGGAGTCGAGTTTAAAGAGCGAAACCCCGAGTGAAACTCAATCGTCGGATTCGAGTGGTAAATCTTTGAACACGGGAGCGCCATCTCTTAACTCTTTCATCGGCGGCCCAGGAATTATCTTGACCGTCAGTAAGCAACCTGAAGCCGACACGCGGGCAGTAACCGCAGGAATTGAGAATCTTGTGGCCAACTTGAAAGGCCGTCTAGCTGATGACATCGTTATGGATACCAGTATCTATAAACAAGAAGAATTCATCAACCATGCGGTCGACAACGTGATCGAAGCGCTTCGTGACGGTGGTATTTTGGTCGTCATTATTCTGTTTTTGTTTCTTTTAAATTTCAGAACCACATTCATTACCCTAACTGCGATCCCCCTTTCGATTGTGATGACGGCACTCGTGTTCTGGGCTTTTGGTTTGTCAATCAACACCATGACACTGGGCGGATTGGCGGTTGCGATTGGGGAACTTGTAGATGACGCGATTGTTGATGTTGAAAATATATTTCGACGGCTAAAAGAAAATCGCAAAGCTGGAAACCCCAAACCTGCATTGCTGGTCGTGTTTCAGGCCAGTGTAGAAATTCGTAACTCGATCGTGTTTGGAACCATGATCGTGATTCTAGTTTTCATCCCACTGTTTGCCTTAAGTGGAATGGAAGGACGCTTGTTTGCTCCCCTGGGTGTCGCCTACATCGTTTCGATACTCTCCAGCCTGTTTGTATCGTTAACGCTGACGCCGGTGCTGTCTTACTGGTTGCTTAACAAAAAGCTGAAACCAGGTGAAGTTGAACATGATGAGAAAGACTCGTTCGTGCTTCGTTTCCTGAAATGGATTGCCGAAATCTCGATTCGGACCAGTCTGAGACTCTCTTATCCAATCCTGTTTGTCGCGGCGATCGTCGTGGCGATTGCCGGGTTCGCTCTCTACCACATCGAACGAGATTTCCTGCCACCGTTTAATGAAGGTGCTGTCCAAATTAATGTCTTGATGCCAGCCGGGACGTCCCTGGCGAAATCCAGCGAGGTGGCTCAGATCGCCGGAGCACGGATTCGCGAAGTTCCCGAGATTCGCACATTGGCACGACGAACCGGACGAGCCGAACTCGACGAACATGCAGAAGGTGTTAACGTTACCGAGTTCTTTGCATCGATGGACGAATCAGAACGTTCTCGAGAAGAGGTGTTGGAAGACATTCGGATGCGATTAGAGGATGTGCCCGGAATTGTTACCAGCACAGAGCAACCCCTCGCCCACTTGATCTCGCACATGATTTCAGGCGTGAAAGCTCAAGTCGGCATGAAGCTGTATGGTGATGATCTGGATACTTTGCGCCGAAACGCAAAGCTCATCGAAACCGCCATCAAGTCGATTGAAGGAGTTAAAGACGCTCAAGTGGAACAGCAAACTGAGATTCCTCAATTGCAAATAAAAATCAATGGTGAAAAACTTGAACAGTACGGCTTGAGACGCGCTGAAGTAACCGAATTTATTGAGACCGCCATGAATGGCGTGGTTGTCTCTGAAGTACTCCAGGGCCAACGAAAGTTTGACCTGATCGTACGACTGGAAGAACCGTATCGCGAAGACCTAGGAACACTTGGACGGCTTCAGATCAATTTGCCTGATGGCGGTGTGGTGAAACTGGAAGATGTGGCGACGATTCGCGAAAGCTCGGGACCCAACCAGATCAAACGAGAAAAAGTTCGCCGGCTAATTGTCATTCAATGCAACGTCAGTGGCCGCGGTTTGGTGGATGTCGTGGAAGACATCAAACGCAAGGTCGCTCCGATCGAAGCGGCATTGCCGTCGGGTTACGTCTTGGAATACGGCGGGCAATTTGAAAGCCAACAAAGTGCGTCGCGTGTAATTGGCATATTGTTTGCCGTTTCGCTGGTCGGAATGTTGCTGGTGCTATACACCATGTTCAAGAGCATTAACCTTGCTTTGCAGGTGATGGTCGCGTTACCCATGGCCTTCATCGGAAGTGTCGCGGCCTTGAAACTGACCGATCAAACGCTGACCATTGCCGCGATGGTTGGTTTCATCTCGTTGTGCGGGATCGCCACGCGAAATGGAATCTTGTTGATCAACCACTATCTGCATTTGGTCAAGTACGAGGGGGAGACTTGGTCCGCCGATTTGATCGCTCGTGCTGGTAAAGAACGATTGGCTCCTGTTCTGATGACTTGCTTGACAACAGGCATTGGATTGATCCCACTTGCGATGTCCGCTGGCGAAACCGGCAAAGAAATTCTGTATCCGGTTGCGACCGTCATTATTGGCGGTCTGATCACGAGCACAACGCTGGAATTTCTGGTTCGACCTGCGCTGTTCTGGCAGTTCGGCATGCGATCTGCGAAAGCGGTTGTTGAAAACGCCGCTGCGGAAGTCGAACTGGTAGAAGAGCACGACGAAGAAAATCGTGGCATTGAAGGTACTACTTCAACGTCTGCACGAAATTAACCCGTAACCCGTAACCCGTAACCCTGGAATTTCACAAAGGTACCACAATGAAAAAGTTATCGCTTCTATTTGGACTCGTCGCCATTGCAATGATTGCAATCGGCTGCGAACAAACTAAATCAACCGGCGCAGGCTCAACTCCTACACAAAAGGAAGACCCACACGCTGGCCATAACCATGACGAAGACGGGCACGACGATCACGACCACGCGGCGGAAGATCATTCGGCAAAACACGGAGGCCATTTGATCGAGATCGGACGCGATCATGCTTACCATGCGGAACTCGTCGATGATCATAAAACCGAGTCAATCAAGGTGTACATGATGGATAGCCACATGGAACCGCTGTCGCTTAATGTCGCCTCCATCAGTCTTGTGCTGACATCCGGTGACAAAACGGAAACCTTTGAGTTGCTGGCCGGTCAACCGGGTGGTTCGTCTGAGTTTTCATCGAACGATGCCAAAATGATGGAGATGATTGAGGGCGAGGATGTCAAAGGTAAACTTCGCGTCACCATTGATGGCAAACCGTTGACTGGAGCTTTCGATCACCACGAACATGGCCATGGAGAAGACGGTGATAGCCACGCCGGACACGAACACTAATATTTACTTTCGAACATTAATGGTTGAACTGAATCAGAGTTGAGTTCGTAGTTTGTTCTTACGCTGATGAAAGATCAACACCATCCAATTCACTGAACAAATTTTCAATTTGAAAAAGGCACTTAAAATGAAGACTCCGTTTATCACTGCCAAACTATTATTCGCTGCTTGTGTCACGCTTTCGTTGACAAACGTGCAGGCCCAGCAACAACAACAACAACAACCATCCGTTGCTCCAGCGACGGCGCAATCGCAAGTTGTCAAGAAAGTTGGATTCCGCATGGCCAAATGGCGCACCGTTCATGGCGACGGTACGCAGGCGACTACGGATTTGGTTTCGACATTGCAAAAAATCGGGTGCGAGGTCAAACAAGATAATCATGGGGGGCACGCCGACATTTCATTCAGGTGCCCAAACTGGAAGTCAATTCCCGTTCAGGATGACAATCAAACAAATCAGTGGCATCAATGGCTCGTCAACAATGAGTTCGAGACAGTCGTTCTAAATCCGCCAGCATCAACGACCCTTCCGAAGGTGAGTATTCGTATGGCGGATTGGAAGACAATTCATGCCCAAAGTGCGGAGCAAGCGCAAGCGTTGAAAGAAACCTATGAAGTTATTGGCTGCGAAGCTGTCGTCGACAATCATGGTGACCACATCGATCTTAAGTTTCGCTGCCCAGACTGGACGACTGTAGCGTTGGTCAACTCTCAGTCTGCACACGTTTGGCAAGATTGGTTAAACAAGTCCGGATTCGAAACGCATCACGATCACGCGGCCGACGGCCAAGATGCTCACGTTGGACACGATCACAGCAAGGACAATCATGAAGGGCATGATCACTAACATGTGTTTGGCAAGTAGCCCTTTATTTCTGGAAGCAGTGTGGTGATAGACTGGCCACCTTGTTTCCGTCTTTTTGAATTATGCAGGCATGAACCAAATCGAACTGGATTCCAAGTTGGCCTTATCAAATTCATCAAATGAACACGGCGGCGGGAACGACGGTCATGAACGCGATCCGTCAGCAGCAACTCACGACCACAAGCATGGTCGTGTCTTTGGTGAACGATCTGAACTGATGTTCGCTATTTTAAGTGGCGTTTTACTGTTGATCGGATGGCTTCTGGGATTCACCGCCGTTAGCGAGTGGCTTTCTTGGTCGCTTTTTGCCGGGGCCTATTTCTTCGGCGGGTTCTACGTTGTTCGCGAAGCCATCGAGAAGATTTTGTCCCGCCGATTTGAAATTGACTTCTTAATGATCGTCGCTGCGATTGGAGCGGCTATCCTCGGAGCGTGGGCAGAAGGGGCATTGTTGCTCTTTCTTTTCTCGATCGGTCATGCACTTGAAAACTACGCAATGGGTCGGGCACGAAAAGCAATTGAGGCTCTTGCCGAACTGGCACCAGAAACGGCGAGCGTTCGCCGCGATGGAACAACTCTTGAAATTCCGGTGGAAGAATTAGTCCGTGGCGATATTGTCGTTGTGAAAACGAACGAGCGAATTGCCGCTGACGGGTTTGTGCTCAAGGGGCAAAGCAGCGTTGACCAAGCCGCCATTACAGGTGAAAGCATTCCCGTTGACAAAGTTCCTGTCGCCGACCGAGAGCAAGCCGCGCGAAACCCGTCTGACCTGGCTCCGGAAAATCGTGTGTTTGCAGGCACGATCAATCAAAGCGGATCTCTTGAAATTTTTGTAACTAAATTAGCCAGCGAATCGACACTGGCCAGAGTGGTTAAGATGGTCAGCGAAGCCGAATCGCAACAATCTCCAACCCAGCAATTCACCGATAAATTCGAAAAATATTTTGTACCTGCTGTTGTGGCCATCGCCTTCATTTTGCTGTTTGCGTTTTTGGTGATCGACGAACCATTTTCAGCTTCGTTTTACCGGGCCATAGCGGTGCTGGTTGCCGCAAGCCCCTGCGCTCTTGCCATCGCCACCCCTAGCGCAGTTCTCAGTGGTGTTGCTCGTGCCGCTCGCGGCGGCGTTTTGATCAAAGGTGGTGGGCCGCTGGAAAACCTCGGTCGCCTGACTGCGATTGCTTTTGACAAAACGGGAACATTGACCGAAGGTAAACCCCGCATTACCGATGTCATGCCTTACGGCGATGTCTCGAAAGTTGACTTCCTAAAGACAAGTATTGCCGTCGAAAAGCTTAGCGATCATCCGTTGGCTGCCGCCGTGGTTCGGGGTGGGCTGGAGATGCTCAACGGCGAACCGATCCCATCTGCAACGGATCTTCAAAGCATCACCGGCCGCGGAATCAAGGCGACGGTTGATGGCAAAACGGTCTACATTGGCAAGGATGACTTGTTCGCCGAAATCGAAGGCCCAGCGATCCCTGACGATCTGAGGGTAATGGTCGAGCAACTTGAAAGCCAGGGTCGAACCACAATGATAGTTCGACGGAACGTACAATACATCGGCGTCATTGGCTTGATGGATACTCCGCGCGATGCCGCCAAAACAATGATCAAAGACCTGCGAAAACTTGGCATTCAGCGAATGATCATGATTTCCGGCGACAACCAACAAGTCGCCAATGCCGTCGCCAAAGAAGTCGGCATCGATGATGCTTGGGGTGACCTGATGCCAGACGACAAAGTCGAAGCGATCAAGAAACTTCGAACTGAAGGCGATGTTGCCATGGTGGGCGATGGCGTTAACGACGCACCCGCGATGGCCAAAGCCACTGTTGGAATTGCCATGGGGGCAGCCGGTTCCGATGTCGCCCTCGAAACCGCTGACGTCGCGCTAATGGCAGATGATATTTCTCGTATGCCCTTTGCGGTCGGACTAAGCCGTCAAACCAGCCGCATTATTCGCCAAAACCTTTGGTACAGCCTCGGCATGGTCGCCATCCTTGTCCCCGCCACCATCTTTGGTCTCAACATCGGCTTTGCCGTCCTCTTGCATGAAGGTTCCACAGTCATAGTAGTCATCAATTCGCTTCGCTTGCTGATCTACAAGAATGTCTTTTGAAAAGCTGGAACGCAATTCTCGACGCTATGTCTTAAACAATGCATCGTTTGCTTAACATGGCATTTTTGGCTCGTAAAGATTTAATGTAATTTGGTGACAAACGAGGCTAGCCGCTCGTATGATGCCCGAGTCGGTCTAAAATAGCGATTTGATCAACAGAATGATTATGGCGATCTCAATGGTGTGGAATTCCAAATTTTTTCTGAAGACATCTCACGTGCCGCCGAAACGAATAAGCAAGAGTATCGCAACTTACCTAATCGGACGACGCATACTTTTATTGATCGTCCAAAATTCCTCACGCGGTCGGATCTGGAGGGCGGACGCAACTCGGCGTTAACCCCAACTTTGAGAGACTTGGAGAGTGCCGAGAGCTGGGGCGAGAAGGGGCAAAAGTCTCCCCAAAGGATTTGCGCCGAGGGACGGACCGGGGTCGAAAACGGGAGAGTTCGAGAAACGAGAGTTTCGCGAAATTCCGCGAAAACAAGGGCCAGAAACGCGAACAGGCCGACGTTTTGAGGCGTCGGCCTGTTGGTATAACCCAAGGGTCAAACTAAGTTTGATGCCCTTGATTCAGTTGCGGGAGCCGGATTCGAACCGACGACCTCGAGGTTATGAGCCTCGCGAGCTACCGGGCTGCTCCATCCCGCAACGATATCGTAGCGGAATTCGTCGGGGCGTCTAGGGCTAGGAGCAGCGCGATTCAACAATTTGTTGGTGCGACATTTTCTGCCAACCAGAAAACCAACAAAATTCACGCAATACGGATTTTTTGACCCGACGCGCCGCCAAGTCATTTTGTTCGACTTCGAAGGACAACTGGACACTCACCGGGTGTCAAATCCGGATGACCACACTTCAAAGATTGAGCGGTTTGGATGGGAACAGTTGTCGACATGCCTCATAGGCACAAATCGCGACGCTGTTCGAGAGGTTCAAACTGCGGACTTGGTCGGTCGTCGGAATTCGCAATAGGGTCTCGCGATTCTCGGCCAGCAACGACAAAGGCAATCCATTGGTTTCGCTGCCAAATACCAACGCATCGCCCCTCTTGAATGGTGCACCAAAAATCGACTGCTCGCCCGATTTCGACAGATACCAAAACCTTTTTGCACCAAGTTTTGCCAGCAAATCCGACCAGTCGTCGACGACTTGCCAATTCAGATGCTGCCAATAGTCCAGACCGGCGCGCCGTAGTGTCTTTTCGTCGACACGAAAACCCAAGGGCCGGACGAGCCAGAGTTTTGCACCCAAAGCCACACAGGTTCGTCCCACAGCACCGGTGTTCCCTGGAATTTCTGGCTGATGCAAAACAATATGCAAAAACGGTTCTTCGCCGGACATTCACTAGATCAGAAAAAAGCTTGACAGAAACAACGCTCCCAAAACATGTTAGGCCATTCTCGTCTGATTCCAAGTCCCTGCAGCGACTCAAACATGCGACTCGGCGCAGCGTTAAGGTTGAATTGCGGAACAGTAACAGATAGGCTTAATCAAAGAGATTTGCCGACGATAACTCTGAACCATTTTCAAAACATGATCCAAATCAAGCGCAATCCGACTCACGAAGTCAAAATCGGCAACCTTTTCATCGGTGGCCAAAATCGCATTGCCGTCCAGTCGATGACGGCCACGAAAACGACCGACATTGACGCCACCGTTTGGCTGGTGAATTTGCTGGAGCAAGCGGGGGCCGAAGTTGTGAGAATTGCGGTTGACAATCGAAAAGATGCCGACGCTCTCTCCTCCATTCGTGCCGCCACGAAAGCAAATTTGTCAGTCGACCTCCAAGAAAACTATCGCATGGCAGAATTTGTCGCGCCCTATGTTGATAAACTTCGCTACAACCCCGGACATCTTTACCATCACGAACGCCAGAAGCCCTGGCAAGACAAAGTTCGCTGGCTGATCGACGTCGCCACAAAGAATGACTGTGCGATTCGAGTCGGCGTGAACTGCGGAAGTGTTGACCCGGCGATCAAGGAACGCTTTCCCCATGACGATTCGATATCGCCCATGATTGCCAGCGCGACTGAACATTGCGAGTTTCTGGATTCGATCGGCTTCAAGCGATATTGTGTTTCGCTGAAGGACAGTGATCCCGCAAAAGTCGTGGAAGTGAATCGACGGTTTGCCGCCGAACGTCCTGATGTGCCCCTCCACCTCGGCGTGACCGAGGCAGGCCTGCCACCAAATGGGATCATCAAGACCCGAATCGCGTTCGAGCAATTGATCGGGCATGGGATTGGCGATACCGTTCGAGTTTCGCTCACCGTTCCGAATGAACGCAAGGGGGAAGAGATTTCGGTGGGCCGCTCGATTATCGAGGATATTCATGCCGGCCGCGTTCGCTCCGTGGTCGACTTCAACCGCGATGGGTTGAACATCATTTCCTGCCCCAGTTGTTCGAGAGTGGAAAACGAAGCGTTTGTGAATCTGGCGGAAAGTGTTCGTGAGATGACCAAGTATGCAGAAAAGTACAAAATCACGATTGCCGTCATGGGTTGCCGGGTCAACGGCCCGGGCGAAACAGACGATGCCGATTTGGGGTTGTGGTGCGGTCCGACGCACGTGAATCTGAAACGGGGAACGGAGTCGCTGGGTGCATTTCCCTACGACGAGATTTTGCCAAGGCTACGAGCCGAGCTGGATGCGATCATCGCGACTCGCGAGCCAGCGCTCTCGTGAGCTCGAACAGGCCACGAAAAAGATCTTCTTTTTTGTCACTGCCCTTTGGCGAAAACAAGTCGGGAAATTACAATTCTTCTTGAAGTGGTGAACGGTTCCACCGCGGCGTACCAACGTATGGCTGGGGCGTGTTCTAAGAAAACAAGTTCGCCAATCTCTGAGGCAGGCAAGTCTAATGGTCAACACCCTGTTCCTGCCTGAACTTCGCGAGATGCTTGCCGAGCATAACGAAGCTGACTTGCGCGAATTCTGCGAGGCACTCCATCCATCGCGCACCGCTGACTTCATGGATGGCCTTCAGCCCGGTGAAGCCTGGCAAATCATGAAGAACACGGACCTCGACCGGGCAGTCGAGATTTTCGGTTACTTCGAGCATTCCTTTCAAACGGCAATCATCGAATCTCAAGATCGCGATGAGGTTGCGAAATTAATCGGTAAACTTTCGTCGGACGACCGCGTCGATATTCTCGCTGATGTCGAACCGGCGATTGTAGAAGAACTCCTTTCGCGACTCTCGGCCGAAGACCGTCGCGACATCATGCGCCTCAGCCAGTATCCGGAGGGTACCGCGGGCGCGATCATGGCAACGGAGTTTGTGAAGTTGCCTGAGAACCTGACGATTGCGGAGGCGATCAAGGAAGTTGGTCGACAAACCGAACGATACGAAACCATTTACTACATCTACATCGTCGATAATGACAATCATCTCCGCGGTTTGGTGTCAGCCAGACAATTGCTCGCCGGGATGCGGAAGCCCGACACGAAGTTATCTGAAATCATGGAAACGGCTTTGATCACGGCCGACGCGATGGAAGATCGAGGCGACGTGGTGGACAAGGTGGCGCGCATGGACCTGTTGGCGATTCCAGTTGTCGACAAAGAGAACCACATGGTTGGAATCATCACGCATGACGACGTGATTGACGTGGTTCGCGAGGAAGCACAAGACGATCGATTGCGCAGTGCCGGTGTCGAGCCACTGGAAGACACCTACATGAACACGTCGGTTCTGTTGTTGAGCTGGAAGCGTGGAATGTGGTTGGTGATTTTGTTTTTCTGCGCTCATTTGACGGCGACCGCACTTCACTTGTACGAGCATAGCCTGGAGAAATGGGCTTGGCTGATTCCATTTATCCCGCTAATCATCAGTAGCGGAGGAAACTCCGGCAGCCAATCGGCAACGCTAGTCATCACGGCCCTGGCCCACGACCAAGTGACTATTCACGATTGGTTACGCATTGTGATGCGAGAAATCGCCATGGGTTTTTTGCTGGGCTTCGGTCTGGCATTGATCAGCTTGGCGACCGTTTTGATTTTCTTCCCGAATGTTCCCGGTGCAAAGCAAGCGTTTATTGTGCCGATCTCGTTGATCTTGGTCGTGATTTCCGGGACCGTGATTGGCTCGATGTTGCCATTAATCTTTAAGCGTTTCGGGCTCGATCCCGCCTTGATGAGCAATCCCTTTGTAGCGGGGATCATCGACATCTTGGGGATCGTGATTTACATGTCCGTGGCCAGTTTGTTTTTGGAATAGAAATTCGGCAAATGGTTCGGGACGCTATTTCGCGAGAGCGTCCCAAGCGCCGATGAGCCATTCAGCCACGGTCTCGATATCTTCTTGCGACGTGTACCAACCCAAGCTGAGTCGCAGCGTGCCCTTTGATTCTTCGGGGCTTAATCCAATGGCTTGAAGTGTTCCGCTTTCCCCAGTGGTGCTGTGACACGCCGATCCTGTTGACGCGCCGAGTTGCGGAAGTCGAGCCAGCATGGCCCGCGCGGCGACTTTAGGAAAGATGACGCTCAACGTGTTCGGTAATCGTTCTGCCTGTCGCCCGTTGACCTTCAAGCCGGCTCCAATTCCAGAGTCGAGACGCATCAACAAGTCGTCTCGCAAAAATGCCATTCGTTCGGCAGATTCATCCAGTGCCTTGTGTACCAGAACGGCAGCGCGTCCCAGTCCCGCGATGCCTGCCGTATTTTCTGTTCCTGCCCGAACGCCAGATTCCTGATCGCCGCCGTGCAACAATGGTTCCAGGTCGATGCCCTCGCGAATGTACAAGGCCCCCACTCCCTTGGGTCCGTAAAATTTGTGTGCCGCTACCGTCAACAAATCAACATCCAGTTGATTGACGAGCGTCGGAATTTTGCCGACACTCTGAGCGGCATCGGTATGCAGAAGGATGGACTTAGAGTGGCAGATTTCCGCGATCTTTCGGATCGGTTGCACCGTGCCAATTTCGTTGTTGGCATGCATGATACTAACGAGTCGAGTCTTGCGTTTGATGGCCTTGGCCACGGCGTCGGGCTGAACGATTCCTGTGGCATCAACAGGGACGACGGTAACGCTGAAACCCATTCGTCGGAGGAATTCTGCTGGACCAGAAACGGAGGGGTGCTCAAATCCACTGATGACAATATTAGCACCCGACGTTGGGGACTCGCGAAGCATCACGCCCTTGATTGCGAGATTGTTTGCCTCAGTTCCACCGCCAGTGAAAACGATTTCATCTGAGTCGCAACCGAGCAAGCCCGCCAACATTCCACGCGCATCGGCGATGCCTTCCGCTGCCCCACGGCCCAACCAGTGAGAACTTGAAGGGTTGCCAAAATGCGTATGCAAGAAAGGTTCCATCGCTTCTTGAACACTTGGCGCCAAAGGTGTCGTGGAGTTGTAGTCGAGGTAGATGCGCCGCACGGTGGAAGTTTCTCATGGCGTAGGTTAATTGAATTCCTTTATCCTATTCGCCTTGCCGGGTTTTCGCACCAAGTTGCAAGGGTGTTAGACCTTGCCTTTTGGAAAGCACGGCGCACAATCGATGCAACCCGAACAAGTCCACACGCTGGCAATTTCGCGTTGGGTTGAAATCGGATAAAGTTGACGGGACGCAAACGGGCACCCTCGGGATCACCACCCTCCCTAACCTTGTTGAGATTCGGGGCGGCCAGACGAATGGCCTCTTCTATCGAGGACTCCTGAGGCAATCCAAGAAAAACTACGCTGGGCAACGAAGTTGAATTCTGTAATGGGAAAAAATTGATGATTGGACTCGGTCGTTACTTTGGCATTAATGTCTATTTACATTGGACATTTTTTTTAGCCATGGTTTACGTCGGTTATTCGGCCCTGCAGCGCGGCCAAAACTGGCAACAGGTTGCACTTGTCCAGATCATGTTGTTGTTGGTTTTTTCTTTCGTGCTGTTGCATGAATACGGACACGCTCTCGCGGCGCGAAGGTTTGGGGTCCGCACACGCGAAATTGTATTGACTCCCGTTGGTGGCGTGGCGATGTTGATGGGTATTCCACGCTCTCCATTTGCTGAAATTGTCATTGCTCTAGCCGGCCCGGCAGTAAATTTGTTTTTTCTCGCCTTGTTTGGGAGTTTGGATTTGGCTCTTCACCTGAGTGGGATTGGCGAGCAGTTGTTGGGGGGCAGCGTTGTGGCTGTGGTCGAGTTGCTGTTTCAAGTCAATTTTGTTTTGTTCGCGTTCAACTTGTTGCCAGCCTTTCCGATGGACGGTGGACGAGTGTTGCGCGCACTGCTTGCGATTCCAATGCCATACGAAAAAGCGACGCGAGTAGCTGTTGTCATCGGTCAAATCATGGCCGTTGGCTTCATTGCAGTTGGGGGCTATTTGGGTCATTGGCAGCTTTCTCTGGTGGGCTTGTTCGTTCTGCTCGCAGGCTCGGGGGAATTGCGACGCGTTGAGATGGAAAATGCCCATCTACGAGCTCAAGACGAAGGCCGCATGCAGTAGCGACTTGGCGATGCGGACGGTTATAATCGAGTGGTGTTCACCGACGCCTTTCGTCGAAAAATCCCAACCAATTATCAAGGAGAATTTCATGATTCGTCAACGAACGTCGCGGAGGAACTTTTTGGGAGCCTGTGGTGCGAGCCTGTTGTTGGGCGGATTTGCGCTGCCCAATGTAGCTCGCGGGATGATGCCGAGCTTCGGGCGCGCAACGGCCGACGAATTGCCTTTCAAAATATCGCTCGCCGAATGGTCACTGCACCGCACCTTGCAAGCCGGAAAGATGACAAACCTGGACTTCGCCCGCGTGGCCAAGCAGGACTTTGGGATCGAAGCCATCGAGTATGTCAACTCCTTCTTCAAGGACAAAGCTAACGACCAAAAGTACCTCGCCGACTTGAATTCCCGAGCCAAAGACAACGGGGTCACTCAACTTTTGATCATGTGCGACGGCGAAGGCAATCTGGGAGACCCGAATGAGGACGCCCGCAAGAAGGCCGTCGAAAACCACTTTCGATGGGTTGATGCGGCAAAGACCCTGGGTTGCCACTCGATCCGCGTAAATGCCGCCTCGAATGGAAGTTTCGATGAGCAAATCAAACTAGCCGCCGACGGCTTGGCCAGATTGTCTGACTATGCCAAGAAAGTTGGTCTGAATGTTATTGTGGAAAACCACGGCGGCCTGTCTTCAAATGGGGAATGGCTGGCCAAAGTCATGAAAACGGTAGGCAAAGACAATTGCGGGACACTCCCTGATTTTGGCAACTTCCGGGTCAGCAAGGACGAAATGTACGATCGGTATTTAGGAGTCGAGCAGCTTATGCCCTTCGCCAAGGCCGTCAGCGCCAAGAGCAACGAATTCGATGCCAATGGCGCCGATACCCAAACCGATTACAAAAAAATGATGAAGATCGTACTTGACGCAGGTTACCACGGCTTCGTCGGGATCGAATTCGAAGGGAGTGGCGACGAGGCCACAGGAATCCGAAAGACAAAGACCCTGCTCGAACGTTGCCAAAAGGAATTCGCTAAAAAGGCTTAGTCAGTCTCCCAATTTAACATTCGTCACCCAAGTCGCCCCATGCGGCTTGGGTTTTTCTTTTTTTGGGTACTATTTCAATAATTCCGGGGACACTAGCGGAAGTGGACACCCCGGAAATGCAACAAAGCCGCCTGCCCAATTACTGCGCAACTTTTTGGTGCAACTTTTTTAAGCAAGCCTGCTGCGTAGATTTGCAGAAGAGGCGAGTGGCTGTAAGTGCATGCAATGCATTGACATTACTCTGAGGTTTGTCTCGCCGGGAAAACTGAAGGCAAACGGTCGCGAGACGGCTCGCGAATCGTCGTTTTCTGTTTGACCCGACCCCTGAAAGGAGTCTCTATGAACGAAATGAATTCCCTCGGCTTGAATCAAATGTCGTCGGCATCTATCGCCCCAAAGCCTATGGTAACTGAAGACTTTTCCGCACGTTGCCAGAAGATTTTGGCCGTGGCAAAGCAGCTTTACCAAGGCAACCCAGACTGGGTGACCTTCTTTCGCGAAGTTTTGGGGGTAGATGGTGCTGCCCGCAGCGTGTTCACCACCCAGCCGGACTTCATCGCCTTCGAAAAATCACCGGAGTTTACTGAAGTCCAAAACTTGGTGAACAGTTTGAGAAATCGAAAGATTTCCCCGAGCGCCATCAACGAACCGACACGGGTGATCACCGTTCGCCTCCCTGAGAGCCTTCACGAGGCCCTCAAGGCAGAAGCCAACGACCACAACACCAGCATGAACAAGTTGTGCATTTCGAAACTCTTGCAAGTGCTGGCGGAGAACCCCAAAACCGTGGGAAGCATGAATCGGGGCTCAATGGCGGCTAACCAATCCATGTCGGCCGGCAATGCAAACTTCCGTTCGACCTACTCGGGCGGGAACACACCATCAGGTGGCCAGCCAACATCACCCTACCGCCCCTCGTAAGGTAGACTCGAAACCACTGTCTCGAGTGTTGAGACTCGGATTGGTTTCAAACGTTAAAGTGGCGGCTCGCAGGGACGCGTACCAAGTCGATCGTACCACGCCTTCCCGAGGGCGAAGAAGCGACTGGGAAGGCGGACAACTTGACGGGAAGTTTCAATCGATGAGTAGTTTCAATCGAAGATCTTGACGTATAGCCAGGATTAATTCTCGCAAAACAAAAAAAAGGCAGCCTGGGTCGCGATGACCCAAGCTGCCAATTTTGTTCACGGTGATTCTACGTGCTCAATCAATCCGGCAGAAATCAATTGTCATTGTGCGAAGACCAGGTCACGCAACAGCAATATCATCCTGAGGTTTGATAGGCACGCCGGTACAGTCCAATTCGTGTCTTAAGATCAACATGTCGTCTGGAGCCTCAATGCCCAACCGGACACGGTCTCCAGAAACACGGACAATCGTCAACACGATCGAATCTCCGAGCTTGACTTTTTCACTTTCCTTCCGGGAAAGAACTAACATCTTGATTGAACTCCTACATTTGAATAATTGATTTTATGATGACGATGCCATTGCCGCTGAGGGCAATTGAGCCCGGTGAATCTTCTCGCCGGTCGAACCATAAAAAATGATTGTGTTGGTGACAGTTTCCCAAACGGCTGTGGATTTGACGCTACGCGGTCCATGCAGGCAGAAAAGGATTCCGCATGCCTTGCCACATTTGATCAAAATTCTTTCCGTAACTTGAAAAATCCCATCTTCGAAATCATTGATTTGGCATAACGTGCGAGAAACGAATTGCCGTAACTCGATTAGATTTTGAACTTGAATAGTGTCTTGCCGCATAATCGGCCAAGTCTCCTTGTTAATTCCTGCTTCGACGAATGCAGGTCGGTTGAACAACAAAAGAAACCACGGGTCACAAACTTCGATATCGTCCAGAAGTGCTGGCAGTTCGTCTGGAAAAGGGATTATTTTTATGCGGGTTAGCAAAGGCAGGCGAAATGTAAAACAAAACTAACATAATCCAACCAAGCTGACTTTGCGGTGCGAGATGAGCAGCCTGAATGACTTGCACGACGCCTCGTTCCATCTACCAAATTATCAAAATAAGTGCAAAATTCTCCTCATGAACTTTCGAGTTGAAACTAACGAGTTCCGTGGCCCGATCGATTTGCTGCTGTTCCTGGTGCGGCGGAACGAGATCGATTTGGTGGAAGTCGCGCTGGCCAAAATCATTCAACAGTATTTTGAGTACCTGGAGATTCTCAAAGAAATCAACATCGATTCCGTAGGAGAATTCCTGGAAGTCGCCAGTCGACTGGTGGAGATCAAAGCCCGTAATTTGCTTCCGCAAAATGAAGAACTGAATGCCGACGAGATTTACGAAGACCCCCGCCTCGACCTGGTCCAGCGCCTGTTGATGTACAAACAGTTTCGAGAGGCGGCCGTCTTGCTGGACGAACGGGGAGCGTCATGGCACGAGCGTTATCCGCGCATCCAAGATGATTTGCCGCCGCGGTCCATTGACCTAGCCGATCAACCCATCCGTGCCGTGGAACTCTGGGACCTTGTATCCGCATTTGGTCGAGTTCTTCGCGACAACCGCCGTGCCCAGCCGGAGCGAGTGATTTACGACGAGACACCGATCACGGTCTACATGCGCGAGATTCACCGGCAACTCATCGAGCAACATCGGGTCATCTTTACCGACCTCTTCAAACCCGGCATGCACAAGTCAGCAATGATCGGTGTCTTCCTGGCAGTCCTCGAGTTGACCAGACACCACAATGTCCGCGCGGAACAAGATGATCCGAACGGCGAGATCGTGGTTGTACCGGGCGAGGGTTTCACTGGCGAATTGAAATTGCATGAGGTTGAAGACTACAACCCGCACGCCAAGGGCATTAGCTCAAGCGAACCAGAGACCTTCAACGGGTAGGTGCGGTATGGGTAGGTGCGGTATGGGTAGGTGCGGTATGGGTAGGTGCGGTATGGGTAGGTGCGGTCGTCGATTTCTTGTCGTGGTGAATTCGGCTAGGAACGCACCCACCACAACACGACGGCACCACAGATCACCCGATAAATGGCAAAGGGTGTAAATCCATGTTGCCGAACCCATTGCATGAACCAGGCAATTACTGCATACGCGACGACGAAACTGGTGACAAACCCTACAGCAAGCGATAACCATTCGTCGTTGGATGGAAACGGCTCTTTCGCGAGATGCTGAATCAGCTTGAATGACGACGCAGCGACCATCACGGGAATCGATAAAAAGAAACTGAATTCAAGTGCAACACTTCGTGAAAGTCCCATGAGTTGACCTCCGGCAATGGTCGCCATTGAACGACTGGTGCCTGGAAAGGCGGCCGCGAAAATTTGCGCCAGGCCAATTGCGATCGCTTGCCACAGGGACATCGCCTCGATCGATTGCGTTGCTGCTCGCTTGCTGAATGCTCGGTCAACAGCATACATGACCACACCACCAACGATGAGGGCAATTGCCATAACTTCGATTCGTTCCAGGTTTTCGCCAATGAACTTGTCGATTAATAGGCAAGGTACTGCGGTGACGACGAAACTGATGAGCACGAGACTCAGCGGGTGCTTGAGTCGACTCGCTGGTGGTTGGCCTTCGCCCTCCTGTGGCAACGAAACAAAAGACCGGACAAATCCAGCGAGTCGCTTCCTAAAATAAACCACAACTGACAGGATCGCGCCGAGTTGGATAAAGACGGTGAACATCTTCCAAAATGGCAATGAGTTATCGATCGTCAACAGCTTTTGTGCGAAGACAATATGTGCCGTCGAACTGATTGGCAGAAACTCAGTTAGCCCCTCGACGATTCCCTGTATGGCCGCCGCAACAACGTCCGACATTTTGCTTTCCAATCAATCTAAAAATAAAAAAAGCCCGCTCTCTTCTGCGGGCAACGATTGTTTTTGATTGCGCGAGCATTAGGCCTGACTCCAGAATAATCCAATCGGGTTGAATCATCTATGGAGGTTTTCGTAACCAGCGTCTGATTGGTACGGTCTACTCACTCTTGACACTTGACTTTGTCAGCAACGGACGCCAGTCGGCGGGTATCTGTTAAATTTGAGGGAATCTGAATAAGATACGTGAATTAACCGTTGAATCGCGCCTCTTGTTTCTGAGCCCATTCAAACCATGATTGCTTCTGCTCCCCAAACCATGTTCGAGAAGATTTGGAACTCCCACCAGGTCTATCAACCATCTGACAAACAAACTTTGCTTTACATCGACCTGCACTTGGTGCATGAGGTTACGAGTCCGCAGGCCTTTGAAGGTTTGCGAATTGCCGGGCGCAAGGTACGTCGACCAGAACTGACCGTCGCCACGCAAGACCACAATGTTCCGACAACGGATCGCAGCCTGCCGATCGTCGATCCCATCTCGCGACAACAAGTTGAAACGCTTCGCAAGAATTGCCGCGAGTTCGGTGTTCGCCTTTATGATCTGGACAGCGTGAACCAAGGCATCGTTCACGTGATCGGACCCGAGTTAGGATTTACGCAACCGGGCTTCACGATCGTCTGTGGCGATTCGCATACGGCGACCCACGGCGCCTTTGGAGCATTGGCATTTGGCATCGGCACATCGGAGGTCGAACATGTCTTGGCCACGCAAACGCTGATTCAATCAAAGCCGAAAACTTGTGAACTGCGGACAGACGGATCTTTGAGTCGCGGGGTCACGGCGAAAGACTTGATCCTGTACTTGATCGGCAAGCTAACCACGGCCGGAGGCAACGGCTACGTCCTGGAATACACTGGCTCGGCAATCCAAGCGATGTCAATGGAACAGCGGATGACGATTTGCAATATGTCCATCGAGGCCGGTGCCCGGGCAGGCATGATCGCGCCCGACGAAAAGACGTTTGATTATCTCCGGGGCCGCCCTTTTGCCCCAGCAAAATTTGATGAGGCAGTTGAGCGGTGGAAGCAGTTGCCGTCCGATCCCGGCGCCAAGTACGACCGAGTGGAGACCTATAAGGCAGCAGAAATCGCACCTCAAGTGACATGGGGAACGAATCCGGGCCAGGTGATCAGCATCGACGAAAAAATTCCGGCCCCTGCGGATTTCTACGATCCTGTCGACCAACAATCGGCGGAATCCGCCCTCAAATATATGGACTTGAAACCCGGCACACGTCTCCAAGACGTGACGGTCGACCGCGTATTCATAGGTTCCTGTACCAATTCGCGAATTGAGGACCTGCGCGAGGCCGCAGCGGCTATCAAAGGTAAGAAGGTCAGCAGTCAGGTGAGTGCCATGGTGGTCCCCGGCAGTGGGTTGGTGAAACGACAAGCTGAAAAAGAAGGTCTCGATCGCATTTTCCTTGAAGCCGGTTTTGAATGGCGCGAGGCGGGTTGCAGCATGTGCTTGGGAATGAACCCGGACCAAATCTCTGCGGGTCAACGCTGCGCGTCAACGAGCAATCGCAATTTCGAAGGCCGCCAGGGTCGCGGCGGTCGGACTCATCTTGTGTCGCCGACTATGGCAGCGGCCGCAGCGATCGAAGGTCGTTTTGTTGACATTCGAGCTTGGCAGTTTGTCTAGCCAATGGCAATCGCTTTCTAGAAAACATCCGGCAACTATTCGAGGAATAATTACATGCAAGCCTTCACCAAACATAGCGGCCTGGTTGCTGCAATGGATCGATCCAATGTCGATACGGACCAGATTATTCCCAAGCAATTTTTGAAACGTATCGAACGCACCGGTTTCGGACAGTACCTTTTCTTTGACTGGCGGTTCGACGGCCAAGGGAAACCGAATGCCGAGTTCGAATTGAATCGCAAAGAATTTAGTGGGGCGTCGTTGTTGGTCGCTCGACAAAATTTCGGCAATGGTTCGAGCCGAGAACATGCCGTCTGGGCACTCTACGACTTCGGTTTTCGAGCTGTCATCGCACAGTCCTTCGCAGACATTTTTTTCAATAATTGCTTCAAGAACGGAATGTTGCCGGTAGTCTTGACGGAAGCAGAGGTTGACCACATTCATCGTCGCGTCGCCGCCAAGCCCGGCTATCGACTTACTGTTGACCTTGAGAACTTGGAGGTTACTGACGACGAAGGCTTTCGCGCGAAATTTACCGTTGACGAGTTTCGGCGCAACTGCATGCTGAAGGGTCTCGACGATATTGGATTGACACTGGAGCATGTGGACGCAATTGACGCCTTTGAAAAACGCCGCGCATTGGAAACCGTCTAGTTTATTTTTCCACGAAAACCTGTTCCACAAATCACGCAATCGATTGAAACCGTAATGAACTGGCTCGGCATTCTCACCGCGTTGATTTTTTCCTTTTATTGGGTGAGTGGCACTTTCGGGCAATCGTCGATGGAAATACAAGTCGTTGCCGACAATCTGTTGGCTCCTTGTGGAGTCGCCGTTCAACCTGAAACCGGAATGATTTTTGTTGCTGATAGCGGCAATGGTCGAATCATTCGTGTCGGAGAAAACGGGATAAAAGAAGAGATCGTGGGCTTCCCTAAGGCCATGTCGCCACATCTGGGGCTCGAAGTCGGCCCGCTCGGAATCACCTTTCTGGACAAAGAAACGCTGCTCGTTGGCTGTGCAGTTCAGGAACCAGATTCGAATGACGTTTTGGTATATCGTTTACGCGACCGTCCCAAGGCTCTGAATTTTTCCAACTCCGAATCTAAACATGAATTCCCGACGCCAGACTCCGAAAGTGGAAGCAAGTTTTTTTGGGGGCTGACACTCGGCGGGACCAACGTGATTGCGACTTGCGAAGGCACCAAAGATTGGCTGGCGATTGCCACCCTATCGGAAAGATCGATCACCGACCTCAAGCCACTCCTTAATCCGGCCGACCACTTCAAAACAAAAGCGCCGGCAACGGTCGTGCGCAGCCCACAAGGTTTTCTCACGGTTGGTTTTGCCGGTGACCGTGACGAGAAGAATGATAGTTTGTTGGCATTCTTAGAAGAGGATGGGAAATTCCTTGGGTCCGCGAAGCTTGGGCTGGTTGACGTTGCCGGTCTATCCTATGGTCCCAATCGGAAACAACTTTTCGCCATCGATTACAATCACTCGAATCCCGACAACGGCGCTCTCTTCCGAATTACTGAGCCGGCCACTTCGGATATTTGCGAAAAGACTGAAATCCTGAAGTTGGATCGGCCAACCGCAATGGTCTTTGACTCGCAAGGGAACCTCTACATTACCCTTTGCGGCAAACCAATTCCCGGCTCGAACAAGAATCCCGGTTCCCTCATCAAAATTTCGGGCCTCGATCTTCCGCCCATGGTGCCGAATGCCAAGACAAAAGGCCAATAAATTTTTGCTTAGGAGTTGAGAAAAGAAGAGTTTGCTTCTAACGAGAAACGACTTCTTCGGTTTTTGTAATCACAAAGCCCATGTCGCGGATCATCTGGTAGTCCGATTCCGGCGGTTGGCCTTTGGTTGTCAAATAGTCTCCAACGAAAATCGAATTTGCCGCATAAAGCCCCAGGGGCTGAAGCGACCGCAAATGGATTTCCCGTCCGCCAGCGATCCGCAGTTCAGACGTCGGATTGACGAATCGAAACATCGCCAGCGTTTTCAGACAAAACTGCGGTGTCAGGTTTCCCTGTTTCGCCAGAGGCGTTCCTTCGATCGCATTCAGGAAATTCAGCGGTATCGATTCGGCCTTCAGCCCTCGGAGTTCAAATGCCATGGAGATGATATCGTCTAGTGACTCACCCATTCCGATGATCCCGCCGCTGCAAATCCCCATGCCCGCCTCTCGCACGGCACGCAACGTTTCCATTCGATCTGCATAAGTATGAGTTGTGCAAATCTTGCCATAGAACTCTTCGCTGGTATTAAGGTTATGGTTGACTTTGTCGACGCCAGCTGCCTTGAGGCGAGCGGCGTGTTCAGGCTGCAACAGACCCAAGCAAGCACAAATCTGCAAGTCATATCGGGACTTGATTTCGGGGACGATTTCCTCAACGGCCTTTAGTTCGCGTTCGGTGGGCCCTCGTGCAGAAATAACGATGCAATAGGTCTTTGAATCTCGTTCCGCGGCAACACGTGCCCCGTCCAATAATTTTTCGCGGTTCAACAGATTGTATCGCGGGATTTCTGCCTCGGAGACCTTGGATTGCGAACAGTAGTTGCAGTCTTCGGGACACAATCCGCTTTTGGCGTTCATCAAAAAGTACAATTGAACGGTGTTGCCAAAATATTCTCGCCGTAGACGAAACGCTCCAGCCAGCAAACTCAAGATCTCCTCATCCCGCGTTGCCAAAATTGATTTGGCCTGTTCGCGATCGATTTCCAGTCCGCCCAAAACGCGTTCTGCCAAATTTAGCCAATCAGTTTCAGTTCGATTGATGATCATGGTTTTGAATTCAAAAGGGTTGCGGAGAATTTTCTGGGTCATTTTCAAGGCGTTGATTTTAACTGAAAACGATGGGGCTTAACAGGCAAGCCGACCTGTCACTTGGCCGGCGCTTGCACTGTTCGTCGAATGGTCGCATCGCTCGGAAAGCGTTACAATGATGACGAAACGAAAACCCTAATTTTGGCGGAAGCATCGACTTTCGCATTCCATACGATGAGTCACTATTTCGCTCGATTCGGGATCCAAGGACACGTCGGCATCTTCGAATCCCGCCTTGGTGTCGTCTTTCCACATGGTGCCAAAGTCGTTTGTCGGACCGATCGAGGTACTGAGGCAGCAACAATCCTCAGCCAAATTGAAAACGAACAAATCGAAAACGAACAAATCGAAAACGAAACTGTTGAAAATGCTGGCTCGATTCTACGTCCCTTCACACACAACGACGAACTCCTCGCCGAACGATTGCAACGCTATCAAGGGCGCGCCTTTGAATCCTGCGAGCAAATTCTGCGCGATCGGAAGATCAACGTTCCTTTGATTGATGTCGAGCAACTGCACGATGGCGAAAACCTGTTTTTTTATTTTCTGGGTGAGGTAGATTCGCAGCTTGAGTCCGTGGTTGAGGAGTTGGCGGAGTGCTATGGAAAAAAAATCCGCTTTCGTCAGTTTGCTGAGAAACTGGCTAGCGGTTGTGGCCCCAATTGTGGAACTGGGGCAAGCAAGTGCTCGACCGGATCCTGTTCCTCCTGCGGAATCTCTGGAAAATGCCCTGCCTCTTCTGCTAGCGGATCCGCCATGCACTAGGGACGAATTCTGAAAAAAGCTATGATCCGACGCGAACTCCAAGGATGGTTTTTGCGGCGGTCACTCATTGAATACAAATGTATCAACTCATCAGCGCGTGGAAAGATATGCCCCGCTCCTAGTGGGCTTGTCGCAGTTCCGTTCTTCCTTGCTGTTTCTGGGTTTGTTTGTCGCCGCGTGTTGCTGGACCTTGTTTTCCTTTCGCGACGATATTTCCCAACAAATTTCCCGAATTGCCGTCGAGCGAGTAAATCTGGATCTTCAGCCCTGCGGTTGGACCTTGCAAATTGGCTCGACCCAGATGGTTTCGACAACCGCGTTGGTCGTGTCGAATATCAGCCTCCTTCCTCCTGGCAGTGACGAGCCTGGTATTTCGATCGAATCGTTGGTCATTGATTTTTCGAATCGGTGGGCAGCGGGCGAAGCAGCGATTCCCGATGTCCAGTCTCTGGTCGTTGATCAGTCGATGATTCTTGTTCACACCAAAAATCTAAACCCCGACGACCTGCGTCGTCTTTCGGAACGGGTTCGTGAATTGCAATTGCGGCCAGACAGAAGTCCAGAATTTCTGATACGCGATTCGACTTGTCAAATATTGGGTGAGCCAGATATGCCGCACCTGGAACTTCGCAAGGTCAACCTCCGCACCATCGAAGAAGACAAACAGAGTTCGACGATATGTGACTGCGAATCGGATTTTTTCCATCATGGTGCTGTTCGGTTTCTTCATCCGACAGCGGAACGTCCCTGGCTATGTGAAAGCCAAATCGATCAAGTTTCTCTCGATGACAGCGCCTTGGAAATCGCTCGCGAGCTGGGCATCGGCGGTGTCGATCAAATCAGTCATTTGGGTGGCCAATTCAATCTAAATTTTCGCGCGGGTCCAGATGAACAAGGCCAGATGTTTTACGAAGTTACTGGACGTGGCCAACGCGTCAATGTTTTGCACAAACAGATAGCCACACCGATTTCCAACGGAACGTTTGATTTTGAAGTTCGCAACGACATTCTAAAGTTGACAAATATCCGCGCGAGTTTGGGGGGTGGCGATTGCCGCGCGACGTACTCGCAGCAAGGGCTATTGAGCCGCCAAGACTTTGAGTTTCAGGGGCAACTCGACAACCTCAACGTCACTCCGCAATTGGGCGAAGTTTTGAACGAACAGGGGCGAAAATTCTTTGCTGACTTTTCACCGACGGGCCTTGTGAGTGTTCGGTTTCATATCGGAGAAACAAACAAAACGCCCTTCCGCTCCATTCGCGCAAACGTGCATGACTTGGCCGTGACGTACGTGAAATTCCCTTACACATTAGAGCACTTTGTTGGCAACTTCAGCTTCATCGACAATCGTTGTGAACTCGACGTGCAATCGCTGGTTGGAGCTGAAATCCTGACGCTGAAGGGCTTTGTGCAGAATCCGGGCCCCCGAGCCGTGATGGACATTCAGTTTGAATGCCCCGGCAATTTACCATTCGACGACAAGTTGTTCCGCGCCATCAAAACGTACCCAAACATCTACAAACAAGTATTGGCAATGAAACCGCGTGGGCAGGTTTCGGTTGAAGGTCGCATTCAGAAAACTGATCCGCAATTGCCAGTAAATCTGAATTACACAATCGCTCTGGACCAGTGCCTGGTTCGTCATGACTCGTTTGATTACCCGTTCAAAAACGTATCGGGCAAGGTCGTCGTTCAAGGACAACAGGTAAGTTTTCAGGACGTTCTCGGCGAGAATCTGAATTCAAAAGTAACCTGTAACGGGAACTGGAATCCGCAAGATGGTCTGAAGTTGCGATTTTGGTGCCAAAACGTTTCGCTCGACGAGCAACTCCGTCTTGCTGTCCCAGAAATGGTGAAGCACGTTTGGCATGACTTGCTTCCTTCGGGCAAGATCCCATTGGTTAGAGTTGATCTGACGCATACTCCAAATTCCGATGCTCCCCAAGTCAACTTGCAGATCGATTCCCGTTCCGATAAACAGTCGGCAGAGAGTTCGCTGGCAGTAAAGCCGATCGCGTTTCCGTATGAGATTGGAAACATTGAGGCCTTAATCACTTTCGAAAACAACAAGATCAAGATCGCCGATTTCCACGGCGCTCATGGCCGAACCTGGGTCACCTGTCGTGGTGAAGGTGATTACTCCCCCACGGGTTGGACACTTCAGCTAACTGACTTGCTCACTGGAGCCATTCCTGTCAATCAAGACTTTCTGTCGGCACTCCCCGTTGGCTTACAATGCCCGCTTGAACAATTGAATTTTCAGGGCAGTTTTAATTTGTCGGGTTCGATGAGGCTGAGCGGCGGTCATCAATCGGAGCAAGGCCTCGCACCCAATTTCAATTCCGCGAGCGAAGTTGCCCGAGTTTCGTTTGTTGCACCGGTGGAAGCAACCCGAGAGAGGCCTCCTCCATCGATGAGTTGGGATTTGCGACTGGACGTCGATCGCGGTGAAATGTACGTGGGTCTGGAGGTTGCGGATCTGCACGGCCAGATACGGTTGATTGGTGCCTTTGATGGGACTCGCGCTTATTCCGAAGGCGAGATCGCGATTGAGTCCATGACCGTTCTCAATACGCAGATAACAAATGTAAAAGGTCCAATCTGGATCGACCAAGATCATGTTGGGGTAGGCTTTTTTGCAACTCCCTTGGGCTCTAAACCGAACCCCCTTTCTTTGTCCGGCGACGTGTTCGGTGGACAGATTGAATTCGATGGTCAAACCTGGCATGACGAGCGGCAGAAATTCTATTTGCAGACGACGGTTTCGAATGTCAGTTTGCGTTCAGCCGCCGCGAACTTCGCCCCAGCGATGGAATCAATCGACGGTCGCAGCCAGTTAGCATTGCGTTTATCTGGTGATTCTGGCGCAATAGATTCTTTGCAGGGAGAAGGTCTGATCAAGATGTACAATGCCCGAATCTATGAACTGCCGGTCCTGCTGGCCACGTTAAAGCAGTTGAGAAACTTCAATGAAGACAAATCAGCCTTTGATTCGGGAAGCATTGACTTCGGCATCAAGGGAAAAGTTATCTCGATTAGTCGCATCGAGCTAAACGGCGAACCAATCAGCCTGATTGGCAACGGTCAAATCGACTTGGACCAAAACGTCGAATTGAATTTTTACTCGATTGTCGGTCGAAATCGTTTTGAAATCCCGATTATTAGTGATTTGTACAAAGCCAGCAGCCAACAAATCATGTGGATAAATGTTGGCGGGACATTAAGATCTCCTCGTACGTCGCAAGAGATCCTCCCCGGAGTCAACGAAGGCTTGAGGGAATTATTCAACCAAAAATAGTTAGCCAATAAAGGATGGAATGGACGAGGCTGTTGGGTAGAATATGAGCGCTAGAAATCCAACGTTTGCCGGAAACACCATGTCCGAAAATCCTTTTGCTTCTCCTTTGAGCGATCCTGGCCCAGTAGTCCATGAAGCAATTCCTGCATCAGGATCGTTGATGACAATCGCAAGCTCGTGTTCCTCGCTTGGGAAAAAATGCGGCTCGTCTACGTGGGGCTTCTCGTAATAACCACGCTATTATTTGTAGGGCCTTTTAACGTTTTGAATTTGCGGATTCTGCCCGATATCGTCATGGGCGCTGTTGTCGCAAATGTCGCTTACTTCGCTGGCCCAGCAGTGGAAACGTATGTTCGCTGGCTAGGGCACAACCGCATCTGGCCGCGTTGGGTAATGTTCTGTGGCGGAACCATATTTTCGATTGCCCTTGCGATCGCCAGTCTTTCGAGCCTGCTATTGCCGAACCAGAACTCGTTTATTTTCGGCGATAAAGAAAGTTCGGCCTCCACACAAAATTCGCGGCAATTTCCCAATGGGACGCACACAGGAGTAAACTTGTGTCTATCGTTTTTACCCGCAAGTTCGAGGTGCGAATTGTTTAAACAAAATTTCTTTTGGTTAGTCTTGTCGTTGATCGCCAGTGGCACCGCGGCATCTGCGTCATTTGCGCTCCCGCAACGATTGACAGAGACGTTGTCACGGGAAAACGTCGAATCGTTGGCAGATTCGGTAGTGCGATTTGGTGATCCGGTTCGTGGAGCCATAGCGTTCTTTCGACCTGAAATGAACTGCGCCAAATGTCATGAGCCAGGTGACAACGGACGAAGGCTTGGGCCAGACCTTACTGAACGCCGCGCAACATCGGTTGTGAAACTGATCGAGAGTGTCCTTCATCCCTCCGGGGAAATTCGTAAGGGTTTTGAGCCAACCCAGCTGCTACTGGTCGACGGGCGACAACTGTCCGGGATTATTGTGGAAGAAGACGAAACGCACCTGCGACTTGATCGAATCGAGGAGCCCGACAAACCAATGGTCGTCGCGAAATCTGAAATCGAGGAGCGAAAATTGGGTGCGTTGTCGACCATGCCAGAGAGCCTGGCGAATCAACTTGGAGACCGAACCGAGTTTCTGGATTTAGTCAATTACCTCCATGAGTTGGCCACGGGAGGCGCGCCGCGCGCAGCCCAGTTAAGACCGACGACTTCGATGGCAGCTCTCGCACCATTGCCTGTTTATGAAGCGAAGATTGATCATCGCGGGATGATCACCTCACTCGATCAAACTTCTTTTGCCCAAGGAGCAGAGATATTTCGCTTGCGGTGTGCCAGTTGCCATGGAGACGAGACGTCGGAAGGCACAATGCCCACGTCCTTGCGATTTGTCAGCGGCAAATTCAAACGGGGTAGTGATCCGTATACACTTTATCAAACGTTGACGCACGGCTACGGAATGATGAATGCGCAGCGATGGATGGTGCCAGAACAAAAATACGCCGTGATCCATTTCATCCGCGAGGCATTTTTGCGGAAAGCCAATCCGAGCCAATATTTCCCAATCGACGAAAGATACTTGGCTGGATTGCCGTCAGGCGATACGCGCGGACCGAAACCAGTCGACACGCAGCCCTGGACTTTGATGAACTATGGGCCAAGCCTAATGAACACGATTGAGGTCTCACGCGATGGCTCAAACATCGCTCAGAAAGGAATCGCTATTCGACTCGACGATGGACCCGGTGGTGTCGAATCGGGTTCGCACTGGATGCTTTACGATCACGACACCATGCGAGTGGCTGGAGCATGGAGCGGTGAATTCATCGACTATAACGGGATTCACTTCAACGGAGTGCACGGCCAGCACCCGAAGGTCGCCGGGACTGTTCACGTTCAAAATTCAAGCGGACCAGGTTGGGGACGCCCCTCCGATGGCTCATTCGATGATGAACGAATCGTGGGACGGGACAATAAACGATATGGCCCGCTCGATCGGAAGTGGGCTCAATATCGCGGCATGTATCGCTTTGGTCGCCAATCGATCCTGAAGTACACTGTCGGAAGCACGGAGGTACTCGAAACACCCGCCCTGGACTACATCGCACGCCGGCCATCTTTTGTACGTACCTTAAATATTGGTCCACGCGACAAGGAGTTGGTCTTGCAGATCGCTCGTGATGCGACTGTTTTTAAGCCCCGAGGGCATTCCATGCTCGCCATCCGAAAAAATGCAACGGTGGCTGGGACTTTTGATGGAACGACGAAGTTTCAAGTTTCCGGCGCAGACGAATACAACACTCACGACCATGACTTCGCTTGGTCCGCGCGTATCAAAACCAATTCGGATGGCACCATTATTTGCAAAACGCTCGACCAATCCGATTGGATGCCCAACGGACAGTCGTTATTTGTTCGCGATGGGCGTTTGGCTTTCGACGTCGGTTGGGTTGGGGCGGTGCATTCCAACCTTAAGGTCGCCGACGGCAATTGGCACGATATTGCAATGAACTGGCGGGTGAAGGATGCCAAACTTGCCTTTTTCGTCGATGGACGACCGGCCGGTGAGGGATCAATAAAGGTAAACAAGCCGCTGAGAGATTCGGTCATCCGTATCGGAGCGACCAATGACGATTTTCCACAAACGGTTTTCTTTCGCGGTGAAATCGCCGACGCAAAGATGTATCCACGCATTTTGACGGATGAAGAAATCAATAGACCAGATTTGCCGAAAATTGAGGATTGCTTCGCTGCATGGATTGATTTTTCTGGAAACAAAGCAAGCGATTTGTCTGGGAACAATCGGACGGCAAAGCGCATCGGTCATTCCGAAAACGAAGCTTTGCCCTCCGGACTGTACGTTTCTGCTGCGACGGAAATAGGGGGCGTGGATGCCAGCCAGTGGATCGCGGACGATATGGGGAATTTGCGATTGCGAATTCCCGCCGGACGAGAGCCGATACGATTGCAAATCAAGATGACTTCGCTGACAAGTTTGGACGACGTCGAGGCAATTGAACAATTTGCTGCAGCGCACACAATTGCGATTGGTGATTTAGCTCCGTTGATCAAAGGCGGCCCGGCGAATTGGCCGGAAGAATTGAGTTCCGAGCTCCAATTGGGGAATACGGCCGAGCCATTTGTTGTCGATGTGCTTGCGCATCCGGTGAAAAATCCAGGCAATGACCGTTTGAGAATGACTGGAGTGGATTTTGTTCCCAACGGAGACACGCTGGTTGTCGCGACTTGGGATGGTAGTATTTGGCGTGTTTCGGGCGTTGGGCAAATGACCGATAAGGCGCCTTTGCGATGGCGACGAATCGCGGCGGGACTCTTTCAACCCCTTGGGATCAAGATCCGTGATGGGGTGATTTTTGTTACTTGTCGCGATCAATTGGTGGCGTTGCATGATTTGAATGATGATGGTGAGATCGACTGGTATGAGTGTTTTAACAATGACCATCAGGTCACCGAGCACTTTCATGAATTTGCAATGGGTCTACAAACCGATGCGGCGGGAAATTTTTACTACGCGAAGTCGGCTCGACATGCCCTACCGGCGTTGGTTCCGCATCATGGAACGCTGTTGAAGATTACGGCGGACGGGCAACGCACGGAAATAGTCGCAACTGGTTTTCGCGCGGCGAATGGTGTTTGCCTGAATCCTGACGGGTCGTTTGTCGTGACTGATCAAGAGGGCCACTGGAATCCAAAGAATCGAATTAATTGGGTTACCGACGGTGGTTTTTATGGCAACATGTTTGGTTACCACGATATTGTAGATTCGTCCGATTCGGCTATGGAACCACCCCTTTGCTGGATCACGAACGCCATGGACCGTTCACCCGCGGAGTTGTTGTGGGTCGACAGCGATCACTGGGGACCACTGAAAGGCGCGCTGCTCAACCTGTCCTATGGATACGGAAAGATTTTTATCGTACCGCACGAAAAGGTAGGCAGCAAAATGCAGGGCGGAATTTGCGAACTGCCGTTACCGCAATTCCCAACTGGAATTATGCGCGGACGATTTCATCCAGTCGATGGACAACTCTATGCTTGCGGGATGTTTGCCTGGAGCAGCACTCAGGAACAGCCCGGAGGACTCTACCGAATTCGATACACCGGCGGCGATGTCAGACTGCCGGTTGGTCTAAGTGCCATTGAAGGAGGATTAGAACTGACGTTTACAGAGCAGCTATCACCCTCGTCGGCAAATGATCCAGCGAACTTTGCAATCCAGGTTTGGGACTTAAAACGCTCCGCGAATTACGGATCCGAGCACCTCAATCAACACACTCTGGCGATCAAGAAGGCTGAGTTGTCAGCCGATGGTCGGACTGTTCGCTTGTACATTCCAGACATCGCCCCGACTTGGTGCATGGAGATTGTTTACGCGATAAAAACCAATAATGGCCAACCAGTTCAGGGGAAAATCCATAACACGATTCACGAGCTGAAGAAATAGTGCTGCGAGTTTCGCGCAATGAACGTTGCACAATTGTTTCTGTCTGCGGCCCTAATGGTCGCGAAAACGAGTCGTGACGATCATCTTAAATTGGCCTTCGCTGAAAACAATTTCATCGACTTGGGAAAACGTTTTTTCCGTGCTCGAAAGCACAGGCGGGAAGTTGAGAATCAAGACGCGCCCTTTTTGGTCATCGATCCAACTACAGGAGATTTTTTGAGCAGACAACACTGCAGAAATTTGCTTTTCTACGTAGGCAATGGGAATGGGCAAGGTTCCAAAACGCAGGTCATCGATATGCACCGCGAACGAATTCGGCTCCTTGGATTTTTCGATCCTGCCATCCAGCCATACAACTCCCGTCGCAATGAAAGTTGAAACGGTAACTCCGATTTGGCAGCGTCCTTCGCCTAGGGCGATTCGCGGATTGTTGATATTTGTCGGTAGCGAGCTTGAGAATTTTTTCGGCAAATCTATGGTGAACCAGCGGTTGATGGAATCCTCGGTAAAGGTGCCTTGCCAAGTTCCTGGTTTTCTTGCCCGATTGCGAAAGTCGAGTATTTTGGATTCAAGATCGTCTTCTGGATTTGGCACCAAAAGGTCCGAGTCGGTCAGCCGACCAACATAAAACGACGGCGGAGTGGCAATTTTCCAGCGGATAACCACCAGGGCTAACAATCCGAGTGCGAGAACTGTCAGCAACCCACGTACAATCCAGCCGACAAGACTAACGGACTTTCGTTTCGTCGTTAGAGTAGGTCTGGAGGAATTTTTCGGAGTTGCCATGGGAAGGATCGTAGACCGATAAACGTGACGAGTGAGACCGTTCGCCGCTGATGTAGTGTTGCCAAGCGCCTTGGCAGGGTCAAGGCTGCTTTGATTCGCCCCTTTGAAACGGAGCTGATTCGCTTCATAATACAGAAATTCGAGTCTCAATATTCATTGGTGTAGCAACATGCCTAAAGTTCCACTTTCGCGTTTGGCCTATTCACGTTCTGGCGACAAAGGCGACGGCAGCAATATTGGTGTGGTGGCCTATTCCAAACCGATCTTTGAATTCTTGAAGAAGGAATTGTCGGTAGAGCGGGTCAAGAATCATTTCTGCAAAATTTGCCATGGCAAGGTTGAACGTTACGAAGCCGACAATCTATTGGCCCTCAATTTCATTTTGCATGACTCGCTTGGCGGCGGCGGCAGCGAAAGCTTGAAAACGGACGCCCAGGGCAAAACGCATGGATTGGGGATCCTCTTCCTTGAACTCGAAGTCCCGGACTCGCTGTCGTTACCGCCTGAACGAAACGTCGGCTAGACAAAAAAAGGCAAAAGTCAGATTGACTAATGCCTTCAAGTTTTTGCGACCTTTTACGCAGCGCGATGCATCAAGTGGCATCGAGTTCGGTGCTCCAGTAAACGTCACTGATAAATTTCTGCCAGCTATTAATACGAGCGGTGTGCCGCCAATAGCCGGGATTCCAGGTTGGCTGGATTGGTGTCTTGCGCAACTTCATCTTCGCTTGTTCTGGAGTTCGGTCAGCCTTGCGATGGTTACAGGTAACGCAGGCCAAAACGCAATTCACCCACGAGGAAAGACCGCCTTGCGATCGAGGCAAGACGTGATCAATCGTTAATTCGTCAGGGTTAGGTTGCTTCCCGCAATACTGACACGAGTGACGGTCTCGCTTGAACAAATTGCGTCGGTTGAATGCAACGTTTGCCGACGGCAATCGATCGAATTTGAACAAGGAGATGACTTCGGGCACGCGAAATCGCTGAGAAACCGCTTGGATGAACGGCTCCCCAGGCTGCGGCTCCAATTTCGCCCAATCCTCCCAGTCGTATAGTTGATATCCTTCGGGCTCGACGATTCGCGCATGAGAATTCCACACCAAAGTGATTGCGCGAGAAACAGTGGAAATATTAACAGGCTGCCAATTTCGGTTGAGCACCAAGGTTGGACGTCGAAGAGTCGCTGAAATCAAGTCAAAATTCCTTTCACCAAGTGAACTGGACTACTGATTTTACGGCAGCTTGGAGGGTCAAGTTAATTCCCCTCATCCAAAATTATCGCCTAAAATCTGGAATCCGGCAACTTGGTTTTTGCCGGAAGCCGCAGCGGCCGTCAGGATTTCGGTGCAAATCAAACGGTCGGTCGACCGAGAAGGCGTTATCCCGAATCCAACAGCCGACTTTTTGAATTAGCCGCAGCCAATCGTTTTCCTTGACAGGACATCTTTGAGAGACGCTTGGTTCGGGGATTTTCGACCCTTTGTTAACGCGA
>WBZS01000454.1_pt1 | contig 53962 bp, 37 predicted proteins | sample 5204201 | NCBI WGS metagenome assembly WBZS01 (sample SAMN12344357, study PRJNA552823) | activated sludge metagenome | biome: Activated sludge suspended growth; feature: Nitrification reactor; material: Wastewater; isolation source: activated sludge from nitrification reactor of wastewater...
GGCTATCCGACCGTAGTCAGAAAACCAAACCCGAAATCCATCGCAAGTGGTTGATGGAACGGGGGAATTCGGGATTTCGAGGGGGGAACTTCAGTCTAGGGGTCGGTTACCGCCAGATTTGGTGACTTATTCACCAAACCGCGCCGCTCGGGGCGGGTAGTCGTCGGCGCGGAGCGCACCGCGTTAGCGCTTGTCGCGCGCCGCGCGCAGCGTCGGCGGGGCGCGCTTGAGCGCGCGCAGCACCTCGGCCAGGTGGTTGCGGTCGCGCACCGTCAGCAGCAGGCGCAGTTCGGTCGAATCGGCCTGGCCGTCGTTGTCCATCTCGATGTAGCTGATGTCGGCTTCCGCCGCGCTGATGGCCTGCGCCACCTGGGCCAGCGTGCCCTTGCCGTTGCGCACCAGCAGCTTGACCGCGCTGTCGAACTGGCGCGCCGGCTGCTCGGCCCATTCGACCGCCATCCAGCGCTCGGGGTCGCGCTCGGCCAGCCGGCGCCCGGTGCTGCAGTCGGCGGTGTGCACCAGCAGCCCTTCGCCACGGCCCAGGTAGCCGCGCACCTGGTCACCAGGAATCGGCCAGCAGCAGGTGGCCATTTGTACCGAGGTGCCTTCGCTGCCGTCGATGACCACGCCGTGCGCCGAAGGCAGCGCCTCACCGCCGTCGGCGGCGGCGGCGCTGAAGCGGTTCAGCGTTTGCGTCACGGCGTCGGGCACCACGCCACGTTCGCGCAGCAACTGCGCCAGCCGCTTGGCCACCAGCGTGGCGTTCTTGCGCCCCAGGCCGATGTCGAGCAGCAGGTCGTCGCGGGTGCGGTTGCCGCTCCAGCGCGTGATCTGCTGCCAGATGCCGGCGGACACCGCGGCGTCGCTGCGCTCCTCGGGCAGGTCCAGCCCCTCGACGCGCAGCGCCTGCGACAACAGCTTCTCGCCAAGCTGGCACGACTCGCCGTGTGCCATCTTCTTCAGGTGGTGGCGAATCTTGGCGCGCGCGCGTCCGGTACGCACCGAGTTCAGCCAGGCCGGGTTGGGCTGGGCGTCGTCGGCGGTGGTGATTTCCACCACGTCGCCGCTTTTGAGCTCGGTGCGCAGCGCCACGGTCTCGCCATTGACCTTGGCGCCGACGCAATGGTCGCCGACGTCGGAGTGGATGGCGTAGGCGAAGTCGACCACCGAGGCGCCGCGCGGCAGCGCCAGGATCTTGCTCTTGGGCGTGAAGACGTAGACCGCCTCGGGCACCAGGTCGATCTTGACGTGTTCAAGAAATTCGGTGGCGTCGCCGGTGTCGTCCTGGATGTCGAGCAGCGACTTCAGCCACATCGCGCCCAGCCGCTGCGCCTCGCCGGCGCCGGCGCCGCCGCCATCACCGGGCCTGGCGGCCTTGCCGTCGAGCTTGTACAGCCAGTGCGCGGCAATGCCGCTTTCGGCCACCGCGTGCATCGGTTCGGTGCGCACCTGGAATTCGACCGCCGTGCCCAGCGGGCTGACCAGCGTGGTGTGCAGCGACTGGTAGCCGTTGGCCTTGGGGATGGCGATGTAGTCCTTGAAGCGGCCCGGCACCGGCTTGTACAACTGGTGCAGCGTGCCGAGCGCCAGGTAGCAGTCATTCAGTTGCGGCACGATGATGCGAAAGCCGAACAAGTCGTTGACCTGGGCAAAGCCGGTGTGCTTCTCGCGCATCTTGCGGTAGATGCTGAAGACGGTTTTCTCGCGCCCACTGACGCGCACTTTCAGCTTGGCGCGGCCAAAGGCCTTTTCGAGGTCGGAGCGGACCTGCTCGACAACATTGCGGCGGTGGCCGCGGGCGCGCTGCAGCGCCTTGTGCAGGGCCGCATAGCGCCACGGATACAGGTGCGCAAACGACAAGTCCTGCAGTTCGCGGTACAGCAGGTTCAGGCCGAGGCGGTGCGCGATCGGTGCGTAGATATCCAGCGTTTCGCGGGCAATGCGGCCACGCTTGGGCGGCGGCATCGCCGACATCGTGCGCATGTTGTGCACGCGGTCGGCGAGCTTGATCAGGATCACGCGCACATCGCGCGTCATCGCCAGCAGCATCTTGCGAAACGATTCGGCCTGGCCTTCCTCGCGGGTGGAAAACCGCAGCTTGTCCAGCTTGGTCAGGCCGTCGACCAGTTCGGCGGTGGGCGCGCCAAAACGCTCGATCAACTGCGCCTTGGTGACGCCGCAGTCCTCCATCGCGTCGTGCATCAGCGCGGCCATCAGCGCCTGCGCGTCCAGCCGCCAGTCGGCGACCAGCCCGGCCACCGCCAGCGGATGGGTGATGTAGGGCTCGCCACTGGCGCGGAACTGGCCCAGGTGCGCCTCGTCGGCGAACTTGTAGGCCTCGCGCACCAGCTTGACCTCGGCCTTGCTCAGGTAGCCCAGGCGCTCTTCCAGCGCGGCAAAAGAATCGGCTTCGGCGCGCGGCTCGGCGTTGGCCGCGCGGGCACGGGTCAGCAGCGCGGCCGGCAGCAGCAATTCGGCGGCAAACGTGCGTATCCCCATGAACCCGAATTTAGCGTGTTCGGGCGCCGCGCCAGCGCCGCCGGTGTTTACCGAACAAGCGCGCAGCAAAAAGGGCGCCCAAGGGCGCCCTGATTCGTTCGGCTTGTCTAGCTGCGCTCAGATGGGCACGCGGCGCAACATTTCCACGCCAACCTCACCCGCGGCGATTTCACGCAGCGCGGTCACCCCGGGCTTGTTCTTGCTTTCAACCTTGGCGGCATGGCCCTGGCTGAGCATGCGCGCACGGTAGGTGGCGGAAAGCACCAGTTGGAACCGGTTGGGGATTTTTTCCAGGCAATCTTCGACAGTGATGCGGGCCATGCGGTTCTACGGTGGTGATCAGTGGAAGGCGGTTGACCGGCGCGCTTTCACAGCAGGTCAAGCGCCTTGAATACCTGCGAGCGGCTGCGCATTTGCGCGGCATACCGCAGACGCTGTGAATGAACGACGGTTTTCAAATCAAAGAGCGCCGTTTCAAACAAACCGTTGATTATAACGAAATCAAAATGCCGCGCCTGGGCCACCTCGACGCGGGCGTTGGCCAGACGCTGCGCGATCACCTCGGGCGGGTCTTCGCCGCGCCGCGTCAGGCGCTGCTGCAGCTCGGCCCAGCTCGGCGGCAGGATGAAGACCAACACCGCGTGCGCAAACAGGCGCTTGATCTGCAGCGCGCCTTGCCAGTCGATTTCCAGCACCACGTCGTCGCCAGCGTCCAGCCGCTGCGCGATGGCCTGGCGCGAGGTGCCGTAGAGGTTGCCGTGCACCTCGGCCCATTCGAAGAATTCGCCGCGCCCGACCATGGCGCGGAAGTCGTCGGTCGAGATGAAGTGGTATTCGCGCCCGGGCTGCTCCTGGCCGCGCGGCGCGCGGGTGGTGTGCGACACCGACACCGACAGCCGGGCGTCCAGCTCCAGCAGCGCCTTGACCAGGCTGGATTTGCCCGCGCCGCTGGGCGCGGCGACGACGAACAGGTTGCCGGGGGTGTCCATGGACAGCGATTTTCGCCAATCGGCAGGTGCGCAAGGGCCGGATTTGTGCTGTGCGACGCCGCCTGACCGGCGGCCTGGCCGGCGCAACATTCGCCAGCGCGTGCCGCAGCAAGGCCGCGCGCTCAGCGCAGCAAGTCGCCGAACACCCGCTTGCGCTGTGCGGTGTAGGCCCACCATGGCGCCGGTGGCGCGCCGCGCATGAAATCGGTGGCGGCCAGAAAGGTGTCGAGCACGCACGGGTCTTGTCGCTTGCCGGACAACGTACACAGCGCGCGGTAAAGCGCGAACGCGTCGTGCCGGGCCAGCTCGGCCGGCTGCGTGATGCCGAGCGCACGCAGGTCGGCGGCCATTGCCGGGCCGATGTTGGGCAGTTGTTCCAGGCGCATGCATTCGGCGGCACAGGCGGCTTTGGGTGACTTCACGCGCGTGCGCCGGTGCGGCAGGTCGCTGGCGGACGAGGCGACGGCGGGCGCCACCGCCACCGCCAGAGGCGTGATGTCGGCCGACGGGAGGACTGCGGGCACGGCGCTCAGACCAGCATGGTGTTGCGAATCAGCCCGACGGCAATGCCTTCAAGCTCGAACGCGTCGCCGGGGCCGACGACGATGGGTGCGAAGTCGGGGTTTTCAGCCACCAGCTCAATGCCGTGGCGGGTGCGCTGCAGGCGTTTGACCGTGACGTCATCGCCCAGCCGGGCAACGACGATCTGGCCATTGCGCGCCTCGCGCGACTGGCGCACCGCCAGTAAGTCGCCGTCAAGAATGCCGGCGTCGCGCATGCTCATGCCGCGCACGCGCAGCAGGTAGTCGGGGCGGCGTGTGAACAGCGTCGGCTCGACCGAATAGGTCTGGTCGATGTGTTCCTGCGCCAGGATGGGGCTGCCGGCGGCGACGCGGCCGACCAGCGGCAGCGTCAACTGCGCCAGGTTGGCCAGCGGCAGCATGAATTGCTTTTGCCGGCGTGAATTCAGGCTGCGCAGCATTTTCTGGTTCAGCCGAATCCCGCGCGAGGTACCGGCAACCAGCTCGATGACGCCTTTGCGCGCCAGCGCCTGCAAATGCTCTTCGGCCGAATTGGCCGAGCGAAAGCCGAGTTCGCCGGCGATTTCGGCCCGGGTGGGTGGCGCACCGGTGCGCTCAATGGCGCTGATGATCAGGTCCAGCACCTGTTGCTGGCGTTCGGAGAGCTTGGGTTGGTCGTCCATGCCGATTTCCGTTGGAGATTCTTTTTCAGGCGGTGCAACGCGCAGGCCGCGCAGGCACTGAATATACATCCAGTGCCTGGATTTTTATACAGTTTGTTTGCGCTACCAGGCGTGACAATCGATGCCCCAATCAAAACAGGTGCGGCAAGCCGCCGACGGGCCATGAATATTGAAGGACGCGCCAGCGGCATCCTGCTGCACATCACCTCGCTGCCGGGGCCTTTTGGCATCGGCGATTTCGGCCCCGAGGCCTATGCCTTCGTGGATTGGCTGCAGGCCGCCGGCCAGCGGCTGTGGCAGTGGTTGCCGACCGCGCCGGTCGGCCCGGGCAACTCGCCGTACCAAAGCGTCAGCGCGTTCGCCGGCAGCCCGCTGATGGTGGCGCTGCAGCCGCTGATCGCCAAGGGCTGGCTGTCCGAGCCGTGGTTGCCCGAGGGTGGCTTTGACGCCTGGCGGGTCGACTTCGACCGCGTGGCGCCGTGGCGTCTGGCCCGGCTGCGCGAGGCCTACGCCGGCTTCGAGGCCCGCGCCAGCGCCGCAGACCGCCACGCGCTGGCGCAATGGCGCGCCGCTGCGGCGCATTGGCTGGACGACTACGCGCTGTTCATGGCGCTGGAAACCGCACACGGCGGCGCGTCGTGGTGGCACTGGCCAGCCGTGCATGCGCGCCGCGACCGCGTGGCACTGGCCGCCGCGCGCATTGCCCACGCCGACGAAATCGGCTTCTGGACTTTTGTGCAATGGTGCTTTGACAGCCAATGTGCGGCGCTGAAGGCGTATGCCAACGCGCGCGGCATCGGGCTGGTCGGCGACTTGCCGATTTTTGTTGCCCACCACAGCGCCGACTGCTGGGCCCGGCCCGACCTGTACACGCTGGACGAGAACTTCCAGCCCACCGTGGTGGCCGGCGTTCCGCCCGACCCGCTGGGCCCGTTCGGCCAGCGCTGGGGCAACCCGCTGTACCGCTGGGACCGCATGGCCGCCGAGGACTTTGCCTGGTGGACCGCGCGCAGCGCGCGGGCGCTGGAGCTGTCCGACCTGTTCCGCATCGACCACTTTCGTGGCTTTGCCGGCTACTGGGAGATTCCGGCCGACTCTGAAGACGCCATGACCGGGCGCTGGCTGCCCGGCCCGGGCCAGGCCTTGTTCGCGGCGATCGAGCGCCGGCTTGGCCCGCTGCCGGTGATTGCCGAAGACCTGGGCCTGATCACCGACGACGTGTACGCGTTGCGCAAGGCGCTGGGCTACCCCGGCATGGCGATATTGCAGTTTGCGTTTGGCGGCGGTGCCGACCACATGTACCTGCCGCACAACATTCAGCCCGACTGCGTGGCCTACACCGGCACCCACGACAACGACACCGTGCGCGGCTGGTGGGACGCCACCGGCCAGCGCGAACGGCACTACGCCGGCACCTATTTGGCCTGCGGCGCGAACGATGTGCACTGGGCCATGATCCGCGCCGCGATGGCTTCACCGGCGCGGCTGGCGATCTTTCCGCTGCAGGACGTGCTGGGCCTGCCAAGCGACCAGCGCATGAACGTGCCCGGCACGATGGAACACAACTGGGGCTGGCGCTGCAGCGCGCAGATGTGGCAGGGCGGCGACGCGACACGCGTGCTCGGGCTGTTTGCCGCCGCCACCGGGCGCGGGCCGTTTGAAAAACTGGGCGTTGGCGCGCCGCCACCGCCGGCGCACTGGCCGACCTACGAAGAACTGGCCGCGCTCTGAAGAGGTTGAGAGCTTTTCGATCATGCCCGCTCACCACCCCAAAACGGGCCGATGTCGCAGGCTCTTGCACCAGCCCGGCGCGCCCGGCCGACACCTTGCGCGCACGCAGCCCTGCGCCAGCCGCAACGCCAGCGCCTGACTGCGCCGCGCCGTCTCTTCCGGCAAGCGCGCCCCAACCAGCGCCGCCGCCACCGCCTGCGGCTCAGCCACCCGCGCCGCCGCGGCAATCGCCCGGCCAAGCGCGGTATCGGCAAGCGCCGACGGCTCGAAAAACGGTGCATCGCCGCGCGGCGCGGCAGGTTCGCCTTGACCAGGGCACTGCTGGCCATGCCGCCACCGAAGGCGGCCACCACCGAAGCGGTGGCCGAATTCATGCGCCGCGTCGCCGGTATCGACACCACCGCCTGAAGCCACTGCGGCCGCGGGTGCTGGCAGGTCATCGGCTGCATGCCGGCCAAGTGGCAGCCATGGCTGCCCGATATGGACTTGGCTGTGGCCTTGGCCTGTCGCGGGCCACCGGTCGGCGCGGCCTGAGTGGGTAGCTCACACCAAATTTGCCAGCGAGCCTCACAAATGATCCTGCCGGTAGTATCATCGTCGAGATGAGCACGGCTGAGAAGTTGCTGGAGAGCATGCGCCGGTCGGCACAGGACTGGAAGCTTGCAGAGTTCCAGACCGTGGCCAAGTCAAACGGCATCGGTTGGCGCCACAGGGGCGGAAGCCACTGCATCTTTGTGCGCAGAGATGGACGAACTTTGTCAGTGCCTTCGAGGCGACCTATCAAGCCCATCTACGTCAAGTTGTTCCTCGCACTCGTCGACGGAGAGTGACCATGGCAAAGATTCCTGAGTACCCGTTTGAGGTCCGACCTCTCAGCGCAGACGAAGGTGGCGGCTTCATGATCAGTTTTCCCGATTTCGCAGACTGCGTCTCCGACGGTGAAACCGTGGAAGAGGCCATCGCAAACGGCAGGTTGGCGCTGAAGGAAACAATTGCCGCACTGCGCGAGGCTGGTCATCCGATTCCGACCGCCACGGCAGCCGTCACGGCGTCAGGCAAGTTCGTCGCCCGGGTTCCCAAGTCCGTTCATGCAAAGCTGTCCTCCCGCGCCAAAGCCGAGGGCGTCTCACTAAACACCTTGGTTGTCAGCCTGCTTTCAGAAGGGCTCGGCAAGAAGTCCGCTCACGCATAAGGCGGCAGCCGTGGGCCTGCTCGCGGCCAGTTGGCGGCGATGGGCTTGGCGTTGATCAGCGCATCGTGTGTCCTGCCCGCGGATCAATCCTGTCGGGCCGCACGGCTTTCACGGCCGTGCCATCCGGCCGTCCTGCCCGTGCCCGCACGCGCAACGCCACGCCTGCCGCGGCGTGGGCGGCGCCGGGCAGACGCTCAGGTGCAAGTCAGCCGCTTAAGCGTCGGCCGGCAGCCGGTCCAGCATCTCCTGGGTGATCAGGCACACGCCGCTGTCGGTGCGGCGGAAGCGCCGCGCGTCGGCCTCGGCGTCCTGGCCGACGACCAGGCCTTCGGGGATCACCACGCCGCGGTCGATGACCACCTTGCTCAACCGGGCGTGGCGGCCGACGGTGGCGTAGGGCAGGATCACCGCTTCTTCGATGCGCGCGAATGAGTTGGTGCGCACGCCGGTGAACAGCAGCGAGCGGCGCAGCTCGGTGCCCGAGATGATGCAGCCGCCCGAAACCAGCGAGCTGTAGGCGCTGCCGCGGCGGCCTTCCTCGTCGTGGACGAACTTGGCCGGCGCGGTCAGTTCGCTGTAGGTCCAGATCGGCCAGTCGGTGTCGTACAGGTCGAGCGCCGGCGCCAGCGCGGTCAGGTCGACGTTGGCCTCCCAGTACGCGTCGACCGTGCCGACGTCGCGCCAATAGGCCTCGGGCTCGTGCTCCGAACGCACGCATGAAGCCGAGAAGCGGTGCACGATGGCCTTGCCGTGCTTGACCACGTAGGGAATCAAGTCCTTGCCGAAGTCGTGGCTGGACGACGGATCGGCGGCGTCGCGGCGCAGCAGGTCGAACAGCGCGCTGGTGTTGAAGACGTAAATGCCCATCGACGCCAACGCCATGTCGGGCCGGTCGGGCATGCCGGGCGGGTCGGACGGTTTTTCGACGAAGCGGGTGATGCGGTCGCTGGCGTCCACATGCATCACGCCCAGCCCGGTGGCCTCCATGCGCGGCACCTCGACGCAGCCGAGCGTGACGTCGGCGCCCGAGTTGACGTGCTGCTGCAGCATCACCTCGTAGTCCATCTTGTATATGTGGTCGCCGGCCAGCACGACGATGTACTCCGGCGCATAGCTTTCAACGATGTCGATGTTCTGGAACACCGCGTCGGCGGTGCCGCGGTACCAGGCGTCTTCGGACACGCGCTGGCTGGCCGGCAGGATGTCGAAGCTCTCGTTGCGCTCGGCGCGCAAAAAGCTCCAGCCGCGGGTCAGGTGGCGGATCAGGCTGTGCGCCTTGTACTGGGTCGCCACGCTGATGCGGCGGATGCCGGAATTCAAGGCGTTGGACAGCGCGAAGTCGATGATCCGCGTCTTGCCGCCGAAGTACACCGCCGGCTTGGCGCGGCGGTCGGTCAACTCCATCAGCCGGCTGCCACGGCCGCCGGCGAGTACAAACGCCATCGCGTCACGGGCCAGTCGGCCACTGCGGTTCTTCGGAGTCATGCGAGCCTTTCTGGCTGGTGGGGGGAAAGCAAAGGGGCCGGGTCAGGCCGGGTTGGCGGCCCGCAGGTCGATCCAGAGCACCTCATAGGGCGCCAACGTCAAGCCGTTGCCCAGCGCCAGCGGGCGGCCACTGATCAGGTCGACCGTGGTGCCGGGCAGGGCCGAGAAAACGCGTGCCGCGCAGTGCTGCGCGTAGTCGCTGAAGTTGGCCAGCACCAGCACGCCGTCGTTCAGGCTGCCGCGGCTGTAACCCAGCACGCTGGCATTGCCGCCGTCAAACCCGCGCAACTGGCCACCGGCGAACACGCTGCAGGCCTGGCGCACGGCAATCATCCGACGCAGGCCTTCGAAGATGCGGCCGGCGCTGTGGGTCAGGTCGTGGCGCTGCGCGTACAGCGCGGGCACGCGCGGCGGCCGGTGTACCCAGCGGCTGTCGCCGGCCTTGCCTGGGTCGTCAAGGTAGCCGTCGTCATTCAGTGTGCCGACCTCGTCGCCAAGGTAGATCAGCGGAATGCCGCCGCTGGACAGCGCCACGCTGTGCAGCAGCAGGATGCGCGCCACCGCGTGCGGGTCGCCCTGTTCCAGCCCGGCCAGCGAGGCACAGGTGCCGCTGATGCGGCAGTCGCCGGTGGCCGGGTTGTCCTGGAACGGCACGCCGCGGGCAAAGCTGCCGGAAAAGCGGTTGACGTAGAAGCGGTTCAGGAATTGCCGGTGATGAAAGCCGTTGATGCCGCTGCGTTGCGCGTCTTCGTCGGCAAAGGTCCAGCCGATGTCGTCGTGGCTGCGCACGTAGTTGATCCACGCGGTGCCGGCGGGCAGGTGGTGGCGTTCTTCGAGTGCCTGCTGCAGCAGGTTGACTTCGCGTGTGGCCAGCGTGTTCCACAGCAGCGCCATTTGCAGCGGGTTGTACGACAACTGGCATTCGCGCGGCGCGATGTACTTGACCACGTCGTCAGGGTGGACGATGGCCTCGGACTTGAACAGCAAGCCCGGCGCGGCAATCCGCGCCAGCGCGTTGAAGGCGCGGATCAGCGTGTGCGCCTGCGGCAGGTTTTCGCACGAGGTGCCGAGCTGCTTCCAGATAAAGGCCACCGCGTCCATGCGCAGGATTTCGGCGCCCAGGTTGGCGATGGAGAGCATCTCGCCGGCCATCGCGGTGAACACCGCCGGGTTGGCGTAGTTCAGGTCCCACTGGAAGCTGTGGAAGGTGGTCCACACCCAGCGGCCGTCGGGCAACTGCGAGAACGCGCCGGGGTGCTCGTCGGGGAAGATCTCGCGCAGCGTGCGCTCGTAGGCGTCAGGCTGCACGCGGTCGGGGAAGATGAAGAAGAAGTCGCGGTAGGCCGCCTCGCCGGCCTGCGCGCCGACCGCCCAGGCGTGTTCGTCGGAGGTGTGGTTGAAGATGAAGTCCAGCACCAGGCTGATGCCTTCACGGCGCAGCGCGGTGGCCAGCGCGCGCAGGTCGTCTATCGTGCCCAGCGCCGGGTTGACCTCGCGGTAGCTGCTGACCGCGTAGCCGCCGTCGCTGTTGTCTTCCGGGCACTTGAACAGCGGCATCAGGTGCAGATAGGTCAGCCCCAATTCCTTGAAATACGGAATCTGCGCCATCACGCCGCGCAGGTCGCCACCAAACAGGTCGACGTAGCACACCCCGCCGACCATGTGCTGCGATTCAAACCAGTGCGGGTCGGCCTCGCGCTCGGCGTCGAGCTTGCGCAGGCCAGCCGGCCGCGCGCACCAGCCTTGCCAGGCGGTGGCCAGCAACTCGTCGATGAAGTCGAGGAAGTCGCCGCGCTGGCCGTACAACGCGCTCAGTTCGCGCAGCAAGGCCGGAAAGTGCTCCTCCAGCCGTTTGTTGAAGGCCAGCCAGCCGGCGCTGGATCCGGCTTTCGGTCCGAGCCGGGCGGACAGCTTGGCGCGCACATGGCGCAGGGCAAGGGCGATCTGGTGTTCCGTGCTGAGCATGACAGTCAAAGAAAATTGCGGGCAACGCGTGAGCGGGCGGCTGTCGGGACGCGGCGCCGGTCGTCGACACGTGTCGCGCAGCCGATGAATAGACGAGGCAAAGCGCTTTGGGGCGACTGTATTCGAGCACCAGCGCGAACGTTGCCGGGTTAACTCGGGGGCGCTTGGCGCGCGCAGCGGTGGTGCTGCGCCCGGCAGTCAAACATCACCGGATGATCCGGCGCGGCCGCGGTGGATGCCGTCCATGGTCCACAGCCGCAGCGCGGCGTCGGCCCGGCCTTCGGTGAACAGCGCGCCGTGCACGCTGTCGGCCAGGGTGGGGTAGATGCGCGTGGCCAGCGCCAGCCGGCCGTTGGCGTAGACCTCGAGCACGCTGCGGTCAAGCAGCACGCGCAGCCGCAGCGGCTCGTCGGCGTCGAGCAGCAGCGCGGCCGAGACGTCCTGGCGCCGGGCGTCCGGGTCCAGCGACGACTGGCCGCGCTCGACCACCAGCCGCCGCGCTTCGGGCCAGTAGACGATGCGGGTGGCTTCGCGGCCGTCGGCCGAGGCGCGCACGGCAAGGCCAACTTTGCGCCGCTCAAGCAGGCGGATGTCGGCCTCGATGTCGAGCACCTCGCCGGCAAAGCGAAAGCGCTCGCCGCAGTCGGCGCCGGTGGCCATTGCGTCGACCGCCGCGCGGCGCAGCGTGGCGACCTCGGCCACCGGCCAGACGTTCAGCCGCGAGCGCGCGTCCAGCCACAGCACGCGCGGCACGGTCAGCGCGCCGGCCCAGCCGGCGGCGTCGATCTGCGCGCTGCCGCGCTGTTCGTTGATCCAGGCCCATTGCAGCATGCGGCCGTCGGGCGCGCGCGCGGCAAGGTGGGCGAAGGCGCCGCCGTCGACGTCATGCACGCCTTCGCTCTCGGCGACAAAGCGTTCGCCCTCAAAGCGGCCAACAAACCACAGCGCGCCAAGGTTGGGCCACAGCGAGACGGTCAGCACCCAGCGCCCGCCGAGCGGGAAGAAGTTCGGGCATTCCCAGACGATGCCCTGGTCAAGCCGCGGCGCGGTGTACAGCGGGTGCAGGTAGTGCCAGGCAACGCCGTCATCGCTGCGGTAGAGCAGGCACTGGCCGCGCTCGCTGTCGTCCGATGCGCCGACCACCTGGTACCAGGCGCTGCCGTGGCGAAACACGAACGGGTCGCGGAACTCGCCGGCCGGCACGCCGGGCGGCGGCGTGGCGATGCTGCGCTCGGGGTGCTTGGTCCAGTGCCGCAGGTCGGCGCTGCCGGTGGCGGCGCACTGCACCTGGTGGCGGCCGTTGTCGCCGGTGTAGTACAGCGTTGGCACGCCGTTGACCAGCGCAAAGCTGCCGGAAAAGCAGCCGCCCTGGTCGTCACCCGGCGTCGGCCGCAGCGCGATCGGCTCGTCATGCCAATCGCACAGGTCGGCACTGCTGGCATGGCCCCAGCAAATGCCGCCCCAGCGCGGCGCGTCGGGGTTGTGCTGGTAGAACACATGCCAGCGGCCGTCGTGCCAGCACACGCCATTGGGGTCGTTGATCCAGCCGCTGGGCGCGGTGAAGTGAAAGGGCGGCCGGTGGCGGTCGTCTTCGGCTGCCGGCGAGGGCGCGGGTTTCTGGGTGGGGGCGCAGGCGCTGGGCGCGGCGTCGGCCCGCGCCGCAGGCACCGCGCGATGGCCCAGTTGCTGGCGCGCGCTGACCTGCCAGCCCCAGGCCGGCAGCGTGGTGGCCGCGGCGTCGCCAAGCGCCACCGGCTGCGGCCGGCCCGACAGGTTCACCGCCACGGTGATGTGGTCGCCATCGCGCGCGCGTACAAACGCCAGCACGTCGGGGCTGGGCTGCGGCAGCAGCGTCAGGTCGGCGCCGTCCTCGCCGTTCCACAGCGCCGGGTGGTCGTGCTTGAGCTTCAGCAGGTCGGCATAAAAGCCGCTGCGGCCAAAGCTTTTCCAGTCGACGGTGTCTTTCTCGAAAAACGCCAGCCGGCGGTCGAGCACCGCTTCCTGGCCGCCGTAGACCAGCGGCACGCCGGGCAGCGTCGCGGCGAGCACCGCAAAGGCCTCGAAGCCGTCGCCAAAGCGTTCGGCGTCGTGGCCGACCCAACTGTTCTTGTCGTGGTTGCTGGTGAACAGCATGCGCAGCGCGTGCTTGGGGTACAGCGCCTGGCGCTGCGTCCACCAGTCGGCCAGCGCCGCGGCGCGGGCGCGGCCGGCGGCGATGTCGCTCAGCGTGTCGTACAGCGCCCAGTCGTAGGTCATGTCGAAGGCGTGCCGGTGCAGTTCGGGCTCCGACCACTCGGCGAGCATGAACACCGGCTTGACCGCGTCCAGCGCGGCGCGCGCGCGTTCCCAGAAGGCGGTCGGCAGCAAGCCGGCGACGTCGCAGCGGTAGCCGTCGATGTCGGTTTCGCGCAGCCACCAGACCAGCGCGTCGACCATCGCGTCGCAAAGTGCCGGCTGGCTGTAGTCCAGGCCGACGACGTCGGTCCAGTATTCGACCTCTTTGCCGTTGTCGAAGTGGTAGGAGACGATCTCGCCGGCGGCGTTCTTGCGGTACCACTCGGGGTGCTGGGTCAGCCAGGGGTGGTCCCAGGCGGTGTGGTTGGCGACCCAGTCGATCAGCAGCCGCATGCCGTGGCGGTGCACCACGTCGACCAGCCGTTTGAAGTCGTCCAGGCTGCCGAACTCGGGGTTGACCGCCAGGTAGTCGCGCACCGAATAGCCGCTGCCCAGCGTGCCCTTGCGGTTTTTCTCGCCGATCGGGTGAATCGGCATCAGCCACAGGATGTCGACCCCCAGCGCGCGCAGTCGCGGCAGGTGCGCGGCAAAGGCGTTGAACGTGCCTTCGGGCGTGTACTGGCGCAGGTTGACCTGGTAGATGTTGGCCGCGCGCGACCACGGCACGTGGCGCACGCCGGTGGCCACCGAGGTCATCGCTGCGGCTCCAGAGGATGCGGCTTGGCGCTGTATGGCCCCGGCGCCGGTTCAGCCTCCGGTTCAGCGGTCGGCGTTGGTGGCAGACGCTCATAGCGCGCGCACAGTCGGTACAGCCGGGCGGCGTGCTCGGGCCGCAGCGCCGACCACTGAAAGCGCCAGCGCCAGTTGCCCTCGCCGGTGCCGGGCAGGTTCATGCGGTGGCTGCCGTCCAGGGCCAGGATGTCCTGCAGCGGCAGCACCGCGGTGTCGGCGACGCTGGCGCAGGCGGCGCGGATCAGGTCCCAGGCGATGTCGTGGCCGTCGCAGCCCAGGTAGTCGCGCACGTTGTGGCGCATGTCTTCCGACGTGGTGTGCCACCAGCCAAGGCTGGTGTCGTTGTCGTGGGTGCCGGTGTAGACCACCGTGTCGTGGGCGTGGTTGTGCGGCAGAAAGCGCCGCTCGCCCGAACCGTGTTCGCCCCAGGCGAACTGCAGGATGCGCATGCCCGGCAGCCCGAAGCCGACGCGCAGCGCCTCGACGTCGGGGGTAATCAGCCCCAGGTCTTCGGCAATGATCGGCAACCGCCCCTGCGCCGCGCTGATGGCCTCGAACAACGCCGCGCCCGGCCCCGGCACCCAGCGCCCGATGACCGCGGTCGGCTCGCTGGCCGGAATTTCCCAGTAGCCGGCAAAGCCGCGGAAATGGTCGATGCGCACGATGTCGACCAGCTCGAAGGTGTGGCGGATGCGCGCAATCCACCAGTCGTAGCCGCTCGCCGCGTGCGCTGGCCAGCGGTACAGCGGGTTGCCCCAGCGCTGGCCGGTGGCGCTGAAAAAGTCGGGCGGCACGCCGGCGACCACGGTCGGCCGGCCGGCGGCGTCCAGCTCGAACAGCGCCGGCTGCGCCCAGACTTCCGCGCTGTGGTGGGCGATGAAGATAGGCGCGTCACCAACGATGCGCACGCCGCGCGCGTTGGCATAGGCCTTGAGCCGGCCCCATTGGCGAAAAAAACACCATTGGCAAAAGATCCAGAAGGCGACACGGGGCGCGTGGTCCTGCGCGGCCTGGCGCAGTGCCACCGCATCGCGCGCCGCCAGCGCCGGCGGCCAGTCGCACCAATCGCCCGCCGGGTCATGCTCGGTCAGCGCCATGAACAGCGCGTAGTCTTCCAGCCAGCCGGCGTGGTGCTGGCGAAAGGCGTTCAACTCGGCGCGTTCGGCCGCGCTGGCCTGGGCCTCGAAGCGCTGGGCCGCACGCGCGAGCTGCTGCATGCGCCAGGGCACGACGGCGGCAAAGTCGATGCGTTCGGGGTCGGCGGTGCCCGGCTCGGACAATTCTTCGGGCAACTCTTCGGGCGACAGCCAACCGCGCTGCCGCAGGTCGACCAGGTCGATCAGCAACACATTGCCGGCAAACGCCGAGCTGCTCATGTACGGCGAGTTGCCGGCACCTATGCCGCCCAGCGGCAGGATTTGCCACAGGCTTTGCCCGGCACTGACCAGCCAGTCGACAAAGCGGTAGGCATCGGCGCCAAAGTCGCCCGAGCCATGCGGGCCGGGCAGCGAGGTGGGGTGCAGCAACACGCCGCAGGCACGGGGAAAGCGCATCAGGGTTCCTTGCGGGGCCGGTGAAAGGCCAGTGAAAGGCGGGGGCGGGTCGGGCCGCAGGCCGGATCGGGCGCCTGGTGGCGCGGCGGCCAGCGTTAGGTGCCGACGCACCCACCCTTTGCCGGGCGACTCGTCCGGCCTGGTCCGGCCGGCAGGGCCGGCTCAGGTCGGCAGCTCGATCGTGCGCTCGCAGGCCAGGCCGGCGCTGTCGAACAGGTGCAGGTCGTGCGGGCGCAACTGCAGCGCCATGCTGCTGCCTTGGGCCGGGCGCACGCTGCCTTCGACGCGCACGGTCAACACCTTGGGCGTTGGCGCGCCGAAGTCGACATACAGCAGCGACACGTCACCCAGCCGCTCGACATGGCGCACCACCACCGGCAGCGCCGCGCCTTCGCCGGTGCCCATCGCGCCGACGTGCTCGGGGCGGAAGCCGATTTGCACCGCGCTGCCGGCGCTGACACGGCGCGCATCGACCGCCACCGTGACCTGCTGGCCGGCGACGTCGACCAGCGCGTGGTCGGCTTCGGTGCGCACCAGGGTGCCCGGCAGCAGGTTCATCTTCGGCGAGCCGATGAACTCGGCGACGAACAGGCTGGCCGGCCGGTGGTACAGCGACATCGGCGTGCCGATCTGGGCAATGCTGCCGCGTTCCTCGATCAGCTTGCCGGCGTGCAGCAGCACGATCTTGTTGGCCAGCGTCATCGCCTCGACCTGGTCGTGGGTGACGTAAATCATGCTGGCGGTGCCGACCTCGCGGTGCAGGTTGGCGATTTCCAGCCGGGTCTGCACGCGCAGCGCCGCGTCCAGGTTGGACAGCGGTTCGTCGAACAAAAACACCTTGGGCTCTTTGACGATCGCCCGGCCGATGGCCACGCGCTGGCGCTGTCCGCCCGACAAGGCCTTGGGCAGGCGGTCGAGCAGCGGCGTGAGCTGCAGGATCTCGGCCGCCCGCTTGACCTTGGTTTCAATCTCTGCCTCAGGCGCGCCGGCCACCTTCAAGCCAAAGGCCATGTTGCGCTCCACGGTCATGTGCGGGTACAGCGCATAACTTTGAAACACCATGGCCACGCCGCGCTGCGACGGCGGCAGGTCGTTGACGCGCTGGCCTTCGAACAGCAGGTCGCCCGAGGTGATGTCCTCCAGCCCGGCGACCATGCGCAACAGCGTCGACTTGCCGCAGCCCGACGGACCGACGAAGACACAGAACTCACCCTGGTCGATGGTCAGGTTGGCGTCCTTGATGGTCAACGGCAAGCCCGGCGCATAACGCTTGTTCACCTGCTTGAAGTCGATGCGTGACATGGTGCTGCAAAAGGTTGAGGCGAATGGGAGGACGCGCTGATGCTCAGTTCACCACATAGACCACCGCGCTGCGCGGCGGCACGGTGAAGCGGCCGCTGGCGCTGTCGTAACGCGCGTCGTTGGCCGGGCGGCGGTCGGCGCCCGCGGCATGGACCGGGTGCAACACGTAGGTCTTGGCCTTTTCGCCATCGATGACCACCGTCTGCGCGGTCTTGTCGACATTGATCAGGTAGATCAGCTCGCCAAAACCCGCACCCGCGTAGCCCGCGCCATTCAGGTGGCCAACCAGCAGCGTTGGCACCTGGCCCGACCCGGTGTTGTAGAACTTCAGCCGCGACTTGATGTCGTCTGCGCTGCGCAGCCTGAACAGCGTCGAGCTGCTGCGGATCTTCAGCAGGTCGCGGAACATGTCGCGCGCCATCGCGATGTCAGCCGCCGCAGGTTTGATCGCCGCATTGGCCAGCAGCGGCTTGATCAGACTCCAGTTGTCGCCGTTGTCGCCTTGCGGCGGTGCGCCGACGCCGAAATTGTTGTCGGCATAGCTGAAGTCGAGCTTGTTGAACCAGTCGCCCGAGTTGTAGCTGTTGCGGTCCATCGACTTCGACCGCAGCGTGTCGATGCCGGCATGGAAGTAGGCAACGCCCTGGCTGAAGGCGTTGATCGCCGCGCCCAGCATCTGCACCCGCGTCCGGTCGTCGCGCGAGGTGGTGGTCGGCAGCTTGTAGGCGTTGATGTCGAACAGCGTCTGGTTGTCGTGGTTCTCGACGTAGTTGACGACTTCGTCCGGGCTGGTGACGTAGCCGGCCGGCTGGTTGTTATAGACAAGGTCCTGCAGCGGCTGCACCGCATCCCAGTGCGTGGTCAGCGTGAAGCTGCGGATCGACCCGGCCAGGCCCGACTTGATGATGTCGGCGGCCCACATCAGGTCGGTCTTCGACTTGCCGGCGCCGCTGCCGTTGTCGTCATAGAACAGGCCGTTGATATAGCCCTGGTTCTTGACCAGCAATGCGCCGCCGTCGAACGGGCCGCCGCCGCGCACGTAGTCGCGCGCGCGGTCACTGAAGGTGGCGATGCCGCTGCCGTTGAGCGACAACTGCGAGGCCTGCACAAAGCGCGCGCCGTCGGCGACTTCGCCGAAGTTCCAGCCTTCGCCGATCAACTGCACGTCGCGGCCGACGGCCGTCTTCAGCCGAGTCTTGATGGCTTCCATCACCGCACGCGGCTGGTGGGCCATCAAATCGAAGCGGAACGAGTCGATCTTGTACTGCGTGGCCCACAGCAGCACCGAATCGGACATCAGCTTGCCCATCATCAGGTTTTCAGTGGCGGTGTTGTCGCAGCAAGTCGATGTCAGCACCGTGCCACTGCCGTCCAGCCGGTGGTAGTAGCCCGGCACCACGCGGTCAAGCACCGACTTTTCCTTCTGGCCCGAGGCGGTGGTGTGGTTGTAGACCACGTCCATGCCCACGCGCAGGCCAGCGGCGTGCAGCGCGGCGACCATTTGGCGCAACTCGACCACCCGCTTGGCGCCATCGGCGGCGTCACTGGCGTAGCTGCCTTCGGGCGCGCTGTAGTGATAGGGGTCGTAGCCCCAGTTGAAGCAATCGGTGTCCTTGACCGCGCCGACCGACGCTTGCTGGCTTTCGCCGTCGGCCGCGCCGCTGATCGCCGGCGTCACGCAGCCGGACTCGGGCACTGTGGCGATGTCGAACACCGGCAGCAGGTGGACGTCGGTCAACCCGGCGTCGGACAGTGCCTTCAGGTGCTTCATGCCGTTTGAACCGGCCTCGGTAAAGGCCAGGTACTTGCCGCGGTTGGCCGCCGACACGGTGGTGTCGTTGGCCGAGAAGTCGCGCACATGCAGCTCGTAAATCGTCATGTCGGTCTGCGCGCTGACCTTGGCCGGAATGGCCTGCGCGTCCCAGCCGGCGGGCTTGAGCGCCGCGCTGTCCAGGCCGGCGATGTAGCTGCGCTTGGAGTCGGTGGTCAGGCTGACCGAGTAGGGGTCGGTGACCAGGTTGCGGACCACGCCAACGCCACGCACGAACACCTCGACCACGTACTTGTAGTACTGGCCCGACAGGTCGCCCGACTTGTTGACCGACCAGACGCCGGTGGCGCTGTCCTGCGTCATCGTGTCGGCCGAGGTCGCGCTGCCGCTGCCGCTGGCATAGGTGCACACCGAGACCTTTTGCGCCGTCGGCGCCCACAGCTTGAACTGGGTGCCCGACGCGCCAGCGCTGACGCCCAGGTCATTGACCGCCGCCGCGCCGCTGAACAAGTCGTCGAGCGCGCCGGCGACCTGCGCGGTGCTGGCGTTTTGCACCTTGCCCGCGGCGTCTTCCTGAACCAGCAGCAGTTGCTTGCTGTGCAGACCGGCGAGCTGGCCCAGGTCGGCGTCCTTGACCGCGACGACCACGCCCGCGGCCACGTACTTGAAGCGCTCGGCCGCGGCGGCCGGCACGCTTGCTGAAAAAACCTCCAGGCTCAGCGAGCCGTCGGCACCGGTGACCGCACCGTCCTTGGCCGCAGCCAGCTTGCCGGTGGCCGAGTAGTAAAGCTTGAAGACGCCGCTGGAATCGACCGTCGGCCACTTCAGCAATTGCTTGTTCAGCCAATAGGCCCGCGCGTCGCTGGTCGACACCTGGCGCGTGTCGGGCGCGGCGCTGTACACAGTGGCGTCTTGCTGCACCAGCCACACCTGACCGACCTGTCCGCTGATGGTCAGTGCCGAATAAGTGACCTTGATGTTGTCATTGCGGCCGTCCTTGTCGCCCTGGTTCGGGTTCATGCCATGGACGATGAATTCGACGCCGGTGCGCGTCGGGTCGGACTTGGGGTTTTGCACCGGGATGTCAAACACCACTTCACCGGCGCCAACGGTGTAATTGGCCAGGCTGCTCAGCGGCACTGGGTTGTTCCAGTCGCCAATCGTCACGCCGGCCGGCAGCCGCGCGGTGTCAACCCCGCTGCCGTCCCATAGGTGCAGGCCCCAGGCGGCGTAGTTGCCATCGAAGCGCTTGTAGTGCACGCGCAGCGTGGTGATGTCGGGTGTGGCCGCGGTCAGCGGGTTGCTGCGGTAGTTGGTCTTGTCGCCGGCGAGCTTGTAGATCGCCGTGCCGTCAGCCACGCTCCAGAACTGCTGCTGGTCGCCGTTGGCACTGGCCCAGCCCGACGGCTCGCGGTTGCTGTCGCCGTTGTGGATGATGAAGTTGAACGCTGTCGTCGTCACCGGAACGTCCCAGTACACGCCGTAGGCGTCTGATCCGGTCGGGTTGCCGCCTGGCCAGCCGCCCAGCGCCTCGCCGGGGGCGTTGTAGACATAGGTCTGCCAGCCCGAATAGCTGCCATCGTCGCGGTGGTAGTGGATGCGCACCGTGCCGCTGGTGCTGCCGCCGCCACCGGTGTTCGTGGCGCTGGGCACCGCGGCAATCACCGTCTGGTAGTCGCTGGCATTGCAGGCGGCCAGCGCCGCCTCGGCCGCGCTGTCGGTGGCCGATGAGCCACCGCCGCAGGCGCCGAGCAGCAGCGCCAGGGTCAGCCCGAAGAGGGCGGCCAGCAGCCGTTGCAGCCAGCCGGCGGCAACGGAACCCGGGTGCGACGTGATCGGCTGATTCATGGCAAGGCCTTTTTCAAAGCGGGGCGAAAGCCAAAACGGCGACAAACACTGGCAGTCACAGACGCCGGCAAGGCGTCGTCAAACGGCGGCGCCATTGGCGGCCGCAGATCGTTCAATGCGGGGTCAAGGCGCATCGCGTTCCAACAGCACCGCGGCGGCAGCGGCCGGTGCCTGCACGGCGCCGCCGGCAACCACCAGACGCTGGCCGGAGTAGGCGTCGCGCAGCGTCTGGCCATCGGCAAACACCGCGCCAACCGGCACCCGGGCGCCGGCAGCGGCGTTCAGCGCCACCACCACGCGGTCACCGCTGGCGCGGTCGACGCGGGCAAAGGTGTAGGGGGCGTCGCCCAGGCGTTCGTGCTCGCCGCGCGCCAGCGCCACATGCCGGGCGCGGAAGCTGCCCAGACGCTGCCAGTGCGTCAATACGCGTTGGTCAACGTTCGCCCAGTTCATGTCCGAGCGGGTGGACTGCTGCGGGTCACTGCTGGGCACCGGGCCATTCGGGCGGGCGGACTCGTCGCCGTAATAGATCTGCGCGCCGCCGGGCGCCAGCAGCAGCGCGCTTCCGGCCTCGACCAGCCGGTCACGCGGAAACAGCTTGGTGTCGTGTGACGAGATGTAGTTGAGCATCTGCGCCGGTTTGCCGGCCTGCATGCGCGCGTACTCGGCAAACAGCGGCTCGGGCTGGGCGAACTGGTTGGCGCGGTCCTGGAATTCGAAGTTGATCATCGAATCGAAGCCGGCCTCGTGCAGCTTGCCGCGCGCCGGGCCGTGGCCCCAGTATTCACCGGTCATCCAGAACGGCGCGTCGTCAATCTTCTTGCCCGGGTTCTTGGCCTTCCAGTCGGCCAGTGCCTGGGTGGCCTCGGACTTCAGTTGCAGCCAGGCCGGCGGTTCGACATGTTTGACGGTATCGACGCGAAAGCCGTCGATGCCGTACTCGCGCACCCAGTCGGTCAGCCACTTCACCAGGTAGCCGCGCACCGTGGTGCTGGGCAGGTCGGTAGCGCGTGTGTCCGGCTTGTTGCGCAGGAACTTCGGCAGCTTGACGGCTTCGGTGCTTTCGGTGCGGAAGTCGGGCAGGTAGGCGAGCTGCATCGTCTGGTCGTCGCGCCCGCCGTCCAGGTAGCCGGGCAGGCCGGCACGCACCCACGGGCGGCCCCACCAGTCGTCAAAGCCAAAGCCGTTGTAGTCGATGTTGCGGTGGTAGTTGGCCAGCGTGGCTTTTTCAAGCGCCCGCGGCCACAGCACCGGAATATTCAGGTCGGCGGCGGTCTGGATATCCAGGTAGCCGGGGTGGTTCATCACCACGTCAAACAGCACACGTATGCCTTGGGCGTGGGCGGTGTCGACAAACTCACGCAACTCGGCCGGCGTGCCCATGTTCTGGTCAAGCACGGTGAAGTCAAGCGCGTAATAGCCGTGGTAGGCGTAGTGCTTGAATTCCTTGTCGCCGCCGACCACCCAGCCGTGGATTTGCTCGTAGGGCGCGGTGATCCAGATCGCGTTGACGCCCAGCGGCTTGAACCAGCCGTCCTTGAGCTTGCGCGTCAGGCCGGCCAGGTCGCCACCATGGAAGGTGCCGACATCGGCCTGTGGCTCGGACTCGCGCTGGCGGCCATAGCTGCGGTCATTGGCCGGGTTGCCGTTGAAAAACCGGTCGGTGACGACGAAGTAGACGATAGGGTTGTCGGCAAAGCTGCCGGCCACGCTGGCTGGGCCGGACGAGGCGGCCGGCGCGGCGGCGGGCCGGGTGCCGGCAGTCGGTGTCGGCGGCGGCGTGGCGGTGGTACACGCCGCCAACGCGGCGGCCAGCAGCAGGGACGAAAGCGGGCGCAGCATCGGCTTCATTGGCGGGCCATGCGGGTAAGGGGGGAAGGGCTGGCCGAGACGGTGGCGACCGCGTCGCCAACCGCAAACACGGCAAATGAGCGTGCCGGCAGCGTCACACTGGCCTGGCCGCCAGCGTCGGCCGCGGCGTCGGCAGCGCCGGCCGGCCACAGTCGATGCAGCGTGGTGCCTGTGGGCAAGCCATTGGCCGTGGCCGTTGTTGCCGCACTGCCGTAGTTGAACAACACCAGCGTTTGCTCGGCGTCAAGCACGCGCCGAAAACTCATCACCTGAGCGTTGGCGTTGGCCCCGGCATAGCCACCCCGCGCCAGCGAGGCGCGCGACTTGCGCAGCGCGATCACGTTTTTGTAGAACGACAGCAGCGACGAAGGATCGGCCTGCTGCGCGGCAACGTTGTGGGTGACCGCGTTGGCCGACAGCGCGCGGAACGGCGTGCCGCTGGTAAAGCCGGCGGTCGAGGCGTCGGCGGACCAGCTCATCGGCGTGCGCAGCTTCCAGTCGCCACTGAGCGACGCGGCGCCGGCCAGGCCGATTTCCTCGCCGTAGTAGATGAAGGGGGTGCCGGGCTGCAGCAAGTAGGTGGCCGCGGCAAGCCGGTACTGCGCCAAGTCGCCGGACACCTGGTCCCACAGCCGTTGGCCGGCAAAGGCGTCGTGGTTGGATACCAGCGTGGCCATGCCTGACGGCGCGCCAACGAAGTAGTTGGCCACCGCGGCCACCGCCGACGCGTTGCCCTTGGCGGCGTTGACGATGTCCGACTGGTGGCCGAAGGCAAACGATGCACCACAGGCGTCGCCAGCGGCGTAGCGCTGCGGCAGGCCAGGCGCCTCGCACACCATCCAACGGTTGGCGTAGGCGGCAACCACCTGGTGCATCTGGCCCATCACCTGGGCGTCCTCGGGCTGGTTTTCCCACGCCGACGGACCGTTTTCAACCAGATTGCCGACAGCGTCGAAGCGGAAGCCGTCGACACCGCGGTCGAGCCAGAAACGCAGCGAATCGCGGTGGTAGTTCAGCACCGCCGTGTTGCGCAGGTTGAAGTCGGGCATCTGGCTCCAGAAACCCGCGAAGTACGCACCATTGCTGGCGCCGTACCAGGGGTTGTTGCCGTAAATGTTCCAGCCCGACGGCGCGCTTGTCTGCCAGATGTACCAGTCGCGGTAGGGGTTGTCGGCCGCGGCGCGCGAATGGGTGAACAGCGGATTCTGGTACGCGCTGTGGTTGATCACGTAGTCGACGATGACGCCGATGCCGCGCGCATGGGCCTGCTTGAGCAATTCGTCGAAATCAGCCAGCGAGCCGTAGTCCGACTCGATGCCGCGGTAGTCGACCACCGCGTAGCCGTGGTCGTGATCCTGGCTGTTTGTGACCGGCATTAGCCACAGGCCGGTCACGCCCAGTGCCTTCAGGTAGTCAAGCCGGCTGATCAGCCCGCGCAGGTCACCGATGCCGTCGCCGTTGCTGTCCTGATAGCCACGGACGTAAATCTCGGCAAACGGCCCATGCTGCCAAGCCGCAGGAAGCGTGCTGCCAGGGTCGGCGCTGGCCACCGCGCTGACGTCAACGGTCGGCAATGACTCTGCCGCTGCGCCACTGCTGCCGCCACCGCCGCCACAGCCGGCCAGCGCGGCCACGGCGGTCAGCACCGCGATTTTTCTGACCCTGTGCATGGTGGGCATGTTGGTGATCGCGGTGTGGGTTGCTCAGTGCGCGGGAGGCCGACGACTCAAGGGCAGGGGCTCTCCGCACGGCCGGCCTTGGCCTCTTCGAGCGTGTAGTACATCTTGCGGTCGCCGCTGTTGACCCAGATTTCCTTGTAGGTCTTGCCGTCGAACTTCATGTCCTTGCCGCCTTGCTCTTTCGAGTCGCCCTTGTGGATGATGTAGTTGACGTTGCCCGAGCCGCCGTACTCGGCAAAGTCGGTCACCCAGTAGATGCCAAAGTCATTTGTGCCGGCGGGCGGCAGCGGCTTGGTCCATTCGACACCAGGCAGCGGAATGCCGGGGTTTTTCCAGGTGTGCAGGCCCCAGCCTTCGTAGTTCTTGTCGCAGCGGTTGTAGTTGATGGCGATCTTGCCTTCGGGCGGGGCAGCGACCGACACCGCAGGCAGTGCAACGATGCCGACGGCCAGCGTGGCGAGCAGGTGCAACGAGGTCTTGCGCATGGTCTTCTCCAAAAAAAGCAAAGGGTTGGCGAGGGGGAGATCGGCAGCCGAATCGGTGACCGCTGACCGATCGGGGGAGGGTTGTGATCGGCGGGAGACAGCTTCAACCTTTGGTGCCGCCGGCGGTCAGTCCTTCGACCATCCATTTCTGCGCCAGCATGAACACCACCGTGATCGGCAGGCCGGACAGTATCGCGGTCGCCGCGAAGTCGCCCCACCGGAACTTGTACTCACTGACAAACAGCTTGACGCCGACCGCCAGCGTCAGCCGTTCCTGCTGGTTCAGCAGCACCGAGGCCACCGGGTACTCGATGACCGCGCCGATGAACGACAGCAGAAAGACCACTGCCAGTATCGGCAACGACATCGGCAGCAACACCATGCGAAAGGACTGCCAGGCCGAGGCGCCGTCGACCTTGGCCGCCTCTTCAATTTCATAAGGAATGGTTTCGTAGTAGCCCTTGATGGTCCACACGTGCATCGCGATGCCGCCCGAATAGGCCAGCAGCAAGGCCCAGTGCGAATCGATGCCGAAGGCCGGAAACGCGCTGCCGATGCGGTCAAAGATGGCATAAATCGCCACCAGCGCCAGCACCGCCGGGAACATCTGCATCAGCATCAGCCCGGTCAACACCTGCTTCTTGCCGTTAAAGCGCATGCGCGCCAGCGCGTAGGCCGAGGTGGTTGACAGCAGCAGCGTGATCAGCCCCGACAGCGTGGCGACCTTGATCGAGTTCCACAGCCAGCGCAACACCGGCAGGTCGGGCTCGATGACCTGACCGCCGGGTGCGGTATACGGCAAGCCAAACGCATAACGCCAGTGTTCCAGGCTCAATGAGCCCAGATTCAACTCACCGCGGGCGAAGTTGCCGGCGGTGAACGACACGCGCAGCACTTCCAGGAACGGAAAAATCACCAGCGCGCAAAAGCAGATTAAAAAGGCATGCGCGGCAACCAGACGCCAGCGCTGTGACTTGTCTTGAACCATAGCCATGGGCGTCGACTCCTAACGTCTTTCTTCCTGAGCCATGCGCGTGAAGCGCATCTGCAGCAGGGTGATCGCGGCGACGATGAAGAAAATCACCGTCGAGATCGCCGAGGCCAGACCGAATTGCTGGCCGGAATCCTGAAACGCCATGCGCATGGTGTACGACACCAGGATGTCGGTGGTGCCGGCCGGCACGCTGATGTCGAGAAAGTCGGGCCGGCCACCGGTCAGCAGCGTGATCAGCACATAGTTGTTGAAGTTGAACGCGAACGACGAAATCAGCAATGGCGTCAATGGCTTGATGATCAATGGCGCGGTGATCTCGACAAAGTTGGTGATCGGCCCGGCACCGGCCACCGCCGAGGCCTCGTACAGGTCGGCCGGAATGGCCTTGATCAGCCCCATGCAAACCACCATCATGTACGGAAAACCGAGCCAGGTGTTGACGATCAGCAGCATCACCTTGGCCAGCCACGGGTCGGCGAACCACTGCGGCTTGATGCCGAACAAGGCCTGCAGGATGAGGTTGATCTCACCCAGGTTCTGGTTGAACAAGCCCTTGAAGATCAGGATGGAAATGAAGCCCGGCACCGCATAGGGCAAGAACAGCAGCAGCCGATAAACGCCCTTGAATTGCAGCGGTGCCCAGTTCAGCAGCACCGCCAGAAACAGCCCGATGCCGGAGGCAAACACCACCGACAGCAGCGAGAACGCCACCGTCCACAGGAAGATGCGGCCAAACGGCTCGCGGAACTTTTCGTCGGTGAAGATGCGCAGATAGTGAGCAAATCCGATGCCGACCTTGAAGCCCGGTTCCTTGCGCTCGCCGGCGGAAGTTTCAAAGTAGCCGGATTTGAAATTGGGCTTGAGCACCGAGCCATCCTGCGTGCTGGTCAGGCTGCCATCGGCATTGGCGGTGTAGGCCGGCTTGACCTGAGAGAACTGGCGCAGCGAGGTCATGCGCACCAGCTTGGCATCAGGCAACTTGACGGTCACCGGCTTCAAGTCGGCCTGGTGCGCAATCACGTCTTTCAGCGGCAGCGCATCACCAAGCGACGCCGCGGCTTCGGCGCGGGCATCGACCGCCAGCGGGCTGCGCGAGGTCAGCGCCAGCGGGTCGGAAACAAAGGCCTTTTTCTCGTCGTCCTGGTCGACCAGCCGGACCCGAAACTGCACGCCGTCGGCATGCAGTGAAAACGCATAACCGCCGCCTTCGCCGGCAACGGTTTCATCCAGCAGGTATTGCCGTGCGCGGTCGAAGTCGAGCAGGTTGCGCGAGCTGTAGTTGGTGAAGCCGATGCTGACGGTGTAGAGCATCGGAAAGACGACAAACACGATCGCCGCCGCCACGCCCGGGAACAGATAGCGCAAGGCCATGGTCTTGGCCGAGCTGTAGGTCCACGCGGCCAGCGCGACGATGACCAACAGCGTGCCGGCCAGCATGGTCTGGCCGACGGCGTAGATCACGGTGACGAAATACAGCGCGGCCAGCAACAGCAGGATCTTGACCAGCGTGCCGCCCCAGCGGCGCATCGGGGAGCCAGTGCTCATCTGCTTCCTTGAACATCAGGTGGCCGACGCCGCCCGGCACACCGGCGACCGCGCAGCGGACATGCGGCCATTGGCCACCCCAGCGGCGGACCGACCGAAAATAAAAAATGCCGATCGGTGCCGGCCGTGCTGCACCGAATCGGCATGGTCATCAGGCTGCGCTTACTTGGTCAGGATGCGCTTGGCGGCGGCGTCCATGGCCTCTTTGGGCGATTGCCGGCCGTCCATCACATTGCCGAGCGCCGACACCATCGCCGACCAGAAGCGGCCCATCTCCGGGTTGTTAGGCATGGGCACGCCGTCCTGCGCCGAGGCCATGATGGCTTCGATGTTGGGGTTGGACTTCAACTCGGCGTAATAGGCCTTGCTGGCTGGCGCGCCGATGGGCTCGGCGTCGTTGATCATCTTCAGGCCCTTGACCGACAGCATGTAGTTCTCGATGAACTCCACCGCCACGTCCTTGTTCGGCGACGACTTGTTGATCATCACGCCCTTGACGCCGACGAACGGCTTGGCCTTGGCGCCGCCGACGCTGGGGATCTTGGCCACGCCAAAGTCGACCTTGGCCTTGCGCAGGTTGTCCCACGACCATGGGCCGTTGAGCATCATCGCCACCTTGCCCTGGGCCATCGCGCCTTCCATCTCGGCATAGCCCGAGCCCTCGGGCATGTACTTTTCGCGCAGCAGCTTGTTCAGCAGCTCGACGCCTTTGACCGCGCCGGCGTTGTTGACGCCGGTGTCGGCGCCGTCATAGCTGCCGTCGGGGCGCTGCTTGAACGCATAGCCACCGTTGGCGGCCATCAGCGGCCAGGTGAAATAGGTGTTGGTGTAGTCCCACAGGATGGCTTTCTTGCCTTGTGCCGACAACTGCTTGTCGAGCGCCATCACTTCGTCGAAGCTCTTCGGCGGGGTCTTCACCAGGGCCTTGTTGTAGACCAGCCCGACCGCTTCAATTGAGAACGGATAACCCCACAACTTGTTGCCGATCGTGAAGGCATGCAAGGCCATCGGGTCGATGTCGGCGAGGAATTTCTTGCTTGGCGTCACCGGCTGCAGCAGGCCGCCCGAAATCCATTCACCGATGCGGTCGTGCGCCCAGATCCAGATGTCGGGCCCCTTGCCGGCGGCGGCGGCCTGCTGGAACTTGCCGGGGCCGTCTTCCGGCGCTTCCACCGTGACCGGCACACCGGTTTTCTTGGTGAACTCTTCGGCCAGCTTTTGGATGCCTTTGGAGCCGTCAACGCTGTACCAGACCAGCAGCTTGCCCGGCTCGCCGGCAAAGGCAGGAACGCTGCCCAGCGCGGCGACCGCCAACGCCGCGGCGGCTACGCTCGACAACAACAGGTGACGACGGGGGGTATTCGTGCTCATCAAATAGTCCTTTCGCAGCGGCTTTGCTGCGGCATGCGAAACGGTGGGTTGCCGCTAAGGGTTGACACAAAAAAAAACGCCTCGCCGGCGGATTGCCGGCGAGGCGCGGGTTCAGTCGTCAAACAAGGCCATCTTCAGCGCGATTGCACCTCAGATCTGTGCTTGAGTGACGTATGGATTTCACCACCAGGCTTCGGCCTGGACGCCGTAGGTCATGCCATTGTTCGACGAACCGAACACGCCGTTGCCAACGTTCCAGTTGATGCGGGCCGGGTCATTCCACTTGGCATAGGTCACGAAGGCACGCAGCACCGGACGCGCCCACACGCCGCGGCTGAGGGTCAATTGCGGCGCCACCGTCAGCTTGGTCAACTTCATGGTGTTGCCATTGAACTGCTTGACGCTGTCATGCCCCAACTCGGTGGCGATGCTGAAGGTGTCGGTGAAGTTGTACTGCGGACGCACGCCAATACCGAACCAGGTCTTGAAGCTCGCCGCGGAACCAGTGCCCCAGGTGACGTCCGGGTCGGTGTGCTTGGCGTACAGCGCGGTGGCGGTGCCGGTCCAGCCGGTGCCCTTGACGTCAAACGACAACTGCTCGATCACCCGCCAGGTGCTGCCCTTGACCGGGCCCTGGTAGCCGGCAGGCTCGTTAAAGCCCAGCGAGCCCTGCTTGTCGCCCCAGACAAAGCCGAGCTTGTTGAACCCGCCAAACACGCCGTTTTGGGTGTGCTCAAGGTAGAGGATGGTGCCGTCGCCGCGCTTCGCGGTGCCTGCCGTGCTGTCGCGCAGGTAGACCAGTTCGCCTTCGAGCTTGCCACCCGGGTTCACGTCGATGTCGTAGAAGCGGACCGAGTAGCGCTTCGGGGCGATATCGGCGGCACCGCCACCGTTGACGTTGTTCTGCACATAGGCAAAAGCCAGCTTCATCGGGCCGACATTGATGTCCTCAACACCGGCGCCCAGGCCGCTGTTGCCCCAGTAGTAGTTGTCGTTCATGTGGACGTCATGGCGGTTGTAGAACCGCTTGCCGACCCACACGCTGGCGTTTTGCATCGCACCGGCACCGAAGAAACCGCCGGCCGAGAAGTAGTCTTCACGCACCGAAATCGTGGTGTTGGCCGTGCCGGTATTGCCGGCGCCATTGACGGCTTCCCAGTCCTGCGAGCCGTTCGGGATGATCGCGGTGGTCAGCTTCCATTTGCCCCACACCTTGTTTTGATCGCCGAAGTTCAGCGCAATGTTCGGCTCGGCATAGTTGTCGCACTCATTGCCAAGGCGGAACTTTTGCGGCGCAATCTTGAAGCACTGCAGGTTGCCACCCTTGCTGGTGGTGCCACCGCCAACGCGGAAGTAGCCGTGGAAGTCAATGCCGTCAGCCATCGCACCAGTGCTGATCAGCGCGGCGCCGATCGCCAGCGCCAGCGGACGCAGACTCAAAGACACTTTCATGTGGTTTCTCCTCAATAAGACCATGACGATTTAACCGGACCCTCGTCAACCCATTTCATGCCAAGGTACACGCCAAGCCGGGCTTGCCGGGTGCCGGTCTATTGACTTTCTGAATCGGTTCAGATCGCGGGCATGGCGGATTCTCTTTGGGGGCATTGCAATGTCAAGTCGGCGATTGCGGTGAGTGTCGGGTTTACAACAGCGCTTTGGAACGCGGGCCCCAATCGGTTGCGCTGTCTCAAGGGCGGTGCCACGCCAACGCTCCGGCGGCGATCAGACTGCCGCGGTGCTGTCAGCACCACGCACGCAGCATGGTTGACAATTCGCGCGCCAGAAGCGCCTGCACCAACCCGCGCGGCAGGCCAGACTTGCCACCCGCAGTGGCGCGCCGACCGCACGCGGTCGGCGGATTGCGGCCCCCTATTTGGAGACACCCATGTTGATATTGGAATGGGCTCGCGCAGCCGGCAGGCATGCCGTGGTGGGCGCGTGCTTGAGCCTGGCTGCCGGCTTGAGTTGCGCGGCGTCCGGGCCTATGGATTTTCTGTTCACCAGCGACGGCGTGCCGACCTCGGAATCGGCCGGACCGAACCCGCGGCTGTGGAAGTACACCGACTACAGCGCGCTGCGCCTGACGCCGCGCGAAGCCGGCAGCCCGGCCAACTCGCAGCCGGTGCAGGTCGGCTCGGAGGCCTTGCGCGTCGCGCTGGCGACGGTCGAGGTAACGCTGGGGCCGGACCGCGTCAAGCCGCTGTTCTCGTCGTCCGAGCTGGGCGACCTGGTGCCTACGCTGGCGCGGGCGCTGGCCGCCGCCGGGCCGGGCGACGATTTGCTGCTGTTGAGCACGGCGCGCCGCGAAGCCGGGCTGCTGTCGTTTCCGACCTCGATCACCGCGCGGCTGTTCTGGCTTGATGGCGCGTTGCACCTGATCGTGCATGAAGCGCGTGCCGACTACTACAGCAGTTCGCGCATGACCAAGGTGATGCCCAACATCCAGTTCCCCAGCCGGCAGGCCGCGTCACGCACGGCGATTCGCAGCAGCGTGGCGGCGTCGCGGCGCGGCGATTGGGTGGCGCTGGATCTGCGCGCGGGCATGGCGGCGTTGGCCAATACCGGCGTCGCGCCGAACTATGTTCCTGCCGCGCCGGCCGCACCTTCGGCCGCCCCGCGTGCCGCCGAGCCCGCGGCGCCGGTGCCGGCGTCGCGCAACCGCGACGCAGCGTTCTACGACGAGCAGGAGCAGCGCCTGCGCGGGCTCAAGCGCCTGCGCGACCAGGGGCTGATCAGCGACGCCGAATACGAGCAAAAGCGGCGCGATGTGCTGCAGGGCCTGTAGGGTGGCGGTGGTGGCAAAACTGGGCGCTGCCACGCCCGCACGCCGGGTGCCGGCCTGGCACCGAGCCGAAAGCTGTCTGTTTCGCACCTGTTGACGCGACATGGCGACCGACCTCAAACGCCTGGCGGCCTTGCTGTCGCTTTCGCCGACCACGGTCAGCCGTGCATTGAACGGCTATCAGGACGTCAGCGCAGCGACCCGTCAGCGCGTGGTGGAGGCCGCGCGCGAGCACGGCTACCTGCCCAACCCGACGGCGCGGCGCCTGGCGCGTGGCCGTGCCGACGCGGTCGGCATCGTCTACCCGCTGGATGCGGCCGACCTGGGTGACCCGTGCTTCTTGCAGGTCGTCGAGGGCGTTTCCGACCGCCTGGAGGCCGCCGGGCTGGACCTGTTGCTGGCCGCGGCGCGCAGCCGCGCCGAGTTGCTGACCTACCAGCGGCTGGTCAATGGTGGCCGGGTCGACGGCATCATCGTTGCGCGCACCCGCGTGGTCGACGACCGTGTGGCCTATTTGCAGTCGGTCGGCATGCCGGCGGTGACTTACGGTCGCACCGGGGGCAGCGCGGCGCTGCCGTCGCTTGATTTCGACAACCAGGCCGGCGCCGAGTTGGCGGTGCACGCGCTGGCGCATGCCGGCCACGCCGACATCGCCTACGTGCACGCCGCGCTGGAGTTGAACTTTGCCTTCGAGCGCCAAGCCGGTTTTCTGCGTGGCATGCAGGCACTCGGGCTGGCGCTGCGTGCCGATGCGATGTTCGATGGCGGCATGGGTCTGCGCCAGGGCTACGCGGCAGGGCAGCGGCTGCTGGCGCTGCAGCCACGGCCGACGGCGGTGATCGTCGACAACAACCTGTCCGGCGTTGGCGTGTTGCGCGCGCTGGTCGACCAGCGCGTGCGTGTCGGCCAGGATGTGTCGGTGATCGTCTACGACGGCGTGCCCGGCGACACCTTGCTGCAAGGCATCGGCATCGCCAGCATCGAGCAGCCCACGGCCTACGACACCGGGCAAACACTGGCCGAGATGGTGCTGTGCCTGATCGCCGGCCAGTCGGTCGGCGAGCAGCACCGCTTGCGCCAGCCGGTCTATGTGCCAGGGGCGTCGGTCGGTCCGGCGCCTGGGCGCGCCTAGTCGCGTTGCGCCGGGGCGGCCGGTGGCGGCGCCGGCCGCTGCGCCTGACCGCACGCCGGGTGTCCACCAAGGTCTGGCCACCGCCTGCCGCGTTGGCTGGGCGACACTTGCGCTCCTTACCCACGAACGAGGAGCCCCGATGTTGCCGACCGCCGCTGCACTTTGCCGTCCCGCGCCACGCTGGCGCGCCCTGATCTGTGCCGCCGGAACGGCGCTGGCCCTGCAGGCCACGCCGGCGCAGGCCGACCTGTTATGGAGTTGGAGCTACTCGGGCAGCGGCGTGTCCGCGTCCGGTCAGCTATGGACCGGCGACAGCGCCAATGGCCATGGCGAGTACCTCATTACCAACATCACCGGCCAGCGCAACGGTGACCCGATCACCGGCCTGTGGCCGGCCGGCAGCGCGATTCCCGGCAACGAGCCGTTCGCGGTCGACAACCTGGTCGCTGCCAATGGCCAGTTGACCGGCGAAGGCATAGGCATCGTGCTGGCGTCTGGCGCCTATGCCAACGTGTTCTTCGCCGCTTGGCAAAGCCCGCCCGGCGACGTCGAATTCCTGTCGATTCCGGCCGGTCCGCTGACGCAGGAATCCAGCGTCCGCTTCGAATTGACGGGCGCGGCGCCTGAGCCCGGCAGCGCGGCGTTGGCGGCGCTGGCCTTGCTGGCGGGATGGCGCGTGCGGCGCACGGTGGTGGCGTCCACCGACCAAAACACCGCGCGCTGAGAGGCCGCCATCCGCCCCGCTTCGTTTGCTGCGCGACCGCTCCGGTCGGCGGCTTGGGGACGCTGGGCAGTGTTGGCCGCGGCCGGCGTCGCGCTGGCCGCGCCCGCGCCTTCGCCCGCGGCCGCAGAAACTGCGGCTGCGGCCGGGCGGCCAAAAGTCTGCCTGGTGCTGTCCGGCGGTGGCGCGCGCGGCGCGGCGCATGTCGGCGTGCTGCGGGTGCTGGAATCGCTGCACGTGGCTATCGACTGCATCGCCGGCACCAGCATGGGCGCCATCGTCGGCGCCGCCTACGCCTCGGGGCGCAGCGTCGACGAGCTGGAGGCGGCGGTTCGCGGGCTGACCGCCGAGCAACTGTTTCTCGACGAGCCGGCCCGCGACGAGCGCCCGCTGCGCCGCAAGCGCGACGACGCACGCGCCTACATCGGGCCGGAGTTCGGCGTCAGCATCCAGCGCGGGTTGGCGCTGCCCAAGGGCGCGGTCAGCGGCACCGCGCTGGAAGCGGTGCTGCGCAGGCTGGTCTACCGTGGCGGTGGCGACGAGTCGTTTGACGCGCTGCCGATCCCGTTTCGTGCGGTGGCCACCGACATCGCCAGCGGCGAAGCCGTGGTGCTGGGGCGCGGTGACCTGCCGCAAGCCATCCGCGCCAGCATGTCGGTGCCCGGGGTGATGGCGCCGGTTGACTTGGGCGGCCGCCTGCTGGCCGATGGCGGCCTGGTGCGCAACCTGCCGGTTGACGTCGCCCGCGCGATGGGCGCGCAGGTGGTGATTGCGGTCAACCTGGGCACGCCGTTGATGCGGCGCGAGCAAATCGTCTCGGCGCTCGATGTCTCGGCGCAAATGCTCAACATCCTGACCGAGCAAAACGTCGGCGCCTCGCTGCGCGCGCTGGGCGCGGCCGACGTGTTGATCTCGCCGCAGCTCGGTGAAGCGTCGGCCGGCGACTTTTCGGCCATGGCCAAATTGCTGCCTGCCGGCGAGGCCGCGGCGCGTGCGGTGGCCGAGCGGCTGTCAGCACTGGCGTTGCCGGCAGCGGCGTGGGCCGATTGGTCGGCGCGGCGCCGCCAGCACGACACCGCGGTGGCCGGTGCGCCGGCCGCGCGGCCAACCGGGAGCGCAGCGACCGAAGCAACCCAGCGCGGGTTGGATGATCCGGGCGCCGGCCAGCCACCCGATGCGGCCGCCGGCGCAGCGCCGAAACCCCAGGTCACCGCGCCGCCGGTGGTCGGGCAAATCCGCGTCGTCGGTGTGCAGCGCACCAGCGCGCAGGCGATTCTGGACAGCCTGCATGTGCGCCGCGGCCAGCCGCTGGACGCCGACGCGGTCGACGCTGACCTGCGCCGCCTTTATGCCTGGGGCGATTTCGAACGCCTGAGCTACGCGCTGGCCGACGAGGTCGACCCACAGGGCCGGCCGACGCAGACGCTGACCATCATCGTCAGGGAAAAAGATTGGGGGCCGGACTACCTGCGCTTCGGGCTGGCGCTGAACGCCCAGCTTGGCGGCACCTCCAGCTTTGACCTGCTGCTCAGCCTGCGCCGCACCTGGATGAATGCGCTTGGCGCCGAATGGCGCACCGACGTGCAGCTTGGCCAGAACGCCAAGCTGGCCACCGTCTGGCAGCAGCCCCTGCAGCCGAGTCACCGCAGCTTTGTCGCGCCACATTTGCGGCTTGCGCGCACGCCGCTGGACGTGTACCGCGGCGACCAGCGCGTGGCGGTGTTTGAAAGCGAGACGCTGGCGGCTGGTGTCGACTACGGCGTCAATCTGGACGCGTCGTCCGAACTGCGGCTGGGCGGCGAATTTGGTCGCCAGCGCTTCACACTGGTCACCGGCGAGCCGACGCTGCTGCCGGCCAGCTTGCGGGTGCACCAAGGCGCGCTGCGCCTGGGTTGGACCATAGACACCCAGGACAACGCGGTGTTTCCGGAAAAAGGCCGCCGGCTGCGCGCCGAGTTGCGCGCCTCGCGGCGTGACCTGGGCGCTGATTCCAATCACAACCGCTGGCGCGCCGACGCGCAGCAGGCCTACACGCTCGGGCGGCACACCGTTGGCGTGGCCGTGGCCGCCGGCGGCACGCTGGGCGGCGCGGCGCTGCCGGTGGCCGACTACTTTAGGCTCGGCGGGCCGCTGCAGATGTCTGGCTACCCGGTCGGCCGCTTTGTTGGCCCCGACTACCAATACCTGCGCCTGACCTACGCCGGCCGGCTGCTGACCACGCCGCTGCTGCGCGGCGCGTTCGCCGGCTTCGCGCTCGAAGCCGCCCGTGTGGCGAGCGGCCAGCTCAGCCAGCTCGGGCAAGCCGCGGCGGTGCCGCTGGACGGCGGCAGCGGCGGCACCATTGGCTCGGCGGCCGCCTTTGCCGGCCTGGACAGCCCGCTCGGGCCGCTGTACTTCGGCGTTGGCTGGGCGCCGCGCGGGCACCGCACGGCTTATCTGTGGCTGGGCCGGCTGGAATGACGCGCCAGCGCGCGCCGCGTCAGGCCAACGCCAGCAGCATCAGACCCACGGCCGCCGGCAGCGCCTGCACGAACAGAATCTTGCGTGCCGCGGTGGCCGCGCCGTACAGGCCGGCGACCAGCACGCAGCCAAGAAAAAAGACCTTCACGCCGCCGCCGGCCGGGCCCAGCCACAGGCCCCAAAAGAGGCCGGCGGCCAAAAAGCCGTTGTACAGGCCCTGGTTGGCGGCCAGCACCTTGGACGCTTCGGCGGCCTGCGGCGTTTGCCCAAAGGCGCGCAGGCCGGCCGGCTTGGTCCACAAAAACATCTCCAGCACCAGGATGTAGACGTGCAGCAGCGCGACCAGCGCGACGACCACGTTGGCGGCGGTATGCATGGTGCCGGCTCCTTGCAATGGGTCAGGCCACCGCCACCGGAATGCCGGCGATCTTCGCCTGCCACTCCTTCGGGCCGCTGTTGTGCACGCTGCTGCCCTGGGCGTCGACCGCCACGGTTACCGGCATGTCCTTGACCTCGAACTCGTAGATTGCCTCCATGCCCAGGTCGGCAAAGCCGACCACCCGGGCCGCCTTGATCGCCTTGGCCACCAGGTAGGCGGCGCCGCCGACGGCCATCAGGTAGGCGCTCTTGGCGTCCTTGATGGCCTCGATGGCCACCGGTCCGCGCTCGGCCTTGCCGACCATCGCGATCAGCCCGGTCTTCTCCAGCATCATGCGGGTGAACTTGTCCATGCGCGTGGCGGTGGTCGGGCCGGCCGGGCCGACCACCTCGTCGCGCACCGGGTCGACCGGGCCGACGTAGTAGATGACGCGGTTGGTGAAGTCCACCGGCAGCTTTTCGCCCTTGGCCAGCATGTCCTGGATGCGCTTGTGCGCGGCGTCGCGGCCGGTCAGCAGCTTGCCAGACAGCAGCAGCGTGTCGCCCGGTTTCCAACCCGCCACCTCGGCCGGGGTCAGCGTGTCGAGGTTGACCTGGCGGCTCTTGTTGTAGTCGGGCGCCCAGCCGACGTCGGGCCACAGGCCGAGGCTGGGCGGGTCGAGGTAGACCGGGCCCGAGCCATCGAGCACGAAGTGTGCATGCCGCGTCGCCGCGCAGTTGGGAATCATCGCCACCGGCAGGCTGGCGGCGTGGGTCGGGAAGGTCTTGATCTTGATGTCGAGCACGGTGGTCAGCCCGCCCAGGCCTTGCGCGCCTATGCCCAGCGCGTTGACCTTGTTGTACAGCTCGATGCGCAGCTCTTCGAGCTTGTCCTTTGGCCCGCGCTGCAGCAGATCGGCCATGTCCAGCTCGTCCATCAGCGCTTCCTTGGCCATCAGCACCGCCTTCTCAGCCGTGCCGCCGACGCCTATGCCCAGCATGCCCGGCGGGCACCAGCCGGCGCCCATCGTCGGTACCGTCTTCAGCACCCAGTCGACCAGGTCGTCGCTGGGGTTGAGCATCACCATCTTTGACTTGTTCTCGCTGCCGCCGCCCTTGGCGGCGACGGTGACGTCGACCTGGTTGCCGGGCACCACCTCCATGTGGATCACCGCCGGCGTGTTGTCCTTGGTGTTCTTGCGGCCGAAGATGGGGTCGGACAGCACGCTGGCGCGCAGCACGTTGTCGGGGTTCAGGTAGCCGCGGCGAACGCCCTCGTTGACCGCGTCGGCCAGCGAGCCGGAAAAGCCCTCCCAGCGCACGTCCATGCCGATCTTCAGGAACACATTGACGATGCCGGTGTCCTGGCAAATCGGCCGCCGCCCTTCGGCGCACAGCCGGCTGTTGGTGAGGATTTGCGCGATCGCGTCCTTGGCCGCCGGGCTTTGCTCGCGCTGGTAGGCGCTGGCCAGGTGGGCGATGAAGTCGGCCGGGTGGTAGTAGCTGATGTACTGCAGCGCGGCGGCGGCGCTGTCGACGAGGTCCTGCTGGCGAATGGTGGTCATGGCGTGCTCTGGTGGTCTGCAAAGACCAGGAAGTGGATCAACCCTGTGGCGCAATGCACGGGTTTCGCATTGCCCCAAGCGGCCGAGCCCACAGCCCGAGGCCGCATTGCGGTCGAGTGTAGCCAGCGGCCCCGGCGCATGGCGCCTGCCAGGATCAGCGAACATCGTGTCCGCGCCGCGCGGCCTTCGCTGGCCTGCCGGGCGCGTCCCGACGTCAACGTATTCAGGCTTCGCATGACCATCCGCCACCTCGATTCCCTGTTCGACCCCGCCAGCGTGGCGGTGATCGGTGCCTCGACGCGACCCGACTCGGTCGGCGGCAAGGTCTGGCGCAACCTACAAGGCGCCGGCTTTGCCGGGCCGATGTGGCCGGTCAACCGGCGCGGCCAGGCGCTGGACGGCGTGCCGGTGTGGCGCTCGGTGGCCGAGCTGCCGGCCGCGCCCGAGCTGGCGGTGGTCTGCGTGCCGCCAGACGGCGTGGCCCAGGTGATCGCCGAGCTGGGCCAGCGTGGCTCCAAGGCGGCGGTGGTGCTGACCGCCGGCCTCACCGCGGCGCAGACCCAGGCCATGCTCGACGCCGCCAAGCCGCATGTGCTGCGCGTGCTGGGGCCAAACTGCCTCGGGTTGCAGGTGCCGCGGCTGGGCCTGAACGTCAGCTTCGCGCACGCCACCGCGCTGAAAGGCGAGCTGGCGCTGGTGTCGCAGTCGGGCGCACTGGTCACCGCGATGCTCGACTGGGCGATGGACCACGACATCGGCTTTTCGCACCTGGTGTCGCTGGGCGAGCACGCCGACGTTGACTTCGGCGACATCCTCGACTGGCTGGCCAGCGACGTGCACAGCCGCGCCATCTTGCTGTACATCGAGTCGATCCAGGCGGCGCGCAAGTTCATGTCGGCGGCGCGTTCGGCGGCGCGCAACAAGCCGGTGATCGTGGTCAAGGCCGGCCGCTCGCAGCACGGGCAGAAGGCGGCCGCCTCGCACACCGGCGCCATGGCCGGCTCCGACCTGGTGTATGACGCCGCGATTCGCCGCGCCGGCATGCTGCGCGTCGACACCTTTGGCGACATGTTCGTGGCCACCGAAACCCTGGCCCGCTGGCGCGGCAACACCGCCGACGAGTTGCTGATCTTCACCAACGGCGGCGGCTCGGGCGTGATGGCCACCGACGCCGCCGAGCTGTCCGGGCTGAGCTTGGCCGAGCTGTCGCCGCAGACCATGGCACGGCTGGACGCGGTGCTGCCGGCCAACTGGTCCAAGGGCAATCCGGTCGACATCATTGGCGACGCGCCGGCGGCGCGTTACGTCGACGCCTGGAACGCGATGCAGGACGACCCGGCCACCCGCGCGGTGCTGTTTGTGCACGCGCCGACCGCCATCGTGCCCAGCACCGAGATCGCCGCCGCGCTGGTGCCGCTGATGGCCGCGCGGCCGCCGCGCGTGCTGGCCAACTGGCTGGGCGGGCCGTCGGTGGCCGCCGCCGAGGACTTGTTCAAGGACGCCGGCATCGCCTGCTACCCCACGCCCGAAGAAGCCGTGCGCGCCTTCGCGCTGCTGGTGGCTTACCGGCGCAACCAGGCGCAGTTGATCGAAACGCCGCACATGCTGGCCTATTCGGACGCCGACGGCCAGCGCGCCGCCGACAGCGCGCGCGCGCTGGTTGCCAAGGTGCTGGCCGAAGGCCGCAGCATGCTCAACGAGCCCGAATCCAAGGCGGTGCTGCAGGCCTATGGCATTGCGGTGGCGGCCACGCGCGAGGTTGCCGACGACGACGACGCGGTGGTCGCCGCCGGCCAGGCCTTGGGCTTTCCGGTCGCGTTGAAGGTGGTGTCGCCGCAGATTTCGCACAAGAGCGATGTCGGCGGCGTGGCGCTGGACTTAGGCGACGCCGACGCGCTGCGCGACGCGGTGCGCGCCATGCGCCAGCGCGTGCGCAGCCGCCGCCCCGACGCCACGCTGCAGGGCTACGCGGTGCAGACCATGGTCAAGCGCTCGCACGCGCGCGAGCTGATCGTCGGCGCCTCGGTCGACACGGTGTTTGGCCCGGTGATCCTGTTTGGCCGCGGCGGCACCGCGGTCGAGCTGATCGCCGACCGCGCCATCGCGCTGCCGCCGCTGAACGAGCCGCTGGCGCTGGCGCTGATCCAGCGCACCCGCGTCGCCCGGCTGCTGGGCGCCTGGCGCGACACGCCGGCGGCCGACCTCGACGCGGTGGTGCGCGTGCTGCTGGCGGTGTCGCAGTTGCTGGCCGACGTGCCCGAGGTGGCCGAGCTCGACATCAACCCGCTGCTGGCCGACGACCGCGGCGCGGTGGCGCTGGACGCGCGCATCCGGCTCGACCCGCGCTGCCCGGCCGGCGCGGCCAACTTTGCCATCCAGCCCTATCCGGCCGAGCTGATCGAGCACCTGCCGTGGCAGGGCCGGCAGTTGACGCTGCGGCCCATCCGCCCCGAAGACGAGGCCCAGCACGCCGAGTTCCTGCAGTCGCTGGCGCCGGAGGACTTGCGGCTGCGGCTGTTCAACACCCGGCGCAGCTTCAGCCACACCGACATGGCGCGGCTGACGCAGATCGACTACGCGCGCCAACTGGCCTTCATCGCCACCGTGGCGCACAGCGGCGGCGCCGGCGAGTTGACGCTGGGCGTGGTGCGCGCGCTGTCCGACCCCGACAACGAGGAGGCCGAGTTCGGCCTGATCGTGCGCAGCGAGCTAAAGGGCCGCGGCCTGGGCGTGTTGCTGATGGACAAGCTGCTGCGCACGCTGCGCGCCCGCGGCACGCAGCGCGTCACCGCGCTGGTGCTGCGCGAAACCGAGGTCATGCTGGCGCTGGCCGCCCGGCTCGGCTTTACCACCGGCCCGTCGCCCGACGGCGACCCGACCGTGGTGCATGTGTGCAAGGTGTTGCAGCCACCGGCAGGCGCTTGAACGCGCGCCAGCGGTGCGTTGGCGCAGCGCCGTTGCAGGGTCGGCAAACGGTGCAAACTCGGCAGAGTAAGGGGTTCGTAAGAGCCCCTGCCTAATGTGCGCTGCTTTTGCGGCGATCGAACCACCAGGAGACAAACCATGAGCGATGCAGCAGCCCCCCATGAACTGAAGGTCTATCCCCCCCCGGCTGCGGCGGTCGCCAACGCGCATGTCTCGGGCATGGCCGCGTACGAGGCCTTGTGCAGGCAGGCCGAGGCCGACTACCCCGGCTTCTGGGCCGAGCAGGCGCGCAAGCTGCTGAGCTGGAAGACGCCGTTCACCAAGGTGCTCGACGAGAGCAACGCGCCGTTCTTCAAATGGTTCGAGGACGGCACGCTGAACGCCTCGTACAACTGCCTGGACCGCAACATCGAGCGCGGCCTGGGCGACAAGACGGCGATCATTTTTGAGGCCGACGGCGGCGAGGTCAGCCGCGTCAGCTACAGCCAGTTGCTGGCCAAGACCTGCCAGATCGCCAACGGGCTGGCGAGCCTCGGGCTGGTCAAGGGCGACCGGGTCATCATCTACATCTCGATGTCGGTCGAAGGCGTGGCGGCGATGCAGGCCTGCGCGCGGCTGGGCATCACGCACTCGGTGGTCTTCGGCGGCTTCTCGGCGCAAAGCCTGCGCGACCGGATTGAAGACACCGGCGCCAAGGCGGTGATCACCGCCGACAACCAGATCCGCGGTGGCAAGCAACTGCCGCTGAAGGCGATCGTCGACGAGGCGCTGGCGCTCGGCGGCTGCGACAGCGTCAAGACCGTGCTGGTGGCCAAGCGCAGCGGTGCCGACATTCCCATGGTGGCCGGCCGCGACCGCTGGCTGGGCGAAGTCATCGACAACCAGCCCACCACCTGCGAGCCGGTGTGGGTTGGCGCCGAGCACCCGCTGTTCTTGCTCTACACCTCTGGCTCGACCGGCAAGCCCAAGGGCGTGCAGCACTCCACCGGCGGCTACCTGCTGCATGCCGCGTTGACCACGCTGTGGACCTTTGACTTGAAGCCCGACGACGTGTTCTGGTGCACCGCCGACATCGGCTGGGTCACCGGCCACACCTACATCACCTATGGCCCGTTGGCGCTCGGCGGCACCGAGGTGGTGTTCGAAGGCGTGCCGACCTACCCCGACGCCGGCCGCTTCTGGAAGATGATCCAGGACCACAAGGTCAGCGTCTTCTACACCGCGCCAACGGCCATCCGCTCGCTGATCAAGGCCGCCGAGGGCAACGCCGCGGTCCACCCCGCGCGCTACAACCTGGGCAGCCTGCGCATCCTGGGCTCGGTCGGCGAGCCGATCAACCCCGCCGCCTGGGAGTGGTACCACCAGCACGTCGGCGGCGGCCGCTGCCCGATCGTCGACACCTTCTGGCAGACCGAAACCGGTGGCCACATGATCACCCCGCTGCCCGGCGCCACGCCGCTGATCCCGGGCTCGTGCACGCTGCCGTTCCCGGGCATCCAGGCTGCGGTGGTCGACGAAACCGGCAAGGAAGTGCCGTGGGGGCAGGGCGGCATCCTGGTCGTCAAGCGGCCGTGGCCGGCGATGATCCGCACCATCTGGGGCGACGGCGACCGTTACCAGAAGAGCTACTACCCGGCCGACTTCCAGGGCAAGTACTACCTGGCCGGCGACGGCGCGATCCGCGACGCCAAGACCGGCTACTTCACCATCACCGGCCGCATCGACGACGTGCTGAACGTCTCCGGCCACCGCATGGGGACGATGGAAATCGAGTCCGCGCTGGTCAGCTGCACCGAGCTGGTGGCCGAAGCCGCGGTGGTCGGTCGCCCCGACGACACCACCGGCGAGGCGATCTGCGCCTTCGTCGTGCTCAAGCGCCCGCGCCCGCACGGCGACGAGGCCAAGGCCATCGCCAAGCAGTTGCGCGACTGGGTCGGCAAGGAAATCGGCCCGATCGCCAAGCCCAAGGACATCCGCTTTGGCGACAACCTGCCGAAGACGCGCAGCGGCAAGATCATGCGCCGCCTGCTGCGCTCGCTGGCCAAGGGCGAAGCCATCACCCAGGACACCAGCACCCTGGAAAACCCGGCGATTCTTGAACAGTTGAACGAAAACAACTGACCAACCCGCCGGCGCAGCGCCAACCGGCGTCTGCACACTCGCGCGCCGCGCAGACCCCGTTTGGGGCGCGCGGCGTTTTTTTGTGCGTCGCGCGGGGGGCTGCTGCGACGCCGTGCGCCGCCGCCCCTAAGCTGAACGGCGTTGCCGGCCCCGGCCGCAGCCAACGCCCGACCTCGATACGAAACTTGACGGAGACATCCTGCTTGACATCGCCCGCGCCGGCACCGACCCGAAACAATCGATCCGCTGCCCCGATGGCTCGGCCATGGGTCGGCGCCGATGGCGGTGATTGCATGCCGCGCCAAGTGTTGCTTTGACGGCGCGGCGCGAGACGACAGCCCTCGTGCTGTTGATCGTATATACAGCTTAGAGGCTGTGGATATAAAAAACAGTCTATGATCTGTTGGTCGCGCTAACAGATTTGAGGCTGTATGGATAACTACCACCTGCGCACAGCCGAGCAGCTGTCCGCCCTGCTCCAGGCTTTCCGCAAGGAGTCGGGCCTGACCCAAAGCGAAGTAGCCCTGCGCCTCGGTGTCACCCAGCAGACGTACTCGACGCTGGAGCGCAACGCCGAAAGTGTCGGCGTGGGCAGGCTGCTGAAGTTGCTGGGCATCCTCGGCGTCGAACTGGTCCTGAGCAAGCCCGGCAACGCCGCGGGTATGCCGACCGGAGCGCACCAGCCCGATCCGGGCGACAAGCCGGCATGGTGACCAACATGGAACGCCGCTCGCCGACCCGAACGCTCGGGCTGTGGATGAACGGAGCCTATGTCGGCTCGTGGAGCCTTGGGCCCAACACGGCAGACACCCTTCAGTACGACGCGGACTGGACACGCTCCGACCAGGGCCGCCCGTTGTCGCTGTCGCTGCCCTTCATGCCGGGCAACCTGCCCCATCGCGGTCCACAAGTGCGGGCCTGGTTCGAGAACCTGCTGCCGGACAGCAAGGACATCCGGGACCGCATGGCGCGCCGCTACCGCGCCGGCTCCACCGACGCCTTTGAACTGTTGGCAGAAGCTGGCCGTGATTGCGCCGGCGCGCTGCAGATCCTGCCCATGGGCACAGCCTCGGCCGGAGTGGCCCCGTTGGAAGCGGACCCACTGACCGAGGCCCAGGTTGCCGCCCTGCTGCGCGCCACGACCACGCCGCAGGTGCTGGGCCTCGCGAGCGAGGATGCCGACCTGCGCATCTCGATCGCTGGCGCGCAGGAGAAGACGGCACTGCTTCAGATCGATGGCCTGTGGTACCTGCCGCATGGCGCCACGCCCACCACGCACATCCTGAAGCTGCCCCTCGGCCTCATCGGCGGCATGAAGCTCGACCTGCGCGAATCGGTTGAGAACGAGTGGCTGTGCGCTCAGATCCTCGCGGCCTACGGGCTGCCTGTGGCGGCCTGCGAGCCCCTGCGCTTCGAAGACATCAAGGTGCTGGCCGTCGAACGATTCGACCGCGCCTGGTGGACGGCGCCGCAAGGGGACAGGCGCCTGCTGCGTCTGCCGCAGGAAGACATGTGCCAGGCCAAGGGCATGCCACCCTCGGCCAAGTACGAGGCCGACGGCGGACCCGGCATCGAAGCCATCTTCCAGGTGCTTGATGGCTCGATGGCGCGGGAGCAGGACCGCCGGGTTTTCTTCCAGGCCCAGATGCTGTTCTGGATGCTGTCCGCCACCGACGGCCACGCGAAGAATTTCAGCCTCTTCATCCGGCCGGGGGGGCGCTACCAGCTCACGCCGCTGTACGACGTGCTGTCGGCCTACCCGGTGCTGGGCGAAGGGCCGACGAAGATCTCACCGCACAAGGCCAGGCTCGCCATGGCAGTGCGGACCAAGAACGCGCACTGGAAGATGAAGGACATCCTTCGCCGCCACTGGCTGGAGCTCGGGACGCGGCACGGCGTGGTCACGGCCGATGGGCAGCCGGCGCAGGCTGTGATCGACGATCTGGTGGCGCGAACGCCAGGGGTTCTGGCCCACGTGCGAGCGCAATTGCCGCCAGGCTTCCCATCCGAGGTGGCCGACAGCGTTCTGGCCGGCCTCCAAAGCGCAGCAGCGCGATTGGCCGCATAGCCCGGCATCCACCACCCAGCCCGCCCGAGCGGGGCTGACAAGCGGCCCCGGCCGATACGCCAACCCCCAAGGCGCCCCTCATTCGATGGGTTAAGTGTAGCTAGGCCACGTCAACGGCAGCGGGCCACTTGGGTCGTCAGGTCTGCGGGCTGCGCCCGGCGCGCCGCCTGCTGCCCTCATCCCGGCGCCGGACGCCCGTCGTCCAGGCTGACGAAGGCGCGGCCTTGCGCGTCGGGCCGCAGCCAGTCGGGGTGGGCGAGTGCGCGGCGCGCGTCTTCGATGCCCGAGGCCCAGTGCTGCAGCATCGTTGGCCGGCTGAACTCGTAGTCCTTGGCCAGGCCTTCCCAGCGCTTGTCGCGGTAGATGAGTTGCACCACCGAGGTCTGGCCGCCGCCCAGTTTGGCCTGGGCCTGCTCGCACCATGGGTTGCCGCGCTGCACCTCGGGCGGAATCAGCGCCAGCAACTGCTGCAGCAACTGCCGGTTTTTTTGCTGGCGGTCCATGCTGTCGGTGACCGCGCGGGTGCGGCTGGAGAACTGGATGTCCTTCATGCGCTCTTGCGCGTCGTAGACGTTGGCCGGCAGCGGCCCGGTGGCGCTCCACAGGTCGACCTGGAAGACCAGCGTGTTGTGCGCCTGCCGGCCTTCGAGCACCTGCCACAGCGGGGTGTTCGACACCAGCCCGCCGTCCCAGTACCAGGCGCCGTCGACCTCGATCGCCGGAAAGCCCGGCGGCAGCGCGCCCGAGGCCAGGATGTGCTCGGCGCGCAGGCTGCCCTTGGTCTTGCCTTCGCGGTTGTCAAAGTAGACGAAGTTGCCGCTGTGGACATCGACCGCGCCGACCGACAGCCGCATCGGGCCGTGGTTGATGCGGTCGAAGTCGGCAAAGCGCTCCAGCGTGGCCTTCAGCGCCGATGTGTCGTAGAAGCTGGCCTGGCCGGCGCTGCCGGGCAAACCCAGCCAGGGCTGCACGCCGCGCGGCGTGAAAAACCCCGGCTTGCCTTCCACCACCGCGCGCCAGGCTTCGAAGCCGCTGAACGCGAGGCGTGCCACGTCGCCTGTCTGTTGTTCAACCCAGGCGCGCAGCGTGTCGGCGCTGAGCCAGGGCGCGGTGGGCTGGCAAATGGTTTCCCAGAAGCCGCGTAGTTTCTCGATGCGGCGCTCGGGCGGGTTGCCGGCGATCAGCGCGCTGTTGATCGCGCCGATTGAAATGCCGGCCACCCAGTCGGGTTCGATGCCGTGCGTGTGCAGGCATTCGGCGACCCCGGCCTGGTAGGCGCCGAGCGCGCCACCGCCTTGCAGCACCAGCGCCACGGTGTCGAAGCCGTGCACCTTGGCTGGCGCGGCGGCCGGCGCGCCGGGGCTGGCGGTGGGCGTGGCACCGGTCGGCGCCGTGGGTTGGTCGGTCGTGGTTGACGTGGTTGCCGTCGTCGAGGCACTGGTTGACATGTCCTTCCCCTTTGGTCGGTTGCTTGAGCCGCACAGCCTAAGGCAACGCTGAATAAGTCCCCGCGAGTGCGCGCGCCCGGATGGTGATTCGCAACCAGGCGCAAAGCGCAGCCATAACACAAGGTATGGCGAGATTTGCTGCGCCGCTGCGCGTCCAAGTATGGGAATGCGCGCGCTGCAGGAGACTGGTTCGGCATGGCCTTGCGTACACGGTCAACCCGGCTTGGCGGCTTGAACATGCGGCCGGGCACCGCTGCCTGGCGTTTCACCTAAGGTCGTCCTGCCGGCCTGGCGTGGCGCGCGTAGACTGCCCGCCCAGCACACAACATGCCGTCCGATGCGGCCGCGCGCCTCAGGCCGCGCCGGCACGGCAGTCCACAGGAGCCCCCTTTGCGCCCCTCCGATGTGGTCGATCCGGACTTTTTCCACCGGATCGTCGATTGCCAATGGGCCTGTCCGGCCCACACCCCGGTGCCGGAATACATCCGGCTGATCGCCCAGGGTCGTTACGACGACGCCTACATGGTGAACTGGGAATCCAACGTCTTTCCCGGCATCCTCGGCCGCACCTGTGACCGGCCGTGCGAGCCGGCCTGCCGGCGCGCGCGGGTCGAGGAAAAAAACCTGGCCAGGCCCGAGCCGGTGGCGATTTGCCGGCTCAAGCGGGTGGCGGCCGATTTCAAGGGCGACGAGGTGCGCGCGCGCATTCCACGCGCCGGCGCGCGCAACGGCAAGCGCGTGGCCTGCGTCGGCGCCGGGCCGGCGTCGCTGACCGTCGCCCGCGACCTGAATGCGCAGGGCTACGCGGTGACCGTGTTCGATGCCGAGGCCAAGGCTGGCGGCTTCATGCGCACCCAGGTGCCACGCTTTCGGCTGCCTGAGGAGGTGATCGACGAGGAGGTCGGCTACATCCTGCATGCGGGCGTCGATTTCCGCGCCGGCCAGCGCATCGACTCGATGCGCGCGCTGCTGGCCGAAGGCTGGGACGCGGTGTTCGTCGGCTGCGGCGCACCGCGCGGGCGCGACCTGGACGTGTCCGGTCGGCGCGAGGCGGCGGCGCAGATTCACATCGGCATCGACTGGCTGGCCTCGGTGTCGTTCGGCCACATCAGCTCGGTCGGCCAGCGCGTCATCGTGCTCGGCGGCGGCAACACCGCGATGGACTGCTGCCGCTCGGCGCGGCGGCTGGGTGCCGAGGAGGTCAGCGTCGTCGTGCGCTCGACCTTCGACGACATGAAGGCCTCGCCGTGGGAAAAAGAAGACGCGCAGCATGAGGACATTCCGATCCACCCCTGCCATGTGCCCAAGGCCTTTGTGCTGGAGCATGGCAAGCTGGTCGGCATGCGCTTCGAGGTGGTCGAGTCGGTCTACGACGCGCAGGGCAGGCGCACGCTCAAGCCCACCGGCGCGCCCGAGGTGCTGATGGCCTGCGACCAGGTGCTGGTCGCGGTCGGCCAGGAAAACGCCTTTCCGTGGATTGAGCCCGACTGCGGCATCGCGTTTGACCGCTGGGGCCTGCCGGTGCTGGATGCGGCCAGCCTGCAGTCCAGCCTGCCGAACGTGTTTTTCGGCGGCGACGCAGCGTTCGGGCCGAAGAACATCATCACCGCGGTGGCCCACGGCCACCAGGCTGCGGTGTCGATCGACCGCCTGCACGTCAACCTGATGTCGCAGAAGATGGGCATCCACGAGTGGAGTTATGACAACGCGGTGGCCAACGACGCGCGCCACAAGGTGCCGTGGGCCGACGCCGAGAAGGCGCTGGCGTCGATACGCATCGAGGTCGAGCTTGGCTTCGACGCCGCCACCGCCTTCAAGGAGGCCGGCCGCTGCCTGAACTGCGACGTGCAGACGGTATTCACCGACAAGCTGTGCATCGAGTGCGACGCCTGCGTCGACATCTGCCCGATGGACTGCATCACCTTCAGCGCCGACGCGCCGCAGGCTGAAGAAGCCGAGTTGCGCACCCGGCTGAAGGCCCCGGCGACCAACCTGGCGCAGCCGCTGTACGTCAGCGGCGCGCTGAAGACCGGCCGCGCGATGGTCAAGGACGAAGACGTCTGCCTGCACTGCAGCCTGTGCGCCGAACGCTGCCCGACCGGCGCCTGGGACATGCAGAAATTCCTGCTGCTGACCGCCAAGGCCGGCCCGGCAAGCCGCGACAGCGGGCGGCCGCGCAGCGGCGGATGACTGTCGGCGGTTGCCGCGCAATTGGCAAAGATTGACAATTCGAACCGACATCCACCGCTGCCAGGCCTGGCCATGACGATCAACATCAACCTCACCCCGCAGCTTGAAGCACTGGTGCGCAACAAAGTGGCCTCCGGGCTGTACAACTCGGCGTCCGAGGTGGTGCGCGAGGCCCTGCGCCTGATGGAGGCGCAAGACCAGCGGCAGGCCATCGAGCTTGAACAATTGCGCGCGCAAATCCAGGCCGGCCTGGACAGCGGCTCGGCCGGGCCGCTTGACGTGCCGGCTATCAAGGCCCGCGGCCGGACGCGGCTGGGCGCCCGCCGCTGACGAGGGCCTGCCTTGTCGGTGTTCAGCCTCAGCCGCAGCGCGGCGCAAGACCTCGATGACATCTGGTGGCACATCGCGCAGGACAACCCCGAGGCCGCCGATCGGGTGCTTGACGAGATTGGCCGCGTGTGCGGCCTGCTGCTGACGCAACCGATGATGGGCCGCGCGCGGCCCGAACTGGCGCCGGGGCTGCGCTCGTTTCCGGTCGCGCGGGCTTACCTGCTGTACTACCTGCCGGTCGCCGACGGTCTGCAAGCGGTGCGCGTACTGCACGGCGCCCAGGACGCCGTGGCGCTGGCCGATCGCGGCGGGTTCGACGCATGAGTGGCGCGGTTGTGCGCGCAAGGTCCGCAACCGGCGCCTGGGCAGAGGCGGCCATTGCACATCGGAGCTGAAGCATGAAACGCATCGAAGCCACCAACGACTTCGTCGTCAAGTTCGCCAACGTCAACGGCTCGGGGTCGGCGTCGGCCAACGAATTGTTTGCCAAGGCGATTCTGCGCATGGGGGTGCCGGTCAGCCCGCGCAACATCTTTCCCAGCAACATCCAGGGCCTGCCGACCTGGTACGAGGTGCGGGTGTCCGAACGCGGCTGGCTGGGCCGGCGCGGTGGCATCGACATGATGGTGGCGATGAACCCGCAGACCTGGGCGCAGGATGTCGCCGAGGTCGAGTCCGGTGGCTACCTGTTCTATGACAGCACGCGGCCGCTGCCGGCCGAGGCGTTTCGCGAAGACATCAACGTCATCGGCATGCCGGTCACCGCAATCTGCAACGCCACCTACGAAGACCAGCGCCAGCGCACGCTGTTCAAGAACATCATGGTGCTGGGCGCGCTGTCGGCGCTGATGGGCATCGACCCCACGGTGATTGAAAAGCTGTTCGGCGAGCAGTACCGTGGCAAGGAGCGGCTGCTTGAATCGAACATCCGCGCGCTGCATGCCGGCCGCAGCTTTGCCACCACCCACTTGAAGCCGCCCAAGGTGCCGCTGATGGGCCTGCGCGTGCGCCGCGCCGAGACAGTGGGCGAACGCATCTTTGTCGACGGCAACACCGCCGCGGCGCTGGGCTGCGTCTACGGCGGCGCGACGGTCTGCGCCTGGTACCCGATCACGCCGTCGTCGTCGGTCGCCGAGGCCTTTGACAAGTACTGCCGCAAGTACCGCGTCGACCCCGCCAGCGGCGAAAACCGGTTTGCGATCGTGCAGGCCGAGGACGAAATCGCCTCCATCGGCATGGTCGTCGGCGCCGGCTGGAACGGCGCGCGCGCCTTCACCGCCACCTCGGGCCCGGGCATCTCGCTGATGTCCGAGTTCATCGGCCTGGCCTACTTTGCCGAGATCCCGATCACGCTGATCAACGTGCAGCGCGGCGGCCCGTCCACCGGCATGCCCACGCGCACCCAGCAGGCCGACCTGATCAGCAGCGCCTACGCCAGCCACGGCGACACCCGGCACCCGATGCTGCTGCCGCAGGACCCGACCGAATGCTTCGAGTTCTCGGCCGCCGCGCTGGACCTGGCCGACCGGCTGCAAACGCCGGTGTTCGTGATGACCGACCTCGACATCGGCATGAACCAGCGCCTGTGCGACCCCTTCACCTGGGACGAGGGCCGCGACTACGACCGTGGCAAGGTGCTCAGCGCCGAGCAGCTCGATGCCGGCCAGCCGTTTGCGCGCTACCAGGACGTCGACGGCGACGGCATCCCCTGGCGCACGCTGCCCGGCACCCACCCGAGCAAGGGCGCCTACTTCACCCGCGGCACGACGCGCGACGCGCAGGCGCGCTACTCCGAGGCCGGAGCGGACTACATCTACAACGTCGAACGGCTGCTGAAGAAGTTCGCCACCGCGGCGACGCTGGTGCCCGCGCCGGTGGTGCGTGCCGCGGCCAGGCGCACGCGGCTGGGCGTGCTGTATTTCGGCTCGACCGCACCGGCGATGGACGAGGCGTTGCAAACCCTGGCCGCCGACGGCATTCACGTCGACGCGATGCGGCTACGCGCGTTTCCGTTCCCGCCCTCGGTGCTGGACTTCATACGCAGCCACGACCACGTCTTTGTCGTCGAGCAAAACCGCGACGCGCAGATGCGCACGCTGCTGATCAACGAGCTGGAAATCGAGCCCGACTGGTTGATCAAGATTCTGCACTTCGACGGCACGCCGATCACCGCGCGCTTCATCACCCAGGCCATCACGCGCCAGGTGCACGCCATAGCGGTCGCGCCACGCCGCGAGCGCATGGCCTGAGGCCAGCCATCCGCCCCGCCGCCTGCCGCCTGCCGCGCCCACCCTTTTCGCCGACGCCCCATGACCTACCTCGCCAAGCCCACGCTGCACCACCCGACGCTGCAACGCAATGCGGTCGGCTACACCCGGCGCGACTACGAAGGCAAAGTCTCGACGCTGTGCGCCGGCTGCGGCCACGACTCGATCTCGGCGGCCATCGTCCAGGCCTGCTGGTCGCTGGACATCGCGCCGCACCGCGTCGCCAAGCTGTCGGGCATAGGCTGCAGCAGCAAGACGCCGGACTACTTTCTCGGCGCCAGCCACGGCTTCAACACCGTCCACGGCCGCATGCCCAGCGTGCTGACCGGCGCCAACTTGGCCAACCGCGAGCTGCTGTACCTGGGCGTGTCGGGCGACGGCGACTCGGCGTCGATCGGCATCGGCCAGTTCGCCCACGCCATGCGGCGCGGCGTGCGCATGGTCTACATCGTCGAGAACAACGGCGTCTACGGCCTGACCAAGGGCCAGTTCTCGGCCACCGCCGACCGCGGCAGCAAAAGCAAGAAAGGCGTGGTCAACCCCGACGTGCCGGTTGACCTGGTGGGCATGGCGCTGCAACTCGGCGCCACCTATGTGGCGCGCGGCTTTTCCGGCGACAAGGCGCAGTTAGTGCCGCTGATCGAAGGCGCCATCCGCCACGGCGGCGCGGCCTTCATCGACGTCGTCAGCCCCTGCGTGGCGTTCAACAACCACCCCGGGTCGACGCGCAGCTACGACCACGTGCGCGCGCACAACGAGGCGCTCAACCGCATCGACTTCGTTGACCTGGCCAAGGAAATCACTGCCGAGCCGGCGCCTGGCGACGTGATCACGCTGCCACAGCCCGACGGCGGCACGCTGCGGCTGCGCAAGCTGCACGCCGAGCACGACCCGACCGACCGCATCGCCGCGATGAACCTGGTGCAGGCGCTGCAGGCCAAGGGCGAGATCGTTACCGGCCTGCTCTACGTCAACCCCGAGGCGCGCGACCTGCACGAGGCGCTGAACACCGTGCAGCGGCCGCTGAACACGCTGGGCGAGGCCGAGCTGTGCCCCGGTCAGTCGGCGCTGGCCGGGTTGAACGCGGCGTTGCGCTGAAGTTCGAGCCGGCGGCACCCCCGGGCTGCCATGCGGGCTGGTGGCCAGCACCAACCCAGCACCAACCCCGACGATGGCGGCCTGAGCTGCACCGCGTCGAGCTGTGCAACGCTGCCAATAGCGCTGCCGGCGCGCAGCCGCCAAGGCGGCGCGTGTTGTGTCACCGCTGGCGGTGCCCGAGCCGGCGGCCTGGCCGACGCGCCCGCGGTGGCCTGTTGGATGGGTTGGATGGGCCGGTGGCGCGGTGCGGCGCGTGGTTGGCGCACTGCGAATGAGGGAACAAGCCCCTCGCGGCGCGCGCATGCGCGGACTCGGGCGCGCAGCGGCGTTGCAAATCTCGCCATACCAACCGGATGTCTGCGCCTTGCGCCCCGATCGGGTGCGCGCGCACGCGCGGGAACTTGTTCAGCACCGGGAACAGCGGTTCCGGACGCGTCCTATTCGCGCTATGCGTTGGTGCCGATGGCGGCCAGACTCCTGCCGTTGCGATCGGTTGCTGCGGGTGCAGCCGAGCGTTCCCGCAGACGCTGTGCCTACCGAACGAGAACATGTTGACCGTCAAGAAACTCTTTGGCGGCGCGACCGTCGCCACCGTGGTCTTTGGAGGGTTGCTGGCCTTTGGCCTGTACCGCTACAACGCGGCTGAAGCCGAACTGCAGGCGGCCAATGAGTCGCGCTACGCGTCCTACCTGCTCGCCGACGAGTTGCGCCAAAGTTCAGATGACCTGACTCGGCTGGCGCGCACCTTCACGCTGACCGGTGACCCGAAATGGGAACAGCAGTACCAGGAGGTGCTTGACATCCGCATTGGCAGGCGCCCGCGCCCGCTGGAGTACGAAAAAATTCATTGGGACTTTCGTGCCGCCGACTTGCCGCCGACGCACGGCACCGGCCAGGCGGTGGCGCTGCAGGCGCTGATGAAGGCGGCCGGCTTTACCGCGGCGGAATTCGCCAAGCTGGAAGAGGCGGCGGCGCAATCGGACGACCTGGTCAAGACCGAGACGATGGCGATGAATCTGGTCAAGGGCCTGAACAACGACGGCAAGGGCAATCTCACCGCGAAGCGCGCGCTCGACCTGGCCAAGGCGCGCGAGCTGATGCACGACCTGAAGTACCACCAGAACAAGGCCAAGATCATGAAGCCGGTGGACGAGTTTCTGACCCTGGTCGACGCCCGCACACGCAACCATCTGGCCAGCGCACGCGCCGAGTCGCGCACCTGGTACAAATTTCTGTGTGTGGTCGGCCTGGCGTTGATTGCCGCTTCGGTGGGGCTGACGCGTTTTTGCGCGCGCTGGATCACGCGCCGCCTCGGCGCCGAACCGGCCGAGGTCAGCGACGCGGTGCTGCGCGTGGCGCACGGTGACCTGGCCGCGCCGGTGCCGGCCCGGCCTGGAGACAGCGACAGCGTGATCGCCGCGGTCAGCCAGATGCGCCTGGCGCTGACGAAAACCGTCGGCGGCGTGCGCCAGAGCGCCGACGCGGTGGCCAGTGCCAGCACGCAGATTGCGCATGGCAACCTCGACCTGTCCAACCGCACCGAGCAGCAGGCCAGCGCGCTGCAGCAGGCCTCGGCGTCAATGCGCGAGCTGGGTGCAGTGGTCAACCAAAACGTCGACAGCGCGCGGCAGGCCAATCAACTGGCGCTGTCGGCGTCAGGCGTGGCGGTCAATGGTGGCGAGGTGGTGCGGCGCGTGGTCGACACCATGAAAGACATCAACGCGTCGTCCAGGCGCATCAGCGACATCACCGGCGTCATCGACAGCATCGCCTTTCAAACCAACATCCTGGCGCTCAATGCCGCGGTCGAAGCCGCGCGCGCCGGCGAGCATGGCCGCGGCTTTGCGGTGGTGGCCAGCGAGGTGCGCGGCCTGGCCCAACGTTCAGCCGAAGCGGCCAGGGAAATCAAGGCGCTGATCAGCGCCAGTGTCGACCGCATGTAAACATTCGGTGACCCCGTCGACGGCGACGGCTACTCGGCAAGTACCGACCTGAAGTCCCTGCGCAGCGGGTAAAGCCAGACGTCCTTGGCCGGCAGGTGGGCGGCGTGATCGGTGCTGGTCT
>WBZS01000181.1_pt2 | contig 53693 bp, 47 predicted proteins | sample 5204201 | NCBI WGS metagenome assembly WBZS01 (sample SAMN12344357, study PRJNA552823) | activated sludge metagenome | biome: Activated sludge suspended growth; feature: Nitrification reactor; material: Wastewater; isolation source: activated sludge from nitrification reactor of wastewater...
CGAAATGAACGAAATTAGATATACATCGAATTTCAGAGGCAGTCAAGCTCTGGTGTCGGTCGGGACAGGCGCTGGTTTCCCGTTCGACCCGTGGCTACCTCAGAAGGATGGGATTTGCCGCCAATGAGGTCAGATGTCGGCCAATCGTCGGCTGGAAGGCGGGTTGAAGTCGGTATGCTGGATATAATCGCGCAGGATTACGATATGGCCCTATCTACTTCGCAAAACGATCCCAACGCTGCCTTCCATGCACAAAGCCTCGAGCAAGTCGCTCAGGTGTTGGATACGCGCCTCGACCATGGTTTGGCGGCCGCTGAAGCCCAGGCGCGGCTGGCCCAATATGGGCCAAACGAGTTGTCGGAACAGCCCCCGACGCCGCTCTGGCGGCGGATCGTCGATCAGCTGCGCGACTTTGTTGTTTTGCTGTTGATCGGCGCGGCCGTGATTTCGATCGCTCTCGGTGACACGGCTGAGGCGGTCGCCATCCTGGCGATCGTGGTGCTTAACGCCGTGATCGGCGTCATCCAGGAATCACGCGCCGAGGCCTCGCTGGCGGCGCTCAAGAAACTGGCGGCCCCCGAGGCCCGGGTCGTGCGCGACTCGCAGCACCTGAGCGTGCCGGCCCGCGAACTCGTCCCGGGTGACATCGTCTCGCTCGAAGCCGGCAACTTCGTACCGGCCGATCTGCGCCTGGTCGAGTCCGTCAACCTGCGAATCGAGGAGGCCGCGCTGACCGGCGAGTCATTGCCGTCGGAGAAGCGCGCGGCGCTGACCATCGATCGCGACGCCCCGCTCGGCGATCGCGCCAACACCGCCTTCTCGGGCACCCTGGTGGCCAACGGTCGCGGCACGGGCGTAGTGATCGCCACCGGCACCTCGACCCAGATCGGTCTGATCGCCCAGATGCTGGCCGCAGTCGAGATCGAAGACACGCCGCTTCAGAAGCGGCTCGACGGCCTCGGTCGGCAGTTGAGCATCGGTGCCCTGATCGTGGTGGCTGCGGTTTTCACGATCGGCGTTCTGCGCGGTGCGGACTTGCTCGAGGAGTTCATCATCGCCGTCAGTCTGGCCATCGCGGCGGTGCCCGAGGGCCTGCCGGCCGTAGTCACGATCACCTTGGCGCTCGGCATGCGCGAGATGGTCAACCGACATGCGCTCATCCGGCGTCTGGCGTCGGTCGAAACGCTAGGCTCGGCCAGCGTCATCTGCTCCGACAAGACCGGCACCTTGACGCAGAACGCCATGACCGTCACCCACCTGTGGGTCGATGGCGAGACCTTTACCGTGACCGGCGACGGTTATCAGCCGACCGGCAAATTCCTGCACGCCGGTGACAACCTCGACTTCTCCAAGAGCCCGGCAGTGTTGACCACGCTCTGGGCGGCGCTTCTGGCCAATGATGCCAGGCTCGAGGTCTCGGGTTCGGACGGCGATCGCACGACCTATCGCATGGTCGGCGACCCGACCGAGGGCGCCATGATCGTCGCGGCCGCAAAGGCCGGGCTGTGGCGCGATCCGTTGACCGAAGCCTTTCCACGCGTAGCCGAGGTGCCCTTCGACTCGGCGCGCAAGACGATGAGCACCCTGCACGGTGTGCAGGAGCCGTTGCCCGAATACAGCCCCTTTAACAAGCCGGGCGAAGCCCCGCCGTACGCGCTATGCGTCAAGGGCGCGCCGGACGTCATCCTGGCGGCCTGCACGGCCATGCAGCGGATCGGCGACGAGCCCAAGCCGTTGACCGAGGAACGGCGCGCACGCATCCTGGCCGCCAATACGCACTTTGCCGGCCAGGCGCTGCGCGTGCTGGCAGTGGCGTATCGCCCGTACTCCGAGACGCCTGAAGCGCTTTCGGCGGAGACGGCCGAGCACAACCTGATCTTCGTCGGACTGATCGGCATGATCGACCCGGCGCGACCCGAAGTGGCGCCGGCGCTCAAGCATGCCCGTGAGGCCGGGATCCGCACCGTGATGATCACCGGTGACTTCCCCGACACGGCCGAGGCGATCGCGCGCGCGATCGGGCTGCTTCGGGCGGGCGGCAAGGTGTTGCCGGGTGCCGCGCTCGATAGCCTTGACGAGGCCGGCCTGCAGAAGGCTGTGGCCGAGACCGATGTCTTCGCGCGCGTGTCGCCGGCCCACAAGGTCAAGATCGTCGACGCCCTGCAGAAGGGCGGGGCCGTGGTGGCGATGACCGGCGACGGCGTTAACGACGCGCCGGCGCTCAAGCGCTCGGACATCGGCGTGGCCATGGGCCTGACCGGCACCGATGTCGCCAAGGGCGCGGCGGACATGGTGCTGACCGACGACAACTACGCCTCGATCGTGGCTGCCGTCGAGCAGGGCAGGGTGATTTATGCGAACATCCGCAAGTTCGTGTTCTTCCTGCTGAGCTCGAACGTCGCCGAGATCATGATCATCTTCCTGGCGACCCTGGCGGGTCTGCCGACGCCGCTGACGGCGATCCAGCTGCTGTGGCTCAACCTGATCACGGACGGCGCTCCTGCGCTGGCGCTCGCCATGGAGAAGGGCGACCCGGATGTGATGCAGCACCCGCCGCGCCCCAAGAACGAGCCGATCGTCAATGGCCCGATGCGGCTGGGCATCATCGTCCAGACCATCGCGCAGACGGCGGTGACCCTGGGCGCCTTTGTGTTCGGTTTGGGTCTGGCCCTCCAGCAGACGGGGCTGGGCGGCATCGAGAACGTCTTCGGCTTCGACTGGGGCAGCCTGGTGGGCGACCAAAAGGAATTGCTCATCCGCACCGGCGAGACCATGGCCTTCGCCACGCTCTCGTTAGCCGAACTGCTCCGGGCCTTCACCGTGCGCTCGGAGCGCGCCTCATTGCTCAAGATCGGCCTGTTCTCGAACCGGTCGATGTTGTGGGCGGTCGGGCTGTCGTTGACACTGCTGCTGCTTGTGATCAACGTGCCATTCCTGCAACCGTTCTTCAACACGCACGGGTTGACCGCGACCGAGTGGGTGATCGTCATCGTCCTGGCCCTGATCCCGGCGTTCGCCGAGGAGCTCACCAAAGCCTATCTGCGCCGCAAGGCGTGACGGCGGTGAGCGGAACGCGAGAAGCGGGCGGCTGCCCAGACCCAACTGAAGCCCGGGTCTGGGCAGCCGCCCGCTTCTCGCGCATAATCGCGGTAGAAATGAAGTGGCGACGAGGCACCAATGACCCCTCAAGAAGAACTCCAGGCCGCCGAGGCCGCACGCGCCGCCGGCAATGAAGGCAAGGCCCGCGTATGCGCGCGACGCGGCGCCGGCTGGGCGGTCCGCCGCTACTACCAACGCGTCAAAGGCGCGGGCTGGGGAGGCGACGCCTTTCACCAACTCAAGGTGCTGCGCGACGACGAATCTCAGCCCGAATCGCTGCGGGCAGCGGCGCGGCGCCTGACCACGCAGGTCAACCACGACCACGCGATGCCGTTTGACGACGACGTGCTCGCCGATGCGCGGGCGCTGATCGCGGCCTACGGCGAAGCCCGACCGGAGGCGCCATGACCACCGAACTCGAAGACTATCGCCACGACAAGGACGCGTTCTTCAAGACGCACCCACAGTCGCCGCTGATGCCCGCGCAACAGCGCGTGTTCAAGGGTTTGAGCTACTTCCCCGAAACCCCGACGTTGCGGTTCGAGATCGACGTGGAGCCCTTTGCTGAGCGCGAGGTTGTCGAGATCCAGACGTCGACGGGCGAGGTGCGCGCCTATCAGAAGTTCGGGCGGGTGGCGTTCGAGGTCGAAGGCCAGCCGGTCGCACTGACGCTCTACGCCACGCCGCACGGTTTCTTCCTGCCCTTCGTCGATGCGTTGGCGGGCAGCGAGACCTACCCCGCTGGTCGTTACCTCGACCCCGAGCCGCTGCGAGGCAATCGCTTCCTGATCGACTTCAACCTGGCCTACAACCCCTATTGCGCCTACAACGACGGCTACTCCTGCCCCTTGACCCCGTTCGAGAACCGGCTCAAGGTGGCGATCCGCGCCGGCGAGAAACTCTTCCCGCACGCGACGCCGGAATAGGCGACCGGGCAGCGACCGGCCCGTTTTGCCGTGCTTGCTACGGATTGGGCAGGTTCTGCCTCCCCAAACCCGGGATTCCGCCGTCCCCGCCGCCGACAGCGGGGCCACCCGATGCCGGATGACACGTCCTTGAGACGGTGCGCGGCTAGGATAGTGAAGGCCACGCGCGCGTCCGAGTCAGGGTGACTCTGCTTTGTGGTTATGGACGCGCCGGTTTGGTCCGTTTCACTGAGTTGGGGACCCAGCCAGCGGTTATTCACCAGCAGCCGCCTCACACGCCGACCTCCGCATTCCATGCGTGGTGGACCGTGGTCCTCGTGCGTCTCGACCCTAAGGAGGTCACCTCATGTCACTTTGGAAACTGAAGCACATCTCGGTCGGCGCCAACGGCGGCATCTGGGGCGCCGGCGCCGTCGACGGGACAGTCCTCCGGCTCTACAGTGCTACCGGACTGGCCGGCTGGAACGCGATCCGAATCGGCCGGGCTGAGGTGGTCGCCGCCATCGACGGCGGTGAGGCCTGGTGCGTTACGAAGGATCATGAGATCTGGCACGCTGTAGACGCGCAGCTGTCGAACGGCGGCCGCTGGTACAGGGTGTCAACCGAGAGCGGAGTCGCCGATGCTCAGACGATCTCCGTCGGGGTCGTCGATGGATCGGTCTGGTACGCACAGACGGACGGCAGGCTCTTCCGGCGAGAAAGCGGCGCCTGGCGGGTCGACCCGACGGGACGCGCCGAGGTTATCGCCGCAGTCAGCAAGAGCCAGCTTTGGTGCGTCAACTCGGCCCACGAGATCTGGCGCCTCGAAGGCGGCACCTGGTCGCGGGTTGCCACGCAATCGAACAAGGCGGACGCCGTGTCGATCTCGGTCGGCGTCGACGGCACGGTTTGGTGCGCACAGGCCGACGGCACGCTGAGTTGGCGCGAAGGCGGCGCCTGGCGGGTCGATCCATTGGTCAAGGCGGTCGTGGTCGCTGCCGTCAGCAAGGACGACGTCTGGTGTATCGATGCGGCGGGTGAGGTCTGGCACAAGTTCGCGGGCAAATGGTCGCAGGACATCGAAATGAACCCGAACGAGGTGAACTGGACCTATACCGTCAAGCAGCACGAGCACTTGCTGGGGATCGTGCATCGGGAGTTCAAGCTGACGGACAAGTACGACAACTCGGAGGTCGATCGCATCCTGGGTCTGCTGGTGGCTCAGAATCCTCACATCACACGCGATACGATCCGGCCCAACGACGTGCTCCGGCTGCGCTACTAGGTCGCCGACCGTGCGCCCGCGGATGGCGCGGCCTGTTTGAAGGCGTCGATGCGCTGAGCCCTTCGAGCCGTTCCGCGTCAGGTGATTGGGCGACCCGTGGCCGGAACAACAGGCTTGCCTGACACACCTTTCGACAAGGGCGGAGTACACTGACTCCGCCGAGCGTTCCCACAGCTTCTCAAGCGGGACGCCCGTCGGAAAGGAGGCGCGTCATGAGCACGACGCCGTTATCCCAGAGTCGCCTGATCGCGCTGGTGGTGTCGCGGGTGGCGCTGTTCGTCCCCGTGATGATGCTTGTGCTCTTTCTGCCGGCCGGGACACTGGCGTACTGGCCGGGATGGGTGTATTTGCTCGTTCTCCTGGGCCCGGCGCTGGCGATCTTCCCGTGGTTGTTGAAGAACAGCCCCGATCTGCTCGCGAACCGGATGCGTATGCGGGAAGAAGCCCCGACCCAACGCTGGGTGGTGCTCGTCTCGGGTATCTTTCTGGTCGGCGCCTTCGTCATGCCCGGTCTGGATTTTCGGTGGGGCTGGTCGAACATGCCGTGGCCCGTCGTGATCGCGGCCGACGTCGTGGTCGTGATTGGCTACCTGTTGGTCATCCAGGTCTTCCGCGTGAACCGTTTTGCATCGCGGGTGGTCGAGGTGCGACAGGCTCAGACCGTCATCGACACCGGGCCCTATGCGTGGGTGCGGCATCCGATGTACACCGGCACCATCGTGATGTATCTGGCCTCGCCGCTGGCACTGGCTTCGTACTGGGCGCTGATCCCCGGGGCCTTGATCGTGCCCGTGCTCATGGTGCGCATCCTGGATGAAGAAGCGCTGTTGCGCCGAGAACTTCCGGGTTACACGGCCTATACCGAGCGCGTGCGCTATCGACTGGTCCCCGGCATTTGGTGAAGGGACCGACCGTATGAGCCTTTTGCCGACCGCTGTTGACATCCAGACCGCCGAGCACTACGTCTGGGGCGAAGTCTGCGACGGCTGGCGTCTGCTCACTCAGCCCGACCTGAGTGTGATCCAGGAATGCGTGCCGCCGGGCGCGGCCGAGGTGCGGCACGTGCATACGCGCGCACGCCAGTTCTTCTATGTGCTTGCCGGTGTGGCGACGTTGGCCCTCGACGAAGTCGCCGTGACGGTGCGGGCCGGGCAGGGCGTGCACGTCGAGCCCGGCCGGGCGCATCGGTTCGAGAACCGGGGTGAGGAGGACGTTCTGTTCCTGGTGATCTCGGCCCCGCCAACCGTCGGGGATCGGACGGACCTGACTCCGTAAGGGCGGACACAGGGAACGCCCAACGGTCGTGGAGTGACCATCGATGGTGATCCTGACTACGCAGGTGGTCGTCGCGGGCGACGATGGGATGGCCCTATATGCGTTCCTGATGAACCCCACCGACGAAGGGTATCGGCGTTGGTGGCCGGGCACGCATTTGGCCTATCACGCTCTCGGCTCAGGCCCGGGTCGTGTCGGCACGCGGCTCTTTATGGACGAGTACATCGGCAAGCGGCGGGTGCAGATGACGGCAGTCGTCGTCGAGGCGCAGCCCGGACAACGAATTGTCTGGCAGCTTGAGGCGATTCTGCGGCTCCCGGCGTGGGTCCGGTTCACGCTGGAGAGGACCGCGGCGGGCGTGACGGTCACGCACACGATCAGCGTCGGCTTCACCGGGATCGGGGCCGTGCTCGACGGACTGCTGCGCCTGTACCTGAACGACACGTTCGCGCGCGACATGGATGAGCATGTTCGCACCGAGTTCCCGAGGCTCGGCGCGATGCTGGCCACGGCCGGCGCTTCGCGCTAAGACGCCCGGCGCACTTCGATCACGATCACGGCCGCATCGCCAAAAGCCACCTCGAACCCGGCCCGGAAGTCCGCGGCGCCGCGCTGGCCGAGGTCACTCCCATCCAGCAGCGAAGTGAACGTAAAGCGGCCCTCGCCCGGCAGCGGCACCTGAACGCTTGCCCGGGCTGCGCCGCTGTCGTTGCGGAAGAGCACGATCAGGCCTTCGCCGCCCCGACTGAGCCGTGCGAAACCGTCCCATTCAACAGCGCTGACGGCCTGCCAACTGCCAAGCGGGAAGAAGCTTCCGTCATACGCGACGTCATGTCGCAGCGCCTTGGCCCGGCGGATCCATCGGCCATACGCGGTCAACTGATCTTCGGTGAGTTTGCGCAACTCCCCCAGGAGCAATGGACACGAACCCAGCGCAGTACCGAACTTCTCGGCCGGGTCGCCGGTCTCGGCCTGCAGATTGCCGATCAGCATCGTCTCGACCGGGATGGCCAGCGCACGCTGGTACAGCAGTGTGCGCGCCTGCCGCGGCCCGGCCGCGTCGTCGGTGTTGTCGCCGACGTTGCTCATCCAATCCAGATCGGCGGCGCGCAACAGCCCATAGTCGATGGTGTGCTTCTGGCCCCAGAGCTCGAACGTGAGATCCAGCAGCACGTCCGGATGCGTCGCATAGACGCCGGCCGTGATCTCGGCGATAGCGGCGTAGATCCTGGCGACGGACTCGGCGGCACTGCCGTGGTCGTGGCCGGCGGCGTGGCAGCCGGGCGCCTCGCCGTAGGCGTTGAACACGGTGGTGAGGTCGAGCTTGACGTAGGCCAGCCGGTAGCGCGCGATCAGATCGCACAGGCGCGCGATCGCGGCGTGCCGGTAATCGCTGGCCAGGCACATCACGATCTGCTCGCCCTGCGCGGTGAGCGTGGTCTTGGGTCGACCGGTCGCGTCACGGCACTGCAGCTCCGGCGTCGCCGCGGCGACGGCCGGAGCGACCACCGCCAGGGGCGCCCACAGGCCCAGGCGCATGCCCTGTGCCTCGACAGCGTCGCGCAGCGGCTCGAGGCCGTTTGGGAAGCGCTCGGGGTGGACGGCGTTGTCGCCGTAGTCGGCCTGCCAGCCATCGTCGATGGTGAAGATGTCGAAACCCATTCGCGCCGCCAGCGGGATCAGGGCGAGCACCCCGGCCTCGTCCGGGCGCGGCCCGAACGGCTCCCAGGTGTTGAAGTGCCACGCCGGCACGGCGCCCCGTTTTCGGACGACATCGGCTACGGCGGCCGGCACAGCCCAGCGCGGATCGGCGAAACCCCGGTTATCGATGGCGAACACCAGGCCGGCGCGGGCCGAGCGCCAGCTCTCGCCCGGCGCCAGGCAGATCTCCAGCGGAAAGAGGTCGGTGTCGACCATCAGCCGCACGGCACCCTCCCAGAACCAGGCGCCGGTCTCCACACGTTTGAGGTGGCCGGGCGTGTCGTTGAGCGCGGTCACGCTCTCGCCGGTTCGAGCGTTGCGCAACACCACCGCGCAGTCATCGACGCGGCCGGTGATAAAAGTCTCGCGCGGCAGCGACCCGTAGTGCGCGCGCAGTTGCAGGTCGCCCGGCGCCCCGAGTTCCAACGGCAGGGTCTCGATGGCGACGTGGGTCAGGGTCAGCGGCCGATCGCCGCGGTTGGTGACCCGGATCCATTTGTCGCAGCGCGCGGGGCCGAAGCCGTAATTCACCTCGACCTCGACCGGCAGCCGGGTGTGTCGAAAGCTCAGGTCGAGTGCGGCCACCGGCGCGGCATCGTTCGGCCCGGGATCGACGAGCGCCCAATCGGCGCTCTGGCTCGTCAGGCGCTCGCCGTCGATGCGAAAGTCGAACTCGGGCGTCCACTTGCCCGTCGAACGCGCCCGGCTCAACAGGTCGGTTCCGGTGACCCGCCGCATAAAGGCGATGGTGCGCAGGCCGGTCTCTGGATCGAAGACCAGCGTCCGCTGCAGGTCGGGGCTGGCGAGGCTGAAGGTGCGCGACATGGACAGGCTCCTGGGATAGGGCGATACACGACGCAGGAACATCGGCCCGCGTCTCGCATCGGTGTTCCAGCACCCTCGGATTGTAGTAGACTGAACAACACACGCCGCGCTGACTTTGCGCCGGCGCGCACTCCCAGCGAAACCTGTTCAACATGGAGGCCACGATGATCGCTCAACAGCCCTTTGGGGGCACCGGCCATTCCAGCTCGCGCACGCTCCTGGGCGCAGCGGCCTTCGGCGAGACGACCCAGGCCGAGACGGATGCCACGCTCGAGCTGGCGCTCAGCTATGGGGTCAATCACGTCGACACCGCCGCCAGCTATGGCGAGTCGGAGTTGCGGATCGGCTCGTGGATCAAGCGGCACGGCCAGGCGTTCTTCCTGGCGACCAAGACCGGTGAGCGCACCAGGCAGGCGGCGCACGACGAGTTGCATCGCTCGCTCGAGCGCCTGAACGTCGACAAGGTCGACCTGCTGCAATTGCATAATCTGGTGGATCCGACCGAGTGGGAGACGGCGCTTGGGCCGGGTGGGGCGCTCGAAGCCGCCATCCAGGCCCGCGAGGAGGGCCTGGTGCGCTTCATCGGCGTCACGGGTCATGGAGTGACGGTGGCCCACATGCACCTGCGCGCCCTCGATCGTTTCGCCTTCGACTCGGTTCTGGCGCCCTTCAGCTACGTGTTGACGCGCAACACCGCCTATGCAGCCGATGTGAATGCCTTGCGCGAAGCCTGTCGCACGCGGGGTGTGGCGATGCAAACCATCAAGTCGATCGTCAAGGCGCCCTGGGACGGGCGACCGCAGACCCGCTCGACCTGGTACGAGCCGCTCGAAGATCAGGCCGACATCGATCTGGCCGTGCACTGGGTGCTCGGACATGGCGACGTCTTCCTAAACACGATCGGCGACATCCACGTCTTGCCGCGGGTGCTCGATGCCGCCAACCGCTTTGCCCAGGCGCCTGATGAGGCCAGCCTGCAAGCGCTGGTGGACCGCCAGGGGATGTTGCCGCTGTTTGTCTGAACCGTTCCACGACTTCCGAGGGTTACATGACCACTCGCCTGTACCTGATCCGACATGGCGCGACCGGCCTGACCGCCGAGAATCGTTTTTCCGGCCACGTGGGCGTGGAGCTTTCCGAAGAAGGGCGCATACAGGCAGCCCATCTGGCCGCGCGTCTGGCCGACGACCAGGTGGCGGCCGTGTACGCCAGCCCGTTGAGCCGGACGATGGACACGGCCACGATCATCGCGCGGCCGCACGACCTCACCCCGATCCCGCGTGATGGATTGCGCGAAATCAGTCATGGGCGCTGGGAGGGGTTCACACGGCAAGAGGTGGAGGCGCAGTTCCCGGGCGAGTATCCGGCCTGGGAAGAAGATCCGTTCACGTTCGCGCCCGAAGGCGGTGAGAGCGGCGTGCAGGTGCTGGCGCGATCGTTGCCCGTGATCCGCGAGATCGTCACGCAGCACGAGGGCCAGAACGTGGTCGTGGTCTCGCATAAGGCCACGTTACGCTTGTTGATCAGCAGTCTGTTGGGCTTTGATGCGCGCGGGTACCGCGATCGGCTGGATCAGGCCCCGGCGTGTCTCAATATCCTGGACTTTCGCGACCCGGTGAGGGCGCGGCTGATGTTGTTCAACGACATCTCGCACTACACGGATCAGCCGTTGCGCCCGTTGGCGCATTTGTCGAAATGGTGGGACCCGGGGGCTGACCCAAAGGCCTAGCGGCCGGGTGGGTGGCGGAGCGACTGACGACGGAATCATCAGTCGTGAGGAGACCGGCCGCGGATCGCAAACCACGGCCGGCAGAACTACTGAACCTGGCCCTCGAGCATCAGGGCTTCGATGTGGCGGACGGCCTCGCTGATGGTGATGCCGTCGGCGACGGCCCATTCGCGCGTGAGGTTGGCGTGCGCCTGGCGCAGCGTCTGCGAGTCGACTTCATTGAGGGGCTTGATGCGGCCCCGTGCACTCAGATCGCGCACGACGGCGCAGAGGCTCTCGAACGAGCCATCCTTGAGCAGCTGCAGAAGGTCGAGGCGGCGCTGGCGGTGATCGGCCGAAAGGGAGGTGGGCCGGCTCCGCAACACGTCGCGATAGCGCTCGAGATCGCGCTTGCGCGTCAGGGCGCGCAGTTCTTGTTGGGCGCTGTCTTGAACCGGGACCCAGACCGTGCTCTGATCGAGCGCGATCTCGTAATACAGCTTGGCTTCCGCCTTGGTGAATTGGTTCGTCACCAGACCCACCACCCGCCCGACGCCGTGGTTAACGTGAACGACCCGATCATCGACCTGATAGCGCATCGTTGCCTCCCGGCGTGTGAGCGAGCGAGAAATCCGGCGGCCCGCAGCAGACCAAGCCTAAAAGTGAGCAGGCCGATCAACGGGCGACTCACGCCGCCCGCCGATCGGCCTGCTTCAGTGCCTACGGATTAGAAGCGGCGATTGCCACCGCCACCGGGGCGCTTGCCCCCGCCGCGGCTGCCACCACCAAAGCCACCACCGCCGCCACCACCACCGCTGCGCTCTTCGCGCGGCTTGGCGATGTTCACGGTCAGCGGGCGGCCGCCCAACTCTTTACCGTTGAACAGGCTGATCGCCTTCTCGGTCTCGGCCTGGCTGCTCATCGTGACGAAGCCGAAACCCTTCGACTGGCCCGTGTCGCGGTCCTTGATCAGGGCCACGTCGGTCACCGTGCCGGCCTGGGCGAACAAGGTGCGCAACTCGGCCTCAGAGGTCGAATAGGCCAAATTGCCAACATACAGTCTCGTTTCCATTCTCAGATCCTTGCTCCGGACAGGCCGGAAAGAAAAAGGCCGCCAACCCATAAGCGGTTTGGCGGCCTGAACCACACAAATCACGAACTGATCAAATACATTATACCACGTCCGAGCCACATTTGGCCGTAGTCCTTAAGTTCGTGTGCCTGTGCAGTTTGTCATTCGCGGATTTCGGCCGCGAATTGCGCGAATTCCGCAAAGTCATGGTGAAACAGGGCCGCGGCCAGATATCCTGCGCTGATTGCACAATTCGCGGAGGGTTGCGTCATCGCGCCATCGGCGGCTCATATCGGCGCAAGAGACCCACGGGGGCCCTGAGCACAATGTCGCGGTCGGCTCGCTCTCGATGCACGTGTGTCTCAATTACCGGACGCGCCGCTCCACGCGAAATACAATGAAAGCGCGCCCGAGATCTGGGCGCTCCGGATCAACGAGATGAGGCACCCATGACTCTTCTGCCACACTACGCCGCCTTCGACGGTCGCACCTGGGAGACCGGCACAGTTCGCAATGCCCTGGCCTACCGCGGTGTGGTGGCGCCGCACACGGGCCGGCCATACAGCGAGGCTTTGCTCATGGGCGTGAGCGGCGGGCTGCTGATGGGCTACTTCTCCTTCGCCTACAAAGGACATGAACCGCATGTCGCGCTCCTGGCACGGAACACGTTCGATCCGCTCGATACCTTGCTGGCGCGGCTGGGCGTGGTGCAGCATCGACACCATGCCGGCGACGCCGAAAAAGGGCTGCGGAACCTGCTCGCAGCACTGGATGACGGCCAGCCCGCCATCGTCTGGGCCGATGCCTTCAGCCTGCCCTATAACGGACTCGCCGAAGCTACGGATATGTGGGCGAACTTCCCGATCCTGGTCTACGGCCATGACGCCGGGCGAGAGCGGGTCTGGATCGCCGATCGCGCGGCCGTGCCTTTGACTGTGACACCCGCGGAGCTTTCGCACGCGCGAGCGCGGGTCAAGAAGGACCGCTTTCGGCTGCTGACCCTCGACCCACCGGACCCGACGAAGCTGGCGAGCGCCGTGAAACTGGGTCTGGCGGACTGCCTCAAGCGCTATGTCGAGGCGCCCGTCAAGAGCGCGAAGTCCAACTTCGGGCTGGCGGCGTTCGAGCACTGGGCGCAGTTGTTGACCACGGATCGGCACCGGCAGAGCTGGAGCAAGATCTTCCCACCGGGTGCGGCGCTGCACGCGGGCCTGTCATCGGCGTATGACCGTTTCGGCCTGGGCGCGGTCGCTGCCGAGAGGGATCGAGGGCTGTACGCGGACTTCCTCGATGAAGCCAGCCTGATTCTCAAGCGGCCCGCGCTTCGAAAGGCCGCCGAATCGTTTCGGGCCAGCGCGCCGGCCTGGCGTGCGCTGGGCGAAGCCCTCTTGCCCGAGGCTGTGCCCGAACTGCGCGACACCCGCAAGCTGCTCGACCGGCGACGCCTGACGTTCATCGAGAAGGGCGGGCGCGGGCTCACGCAACTGCAACGCATCGACGCGGCGCGGGCCAAGATCCGCTCCGGTCTGGCACACGACTTCCCGCTGGATCCGGAAGCCACGCGCGCACTGTGTGCCGACATCGCCGACCACGTGCGCATCGTCGGGCAACTCGAGCATGCGGCAGTGGAGGCGCTGCGGAAGGCGGTGTAGGGGAGGAGCGAAGGGCGAGGAGCGAGGAGCGAGGAGCGAGGAGCGAAGGGCGAAGGGCGAAGAGGTCTTCGGAAGTCGTACCCTAATGGACACGCGCGACATACGCCCTCAGACTGGTAGGGTTGGAGCTTTCCGGGATAGGGACCTGGTCGACGTCAGGGGGATGCATGCCTTGACCAGGTGGCCGCGATCTCCTGCTGGGCGTGCGTGCCCGACCGGCATCGTTGGCAGGCCAGGATTCGAAGGTCAGGTCTGTGGTTGGCCCAGTTGCCAGCGAAGGGGGCGAACCGCGGCCGAAGACACGGCTCTTGCCGCAGCCGGGTTGGGCTGACGCCAGGTGTGCGCCGAGCCGCGCTGACCGACGAGGCAGGGAGATACCGGCACCAGTTCAGCACTGGCTGATTTCAGCACCGCGGGCTCGGCCAGGCCCGTTCCGCGCTCCTCGTAACGCGCTCTTCGCTCCTCCCTCCTCCCTCCTCCCTCTTCCCTCTTCCTTCCTCTGCGATAATTCCCGTATGTCCCGCAATCGTGGTATCGGGTACGCCCTGGCCGCCTACTTCACCTGGGGCCTGCTCCCCATCTATTGGAAAACGCTGCATGACGTGCCGGCGGTCGAGTTGATCGGCCACCGCATCGCGTGGTCGTTCATCGTGCTGGCGATCTGGATCACGGCCAGCCGAGGCTGGCGGGCGCTGCGGCTGAACGTCACGCGCCGCGTGCTCGGGCTGTACGCGGTCGCGGCTGTGCTGATCGGCGTCAACTGGCTCATGTATGTCTGGGCCGTGAACGCCGGCTACATCGTCGAGACCAGCCTCGGGTACTTCATCAATCCCCTGTTGAGCGTGCTGCTCGGAGTGTTCGTGTTGCGCGAGCGCCTGCGGCCGTTGCAGTGGGCGCCGCTGGCCCTGGCCGGCGCGGGCGTGATCTTCCTGACTGTCGTCTACGGCTCGCCGCCGTGGATTGCGTTGCTGCTGGCGATGACCTTTGCCCTGTACGGCCTGGCGAAGAAGACCGCTCCGCTTAACGCCCTGCACGGGCTGACGCTGGAGACCGGCCTGCTCTTCATCCCGGCGCTGAGCGTCGTGCTGGGCGCCGGCGTCGTCGGACAAAGCGGGATGGCGCATGACTGGCCGGTCACCGCGATCCTGTTGGTCGGCACCGGCGTGATCACGACCATCCCGCTCCTGCTCTTCGCCTCGGCGACGCGTCAGATCCCGCTGACCCTGGTCGGCGTGCTCCAGTACATCGCGCCGACCCTGCAATTCCTGATCGGCGTGTTCGTCTATCACGAAAGTTTCGACGGCACGCAACTGATCGGTTTTGGCATGGTCTGGGCGGCCCTGATCCTGTTCTCGATCGAGGGCGCGTGGAATGCCCGGTCGCGTGCGCGCGCGCAGGCAGCGTTGCCCTGACATCGGCCTTCGCGGGCGAGCAAACCGCTCGCCCGGTTCATCCACAGGAGACCCCATGGCGTATCTTCCATCCCCGCAACGCTACGAGCAGGTGCCGTATCGTCGCACCGGCCGGAGCGGCCTGAAGCTGCCGGCGATCTCGCTCGGGTTGTGGCACAACTTCGGCGGCGTCGACACGCTCGAGAACATGCGCGCGATGCTGACGCGCGCGTTCGACCTGGGCATCACGCACTTCGATCTGGCCAACAACTACGGCCCGCCGCCCGGCTCGGCCGAGGACAACTTCGGGCGCATCTTGAAGGCCGACTTTCAGGGATATCGCGACGAGTTGATCATCTCGACCAAGGCCGGTTATTACATGTGGCCCGGGCCGTATGGCGAGTGGGGCTCGCGCAAGTACCTGATCTCGAGCCTGGATCAGAGCCTGAAGCGCATGGGCCTCGACTACGTCGACATCTTCTACCATCACCGGCCCGATCCCGACACGCCGCTCGAGGAGACCATGGCCGCGCTCGACTACGCCGTGCGCAGCGGGCGCGCGCTGTACGTCGGCGTGTCGAACTACCCGGCCGACCTCACCCGCCAGGCCGCTCAGATCCTGCGCGGGCTGGGCACGCCGCTGCTGATCCATCAACCCAAGTACAGCCTGTTCGAACGTTGGGTCGAAGGCGGGCTGATCGACGCCTTGCACGACGAAGGGGTGGGCGGCATCGCCTTCTCGCCGTTGGCGCAAGGCCTGTTGACCGATCGCTATCTGCAGGGCGTACCCGGCGACTCGCGCGCGGGCAAGGCCGGCACCTTCCTCCGCCGCGAGCAGGTCACCGACCAGGTGCTGGCCCGCGTGCGTGCGCTCAACGCGGTCGCCCTGGCGCGCGGCCAGACCCTGGCGCAGATGGCGCTGGCCTGGGTGCTGCGCCACCCCGAAATGACCTCGGCCCTGATCGGCGCCAGCAAGGTCAGCCAGATCGAGGACGCCGTGCGCGCACCCGCTCAAGCGGTCTTCTCTAATGAAGAGTTGAACGCGATCGAGGCGGCCCTCGCGCTCTAAGCTCCGTTCGACATGTCCGCACCACGACGCCGGCCCGGGGCTACCGGGCCGGCGTCGTTTTGTTTTCAACGCGCCGGTGCCTCGCTTCCATAAACAGGGTGTGAATTCCGGCCGATGCGCGGCGGGAAGCCGGTTTCCCCTACCAAAATTCCGGTCGGTTTTACCGCATCGCGATCTGACCTTGGGTTTAATGCCTGTGACCGTCGATAACTGTGACGAGACTCGGTTTGAGGGCTGCCCGAATTGGGATAAACGGATGCCAGAACACCGACGCGAATCGTTTGAACAAACCACCGAGCGACCCCGACCTGCGTCGTGGGCCGTCTCGTGGGCTGCCTTCACCCTGCGAGGCAAGATCGTCGTGCCGTTCCTGGCGTTGACGGTGCTCACGGCATTGGTCGCGACCTTCATCGTCACGCGTCTGGTCGCCGGTTCGGCGCGTGAGCGTTTCACCAACCAGCTGTACGAATCCAGCCGTCTGGCGGCTGCCGCCGTGGTCGATCGGGAAAGCTCGCATCTCTCGGTGCTCCGTCTGATGGTCTTCACCGAGGGGCTCTCGTCCGCGCTGCGCTCCGGCGACATCGCCCGTATGGACGCGTTGTTGCGCCCGCTCGCCGGCAACAGCGGCGTGGAGATCTGGGCCGTCCTCGACGCCCGGGGTCGGGCCTGGCTGACGAACGTCGCTCATCCCGAAGGCGTGGCCGGCTCCTACGACGTGGTCACGGCCGAGTGGCGCGGCGAGCCCGCGATCGATTCCGTGGTGGCGCAGACGCGCGATGCCGCCGGCGACAAGATGATCGGGATCAAGACGGTCGCGGCTGAATCGTATTTCTACACCGTGGCGCCCGTCGTCGACAGCGAGGGCCGGTTTCTCGGCGCGGTGCTGGTCGGCACGCGGCTCAACACGCTACTCGATCTCCTGCGCGAACGGTCGAACGCGCAACAGGTCGTGCTCACCAGCCAGGGTTCATTCCAGGCCAGCACGCTGAAAGTCGATCCCCAGGTCTTCGAGTTGACGGCCGAGCAGGCGGCCGAAGTGGACCGCACGCCGTCACGCCAGCTCGAGGTGGGCGGCCAGAACTACGAGGCGCTTTACACGCCGCTGCTCATCCGCCAGCAGACCGTCGGCGTCATGATCACGTTGTTGTCCTCCGACTTCGTGGTCTCGGCCGAGGCGACCAGTCGCAACGCGATCGCGGCCGTCTTCCTGATCCTCGTCGCGGCGACCACGATCCTGGGCTTCGGGTTGGCGAACGCGATCAGCGCGCCGCTGGTCCGGCTGCGCGGCGTGACCCAACAGGTCGCGGCCGGCGATCTCAACCAGGCTACCGGGATCGACTCGGGCGACGAGATCGGCGATCTGGCGCGCTCCTTTGATCAGATGACCGCGCATCTGCGCCACCGCACCGCCCAGTCGGAGGCGTTGCAGATCGCGACACGCGAGCTGTATGAGCAGGCCCTGCAACGCGGCGAACAGCTCGCCGCAGCGAACCAGCAGTTGGCCGCGGCTCAGACCCACCTGATCCAGCGCGAGAAGATCGCGTTGATGGGTCAGGTGGCCAGCCACATCGCCCAGGACGTCCGCGCGCCGCTGACGGCCGCGCTCTCGTTGATCGACCTGATCGAGATGGATCCGGATCTCTCGGCCGACGTGCACGACCATCTGGATCAGATCCGCGCGCATGCCGTGCACGCCGGCCGCCTGTTGGGCGAAATCGATCGCTTCGCCCATCCCGCGAGCGTCGAGCTCATGCTGGTCGACTTGCGCACGACGGCGCGCGCGGTCCTGGAAAACCAGACCGCGGCGCTGCTGACCCAATCCGTCGCGGGCGGCCTCGAATTGCCGGCGGAGCCCGTGTACGCCACGATCGACCCCAATCGATTGCACCAGGCGCTGGGCGTGTTGCTCACCGGCCGGCTACGGGTCGTCCCGCCCGGCGGCACGCTGACGGTGAGCCTGAGCCTGAACGCCGCAGCCGAAGAGGCCTGCTTCAGCCTGTCGGACACCGGGCCCGTGATCACGCCCGATGAGGCGCGGACGTTCTTCGATCCGATGTTCGACGTCGACTCCGAGACGCTCAGTCGTCAGCTCGAACGCTCCGTCTGCTACGGCCTGATCGCCGAACACGGCGGTCGCATCGACGTCCACACCGATCCCGGGACGCGTCTGCGTTTTTCGATCGGTCTGCCACTGGCCAACGGCCGCGGTCCTACGGCCGATTCGGTCACGCACGTCCACGTGCAGCGGACGCCGTCCGTCGATCCTGAACAGCGGGTGCCATGACCGAACAGCAGTCGACGCCCTCAGCCCCGCACCGCCGTCGACGCGCGATCTCGATCGCGGTCGCGGCGTTGGCGTTGCTGATCGTGTTGCTTTGCTGCGGGCAGCTGGCCCTGCTGCGGATATCGCTCGATTCGCCCTGGATCCGCGCGCCGTACCTGGCGGATTACAGCCCCTGGGACCCGCTCTTCGTCGCACCGGTGCGCGCCGATATCCTGACCGAAGTCGAGAATGATCTGGCCACCGCCCGCGCCACGGCCCCGCCCGACGCGACCCTGCCCTCGGCCGGCCGGATCTTGCTGACGATCGCGGCAGCGACCGAGACCGCCACGCCGACGCCCGAGGCCCCGACCCCGACGCCCGTGACGCCTGCTTCGACCACGCCGACGGCGCCGACCCCGACGCCGACGGCAACGGTCACCGTGCCCGCTTCGACCGCGTCTCACACGCCGACCCGGACCGCGACTCCGATCGCCTCCACCGGGACGCCGACGGCGACAACGACAGGCACGGTCACACTCACGTCGACGCCCACGGTCACGGCAGTCGGATCGACGCCGACGGCGACCGCTACCACGACGCCGGCGACGACGCCGACCCTCACGGCCACCGCCTCGGTGACGAGCACGCCTTCGCAAACGGCAACGGCCTCGATGACGCCGACCGTGACACACACGCCGACTCTCACGCAGACCGCGACCTGGACGCCCACCTCCACCGCGACCGCGACAGCCACGAGCACGGCCACGGCAACGTCCACGGCCACCGCGACCCTGGCGCCGCCGCCGGTGTTGATCGTCAACAGCACGGGCGACGGCAGCGACGCCGACGGCGGCGACGGGCTGTGCCAGACCACGACCAGCGGCGAGTGCACGCTGCGCGCCGCGCTCGAAGTGGCCAACGCCGGCGGGGTGACGACGATCCAGTTCGGGATCCCGTTGGGCGATCCGGGCTACAGCGCCGGCGTGTGGGTCATCCGACCCGGCGGCGCGTTGCCGGGTGTGAACGTAAGCGTGATGATCAACGGCCAGACGCAACCGGGGTGGGGCGGGACGGCCGTGATCGAGGTCAACGGCTCGCTAGCGGGCGGGGACGGCCTGTCCCTAAACGCGGTCGCGATCGAGCTGCGCGGGCTGGCGGTGACGGGCTTCAGCGGCGACGGTGTCGTGATCAACGCCGACACCGCGATCCTCGAGGGCAACCTGATCGGCGTGCGCGCGGACGGCAGCGCGGCCGGGAACGGCGGCGCCGGTGTGCACGTCGCCGGGACCCTGCACGCGCAGATCGGCGGCGGCGTGCTCGGGGACCCGTCGCGCCAGAACGTGATCGGCAGCAACGGTGGACCGGGCGTGTGGCTCGACGCCGGAGCCTCGTCGAACGCCGTGCTATCGAACCTGATCGGCACGGAGCTCTCCGGCACCGGCGCGCGCCCGAACGGTTCGGGTGTGCGGATCAGCGGCCCGAGCAACACTATCAACGGCAACGTGGTCTCCGGCAACCTGGGCGCCGGCGTGGTCGTCAGCGGTTTCGGCGCCAACGGCAACGTCGTGGCCGCGAACGTGATCGGCCTGGCGGCGGGCAGCGGTGCGGCGCTTGGGAACGGCGGGGCGGGCGTCGAGCTGCGCGAGGGCCCGAACTTCGTCTCGCTTGGAAATGTGATCGCCGGGAACGGCGGCGACGGCGTGTGGGCCAACGTCGGCTCGAACCTGATCCGCGCCAACTACATCGGCACCAACGCGAGCGGCGCCGGCGGGCTGGGCAACGTCGGCAACGGCATCCACATCGTCAGCGGCGACGGCAACGTCATCGGCGGGACCTCGGCGGGGCTGGGCAACGTCGTGCTCAACAACGGCGGCGCCGGCGTGCGCGTCGCCGCGGGCTCGAGCCGCAACGCGATCCTGGGCAACAGCATCGACGGAAACGCCGGGTTAGGCATCGACCTGGGCTCCGCCGGCGTGACCGCCAACGACGGGGCCCTCACGGTCGGCGCCGCCAACCGCGGCATGGATTACCCCGTGATCACGAGCGCGACCTGGGACGGGACGACGCTGTCGCTCGACGGCTACATCGGCACGGGGCCCGGCGACTTCGACTTCGGTGGGGCGGTCGTCGAGTTCTACGTCACGGCCGGAGACGGCTCGGGCTACGGCGAGGGACGCACGTTCGTGGCCACGTTGACGACGGGAGCGACCGGCGACTTCTCATTGAGCCAGGCCATCATCGGCCTGAACAACGGCGATCGCCTGAGCGGCACCGCCACGAACCCGGCCAGCAATACGTCGGAGTTCGGGCCATTCGTTGTCCTTGGGTCGGCGCCGACCGCGACGCCGACCACCACCAGCACCGGAACACCGACCTCGACGGCGACCGCGACCCTGACTCCGACCGTGACCCACACGGCGACGTCCACGTCGACGGCCACAGCCACCTCGACCTGGACGCCCACGGCCACGCTGACGCTGACGCCGACGGACACCGCCACACCGACCGAGACGTCAACTGTGACGTTGACGCCGACGATCACGGCCATGCCGACCGAAACAGGCACGCCGACGATCACGCCGACACCGTCGGAGACCGCGACCGCCACGGCCACGCCCACCGAGACGGCGACACCCACGGCCACGGCGACGGCTACCGAGACGGCCACCGCGACGGCTACGCCGACCGAGACGCTGACGCCGACGATCACGGCCACGCCGACCGAGACGGCCACGCCTACGGCCACGGCGACGGCTACCGAGACGGCGACTGCGACGGCTACGCCGACCGAGACGCTGACGCCGACGATCACGGCCACTCCGACCGAGACGGCCACGCCTACGGCCACGGCGACGGCTACCGAGACGGCGACTGCGACTTCAACGCCGACCGAGACGTTGACACCGACGATCACGGCGACGTCGACCGAGACGGCTACGCCCACGGCCACGGCGACGGCTACCGAGACGGCGACTGCGACCTCTACGCCCACCGAGACGCTGACACCGACGATCACGGCGACCCCGACCGAGACGGCCACAGCCACGTCGACGCCGACGCGCACGGCCACGCCCACCGTGACGGCGACGGCCACGAGCACGGCCACGGCGTCTCAAACCGCGACTCTGACCCCGACGGCCACGCCCACGGCGACCGCCGCCCCGGTGCTGATCGTCAACAGCACGGGCGATGGCGGCGACGCCGACGCCGGCGATGGGCTGTGCCAGACCACGACCGGCGGTGAGTGCACGCTGCGCGCCGCGCTCGAAGTGGCTAACGCGGGCGGGGTGTCGACGATCCAGTTTGGGATCCCCGTAGGCGATCCAGGCTACAGCGCCGGCGTGTGGGCGATCCGGCCCGCGAGCGCGCTGCCGGGCGTGAACGTGAGCGTGGTGATCAACGGCCAGACCCAGCCGGGGTGGGGCGGGACGGCCGTGATCGAAGTCAATGGGTCGCTGGCGGGTGGGAACGGCCTGACCCTGAACGCGGCCGCGATCGAGCTGCGCGGTCTGGCGGTGACGGGCTTCAGCGGCGACGGTGTGGTGATCAACGCCGACAACGCGATCCTCGAGGGCAACTTGATCGGCGTGCGCGCGAACGGCATCGCGGCCGGGAACGGCGGAGCCGGCATCCACGTCGTTGGGGCCAACCACGTGCACATCGGCGGCGGTGTGCTTGGCGATGCGTCGCGCCAGAACGTGATCGGCGGCAACGGCGGGGCGGGCGTGTGGCTCGACGCCGGGGCCTCATCGAACGCGGTGCTCGCGAACCTGATCGGCACCGAGCTTTCCGGGGCGGGCGCGCGCGCCAACGGCACCGGCCTGATCATCAGCGGCCCCGACAATGTCGTGAACGGTAACGTCATCGCCGGTAACCTCGGCGCCGGTGTGCGCGTGGTCGGCTTTGGCGCGAACGGCAACATCCTGAGCGGAAACGTGATCGGCCTGGCGTTGGGCAGTGCTTCCGTGCTCGGGAACGGCGGCGCCGGCGTCGAGCTGCGTGAAGGCCCGAACTTCGTGCTTGGCGGGAACGTGATCGCCGGGAACGGCGGTGACGGCGTGTGGGTCAACGTCGGATCGAACCTGATCCGCGAGAACTTCATCGGCACGAACATCCTCGGCGCCGGCGGGCTGGGCAACGTCGGCGACGGCGTGAACATCGTCAGCGGCGACGGCAACGTCGTCGGCGGAACCTCGGCCGGCATCGGCAACGTCGTGGCCAACAACGGCGGCGCCGGTGTGCGCATCACCGACGGCTCGAGCGGCAACTCAGTTCTGGGCAACAGCATCGAGGGCAACGGCGGGCTCGGCATTGATCTGGGCGCCGGCGGTGTGAACGGCAACGACGGGACGCTGAGCGTCGGCGCCGCCAACCGCGGCATGGATTACCCCGTGATCACGAGCGCGACATGGGATGGCACGACGCTGACGGCGAGCGGCTACATCGGCACCGGGCCGGGCGACGCCGACTTCGGCGGAGCGGTCGTGGAGTTCTATGTAACGGCAGGCGACGGCACGGGGTATGGTGAAGGCCGGATGTTTGTGGCCTCGCTCGTGACGGGCGCGACCGGCGACTTCTCGCTGAGCCAGGCCGTGATCGGGCTCAACACCGGCGATCAACTCAGCGCCACGGCCACCAACGGGTCTGACAACACCAGCGAGTTCGGCCCGTACTTCGTCCTCAGCGCCGCCCCGACGTCGACTCCGACGCCGACCGAGACCCTGACGCCGACGGCGACGCCTTCCGAGACCTGGACACCGACGGCAACGACCACGGCCACGCCGAGCGAGACCGCGACGGTGACCGCCACGGCGACGGCGACGGTTACGCCCTCGGAGACCTGGACACCGGCCGCCACAGCGACGCCGACCGACACGCCGCCCCCGCCGACGTCGACGTCCACCGACACGATGACGCCGGGCGCCACCAACACTTCGGTGCCCACCGACACGGCGACGCCGCCGCTCACGCCGACGCCGACCGACACTCCGATCGCGACACCGACCGCGACTCTGCCGGCGCCGACCGCGACCGACACGTCGCCGGCGCCGACTGCGACGCCCACGGAGACGCCGCCGCCCACACCGACCGATACACCAACGCCGACCGAGACCCCGATCGGGCTGGCCACGCTTGTGATCGAGCAACTCAGTGGGTTGACGACACCGGAATTTGTCATCATCCGAAACACCGGGCCGGTGTCGCAAGACATGACGGGCTGGTCGCTTGTCAGTGTGGTGGGCTCGCAGGTCTTCAACTTCCCGGCAGGGTTCATCCTCCCCGCCAACGGCACGGTCGAGATCGATTCGTACACCGGCGCCGCGAACAACCCGCCGACCGTTCTGTTCTGGGCGTCGAACGCCATCTGGAACAACACCGGGGACAAGGCCCAGTTGATGAAGCCCGACAGCAGCGTCGTCGCCTCGGTCTGCTACGACGCGGGGTGCCCGTAAACGGCCCGAGGCGAGCGTCGCAACCGTGTTGACGCGAGGAGCGATCGAGGAGTCCGGCGAGTCCGAATCGCATATGCTGTTCGTGCGGGTGGCTGAGGGGGCCTACCGCGAGCCGGTCGGATGTGCGAGGGGGCGCATCCGGCCGGTTTTTTTTGGTACGAATGCGTCATTGACCCATCTGACGCTTGCGCTACCCTTGGCCCCATGACGCGTCAGGGTCAGTCGCGTCGGTCTTTGTTATGTTGGTCGTTGAGTACGTGCGCGTCGCACAACTCAAAGCCGACCCAGGCGATCTGTGGGTGTCGGAATTGTGCTCTCGAACAAACGGCTGGATTCCTGCCTGGATAGAATGAACTATTGTCAAATCACTATCCGCGGGTTATTCTGACAAAGCACACCCGGAATACAGATGGCCGGTTGTTCGATTGAGCGTTGCGCCTAGATTTCGCGTAGTTTTGGCTGATGTTGGCACGGGCCGATCGCCGTGGCCAAAGAAGACATGCCACGCTGCTGAGTCAGCCAGGACGAACATCACGAGGACCGTTCGAGGACCTCAGGCCCTTGCGTCGGGCGTAATGTTGATCCGATCGCCGTCCGTGATCCATATGTTCGGGCGGTGCACATAAGCAGGGTAGATGCTATGCGTCGCAACCTTTTGGTATTAGTGGTCGGGCTTGTGTTGATGATTGGCTCGTTTGTCGGGGTATTCCTCCTCGGGCAAGTTTTCAATCCTCCGGCGGTGCTGGTCGTGATCGCCAGTCGCGACTTCAACCCGGGCGACGTCGTCCGGTTGCAGGATCTGGCGACCGTATCGGTTCACGTCGACGAGACCGAGAGCGGGTTTTACGACACCGTCTTCCTCCAGACAGACGTGCAGTTCCTCAACAACAAGATCGTGACCCAACCGATCGCGGCCGGGCAACCGATCCCGCGCAACGCCATCGTCGCGACCGGTAACCTCAGCGGCGGTCTGTCGGGCCAGCTGGAGGATCCGACCCTGATCGCGTTGGTCGTGCCGGTGACCGAGGCCACCGCGCCGCCGGGGATCCGGGCCGGCGACTACGTCGATCTGGTGTACGGCGTGATCAGCGCCGCGTATTCGCCGGTCGTGCCGCCGACCGAGATCCCACAGCAGGCCTACGGCGCATCGAGCGGGCTCGAGGCCCCGACGCAGGATCCGTACGCGAGCGTGACGGCGACACCGACGCAAGGCGTGCTGCTCTACGCGCCGTTGGCCAAGACGATCGTGACCAATGCCCTGGTGCTCGACCTCGTGCGCGAGACCCGCCAGAGCAGCTCGGTGACCTCGAACGGCAGAACCGTCGTCAGTGAAGTGCCGGGCCCCGTGACGGCCCTGGTGTTGGCCGTGCCGCGCGATGCGCAGGAGGTCGTGCAATTCGCGCTCGACACCGGCATCGTGCGGATCTCGCTGCTCTCGGCCAACGTCCGGGCCGACGGCACGCGCGCCGGCGATCGGCGCCCGACGCTCGGCATGACCTGGAACGACCTGGTGGCGCTGCTCGAGATGGAGCGCGACCAGCGCCTGGCGGCCGGTCTGCCGACCGCCGTCACCGGCGCGGGTCAGGATCTATGGCGCCAGCAGGAACTGGCGGCGCAGGCGGCTGCCGCTGCGGCCCAGGCCACACCGATCCCACCCGCGACGCCGACCCCGGCGCCCAGCCCGACACCGACTGCGAGGCCGTAAGCCATGTTGAAGCTCTCCAAGATCTTCGAGAACGGCAAGGCGCCCGAGACGAGGCCCGACGAGCCCATCGGCGTGCTGGTCGCGGCGCCGCCCGAGCTCGCGCGGCCCTTCATGGAATTGGGACCGAACCATGCCTCGGGCATCCACGTGCTCGCGACGACGCGCGACGCCATGGATCTGCCGGACGACATCCGCAACTTCAAGCCCCAGATCGTGGTCATCTCGCCCGAGATCCGCGGCTATTCGCCTGAGTTGATCGCGCGCATGAGCAAGTGGCCGGACTTTCCGGTGGCCGTGATCGGCCTGGCTTCACCGAGTGGGGCCTGGGGCGCCGAGATGACGACGCTGGGCGCCGTGGCGTTCTACACCGTCCCGGTCACGCCGGGCGTGGTGGCGCAGTTCGTCGACGAGGCCCGCGGTCACCTGGCGCAGGCGCGGTTGCGCTGGACGCGGCCTTTGGTCGACGGCGAGGTGGGTTGGCGTCCGGCCGCACCGGCAGCGCCGGGCGGCTATCGCACGGGCGCGTTGGCGTGTTGGAGCACAAAGGGCGGCGACGGCAAGACCACGCTGGCCGTGAACCTCGCCTGTCTGCTCTCTGTGGTGGCCGGGCGCACGGTGCTCCTGATCGACGCCGACATGAACTGCGGGCGCGTGGCCCTGCATCTCGACATCCCGCCGACGCAGAACACGATCCTGCACCTGGCCAGCGATTACCAGGCCAACGGCAACAAGCTCGAGATCGAGATGTTGCGCAAGCGCACGCTCACCGCCGATGCCGCGCTCGACTCGCGCACCAAGCAGGTCGAGGGCCGGCTGTTCGTGCTCTTCGGGATCGTCCAGATCCAGCAGGGCTCGTCGGGCCCGCTTTTCGGCAAGCAGGGCCAGCAGTTCATGACCGACCTGATCCGGCTCGCGCGCGAGCATTACGATTTCGTCGTCATCGACCTTGGTTCGAACACGCAGATGGGTCCGCACTTCGGCGCGTTGCAGGCGTCGGACCAGGTGCTCTTCATCAACACGTCGGACCGGTCGTCGCTCTATCACAATCGCCAGACCTATCAGGCTCTGGTCGAGAAGGCCGACCTTCGCGCCGACAAATTCAAGCTGGTGATGAACCGCTACGACCCGGACGACCGGATCGACCTGAAGGACGTGGCCGAGTTCATGGGCCTCCCTGTGTTTGCCGTGGTGCCTGAGGATCGCAGCCGCAACGTGATCGCGTCGGTGAACCAGGGGCGGCCGTTCGCGCTGCAGTACCTGCAGAAGCATCCGCCGGGCGCCGAAGGCACGCTGCGCGGCATGCTCAGCGTGGCCGAGGGCGTGTATCCGCCGATCGGCAAGACGCTGGGCGACGCCCGCAACGGAAAAGCCAGGGGCGGCGTCTTCGGATTGTTCGGCGGAAAGCGGTAGCAGGGCGACCACAAAGGTCGCCCCGTGTGGGGTACAGGGGCATGGATCGTAACAACGGCGACAACCTGAACTGGGATTTCGCCCCGCCAGATTTTTCGGGCGAGGCCTTCGACCCTTTCGCCGAAGCTGCCACGGGCGGCGGCGAGCTGGGGCAGGGGCCCGTCAGCGTGGATCCGAAGGCGGCGGCCGGCGGCACTGCGCCGCTGCGGCCCGCCGTGGCGCCACGGCGGAACGATCTGCCCCAATTCGCGGTCGATGACCCCTACCAATTCGTCCTAGAAAACCTGCGAGAGTCGGCCGCCGGTCCAAATGGGCACTTTTCGCCGACGCAACTGGATTCGCGCCAGGCCGAGGTCGTGGAATGGTGTCGCGAGCGAGCGACCCAACTCATCCGTGACCTCAACGATCGGAGCTGGCAGGCGCGCAATCGAGCCGCTTTCGATCTCTCGGTCGACGAGGTCGCCCGACAGTTGCTCGACGATCTTCTCGGGCTCGGACCGCTCGAGCACCTGCTGCGCATCCCGGATGTGGAAGACATCACGGTCAACGGCCCGAACGACGTCTGGTACAAGGCCACCGGAGGTTGGGTGCAGGCGGCGCGCGGTTTCGAGTCGAGCGAGCAGGCCCTGATCGTGTTGAACCGCGCGATCGTGCACACCGGGCGGCAGGCCGGGCCGCTCACGCCGATCGTAGACGGGACGTTGCTGGCCGGGCACCGGGTGAACATCGTCACCGCACCGCTGACCGATCCGTGGCCGGTGGCGTCGATCCGCATCCATCGCGATCACTCGCTGGCCATGGAAGACCTCGTGTCGGCGGGCGGCAGCGATCGTTCGGAGGCCGAGCCGCGGTTCATCCCCGATTACTTTCAACGCGATCGGGGCGAGGGGATGTTCTCGGCCCTGGCAGCGAGTTTTTTGCACATGGCCGTGATCGCGGGTTTCAACATCCTGGTCGTGGGCCCGACGGGCGTCGGCAAGACGACGGTGTTGGGCGCGCTGGGGCGCATGATCCCGGCGGACCGACGCATCCTGGTGATCGAAGACGTGCGCGAGTTGCGCATGCGGGGGCTGAAGAACGGCGAGAACTGCGTCTACTTCGTGACACGGCCGGCCACGATCGACGGTCTGGCCGCGATCACGCAGCGCGACCTGGTGATCGCGGCGTTGCGCCAGCGCCCCGATGCCCTCACGGTCGGCGAGGCGCGCGGCGCCGAGGTCTTCGACATGCTCAAGGCGCTTTGGACCGGCCATCGCAACGGCCTGACCAGCGTGCACGCGCACACGATCGCGGACGTGAGCAGCCGGATCCGCATGATGTTGCAGGAGGCGGCGTTCAGCACCGAGGTTTCCGAGTCGACCGTCTCTCAATGGATTTCGAAGGCCTTCCAGCTGGGGATCACGTTGCGGCGGGCCGAGACCGGGCGGCGCTATGTCGAGGAGATCGTGGAGTTCACGGGCGGTGTCGAGGGCACGGTGCCGGTGACCACGCCGTTGTTCCGCTACGACGCGGCCCGGCGGCGCCTGGCCTGCACCGGGCAGCGTCTGGCCCTGCCGCACGAGGCCATGTTGCGCGAGGCCGGGTTCGGCTATGACGGGATATTGCAGGCGGCGCGAGAGCGTGGGGAGCTGCGCTGAATCGGCTGCCCGCGGGCGCAAGGACACTTCGAGGACTCGCGGCCACGGCCCCAGCGGTACTGTGAGGGTGCCGCCTGGGCGATGTTGATGAGGGAGATCTGGGCATGACACAGCAACGATGGCAAAGGGGATTGGCTCGAGCCGGGATCGTGGCCCTGATCTTCGTGCTGGTCTTTGCGAGCTTCTCGCTCAGTGTGTCGGAGCTCGAGGCGCAGGCCGGTCCGACGGTGACGAACACGCCGGAGCCGGAAAAGTGCCCGGGAAACCAGATCGACGTGGATCCCGATTTCTACAATGCCGATTGTCGGGGGCTGGATACGTCCCTGGAGCCTATTGCCAACTACATCAAGTGCGATGTGACCAGACTACCGGCCGGCAGTTTTGAAGCCGGTGAGGATTGGGGCAAAACCTCCTGTTATTTGACAATACCCGAGCGAGGCGGCGTTGCTGCCCCGCCGCTTGTAGCATTTCCAGGTTGTCTTGATGTGTCGCGCAAACCCTGGCCCCGCGCACTCGCAGGTCGCCCATTGACCTTCACGTTGAACAACACCTTGCTTGATCCAGGCGGGCTGCTTATGCACGCCAGCGGCGTGAGGCAGGACGATGCCACGGGTTGGTACACGATCCTTCGGCAAGGTGCGACGACGGATGTGGGCGGCAATTTCCTTGGGGAGGCGATGAGCGCAGCTACGTCCGCGGGTTGGGACACCCGGGAACTATGGCCCGCCGGTGTTCGCCCAACAACTTACCCGTCCGTGGCATACATTCGTGCGCGCCTTGTATTGCGGCATATCGCGGACGAAACCCAGGTATTGCTTGCAGGAGAAGACAAGGGGGCCGAGTTCGAGCCGGGTCCTGGCGGATACCAGGCTACGCTGTTTGCGCGCAGATCGAGCGCAAGCGGTGGAGCCGTGAATGGCAATAACCTCGGCGCTTCGGGTGCGGCGGGAACAGGACCCAATAATCTGCCCGCCTACCGTGTTCTGGTTCTATCGACCTGGTGGGTTCATATCGAGGCCGAGGTTCGGTACCGGTCGATTATCAACAACGCTCCAGTTTTGACTGACTGGACGCCCGTGTTTCCTTCAGACCCAAATAACCTCTCGCCTCATCAAGGCGGTGGTCTGTTGAGCTACCGCGCCTGGGATAGCCGGATCAAAACGACCGCAGGCGTTACTGGCAATATCTGCCGAGCAACGGATATTTTGGGTTATCAACCGATCGCCGTGTTGGAAGGGCAGTCGATCCTAAAGTAGCGACAAATGACACCATTACAACGCATTCTCGCGGGTATGTTGGTGTTGCTTGGGCTAAGCATCACAATACTCGCTTGCTCACCAACGGTGGCTACTTCTCCCACCATCATCGCGGTAACGCAGATCGTGACTGCGGCCCCGATGCCCAGCGTGACAGGGCATGGCACGCAGGCGCCGCAGCTCACAAGCACGCCCGAACCTGTCATCCGCGAGCCCCTGCGGCTTGAGGCAAGCCAAACCTGGGCTGCGCTCAAGGCGCAGGGCACCCAGTACATCAATTCCGAATATCCCTATGATGACCAGGGCTATTACTTGTGGTTGACACTGGTTGCTGGAACGGCACAAAACACTACACCCACGTTGACTCCGACCGTCACGCCGCTGCCCTTTGTCATGCCGCGCACGCCGACGCCGCAGGCCGGTGTGGTCGTCGATCCATATTGGCTCAACCTGTACTACGACGGCAACAACCCGACGCCAGAGGAAAAAGCCTTCCTGGATGAGCTGTACTACGACTGTTACCAGCGGTATTGGGAGTTCATCTCCTTCCAGGATGGCCCGCCCGGGCCGGATTTCGCCGAACGTCTGGCGGAGTATCAATGGACGGATGGAGAGAACGGCCAGTATGACCCCCGGGCGCCACAGTATGGCGATGGGCCGGTGCCAGAATATGCGTCCTACCAGTTGACTATTCAGTATGTTGAGTGGCTCCTCAACAAGGGGTATTACGTTCGCCAAAGTCTGGCAGACCCAAACCAGACAAGGTTGACGTGGGGCGGTTACGAGAATACCGTGCATGACCCGCAGGGAGTCGTTTTCAATCGCGCCACACTCAGAGGGCCAGATCCCAATACCGGGCGTTATGAGATTCTGTTCGATGTGAATCAACAGTCGAACGGAAAGAATCCCGTACTCTATGAGTTGATTGAGATTGCTACCAATCGTGTGGTTGGCGAATGGCGCTTGCCAAGTCCGAACGAAATTACGATCTGTGAATGGGACCCGATCATTTCTGTATGGAAGCTGAAAGTGGCCACTCAGGAGATATACGCACAGTGGCGATTTATGGACTTTTACCCATTCATTGGCTCGGCGACGACACCAGAAAAACCCTGGACAGCAACCCCAAGGCCGTAGTGTGAGGATCGATGAACGCGAAAATCAATAATAGGGGTCAAAGCGCTGCGCTAATTGCCACCATGATGATCCCGATTCTGATGGCTTTAGTACTGGTGTGCGATGCAGGATTAGTCTTCCAGGCGAGACGGTGGACTCAGTCGGTCGCTGATCTATCCGCACTGTCGGGTGGACAACAACTTAACGCGACCCGATTTGATGAAGACAATCAAGTCAAGCTGAGACTCGCCGCACAGGCAGCACAGGATACCTGCAGGGTGCACAACGAGCTCAACGCCGGTCTTGCCCCGACAGTGACCTGCGTCGCGACTGAGGATGTGAACGCCCGCACCGTCACCGTCAGCGCTTCCACGACGGTCAACACCTACCTGCTGCAGTTGTTTCTCGGCGCGGGCAACTCGAGCCTGATCGTCACCTCCACCGCTGATGCCGAGTTCGTCTTTGGCATCGAAGACGAGATGGATCAGTAGGGCACGCTATGCTGCTGAACTTCCTGCTTGCGTTTCTGTTCGCGGTCGGTCTTTTCGTGCTCATCGTGGGCACGCAGTGGACGCGGCCGGTGGCGCTGTCGAACGTCGAGCGCCTGCACGGCCAGGCCCCGACCCCGACGGGCTGGCTGGCCAGCCTGCAACATCGCCTCGATGCCGCGCGCTTCAACGTCACGGCCGGTCTGTTTGTGCAGGTCGCGGTGTTGCTGGCCCTCGCCACCGGCGTCATCGTCTGGTTGCTGACGGGCGCGCTCGTTCCGGCCTTGCTCAGCATGGGCATGGCCATCGCCTCGTACTGGCTGTACCTCAGCCACAAGGCTTCGAAGGCCAGCGAAGCCTACGAAGAGCAGTTGCCGCAGGTGGTCTCTCGCCTTGTGGTCGGCGCGCGCATGGGGAGCACCCTGCGCGGCGCTGCCGAGCACGCAGCGCAATTCGGCCCCCCGATCTGCCGGGACGACTGGGTCTACATCTGCCGACAGATGGACGCGGGCGCAGATCTCGAGTTCATCCTGCGTGTGGTCAGCGCCCGACGCAACAGCCAGCTGCTCGATTCGATCTTCGAGCTGCTGCTGATCCAGCACCAGCGGGGCACGCCGATCAGCGACATGCTCCCGCTCATTCAACATTCCCTGGCCGAGCGGACGAAAACGGTGCGCGCGGCCCGAACCCGGCTGGGCGGTCCGTTGCGCGAGCTGTACATCGTCTGCGGCGCCCCGATCTTCGTCGTGATCCTCCTGCGGTTCATGTCGCCGCAGTTCGCGGCGATGTATGCGTCGTTCTTGGGCCAACTGCTGGTCAGCGTCGTCTGGCTGCTCGACGTGTTGCTGTTCATCTGGCTGTATCGGTCGTTCAGCGCCAACCTGCGAAAGCTCACCAACTTCTACGGCGACATCCGCCCGGCTCCGCGCACGCCGCTTGAGGAAACGCGACCGGCCGTCGACCTCGAGCGGGGACGGCGCTACGGTTTTTCGGCAACGGAGCCGGCCTCCGAGTCGACGCCGAGTTCATTGGGACGCTATCTGGGGCCGCGGGCGATGCCTCCAACATCGAAGGATTCGTGACATGAGCGAACTGCTCTCCACCTTCCTGTTTGCCCTGCTGGCGGTCGTCGGAGCCGGGGCCTTTGCCTATGGCCTGGTCGGCTTGTTTGCAGCGCCTAAGGCCAGGCTCGAACCCACCGCATTGCGTTCGCAGAGTCAGCGCGTCAGTGACTTACCTGATTTCCTGCAATCTGCGTTGGGGGCAACCCTCATCGGCATCGGTCGACGTCTGGTGCAGGCAGGTAGCGCGGCCGCCGTTGAGGATCGCCTCCGACGGTCCGGATGGCGCTATCGCTCGCTGGGCGATTACTACGCCAGCAAGATCGTCAACGCGATCCTCTACTTTCTGATCGGCCTTGTGTGCGGCGGTCTGCTGTTTGGCGCGTCGATCGGGGCCCTGGCCGGGATCGTGTTTGCCGTGCTCGGCTATTTCCGCCCCGACGAAAAGATCGCCGAAGTGACGCGCGAACGCCACGAGGGCATCAAGCGCGAAATGGCCTGGACCCTCGATCGCCTGGCCACCGTGATGCAGACCGGTGATGCGCTTGGCCCTTCGCTCTCGCGGCTGACCGATCGAAACTACGACTGGGTGGCGGGCGGCGGCGGCGGGTTGTTCGTGGCCGTCATGCGCGACATCTCGGCCGGGCTCTCCCAGAATCGCAGCGATATCGGCCAGCTGGTCGACGACATCCGGCTGACCCTGCCGCCTGATCTCCCGGAGGTCGACGAGTTTCTGCTGCTGGTGCGCGCCAATCTCGAGAAGCGCCAGCCCGTCGTGGAGCAGTTGCGGGCCCTGGGCGCCAGCATGCGCGACGAGCTGAACAACAAGATCGAGGAACTCGCTCAGAAATCCGAATTACGAATCGTGATGGTGACGTCGGGCGTCATCGTCCCAATGCTGTTAATCATCGTGGGCGGCGGGGTCTTGCCTGTGGTGGCCTCCATTCTGCGCTGAGCGCGAGGACTCTTCGAGGACGCGCGTGGCTCCGGGGTGGGCTAATCTGAACATGCTTATTGAAGGGAGGGTTCGAGGATAACGGCCGAGGATCATCAGAAATTGTGATGGGTCAGCGTGGCGGGATGGCCCCAATGTTTTGTCGATACCCTGCCAAAGCCATGAGATAGATGAGGAGACCAAGCCATGATGAACATCTCAAACTTGCTGGAAGCTTTCGTCCGCGACGAGGACGGGTTGAGCGCAACGGAATACGTCGTCATGTTCGCGGCGATCATCGCCGTGGTCGTGGCCGGCGCAGCCGCCCTCTCGGGGTTGATCGACACCGCCTTCACCGATGCGTGCGCTGCGCTCGGCGGTTCCTGCCCCTAATCCGAGGATCCGGCGGTGTGGGTCAGGTGCCCCTGGGAAACGGGCCGGTTCGCTGCGCAGGTCGGCGTGTCGGCTAACGATATCTAGGACGGTCAGAGCGAAGGAAAACTCGAAATGTCTCTGCAAAACCCGCGGTCCCAGGGGCGCCGCCTGGCTCGAAGAACCGTCATGCAGACCGGTTCGTCGGCTACGGAGTTCGTGTTGATTCTGCCGGCCATGCTGTTCCTGGTCTTTGGCATGATCATCCTCGGCCTCACCGCCTTTTCGAGCCTGTTCGCGGCGGCATCAGTCCCGCTCGATGCCCGTGATTGGGCGGTGACGGGCACACTGGGCACGCGCACGCAGGACTTCCTCGGTGTGAGCCCGTCGGTGACGATCGACCCGGATTGCGATCGGGCCGCGCATGTCCGATTGTCCAGCTCGGCGTCGACCGATTGGGGCGCCTTTCTCGGGGTCTGGGCGGCCAGCCTGCAATCGGGAACAACGGTGTATCGCATGAAGTTCAACCCGGATGAACCCACCGACAGCTGTCAATAGGAGCGAACCGATGGCCCGGTATTCTGCGATTCGTCAGCGAGGGCACTCCCCGGAACGGGGACAGGCCGCCACGGAGTTCGTGATACTCGTGCCTGCTTTGATCGCGGTCGTGGTCGCGATCGTCGCGATCTTCCGTCTCGCTTACGCCCAACTGGCGACGACCACGGCGGCCTACGACTGCAATATGTTGTCTTTGCAGCAGACGACTCGCGACACCCATTGGGCTGAGCAACGCGGCAACGCGGCGCTTGAATACGCCAAGGCCAGCCATTTGATGTCGGGGTGGAGCGACCGCGAGATGTCGGTGCACTGGGCGTCGGGTTGCCAGGTGGGTTTTGACACCGACGAGATCCTGGGTCTGGGACCCGAGGAGTTGAGCCGTGAGACCGAGGGCGGTGTGCAGTTGTACCGCTCCTGCTGGGACACCGGCGCGGCCATTGCTCCCATTGACGCGGTCGGTCCGTCCGGGCCGACGGATCCCAATGGCCGCACCTGCAACTTCGTCGAGCTCCCAAGCGACGTGAACTAGCGCCAGACGGCGGATCGGCGACGTCGCACCCTTACCTTGAAGTGGCTGGCCCTAAGGGCCCTTATGTATCGTGACCGAGCCGGGTACGGCCCATGCTAGAAGCATTGCTGAAGACTGTCGCCGGTTTGGCCATCCTGATCTTGCTCATCGCCGCCGCGCTGCGTTTCGGGCGCTGGCGCGGCAAGCGACTGTCTGCGCACGTGTATCACTGGTGGGTGGTCAGGCGCGGTACACGTCGGATGCTGCGTCGCGCCGAGCGCGTGCACGCGGCTGATGACACTGGTCCGCCGCCGCCGCCCGAAGCGACGCGGTCGGTGACCCTGTCGAGTTTCTCGGCAGAGGCGCAACGGCCCGCTCAGCCGGAGACCGTGATTCTGCCGCCGCGAAACACCCAGCCCGGCGATCGCCCGCCCGGTGCGATCCTTCCCGGTGTCGAACCGACCCGGTTGGACCCGAAGCGCGCGAGAGCTCAGGCTAAAGCCGTCGGCCTGCGGGTGGTCAACGCCGATGACGGGGAGCCTGATGCGCTTGCCGGCTGGTTGCTCAACGCCATCGGCCTCTCGATCTTGATCATCCTGGCGGTGTGGCTGGCAAGTGGCGGGTACGCCGTAATCGAAACGCTGCTGCCGTAGGGCCTGAGAGTCAACCGAAACCTTGCGGCTCGGCGGCTGATGCCGATGGGCGCCCGGCCCTGATCGAGGCCTCCACTCGCCGACAGCGCATCGCTCTCGTCGGCTTCGAGCAGAGGCAATCGCACCTCATTCGCGTGAACCGGATCATCGCCACAAACGACACGAATAGGGATTGTTCGTGCCAATTCGTGTCAATTCGTTACTGCTCAGCCAGCCGGAAGTTGGGGCAAAAAACGGGGTGATGCGCGGGTCGGGGCTCCGCCCCGACCCGCGCATCACCCCGTTTTTTGCCTGTCTCTTCCCGACAGGGCTGAACAGATACATCAATTCTTGAAACTCGTGGGAAAGCTCGCGCCGTGCAACACCTCATGCGGTCGCACTGGCTTCGAATACGGCGGGCGCCGCCTCGCTGGTATAGTTCGCCCATGACCTCGACCCAACCCCGCCCCTCGTTTGGCGTCATCTTCCATCCGACGTTTCCACCTGAGACCATCGCTGACTATGCCCGGCGCGCAGAGGCCGCCGGCTTCGATGAGCTGTGGTTGTGGGACGATTGCTTCCTGCCCGGCGCGTTGACGTTAGCCGCTCTGGCCCTGGCCGCCACACAGTCGCTCAAGGTCGGCATCGGGCTCATGCCCGCCACGGTCTATAACCCCCTGTTCGTCGCCATGGAGTTGACCACGCTGGCGCGCACGTTCCCCGGACGGATCCTGCCGGGCTTTGGCCACGGCGTCGCGGCCTGGATGACTCAGATCGGCGCTGCCCCGACGTCGTCGATGAAGGCGCTGGAGGAGACGGTCACGGCCGTGCGCCGCTTGCTGGGCGGCGAGGCAGTCACCGTCAACGGCTCCGAAGTCCATCTCGATCAGGTGCAGATGCAGACGACGCCGCGCAGCGTCCCGCCGCTCTTCGTCGGCGCCATGCGCGAGAAGTCCTTCAAGCTCGCCGGCAGGGTGGGCGACGGCACGATCCTGACCGGGATGTCGTCACCGGCGTACGTGCGCTGGGCGCTCGAGCACATCCGCGCCGGCATGACGGAGGGCGGGCGCACGGACCATCGCGTGGTCGTCTACGTCGAGACCAAGGTCGGCCCAGACGGCGCTGCAGCTCGCGTCGCGGCACGCCGCTCGCTGGTCGAGTGGTGGCCATGGGCCGACATCCACGTCGACGCGCTTGGGATTGGGGACGAGGTCGCGGCTCTGGTCGCGGCTCACGGGCAGGGTGGCGTCGCCGAGCACATGCCCGATGCCTGGCTCGATGCGTTCGCCGCCGCCGGCACGCCCGAGCAGGTGACCGCAGCCGTTCAGCGGCTCGTCGACGCCGGCGCCGACTCGATCGTGCTCCAGCCGCTCAAGGGCGATCCGGGCTGTTTGGATGAATACGCTCGTGATCTCATGCCCAGCTTAAAGCGGATCTACGCGTGATCGACCGGGCCGGCCGGCGACGGCGTTCGATGCAGGGCGGCCTCGCCCTCATCCGTGCCAGGACTCTTCAAGGATTCGCCCGCCCGCGATCCCGCGTATCCTGAACTCAACACGGGGCTATCACCTCCCCCGTGTGCATCGCAGTTCGCGACGAGAGGGGGCGTTGCGGGCACGATCGCTCAGCCGGCCGTTCGAGAGAACGGCCGGCTTTTCCACCCCCCGACCCCCTCCGAGAAACGCGCGAGGCGCACTGGATTGTCAGTGCGCCTCGCGCGTTTCTCGGAGGGGGAGCGGACAGTAACCTGTACGCCACATACAAGCTCGACGCGCCAAGCCACATACAAGCTCGACGCGCCAAGCCCACGCGCGGGGCCCAACATCTATGTCGCAGCCGATTGAAGATCACGAGGACTCCTCAAGGATTCCACGAACCCGGTTCGCCCCTACACTGCCCTCAACACGAATGACCTCACACGAGAGGGGGAACGCGCAACATGGCACTTCAGATGGACGCAGACGCCGTGGATCGACTGGCCAACGAGATCGCCAGGGTCCGCGACACCCGGATCGCGACCTTGCTCGGCAACCTGAGAAAGCTCGGGACCGACGTCGACGCGGCCTGGGACGGCACGGCGCAGACCGAGTTCACGGCCTACTTCACCGATTGGATCGGCGCCTTCGACCGCGCCAGCAACGATCTGCACACCATCTCCGGGTGGCTTCACGATCGCGCGCGCGAGTGGCGCGAGGAAGAGGCACGTCGCCGCGCCGAAGAAGAACGGCTCAAAGCCGAGCTGGCCATCGCCGGAGCCGCCGGTGGAAGCCCGGTGGCCGTGAAGTAGGAGATCGACCGGACGCAACGAAGACCAGACCCGCAATCCCAATCCGTCACTCAAACGACTCGTATTCACGACGCAAGGAGACATCATCATGGCCACAAAGGACACCATCAGCATTGACTTGATCGAGGCCCGCGCCGCTGCGCAATCACTGCTCACGATCCGCACCAGCGAGATCGAGCCCGCCATCGGCGTACTGCGCCAGCTCAACGAGAAGCTCGACGCCGCATGGGACGGCCCCGCCTCGATCGACTTCAAGGCGATGTTCGAGCTGTGGAACACGTTCCTTGGCCGCGTCGCCGACGACCTGCATCAGGTCAACAAGTACATCGTTGACGCCGCGAAGGCCTACGAGGACACCGACATGCAGCAGAAGCAGGACGTCAACCGACTGCGCGCTGAGACGCACCTGAACTGACCACTACCCTGAGCCACTATTCAATCGGAGAACCTGAACATGGCAGACACCACCACCATCCGCATCGTCGTCCCGGACGCCCGTGACGTGGCTAAGCAACTGCTCACCACCCGCACCGGCCAGATCGAGACCGCGATCAAGAGCCTCGACGCTGCCCACAATCGCCTCAACGTCGCCTGGAACGGCCCGGCGAACGACGCCTTCAACGCGATGTTCACCGGCTGGATCCAGTCGTTGCGCCTGGTCGCCGACGATCTCAACAAGGTCTCGCAGTACGTGAGCGTCTCGGCCGACAAGTACGAGGAGATGGACGCCCGCCAGCAAGCCGCGGTCCAGACCCTCGAAAGCTCGACCCACATGACCGCCAAATAAGCAGACCCAGCGCCACCGAGGGCGATCACCCGCGCCGACCGCCTTCGGGGCGCTGTCTCATCGTCGGCGCCGCACCGGGCCCACGGGCTCGGGCGGCGTCGACGCACACCCCCATGTCCCCCTCGACCCGCTTCAACCGCCCGCCGCGCGCCTGGATCACGTTGCCCGATGACCACGTCCGGGTGCCCAACCCGCCCAACTACCCGACGGCCCAGACCGGCGCCAACCTGCTGTGGATGATCCTGCCCTCGGCCATGATGCTGGTCTCGGCCCTGGTCGGTTTCTGGGTCTCGGCCGGCAACGGCACAGGCAACGCGATGAGCGGCATGTTCGTGCTCATGGCACTGGCCTATCCGAGCGCGATGCTCATGCAGCAACGCTCAGCGAAAAAGCACCGCGAAGTCGAGACCGAGCGCCTCAAGCACGAATACGCCGAGGACGTGCGCGCCATGGTCGATCGGCTCACGGCCCTGCGCGGCGAACAACTGCGCGCGCTGCGCGATCTTCATCCCGCAAGCGAGGTGTTGTTCCAACGCGCCGTCGAGCGCGACCTGCGCCTGTGGGAGCGCCGGCCGACTGACGCCGACTTCCTGTGCGTGCGCCTCGGCGTCGGCGACGTGCCGCCCAGTTACAGCGTCGAGCCCCAGAACGTCGAGAACCGCCGCCAGACCGACCGGATCTTCGCCAACGCACAGGCCGAGCCCTTCACGCGCGTCCCCGATGCGCCGCTGACGCTCGATCTGCCGGCCGCGCGCTCGATCGGCATCGCCGGGCCGCGGGCCGCCCGCAGCGCGCTGGCGCGCACGCTGTTGGCCAACGTGGCGACGCACCACCAGCCCAACGAGGTCCGCGTCTTCTTCGTCCGCGATCCGCGCATCCGCGACGAGACCTGGGGCTGGCTGCGCTGGTTGCCGCACGTCCGCGCCGAAGCGCGCACCCTGGCCGCCGCGCCGACCGCCGTGCGCGAGATGCTTCAAGGCCTGCTCGACGAGCTGCGCCGCCGCGAGACCACGGCCCGCGGCGACGACGTCGAGGCCAAGCGGGCAGCGCAGGGCTGGCCCTATCTGCTCTTTGTGGTGGAGAACCCGGCCCTCGTCGCCGGGCATGCGGCCTTCGAGACCATCCTGCGCGCCGGTGCGCAGATCAAGGCCGGCGCGATCTTCCTGACCGAGGCCGTCCATGACATCCCCGACGGGTGCGGCGCCCGCCTCGAGGTCGATGCGCGTCGCCTGACGATCACGCTCGATCGACCCGGCGCGCGTCCGAGCGTGGGTGCGCCCGAGCTGCTGACGTCCGGCGAGTGCGAGCGACTCTCTCGCGCGCTCGCGCCGTTGCAGGTGGCTCAGGAGGTGGATCTGCCCGCCGGCCTGCGTTTGAGCGCGCTGCTCGGCGGCGACGCGCGATGCCAGGTCGATCTGCCGGCGCTCTGGCGCAGCTATGCCCATCCCGCCCGCCAGCTGACGGCCCCGATCGGCATCGGCAGCGGCGGAGCTCCGGTCGTGCTCGACCTGCACAACAACGTCCACGGTCCGCACGGCCTGATCGCGGGCACGACCGGCTCCGGCAAGACCGTGCTGCTCTCGACACTGCTCGCCAGCCTGGCCGCCTGCAACAGCCCGCGTCTGGTCAACTTCGTCATCATCGATATGAAGGGCGACCCCAAGCTCGAGCTGCTGCGCGAGCTGCCGCACACCGTCGGCTTCGCGTCGGCGCTGCCCAACGGCGCGCTTAAGACCAAGAACCACATCCGCAATTACATTGCGCGTGCCATCAAGGCCCTCGAGCACGAGATCAGCCTGCGCATGCAGAAGCTCAACGCCGCCAACGTGCAGGGCGACAACTTCGATTACAACGCACGTTTTCCCGAGGACCCGATCCCGTCGCTGCTGGTCGTGGTCGACGAGTTCGCGGTGCTCAAGCGCGAGTTCCCGGAGCTGATGACGGCCCTGGTCGACGTCGCCGCCACCGGCCGACAGCCGGGCGTGCACCTGATCCTGGCGACGCAATCGCCCTCGGGTGTGGTCGACGACAAGATCTGGGCCAACTCGCAGTTCCGGCTGTGTCTCCGCGTCGCTAACCGCGAAGAGAGCCACTCGATCCTGCGCCGGGCCGAGGCCGCGCGTCTGCCGGGCCGACCGCCGGGCCGCGCGCTGCTGCAGGTCGGCGGCGATCCCGATGCACCGATGGAACGCCTGCAGGTCGCGAGCGCCGGTTTCGCCATTCGCGGCGACGAGGATGAGGGCGTCGAAGAACGCTTCGAAATCCTCGAGGTGCTCGGCGACGGCACCAAGGAGTTGCTCTACCCGCTGACCGGCGATCGGGCAATCGAGCCCGAGGGCCAGACCGAGCTACAGCAGCTGGTCTATCTGTCGGATAAAGCCGCGCGCGCCCTGCGCATTCCGCTGCCTCTGCCCGGGCCCTGGCTGCCGCCGCTGCCCGAGCGCCTGCCGCTCGAGGGCCTCTGGGCCGAGGTCGCGCCTCGTCGTCGCTTCACGGGTTCAGGGTGGACCGATACGACAGCCACCCCGCGCCTGAACGTTCCGTTTGGCCGCACCGATCGGCCCGCGACCCGGCAACAACCGGTCTTCACCTTCGACCTCGGCCGCCAACACCAGAACCTCTGGCTGGCCGGTAAGCCCGGCGCCGGCGTCGAGCTCGCGACGCGCACCGTGATCGTGTCGTTGGCCGAACAACACACGCCCGACGAATTCGAGCTGTATTGTCTGGCCTTCGGCGGCGGCGCGCTGCTGCCGTTCAAGGCGCTTCCGCACACGGCCGGCTACTTCACCCTCCGCGACGAGGATGGGCTCCGTGCGCTGCTGACCGGGCTGCAGGCCGAGGTCGAGCGCCGCCGGGCCCTGTTCGCCGCGGCCGGCGTCGACAATGCCGACCACTATCGACAGAAGACCGGCGACGCGCTGACCAGCATCGTGATCGTCATCGACGGCTTCGACGTGCTCTATCGCGAAGCCCAGCTCGCCGACTACGACAGCGTGTTGGGCGAGTTCAAGGATCGGGTCGAGGGTCTGCTGCGCGCCGGCTGCGACCTGCACCTGGTGCTGGCGACCGTCACCGCCACGCTCTTTCGGGACGGCATCGAGAAGAACGTCACCGGTCGGATCGCGCTCCAGTTGCAGGATCGGGCCGACTACTTCGGCGTGCTCGGCGCGCCGCCGCCCTTCATGATCGACGAGGCCCGCGGCCGCGCGTTGTGGCGCGAAGGCGCCGAGATGTTCGAGTTGCAGCTGGCCGCGCCGACGACGGCCGAGACGCCCGCCGCCGAGACCGAGGCCCTCGCGGCCCTGACCGACGCCATGACCCGCGCGTGGACGCTGTCGGCGGGAACGCGCGTGACCGTGCTCGATCGTGCGCAGGCCGTGCAGCCCGCCACAGTCACACGATCCGAGAGCCGCGACGCTGAACGCCCGGCCGAGCCGGTGCTGCAACCGGTTAAAGGGCGTCGGCCCGCAGGTCTGAACGTCAACGTCGCGACATACACGCCGCTCGACGTGCCGGACCTGAGCGCCCTGGGCGAAGACGATCTCTCCTGGTTACCGGCAGGCGTCGAGCGGATCGAGTTCCAGGGCGCTACCGAGGCGCCGGCCGTGTCGATCGACCTGGGCCTGCTGCGCCAGGCGCTGCCGGCCTCGCCGCCGGAGCCGGGGCCCGCAAAGGAGGACTGATGCCGTGGCCGACACCGTGATCCTCACGCTCTGGCACGCCGAAGCGCCCGCGCCGCGCGACCTCGAGCTGCCCGACAACGTGCATTGGGAGATCCTGGCCCCCATCGTGCTCGACAAGTTGAGTTGGCCGGCGCCGAATGACGAGCTGGCCGTCATCGAGCACACGCTCGAAAGCGAGGATGTGGTCGTGCGCCCCGGCCTGACCCTGGCCGCAGCCGGCGCGCAGACCGGCATGAGCTTCCAGCTCCGCTCGCGGGTTCTGCCCGAGCGGCGTCGACCGACGATCCAGGCGCAGGGCCCGCACCTGCGCAATGCGCTGGGCGAGGTCTTCGGGCTCAATCCCGGCGTCAATCTGGTGGGGCGGGGCGAGGCCGGCGAGACGAACGCGCCGACCCTCATCGACCTGGCCCGAAACGATCGCGACCAGTCGGTGTCACGGCGCCACGCCCGGCTGACCGTGACGGCGTCGGCTGTGACCGTTGAGGACTCCGACAGCGTGCATGGCACGTGGGTCAACGGGCGGAGGCTGCGGCCTGGCGTCGCCCAGGCCCTGCGGCCGCGCGATCGATTGCAGTTCGGGGATGTCAGCCTGCGGTTCGAGCACCTGACGAACGCCTGATCTCAGGTCTTTGCCAGCGTGTTCAGGATGAGGCGCGCGGCCGTCCCGGCGCCGTCCTCGGTCCGGATCCGCCTCCCGAGGTCGGCCGCTGCAGCGCGCATGTCGGGCGACCGCACGGCGGTCAGGGCGTCGGCCAGCGCTTCAAGCGTCAGACGTTTGCGCGGAAGAGGTCGAGGCCCGACTCCCAATTCGTGCACGCGCCGGCCCCAGGCGAACTGGTCATTGCCATGCGGGATCAGTACGCTCGGCACGCCCGCCCGCAGACCGGCGGCGGTCGTCCCCGCGCCGCCGTGATGCACGACGGCCGCCACTCGCGGAAACAGCCAGCCGTGCGGCGCGCTGTCGAGCCGATAGATCTCGGGAGGCAAAGGGATCTCCGCCGATAGCCCGCTCCATCCGGTGGCTAATAGACCGCGGTGGCCTGTCTGCTGCAGAGCCGTGATCACAAGACGGGTCGTCGCTGCCGCCTGCGCCGGAGACCCGATGCTCCCGAACCCGACGTAGACCGGCGCCGGCCCCGCCTCGAGGAACGCGTTGAGGCCGGGCGGCGGCGTCCAGTCCGGCTCGTCCAGGAACCAATAGCCGGTTTGGTGGACATCGGCCGGCCAGTCAGCGGGTTGCGCGAAGACATGCCGGCTGCAACCGATCAACGTCGGTGTGTTTGGGGTCGGCGAGCGGCCGAACGGGTTCCCAAATCCCGCCGGCACCCGGCCCGCCGTTTTGCGCCAGAATGCTTTCACGGTATCGTGGGAGGCCACCCACATGATCTCCTCGAACGCCCGGTGGGTCAGGCGGTTGTAGGCCCGCCCCAGTCGCGGCCCATCATAGAAGACCAGCGCCGGATAGTCTGCCGTGCGGACCATCGGGAAGGGCGCGGCCAGAATTCCTGGCACGCCCAGATGTCGGGCGATGGAGTCGCCGATCGAGGCGCCGGGATGGTAGACCACGGCTGTGGCGTCGGCGCAGGCCGCAAAGAAACCGGCGTTCAGACCGGCGGCCAGGGTTTTCAGCTGATTGAAGCTGAGCAGTACCTTGAGCGGATTGTCGGCCTCGAGTGCGTGCTTGACGTCAGCGCTGGCTGCGACGCCCATGATGTCGCCCGGCAGTTGAAAGAATTCGAGCCCAGCGCCCTCCACCAGCGTGGCAAATGCGCCAAACGTCGCGAGGCGCACGCGCGCTCCGGCCTGGCGCAGCGCCACCCCGAGCGCCACGTAGGGCTGAACGTCTCCGCGAGATCCCGCGGCCAGGATCGTGATCGTCATGGGTTCAGTCCTCGGCCTGTTCGAAGCGGCGCACGATCTTGGTCATGATCGCCCGAAACTGACGTGCTTCGCGCGGGGTGAGGGCGGACTCGAGCCGGGCGGCGTAGGCTTCGAGCGCGCGTCCCTTTGCCGCGGCCAGCCGCAGGCCCGCCGCGGTCAGCCGCACCTGGACGGAGCGGCCATCGGTCTCGGACGGATTCTTGAGCACGTAACCCAGCGTGGCCAGGCGATTGACGCCGATCGTGACCGAAGCCTTGGTCACGCCGATCCGACCCGCCAATGCCGAGAGCGTCGGCGTGCCGAGCGCGAAGATGGCGTCGAGGTACTGCAGTTGACTTACGGTCAGACGCGCACTACCGGCCCGGTCGCGCGCATCGCGCTGAAAGCGCTTAAGTGAGAGATCCAGGGTGTTGATGAAGGCCAGCAGCAGATCGTCCAAGGCGTCCTCGAATTGAGTGAGTGGGCTGAATTAGTTAGACTAACTAACTATATCACGTGTGTCCGAGTGCGTCGACTGTGCCGCCAGAGCAATCGCATCTAAACCAAACAAGGCATGTTTTTTTGCCGCGGATTGCGCGGATGACGCGGATTGTGGAAGCCCGCTCCCCATCTGCGAAATCCGCGCAATCCGCGGCAAAAAAGCGTCGAATCTTATTCGGGTGCGATTGCCCTGACGGCGCCGCGGATGAGTCGTACAGTTCCTTTACAATACCGGCATGTCCAATGCCTATATCGTCTCTGCAGTTCGAACTCCAATCGGTCGCCACGGCGGCGTGCTCAAGACCGTACGGCCCGACGATCTGGCCGCGCTGGTGCTGCGCGAGGCTGTGAGCCGGGCCGGGATCGCACCCGAGGCCGTCGACGAAGTGGTCCTTGGCTGTGCCAACCAGGCCGGCGAGGACAACCGCAACGTAGCCCGCATGGCCCTGCTGCTGGCCGGCTTCCCGGTCGACGTGCCGGGTTTGACCGTCAACCGGTTGTGCGCTTCGGGGCTGGCGGCGGTCGCCACAGCCGCGCGCGCGATCAAGGCCGGCGAGGCCGAGATCATGCTGGCCGGCGGCGTCGAGTCGATGACGCGCGCGCCCTATGTGCTGCCCAAGACATCGCCGGAGTTCGCGTTCGGCAATCAGACCGCGTACGACACCACGCTCGGCTGGCGCTTCGTCAATCCACAGATGCAGGCCCTGCACGGCACCGATGCCATGGGCGAGACGGCCGAGAACATCGCCGAGCGTGAGGCCGCCGCGGGGACGCCGATCACGCGTGAGGACCAGGATGCCTTTGCCCTGGAGAGCCATCGACGCGCCGTCGCCGCGATCGAGAGCGGGCGGTTTGCCGAGGAAATCGTGACCGTGCCGGCGCCGCAGCCCAAGGGCGAGCCGGTGCCGGTGTCGCGCGACGAGCACCCGCGCGCCGACACCTCGCTCGAAGCTCTGGCCCGACTGCGGCCCGCGTTTCGCAAAGGCGGCACGGTGACCGCCGGGAACTCCTCGGGCATCAACGATGGCGCCGCCGCGCTGGTGCTGGTCAGCGAGCGTAAGTTGAAAGAACTTGGCCTGACCCCTCTGGCCAGGATCGTGTGTTCGGCCTCGGCCGGGGTCGAGCCGCGCGTGATGGGCTACGGCCCGGTGCCCGCGACGCGCAAAGCGTTGGCCCTGGCGGGGTTGACCGTCGACGACATCGGTCTGATCGAATTGAATGAGGCCTTCGCCGTGCAGGCGCTGGCCGTCATGCGGCAGGCCGGCTTCAAGCACGCGATCACCAACGTCAACGGCGGCGCGATCGCGCTCGGGCATCCGTTGGGGTGCAGCGGCGCGCGACTCCTGACGACGTTGACGCACGAGCTGCGCCGGCGACCCGAGGTGCGCTACGGCCTGGCGACGTTGTGCGTGGGCGTCGGGCAGGGCGAGGCCATGATCGTCGAGCGGGCCTGAAGGCGAATCAAAACGAGGCCCGGAGGGGCCTCGTTGCTGTTTAAGGTGGAGCGCTCAGCGCGCCGCAAAGCGGTAGCCGACGCCGCGTGACGTCAGGATGTACTCGGGCTTGTCGGCGTCCTTTTCGATCTTCTTGCGCAGATAGTGGATGTAGAGCTTGAGGCTCTCGTTCGAGTCGCCGTATTCGGGGCCCCAGGCCTGGGCGATCAACTCGCCTCGAGTGAGCACGCGGCCGGCGTTGCGCGCCAAAAGCGAGAGCAGGTTGAACTCTTTGGGCGTCAGGTCGACCAGGCGCTCGCGCACGTGGACTTCGCGCGACAGGAAGTTGATCTTCAGTTCGCCGTTGTTGAACACCAGTTCGTCGGTCGGCTTCTTGTCGCTGATCTGCCGGCGCAGATGGGCCTTGACGCGGGCCACCAGCTCGCGGTTGTCGAACGGCTTGACGATGTAGTCGTCGCCGCCGATCTCGAGCCCCTTGACCACGTCGCGGATGCCGGACTTGGCGGTGATGAACATCACCGGCACTTCCGAGAACTCGCGGATCCGGCGGCAGAGCTCCCAGCCGTCGAGTTCGGGCATCATCACGTCGAGCAGCACCATATCGGGCTGCTCGTCCTGCGCCAGTTTGAGGCCCTCGGCCGACGACCCGGAGGTCACGGTCGTGAAGCCGTTGTGCTGGAGCAGGGTGCTGACCAGCCAGAGCGTGTTTTCATCATCGTCGATGACAAGGATTTTGTCGGTCATGCGCTAACCATTCCCCCGCTGAGGTTAGAGAATACTAACACAATCGGAACGTATTCTCAACCGGCTACTAACTGATGTCTTCGGTTTGTTGGTGTCAAACTTTGGGCCCGGCTCGTTGATTAACACGATTTTAGCGAGCCACCATAAAGTCCGCTATCCGTAAAAGTACCAGGATCCTCAGTTTCGAACGATTAGCCAGGCCCCGGCGACCAGGAAACCGATTCCAAAGAGCCGTGCAAACGTCATGGGACGCACGTCGACCTCGAACAGGCCGAAGTGGTCGATCACGGAGCTGATCACGAGCTGGGCGACGACCATCAGGGTGGTGGTGGCGGCCGCGCCCAAGCGCGGGATCGTCAGGTTGATCGATCCGATGATGATCAGGCCCAAAAAGCCCGCACACAGGGCGTACCACGGCACCTGTTGCCACGCCCCCAGGCCGCCTCCCCTCGAAAACGCCAGGATGATCGCCGCAAGGATGGCTCCGCCCAGATGCACGATAAAGGCACTCTCCATCGGGCCGAGCCGGCGCCCGACCATGTTGGAAAGCGGCGTCTGGATGGCGATGGCGATCCCGGCGAAGGCGGCGACGATGATCAATATCGGTGTGGATTGCAGGTTCATCAGGTGTCGAGAGGCTCCTGACTTCATTATAGGTGGTCAACTTTCGATATCGGGAATGGCCGGATGTTGCCGGATATCGCCCGATATCCGGCAACATCCGGCCATATCCGGCCATTCCCGGTATCGACGAGGGCAAGCGCATCTAAACCAAACAAGGCACGTTTTTGCCGCGGATGGCGCGGATGACGCGGATTGTGGAAACACGCTCCCCCATCCGCGAAATCCACGCAATCGGCGGCAAAAAAAGCGGCGAAGCCAAGTTAGGTGCGATTGCCCTGGGTATCGACGCCATGTGAGCCGAACAGGCGTGCTATACTCAAAACGTTATGGCGCTGGAACTCAACCGGGTGCTCCCGGACGTCGATTTGATGAGCGTCAACGCGGCCGAGCGGTTGGCCGAGTTGAGCGGCAAGTTGCCCTCGGCCCGCGCGCGCCTGAACGCGATCGGCGTCGCCGACGCAGCCCTGCGAGCTCGAGTCGCCACCGCCGTTCGCATGCGCTGGGCCGGCGCCATCCCGACCGAGGAACCCGTCGACGCCAGTTACCCGTGTCCGACGGCGCCCGCCCGCTTCAACGCCCTGGCCGCCGACGGCTCGCAGATCTACCCCGATCGGCACGGCATCGCCCTGTACTACCTGATCAACATCGGCAGCATCGCGTTTCGTCACGGCTCGGGCCAGGCGCCCGACTGCCGCACGGAGCCCAGGCTCTGCTTCGAGGACGCCGATTTATATGAAGAGGACGGCGGCCAGATCCCGTCCTTCAAGATCGACGCCGAACGTGACCTCGCGGAATTGGGCGAGCTGGCCCGGATGGCCGCCGACCAGGGTGGGGCGCCGACCGCGGCCCTGGTCGATAACGGCCTCCTGCTATACATCACGTTGCAGTCGCCCAACCAGCGCTACGCCGACGCGATCCTGCAGAATTACCTCGAGCACCTTGACGCGCTGCGCGAGACCGGCGCGAACCCGGCGGGCGTGGTCGACCGCCCGCGCGCGGCTAGCGTGGTCCGACTGTTGCGGCTGGCCGAGCTGGGCGTGGATGAACTCTCGGAACAGGCTCTGCGCGACCTCGGCCCGTATCGGCACATGACCGACGGCCTGCTCTTTGCGGATCTCGAACCCGGGCATCGCAGCGCGCTTTTCGAAAACGCTTCGCCGGCCAACCAGGACGTCTACAAACCGCGCGGTCACAGCATCTACTTCTTCTATGTTCGCTCGGGTGAGACGATGCTGCGGGTCGAAGTTCCGACCTGGGTGGCCCAGGATCCGGCGCGCTTGAACTTCGTCCACGCCGCGATCGTGACCCAGGGCGAACTGACCGGCGGCTTCCCGTATGTGTTGATGCGGGCACACGAGATCGCGGTCGTCACGCACGCCGAGCATCGGCTGTTGGACGAAGCCCTGCACACCGCCCTCATCCGCCGCGGCCTCGCGCCCAGCATCTCGCAAAAACAGCAGGGTAAGGCCTGGACGGGTTCCGCAAAGCAGAGATATGGGTGAAGGAATAGGGTGATCGGGTGATTGGGGGATTTCGCGATTGCGCGGCGTCTTCGGTCACGCACTCCCCCGTTCACGCAGTCACCCAATCAGGAGTTTTCCATGATCGGTCGCTTGATGCGCTCCGCCACCACGGGTTTCGTGTTCGGGTGCAGTCTGCCCGAGCCGGACGTGCCGCGTTTTGGCGATTTCGTGCGCGTGCCCGCGCAACACGGCCGGATCGACGTGATCGGCCTGGTGTACGACATCGTCATCCAGGACGACGCCTTCGTGCGCCCGCTTGTGGCGGCCGGTGACCTGCCCGAGGAATACATCCTCGATCAACGCCGCAATCGTCAGGTGCCGGTCGAGGTCAGCGTACTCGCGGTCGGCTATCGGTTGAACGAGCCGGACGGCGATCAGAACGGCTACATCCAGGGGCTGCCCCCTCAGCCCCCGGTGACGCTCGACGCCATCGCCGCCTGCACACGTGACGAGGTCGCGGCCTTCACCGAGCGACTCGATTTCCTGCGGCTCGTGCTCGAGGCCCCCGACGCGCCCGGCGAGGAACTGGCGGTGGTCGCGATCCAGCGCGGCGCGCGCGCGCGCCTGATCAACGACCGCGCCCTGTTCCTGCGCGAAGCCGGGCGCCAGATCGCGCGCCTGCTCCCGCGCGACCTCCCGCGCCTCGAGCGAATCCTGCGCCGGTTGGCTTAGGAAAGGCATTTGTCACGAATTACACGAATTCGAACGAATTAGCACGAAACAGAGCTGTAAGGGGGTACAGCTATGACAGAAATCCTGCACAAGGATCTGGCGTTCAAGGTTGTGGGTGCGGCGATGGAGGTCCATCGAGAACTCGGTCCTGGGTTTCTCGAGAGCGTTTATCAACGCGCTCTGGCCGTTGAACTAAAGTCGCGTGGCATTCCGTTTGAGGAGCACTGCCGTTTGCCTGTTCACTACAAAGGTGAAGTCTTCGGTGAATATGAAACTGACATTCTTGTAGAAAACAGGGTGATTCTGGAACTCAAAGCAAGTTCAAGCCTGACCGCAGCGCATCAGGCACAAGCACGTCACTACCTTAGCGCCACGGGCCTTCGTCTGGCGCTTCTCATTAACTTCGGGCAGGAGTCCTTAGTCACGAAACGAGTTGTCCAGTAATTCGTGCCAATTCGTCCGAATTCGTGTAATTCGTGGCAAAAAAACTCTATGGATAAATCAGAACTGGACGACTTCTTCGGGCGTAAAGCCACTCAGGGCCGGCGGCGGCTGGGCGTGGTCGGCGGCGGCTCGCTGTCGGGCGGGATCGACGTGCGCCTCGACGTCGGCGAAGTGCCCGGCGGCATCATCGAGGATCTGGCCGTCGGCAAATACGTCGTGATCGAGGGGGCCACAAAGCGCACGTTCTTCTCGATCATCACCGACATCGCCCTTGGCCACGCCAACCCCGAGCTGGCGCTCAACCCGCCGATGCCCGAGGACGACTACAGCCGCGACATCTACGCCCGCGAGCTGGCCTTTGGCCGCGTCAACGTCGCGCCGATGCTGCTGCTCGAGGAAGGCGCGCAGACCCCCAAGCCGGTCAAGACCATCCCCGCGCACTTCTCGGTGGTCTACGAGGCCTCGGCCGAGGACGTCGACAAGATCTTCGGCCAGGAAGACGCCACGCACTTCCATATCGGCTCGCCGCTCGACATGGACGACGTCAAGGTCAACCTCGACCTCAAACGCTTCGTCGAGCGCTCGTCGGGCGTGTTCGGCAAGTCGGGCACCGGCAAGAGCTTCGTGACCCGCACGATCCTGGGCGGTGTGCTCAAGGCCGACGCGGCCGCGTGTCTGATCTTCGACATGCACAACGACTACGGCTGGCAGGTGCAGAACGAGCACGGCCAGAGCTACCCGGGTCTGCGGCAGATCTTCGATGCCGGCAAGGTCAACGTCTTCACGCTCGACCCCGACAGCTCGCGCGCGCGCAACAGCAAGGTCGACGGCACGCTGCGGATCGGCTATGAGCAGATCGACCCCGAAGACGTCGAGATGCTGGCCGGCGTGCTGGGCCTCTCGGAGGTGCAGGTCGGGGCGTTGTACTACCTGCGCCGCAAGCTCGGCAAGGGCTGGGTCGGCGAGTTGCTGCGTGAGGATGAGTCTGAAGCGCTGACGCAAATCGAGGACGAGGAGCGGATCCAATCCGGCACGCTGCGCGCCATCCAGCGCAAGTTCGAGCTCTTCCGACGCTTCGACTTCCTGACCGCGCAGACCCCGAGCGACGATCTGGTTGAGGAGATCTTCCTGCGCCTCAACCGCGGCACCAGTGTGGTGCTCGAGTTCGGAAACTTCGGCAACACCCTGGCCGCCTACGTTCTGGTGGCGAACTATCTCACGCGCCGGATTCATGCCCGCTACGTCGAACAGAAGAACCAGGCCGTCGGGCAACTGGCGGCGGACCCGCGCCCGCTGATGATCGTGATCGAGGAAGCGCACAAGTTCCTGGATCCGGCGATCGCGGGACACACCATCTTCGGCACGATCGCGCGCGAGCTCCGCAAGTACAACGTCACGCTGCTCATCATCGACCAGCGCCCGAGCGGCATCGACGATGAGGTCATGAGCCAGATCGGCACGCGGGTCACCTGTCTGCTCGACAACGAGGCCGATATCCGGGCCGTGTTTTCGGGCGTAAGCGGCGCCGCGCAATTGCGCCAGGTGCTCGCCCGGCTCGACACCCAGCAGCAGGCCCTGATCCTGGGCCACGCGGTGCCGATGCCGGTCGTCGTGCGCACGCGCGACTACGACGCAGCGTTGGTGAACGCGCTTCGCGGCGGCACACCGGCCCAGAAGGCCGAGAAGCGCGAGCGGGACGCGAAGGCCTTGTTCGGCTCTGAGTAAGGATGGGGGGGATGAACCGCATACATTTCATGCAGCTCTTCTGCGCATTGAGCCTGACAGCCGCGGCCTGCGTACCATCGCCCGAGCAGCTGGCTCAGGCGACCCGCGAGGCCGCGACCCGCACGGCCGCGGCCTGGACACCGACGGCGACCTCGTCGCCCACGGCGACGTCGACGTCGACGGCCAGCCCGACCTCGACCGCGACGGCCACCGCGACGGCATCACCGACGCGCACCGAGACGCCCACGCCCAGGTCCACGGCCACGCCGACGGCGACGCTGACGCGCACCCTGCCGCCGCCGACGCTGACCTTTACGCCGAGCGCCACGGTGCAGGCGCCGTTCTTCCCGCAGTCGACCATCATGACCTGGGACGTGAACGAGTTCGCCAAGGAAGTGCGCGAGGTGGATGCCAACTGGGCTCAGTTTTTGTACAGCTTCAAGATCATCGTCTCCAAAGGCTCAACCGGCGATTGCGGCTACTTCCGTGGCATCTGGATCGACACAGTGGTGGGGCAAGTCGCCTTCACCGACGTGCCGGCGGAATGGTATGGCGTGTATTACGAATACCGCGTGATCGTTAACGACATCGTGATGGCCGTGCGACCGCTACAACAGATCTGCGACAGCGGCGGCGGCACGATTACGGCTGAACAGGATCAAGCCATCATCGCCGCGCTTGAGAACGCTACGGCCAGGGCCGCCGACCTCAACCGCCGCGTTCAGGCGATGCCGCGCTGAGCCGAGCGCCAACCGCAATGACGTCATCCTTGCACCTCACAACCGTGGAAGCTCGCCGATTGGCGGTGCGCGCGCAGGCCCTCAGTGGCGAGCGCCCTGCGCCCGATCGTGACGGCATCCTGGCCGCTGCCCGAGCGCTGCGTTGCATCCAGCTCGACCCGCTCAGCACGGTCGCTCGCAGCCATCGCCTTGTGATGTTCAGCCGGGTGGGGCCGTATGACCCGGCCGTGTACGACCGCGTGGCCTACGACGAGCGCCACATGTTCGAGTATTGGGCGCATTGCGCGTCGCTGGTGCTGACCGAGGACCTGCCCATCCACGCCCAGCGCATGCGCGGCTATCTCAAACGCAAGAGCCTGTGGGGTGATCGCACCCGCGCCTGGGCCGCGCAGAACGACAAACTGCGTCGCTACATCCTCGGCCACATCCGGCGCCATGGGCCGACCCTGTCGCGCGACCTCGAGGAGGACGGCCTGCACCCCGAGGCGTGGGTCAGCACCGGGTGGACGTCGGGGCGCAACATCAGCCGCATGCTCGACTTCCTCTGGCTCAGCGGCGCGATCACGGTCACGACCCGGCAGGGCGGGCAGAAGGTGTGGGATCTGACCGAACGTGTGTTGCCCGAATGGGCCCCGCGGCAGCGCCTGAGCGAGCGCCGGACGACGGAACTGGCGATCGAGCACGCGCTGCGCGCGCTCGGGCCGGCGACGGCACGCCACATTCAGAATCATTTCGTGCGTGGACGGTACCCCGAGTTCGAGGCGGCTTTCAAGCAACTGCGAAAGGCCGGCCGCGTGCTGCCGGCCACGGTCGCCGGGCTCCCGGGCGAGTGGTGGCTGAACGCCGACCAGGTCGGCTGGCTCGACGCGCCGGTCGCGCCGCGGACTGTGCTGCTCTCGCCTTTCGATAACCTGATCGCCGACCGCGCGCGAACCGAGGCTTTGTTCGATTTCGAGTTTCGGATCGAGATCTATGTGCCTGTTGCCAAGCGGAAGTTCGGGTATTACGTCCTCCCGATCCTGCACGGCGATCAATTGATTGGGCGCATCGATCCCCAGATGGAGCGCGAGACCGGCACGCTACGCGTCAACGCGGTCTATGCCGAGGCGGGGGCACCCCGTGAGGCGGGCCCGGCGGTGGCCGGCGCGATCAACGAGTTGGCCGCCTTTCTCGGAGCACGCGCCATCGCGATCGATCGGCGGCGCACACCGACGATGTGGCGCGCAGCGATGTAAGACAGCGCGACACATCGGGACACTCCCGATGTCTTGAGC
>WBZS01000333.1_pt1 | contig 53647 bp, 43 predicted proteins | sample 5204201 | NCBI WGS metagenome assembly WBZS01 (sample SAMN12344357, study PRJNA552823) | activated sludge metagenome | biome: Activated sludge suspended growth; feature: Nitrification reactor; material: Wastewater; isolation source: activated sludge from nitrification reactor of wastewater...
CACCCACATGGACCTGTACTACATCCAGAACTATTCGCTCTGGCTGGATCTGGTCATCCTGTGGAAAACGGTCGGCGTCGTGCTGCGGCGCCAGGGAGCCTATTGAATTGCTGATGGTTGATTGTTGATTGCTGATTGGGCGCCTGCGCCTTCAATCAGCAATCAACAATCAACCATCAACGATGCGAGGAGATATGGACACCATCAACTGGTCTGACAAACGTGTCGTCGTGACGGGTGGGGCGGGCTTCCTTGGGAAGCACATCGTGGCGCGGCTGGAGCAGGTCGGCTGCCGCGAGATCGTGGCCCCGCGCAAGGCCGAATACGATCTGCGACAGATGGCGAACATCAAACGCCTGATCGCCGATGTGCGTCCGCACATGATCGTCCACGCCGCCGGGCACGTCGGCGGTATCGGGGCCAATCGCGCCTACCCGGCCGAGTTCTTCTACGACAACCTGATGATGGGCGCGCAGCTCATCCATCACGCCTGGGAAGCCGGCGTCGACAAGTTCGTGGCGCTGGGCACGGTCTGCGCGTACCCGAAGCACACACCGGTGCCGTTCCGCGAGGAAGACCTGTGGAACGGTTACCCCGAAGAGACCAACGCGCCGTATGGCTTGGCCAAGAAGATGCTTCTGGTGCAATCGCAGTCGTATCGACAGCAGTACGGCTACAACAGCATCTATCTGCTGCCCGTCAATCTGTACGGGCCCGGCGACAACTTCGACCCGGCCAGTTCGCATGTCGTGCCGGCCCTGATCCGCAAGTGCCTCGAGGCGCGCGAGCGGGGCGATTCCCAGATCACGGTCTGGGGCGACGGCACGCCGACCCGCGAGTTCCTGTATGCCGAGGACGCGGCCGAAGGCATCGTGCTGGCGGCCGAGCGCTATAACGACTCGGCGCCGGTCAACATCGGCAGCGCCTTCGAAGTCAGCATCGGTGATCTGGTGCACATGATCGCGGACGTCACCGGCTTCACGGGCAAGATCGTGTTCGACCCGAGCCAGCCCAACGGCCAGCCGCGCCGTAAGCTCGACACCAACCGGGCCGAGCAGGCCTTTGGTTTCACGGCCCGCACGCCGTTCGTCGACGGTCTGCGCCGCACGGTGGACTGGTATCTGAGCGAGCGGGCGCGTGAGCAGACCGTGGCGGTGCCGACGGTCCGGCCGGAGTCGTCGTCAACTCGGGTTGGGCTGTGACGGCTGGGGCGTCTATGTCTTCGGCGCGCAGGATCTCGGGCAATGTCGTGTGGCTGGCGGCCGATCGACTGGGTCGGCTGGCGCTCAGCGCCGTGTCCTGGGTCGTGGTGATCCGGTACCTCGGGCCCGCCGGCTACGGCGAGTTCAGCTACATCTACGCGACGTACCTGCTGTTCGTTCCAGTGGTCACGTTCGGTCTGGACACCGTCGTGGTGCGCCAGATCGTCCGTCGACCGGACCAGCGGGCGGCCATCCTCGGTGCGGCCCTGTTGCTCAGGCTCTGCATCGCGGCGTTGAGTTGGATCGCTTTGGTGGTCTGGGTGCAGGCGTCGACCGCGGCGCCCGGTGCCTGGGTCGTCGCCGCAGTCCTTGGGTTCGGCCTGTTCGGAACGGCCTTCGACGTCGTCGACCTCGACTTCCAGACCCGGATCGCTTCGCGCTGGACGGTGCTGGCCAAGGCGTTGCCGTTTTTCGCGGGTGTGGGTCTGCGCATCGCCGTTGTCGTTGCCGGGGGCGGTTTCGCCGCCCTGGCCGCTTCGGTGACGCTCGAGAGCCTGCTGAACATCGTCGGGTTGGCCGTCGTCGCGGGGCGTCAAGGCGTGGGGCTGCGCGGCTATCGATTCGATCCTGTCGTCGCCCGACAGCTGGCGCGAGACGGACTGCCGTTCTTTGTCGGCGGCATGGCCGTCGTCGTGTATATGCGGATCGATCAGGTCATGCTGTTGCATGTCAATGGCCCGGTCGAGTTGGGGCTTTACGCGGCCGCCGCTCGACTGTCCGAGTTCTTCAATTTCGCGCCGATGGTGCTGGTGGCCTCGGCGGCGCCCGTATTGCACCGACTCCGAGAAAGCGATCGCGCGCAGTTTGCCCAGCGCCTGGGCGAACTGCTTGGCGGGTTGGTGACGGTCGGCGTCGCCATCGCGGTCGTCCTCAGTCTGGGTGCGCCACTGATCGTGCCGCTTCTGCTGGGCGATCGTTACGCAGCGGCGGTGCCGATCCTGGCCATCCACGTCTGGTCGTTGGTGTTCGTCTTTGCCGGGGTGGGGCAATCGGTCTGGGACACGGCCGAGGGTCAGGGGAATTGGATGGTGGTTCGTACGGTGCTTGGTGCCGTGACGAACGTCGGTCTCAATCTGTGGCTGCTGCCCCTGTACGGCGGGGTCGGGGCCGCGATCGCCACACTGGTCTCGTATGCGCTGTCGGCCTGGGCGGGCAATCTTCTGGGCCAGCCGACGCGTCCGATGTTTTGGCTGCAACTGCGCTCGCCGCTGCTCTTTCTGACGGCCTTGGGGAGGCGATATGTCCGTGCGCTCTAATCTGGGTCGATTGCCGTGGGTGAAGGCCCTGCGCGTCGCAGTGAACGACCTGACCTCCGGCGGTTACCAGAAATCGTATGCTCAGGAAGGCGAAGACCTGATCCTGGGCCGATACTTCGAGTATGCACCGCCGGGGTTCTATGTCGATGTCGGTGCCCACGACCCGCGGCGCTTCTCGAACACCTACCTCCTGCAACGTCGCGGATGGCGCGGCATCAATATCGATGCGACGCCGGGAAGCATGCGCCGGTTTCGTGTCGCGCGCCCGCGCGACATCAATCTCGAGTGCGCGGTCGGGGCTGCGCCGGGGACGGCCACCCTGTTTCAGTTCAACGAGCCCGCCCTGAATACGCTCGACGCGACGCTTGTCCCGCTCTATGAGTCGCACGGGTATCGCGTGGTGGCGAAGCAGGACATCCGGGTGCGGCCACTCGCCGATATCCTGGCCGAGCACGCGCCTCCCGGGCAGGGCATCCAACTGATGTCCGTCGACGTGGAGGGTTTCGACCTCCAGGTCCTTCAGTCCAACGACTGGGTTCGGTTTCGGCCCACGGTGCTGGTCGTTGAAAGCCTCAAGGAGGCGCCGCAACACGGCGCCGCGCTGAGCGAGTTCCTTGAGACGCGCGGTTATAGCCCGTTTGCCCAGACCGTAAACAGCCGTTTCTATGAGACGGCCGCATGAACCAACCCCTCCAGGCACCGGTCGCCCTGCTGGTCTTCAACCGCCCCGATTTGACGGCGCGGGTGGTGGCCGAGATCCGGCGCGCGCAACCCGAGCGATTGCTGATCGTGGCCGATGGCCCGCGGACCGATCGACCGGGCGAGGCCGAGCGGTGCGCGCAGGTGCGTGAGATCGCGACCGCGATCGATTGGCCGTGTCAGGTGGAGACTCACTTCGCGGCCGAGAACCTCGGCTGCCGGCGGCGCGTCTCCACGGGTCTGGATTGGGTGTTCGAGCAGGTCGATCGCGCCATCATCCTCGAGGACGATTGCGTGCCGGAGCCCGGCTTCTTCAAGTTCTGCGACGAGTTGCTCGAGCGATACACCGACGATCCGCACGTCATGCACATCGCCGGGAGTTGCTTCTTGCCTGACCTGGCCCGGCGCCCGGAAAGCTACGTCGTCTCGCACTTCCCGTTTATCTGGGGCTGGGCGACCTGGCGACGGGCGTGGCAGCACTTCGACGTCGAGATGAAGCGCTGGCCCGAGTTCCTGGCCTCTGGCCGTCTGAACCTCCTCTTCCCCGATCCGGCCGATGCCGCGATCTGGGAGCACAATCTGGCTGCGACGTATCGGGGTGAAGTCGACACGTGGGACGCCCAATGGGTGCTGGCCTTCTGGCTGGCCGGCGGCCTCTCGCTGGTGTCGACGCGCAATCTGATCAGCAATCTGGGATTCGGTCACGACGCCACGCACACGGTCGGTTGGTCGCCGCAGGCGGCGTTGCCCACGCTGGCTCAGACCGAACCCTTGGTTCATCCGGCGACGCTGACCGTCGACGCCGGGCTCGATGCTCGCTTTCAACACTCGGTCTTCCGGCCGCGTCGCTCCATGTTCGATCGCGTCCGACGCCAACTCAGTCGCCTGACGACCGTGGCCGGTCTGGGAAGGTAAGGAACGTATGAGGCACTGCCCGATCTGCAAGGAACCGGTCGCCGCGCCGACCAACGAAATACCGCGCGCCGAGCTCGTGTCGCGTTGGCGCCGGACTTTCAACGTCGATATCGAATGCGAATTGACGGGGCTTGACCCCGTCACCGAGTGGCACTGTCCGCGGTGCGGCCTGGGTTTCTATCCGCCCGAGGGCGCGGGCTCGGAGCGCCTGTATGAGCAACTCTGTCGTTTCCCGTGGTACTACATCCCGTCCAAATGGGAGCACGACATGGCCGTGGCCGATCTGCGTTCCGGCGACCGCGTGCTCGAGGTGGGGTGCGGCGTGGGTGCCTTCGTCGAACGCCTGCGAAAGGCCGGGTGGGATGCGCGCGGTCTCGAGCTCAACACAACAGCCGTGGCCCAGGCCCAGGCAGCCGGTCTGCCCGTCTCGAGCGACTTGATCGCGACCGTCGCCGCGAAAGAGCCCGGCGCGTACGACCTGGTGTGCAGCTTCGAAGTGCTCGAGCATGTGGCCGAGCCTTTTGACTTCATCGCCCAGCAGGTTCGCGCGCTGCGCCCCGGCGGACGGCTTGTGATCGGCGTGCCGAACCAGGACAGCTACATCCGCCATGAGGACAACCTGCTCAACATGCCGCCGCATCACGTGTCGCGCTGGTCGGCGCAGGCCCTGCGTCATCTGGCGGACGTGTTTCCCTTGCGCCTGGTGCGCCTGGCCACCGAGCCGCTACAGCGTTACCACGTTCGCGGCTACACGCGGGTCTTGATGGCGCCGCTGCGTCGGCTGGCGCTCCCGGGCCGGGCCGCCGCGTGGGCGCTGGGCGGCGCCGCCGCGCTGGCGCTCACCGGCAGCGGCTGGCATCGGCGTATCAAGGGCCAGACGATCTACGCCTGTCTGGAACGGACGGGCGCCGCATGATGCTCGACACGGCCGCCTCGACGCCGATCCGGGTTGAGCCCGAGCCTCGAACCGATCCCCTTCGGATCGCTCAGATCTCGATGGCCGCCACGGGCGGGGGCGCCGAGAAGGTCGCGCGTTCGCTGCATGACGCGTTTCGCGCGGACGGCCAGCTGGCGGAACTCTGGGTCGGTCGGGCCCGCTCGAACCCGGATCGCGACATCTACGTGATGGATCAGGCGCGCGGGGCCGGTTCACGAAAACGGGTCTGGCAGGCCGAAAGCTTGCTACGCGCTCGGATCGGTCGCCTGCCGGGCGCCATGCGCCTCGCGCGTCTGCTACGACGTCTGGCCGTGCCTGAAGCCGCGGCGGCCTGGCAGTCGGGCGCCGAGGATTTTGTCTATCCGGGCATCTGGGGCCTCGAGCGACGCTGGCGGCCAAGCCCGCCCGACGTAATCCACGCGCACAATCTGCACGGCGAGTATTTCGATCTGCGTGCGCTGCCGGCGCTTTCGCGCCTGGCGCCGCTGGCGCTCACGCTCCACGACCAGTGGCTGTTGACGGGCCACTGCGCGCACGACTTCACCTGTGGGCGTTGGCGGACGGGCTGCGGTCTCTGCCCGGACCTCTCCATCTATCCGGCTGTGTCCCGCGACGACACGGCTGCGAACTGGCGGCGCAAGCGCGAGATCTATCGTCAAAGTCGGCTCTACGTCGCGGCGCCCAGTCAGTGGCTGTTGGATCGCGCCGCCGGGTCACCGCTGCAGGCCGGTATCGTCGAGCGGCGGCTGATTCGGATCGGGATCGACCGCAACGTGTTCAACCCGGGGGATCGAGACGCGATCCGCCGACGCCTGAACCTGCCCAGTGAAGCCGCGATCGTCATGTTCGCCGCAAATGGCACGCGGTCCAACATCTGGAAAGACTTTGCCACGCTGGAGCAGGCGGTCTGGCGTCTGCCGCGTTTGTTGGACGGGCGTCCGCTGATCCTGCTCGCGGTCGGTCAGGCCGGCCCGACCCGCCAGAATGAGGGCGCCGAGGTGCGGATGCTGCCCTTCGTCAGCGATCCGGCGCTGTTGGCCGACTACTACCGGGCGGCGGATGTGTACCTCCACGCCACGCGCGCCGACAACTCCCCTATCGTCGTGCTCGAGGCGCTGGCGTGCGGCACACCCGTCGTGGCCAGCGATGTCGGCGGCGTGCCCGAGCTGGTTGAACCCGGACGCACGGGTTGGTTGGCGCCTGTGGGCGACGCCGATGCCCTGGCGACGTTCGCGGCGCGACTCTTGCTCGATCGCGACCAGCACGCCAGATTCTCGCAGTCGGCCGTGGACCGAATCACCCGGGACTTCGACTTCGATCGCCAGGTCCGGGCGTATCTCGACTGGTTCCAGGAGCTGGCCCTGGCGCACAAGGAGCGTCGACGCGCATGAAACCCATCCCGACCCTGGCCGACCTGCCCGCGGCTCCGGCAGACCGAACCGGCTGGCCGTGGACCGCGGGGCCCGGCACGCCGATGCCCGACGTGCGCCCGGATGGCACGCCCTGGCCCGAGATCACGCTGGTGACGCCGTCGTTCAACCAGGCGTCCTATCTCGAGGAGACGATCCGCTCGGTGTTGTTGCAGGGTTATCCGCGCCTGCAATACATCGTGGTCGACGGCGGCTCCACCGACGGCAGCGTCGAGATCATCCAACGCTACGCACCTTTCCTTGACCACTGGATCAGCGAGGCCGATCGGGGTCAGACGGATGCCATCCGCAAGGGCCTGGCGCTCGCAACCGGCGAGGTCTTCAACTGGCTCTGTTCTGACGACGTTTTTCGCCCCGAGGTGTTGCGCCAGGTGGGCAGCGTGTGGGCACCGGATCGTATCGTCTATGGGCTGGCGCGGTTCATCGATGAGCACGGTCAAGACCTGGGGACCTGCCCTGGGCAAACGCAGCACATGACCTGGGAGCGGTTGCTCCAATTCGGTTCGTACTACCTCATCCAGCCGGTGACGTTCCTGCCGACCTGGGACGTCGTCGCAGCCGGCGGGCCGGATCTGGCGCTGCACTACGTGATGGATTGGGATCTCTACACGCGCCTCAAGGCCCGTACCTACACCTGCGTTCCGGCGGATTGGGTGGGCTACCGGCTGCACCAGACCTCGAAGACGTTCTCGCAGGCCGATCGATTTGTGCACGACGTCGAGGGCATCTCCGCGCGCCTCTCGGCCGACGGCGTGCTGCCGGCCGCGCAGGCCCAATCCCTGGCGCACCTGTTCGCCGGTCGAACGTACCTGATGCCCAACGTCGGGCAGCGAGGACGCGGTTTGCAGGCTCTGGCGCAGGCCGTGCGCCGTGATCCGCGGCGGCTTCCGGAGGCCATCGGCGTCGCCGCCAAGGGCCTCATCCGACCGGCTCTGGGCGAACGCGCCTGGGCCATGGCGCGCAGCGCGCAGGCCAGGATCCGCGGTTGATCGACGGAGCGCCATGAACCCATCCACCGCTCTGCCGTTGCAGTTCAAGCGCGCGCCGGTCTCAAAGACGGAGGCGCGAGTTGCGTTGCTCAACTGGACCCTGGATCTGATCCTTGGTGTCCTGCTCGCGTATCTGCTCATCATCGGGTTGTCGCCCAACGTATTGTGGCCGACGGCCTTCTCGGCGTTCACGCTGGGCCTGGTCGCGCTCCTGGCCGCCGTGTGGGCCTGGGACCGGGCGCGGTCTCGGCCCGCCGCAGTGGGATGGGTCGCCGGTGTCGGCGCGGTGTGGCTCGGCGCCGGGGTGGCCGTCGCACTCGCGTCGATCGAGCCCGCCCGTTCGTGGAACAGCTGGGGCCAGGCCCTGGCACTGTTGGCCGTGTTCCTGATGCTGGCCGATCTGACGGCCGGTCCGCGTCAGGCACGCGCGCTCAATGTGCTGTTGTGGGCCGGGGCGCTGGCGATGCTCTGGACGTGGTGGCAGGTCGGCGCGTGGTACGCGAGCTGGCTGACGCTCAATCCCCGGCAGTGGCTGCCCGCGATCCCCTATCGGTTGCCCAATCCGAACCAGATTGCGTTGCAGCTTGCGCTGCTGCTCGCCCCGGCCGTGATCGCGATCTGTCGCGGCAACGGCGCGCGACGGTGGTGGCTTGGGGTGTTTATCGCCAGCGACGCGGTGCTGCTGTTCCTGACGTCCTCGCGCGGCGGCTGGATGGGCGCCGCAGCCGGGCTCGGCGTGCTGACGCTCGCGCTGGTGGATCGGGCCGACGCGCGGCGAAGGTGGCGTCAGCTCCGCGATCGACTGCGGGCCCGCCCCTGGTTGATCGCCGGCGCTGCGGTGATCGTCGGATTGACGGTGACTCTTGCGGGCTCTGTGCTTTGGAAACAACTCGATCAACCGACGCGCGGCGGGCGGCTCGAGTATTGGGTGCCTGCCTGGCAGACGTTTATGGCGCATCCGATCCTGGGCCAGGGTCAGGCCACCTTCGCGATCAGTTACCTTCAGAGCCAGATCGCCCCGCCGGGTGTGGTGTACAACCACGCCCACAGTCTGGTTCTTAACACCCTGGCAGAAACCGGCCTGACGGGTCTGCTGGTCGGAGGCGGCCTGTTTGCGGCTTTCGGCGCAACGCTCTGGCGCCGGCGCGAGACCGTGTCGCGGTTCTCGTTCGCGCTGGGCTGCGCGACTTTGACGGTCTTCTTCGTACACGGGCTGGTCGACAACGTCGCCTTCGACAAGGGCAATGTGTTGGTGGTGGTCATGCTCCTTGCCGGCGTCGTCGACATCGAGCTGTCACCGACGCCGGCGTGGACGCGTGTGCGTGTGGCGATGACGGCGGCATTGGCCTTGACGACGCTGGGTTCGGGTGCGTTTGCGCTGTGGCGAGACGATCCGTTGCACCGGGCGGCGACTCTGGCGTCGCTAGGCGATTGGGCCGAGGCGGTCGCGCAGGATCAGATCGCGGTCGAACGCGAGCCGAATTCGCCGGCCGCCTGGCAGCAACTGGGTCTGGCACAGGCTCAACGAGCTCACGCCGGTGAACGGCAGGCGTTGGCGCCAGCCATCGCAGCTCTAAAGCGCGCCAACGAACTCGATCCCTTCTGGCCGGCCAACGCACTGAACCTGGGCGCGCTCTATCGCGATGCCGGCGATCTCGCCGCGGCTCGTCTCTGGCTGGAGCGATCTGTGGCTGCGGCTCCACTTGTGCCGCTCTATCACGTCAACCTCGGTAGCGTCCTCGAAGAATCAGGTGACGGTGCGGCGGCGGAGGCATCGTACGCGCAGGCCCTCACCCTGGCGCCCGAGCAGGCCGCGGCACCGTTCTGGGACGCCACCGCGCTGCGGCGAGCCGTTCGAGCCACGTGGCTAAACGCGCATCCCTCTGAGCCGGATCCGTATGCCTCGATGGATCCGAACAGCGGCGTGTCCGACGCAGCGCTGGTCGCGGCGGAACGCGCTCAGACACTGGGTGATCTCGATGGCGCCGAGTACTGGCTGGGCATGGCGGATCTCGGGTATTGGGCGCGTTCCGGCGCTCGCCTGCGCTGGGCCTGGCGACTGGCCGAAGTGCGCGCGCAGCGCGGCGACGTGTTAGGCGCCCTGGAGCTTGCGGATCGTTTGCGCGCCCTCACCCGCGAACCCTCCTCGTTCGGGCTGGGAACCGCCGGCGGAACGGTGTACGGCACGTACGTCGCCGTGCGGCCCACGCTGCAGGCCGAGCTCGTTCCGCAAGTGCTGGACCTCGCGCCCACCGTCGACTGGCCCACCCGGTTTGCGACCGCCCAGGGTTGGTGCGTGCAGGTCGATAAGACGGTTCGGGCCGCGCTGTCGCTCTGCGCATCGGGTGGACGACCATGAACCTGCTCTACACACTCACCGCCTATCCGCCGTTCTGGGGCGGGGCGCAACTGCTGATGCACGGCCTCGCCCGCCAGTTGCGGCGCGACCACGACGTGCAGGTCGTGACCCAGTGGGACACGCCGCGCAGCGACTGGCTGCTGGGCACCACGCTTAACGCGCCGGTCGACACGCGCCTGTACGTCGTCGACGGCGTGCCCGTGCGCCGCATCGGCCTGCCGCTCGAGGCCCGCGCCGCGCTCAGGCCCTGGGTGGTCGGCTACTGGGCCGCACAGGGGCCGGCCATCGAGCGGATCAGCCGCGTTGTCGCCGAGCGCTTCGCCGATCTGGCCGAGACCGCCGATCTGATCCACAACTGCCGCATCGGTCGTGAGCCGCTCACCGCCGCGTCGTTGGCGCTCGCACGTCGACGCGACATCCCGTTCGTGCTCTCGCCCGTCCATCATCCGCGTTGGGGCTCGTGGTTGCATCGACACTACCACCGCCTGTATCGCGCCGCCGATGCGATCGTGGCCCTGACGCGCGGCGAGCGCGACTTGCTCGTCGCGCTCGGCGTCGAGGAGCGCCGAATCACGATCACGGGCATGGGGCCCGACCTTGCACCAACGGGCGACGGCGCCGCGTTTCGCGCTGCACATGGGTTGGGCCAGGATCCGGTCGTGCTCTTCGTCGGCCAGAAGTACGCGTACAAGGGCGTGGCCGCGCTGTTGCAGGCCGCCCGGCGCGTCTGGGAGCGCGTGCCCGAGACCCGCTTCGTCTTCATCGGCCGGCCGACACGAGAAACCGCGGCGTTGTTCAACGACCTCGATCGGCGGATCATCAACCTCGACGTCGTCGATCTGCAGACCAAGACCGACGCCTACGCGGCCTGCGATGTGTTCTGTCTGCCGTCGACGCAGGAGAGTTTCGGCGGCGTGTACACCGAGGCCTGGGCCTTCGGCAAGCCCGTCATCGGCGCCGACATCCCGGCCGTGCGCGACGTGATCGCCGACGCCGTCGACGGTTTCATCTGTCCCCAGTCGGCCGGGTCGTTGGCCGAACACCTTCTGCTGCTGCTCAACGACGCGACTCTGCGCGAGACGCTCGGCGCGGCCGGGCGCCGCAAGGTCGCCGAACACTACACCTGGGAGCGGATCGCCGCGCGCACCGAGGCGCTCTATGGCCGGCTCTTCGCCGGTGAGGACCCGGCGGCCGAACAAATCGTCGCCGTGTCGGCCGCGCGCCCGGTTGACGAAAGGATCGCATGACGGCCTTCACACCTTCGTCCCGCAAGCTTTCGAAGCCCGTCGAGTACGCCATCGTGGCCGTGCTCCTCGGCGCCGCGGCCGCGATCCTGATCATCGCCGCCGAACGCCTGCCGCTGCTCGACTCGGGCGTGTTCGGCTACGACTGGCATCTCTTCTGGACCACGGTGCGCAGCGGCGTGCCCGACTACAGCCAGCTCGACGTCTTCAACCCGCCGTGGACGCAGCTCATGCTGGTGCCGTTTGGCCAGCTGTCGTTCAAGGCCAGCTGGGCGTTGTGGACCCTGGCGTCGTTGAGTGTCTTCGTGTTCGCGGTCCCGCGTCGCGCCGACGGTCAGGCCTGGCCGCTGGGCCTGGTGCTCGGGCTCGGCTCGTTCTGGACCCTGCGCGCCCTGGCCGACGGTGCTCTGGAGGCGTTTGTCGTCGGCGGTGCGTTGCTGATGGTCTGGGCCTGGCGCACGAGACGCCCGATCTGGCTCGGGGTCGGCGTGGTGTTGGCGACGTCGAAATACCAGGAGACGTGGCTGCTCGCGCTCGGCGCCGGCGTGCTGTGTCTGCGCTACTGGCGACCCGCGACCTGGGCGCGCGCCGCAGCGGTATGCGCGGCGATCATGGCGCCCACGTTGCTCTGGCTCGGCCCGAGCTGGGTCGCCCGTCTCACGCACGGCGCCGAAGGCGTAGGCTTCTCGCCGAACATCGCGCGTCTGGGCAGCAACATCAGCCTGCAGGCGCTGGGCGGAATTGAGGGCTGGCCGGCAATCGGCACGACCGCGGTCTGGGCGATCGTGCTCGGTGTCAGCGCGTATACGCTGTGGACCCGAGTGACGGGTCTCGAGACGCGCAGCCTCGGGCTCTTGATCGTGAGCTCGATGCTGTTGGCCCCGTACGTCGGCCTGCTCTCGTTGGCCAGCCTGGTCGTGCTGGTGCTGCTGCCGCTGATTCAGCGCAACCGCTGGTTGGGCATCGCGTTGGCGGCCTGGGCCAACGCGCCGTATCTCACCGCCTTCCTCCCCGGCAGCACCGGGCAGTTCGATTGGCCCGAGACCGTTCATCTGGGTCTGATCGGCGCGACCTGGCTGACGCTCGTCGTCGAGCTCTGGCGCGCACGTGAGGCCGCATGAGCGCGCGTGTCGATCTGCTGGGGGTGCGCCTCAATGTCCTCACACTCGCCGACGCCGTCGACGAGATGGACGCCGCCATCGCGCGGCGCGAGCGCGGCTATGTCTCGACCTGTCCGGTGTACACCGTCATGCTCGGGCACGAGCGCGCCGACGTGCGCGCCGCGCTCAACGGCGCCACCTGGGCGACCGCCGACGGCTTGCCCGTGGTCTGGGCTCAGCGTTGGCTGGGCGGCACCGGGGCGCAACGCGTCTACGGCCCGGACCTGATGCAGGCGTTGTGCGCGAGGTCTGCCGAGCGCGGGTACCGTCAGTTCCTGCTGGGTGGGGGGCCCGGGGTGGGCGAGCAGCTCGCCGCCAACCTGCGGGCCCGACATCCGGGGCTGCAGATCGCGGGTGTCGCTTGCCCGCCGTTCCGGCCGTTGACCGCTGCGGAGGAAGACGCCCTGGTGGCCGAGATCAACGACGCCGGCGCCGACGTCGTTTGGGTCGGCCTGGGCTCGCCCAAGCAGGATCTGTGGATGGCGCGCATGCGGCCGCGGCTCACGGCGCCGTTGCTGGTCGCCGTCGGCGCGGCGTTCGACTTCCACACCGGGCGTGTGACTCAGGCGCCGCGTTGGATGCAGCGCTCGGGGCTCGAATGGGTCTTTCGGCTTGCCTCCGAGCCGCGTCGATTGTGGCGGCGCTATCTGATCTACAATCCCAAGTTCATCGTCGCCCTGGCCGGCCAGCTGCTGCGCGGCTCGCCGCGGCCCGCCGAAGGCTAGAATTTCGACGCGATATTGTTGAATACACTTTTGAGTGACCCTGTTTCTCTGAGAACCGCACATGGACCTGTCAGGTCGACGGTTAGAATCCGACCCTGACGGGCACAGCCCTTGCACATAGGCCAACGACGATCGCGCGCACCGATCGGCGCGGGCTACAGTCTGCGCCGCGGGCGCCGAAACCCTTGAGCGGCGGGTCCGCGCCATAAGGCGCGCCCGGCCGGGAAAGACTAGGCGAATGATCGGCGTTCAGACGCGGGCCGCAACGAACCAGACCGACTGGCGCTACCTCGGGCGCGAGGCGCTGCTCATCCTGCTCTTCGCCTGGGCGCTCCCGATCGCCGGCGGCATGGACGGCCTGATCTCGTTTCGCGGTCAGGCCGGCTCGGCCGCGCTGTTCACGCTCGTCGCGGGCGCCTGGCTGGCCCACCGCACCTGGACCCGCCGCACGCTGCCCGCTACCGGGCTCGAGCTCCCGCTGATCCTGCTCGTCGCCGTGCAGATCGCGTCGGCCGCCCTGGCCGATGTGCCGCGTCTGAGCTTTCCCGCGATCGCGCAAACGCTCGCCTACATCCTGATCTTCTACCTGGCGCTGGACCTCGGCCGCTCGGGGTGGGCGGCGGAACTGGTCGAGAAGTGCCTGCTCATCGGCGGCGCCATCGTGCTTGCCCTGGCGGCGCTCGACCTCGGTCAGGCCTTCCAGGGCTGGCTCGCGCTCCGCGACCTGCCGTTCCCGCCGCCCTTCGAACATCGCCTGTACGCCGTGGTCGGCGACGCGAACGTTCTGGCCGGCTTCACCAACGTCCTCTGGCCGCTGGCCCTGGCGCGCCTGTTGACGTCGCGCAATAGCGTCGCGCGCGTGCTCCTGGCGCTCATGGTCGCACTGGCCCTGGGCGTGCAGGTCTTCTGTTATTCGCGCGGCGCCACGCTGGCTTTCGCCGCCGGCGCGCTCGTGTTTGCCGCCGCCTGGGTCGGCCTGGTTTCCGATCGCCTGCGCCGTCAGGCCGTCCGGGTCTGGCGCTGGCTGGTCGACAACCCGCACTGGCTCGTCGCGCTCTGTCTGACCGGCGCGCTCGCCGGGGCCGCCCTCGGCTGGCGTCTGCTGGTCTCACGCAACAGCGCCACTCAGGCGCCGGCCGCCGAAGCGCGGACGACGTTCTGGAGCGTGGCCTGGGACGCGTTTCAACAGCAGCCGTGGCTCGGCGTCGGACCCGGCGCCTTCCCGCAGGTGATGAGCGTCGCCATCTCGGCGCCGCCCGAGCACCTGTTCATGAACGCGCACAGCCTGATCTTCAACACGCTGGCCGAGACCGGCGCGCTCGGCCTGGCCACCGGCGCGCTCGCCCTCACCGCGCTGGGCTGGGCCCTCTGGCGCGCGCGTGCCGCGGAGACGCTCGAGGCGCGCGCGCGGTGGGCCGCGACCGCCGCCGCATGGACGGCCTTCCTCGCGCACGGCATGGTCGACTATCACGTGCGCTATCTGGCGCTCAGCGTGCCCCTGCTGGTCAGCACCGCGCTGGTCGTGGGCGCGCAGCCCGCGCCCGAGCGCAGGCGCACCCCACGGCCCTGGGCGGTCGCGTGGCTCGCGCCGGTCGCCCTGATCGCCGTCGGCTTCAGCGCCTTTCAGCTGACCGCGGCCTTCCGGCTCGAGCAGGCCACGCTCGCGGGTCGCGTGGACGATTGGTCCTTCGCCGCGAACCGCGCCGATCAGGCGCGCACGACGGATCCGACCTTCGGCCTTTACGCGGCTCAGGCCGGCTACGCCTACGCTCAGCTCGCCGAATCGTCGACCGGCGAAGAGGCGAACGCGGCGCGCGACGCCGCGATCGCGCGCTACGTCGAGGCCGTCGCGGCCGGGCCCGACCTGGCGGTGTGGGAGCTCAACCTGGCCGTACTGGTCGAGGCCGACGGCCAACCGGACGCGGCTTTCGGGCATCTGGATCGGGCGCAAGAACTGGCGCCCGCCTGGGGCCTGCCCGCGACGCTGCGCGGTCTGTGGCTCGAGCGCGACGACGAAGTGGCGTCGCGTTCGGCTTTTGCGGATGCGCTGACGCGCGAGCCCGGGCTGGCGTCCTCGGCCTTCTGGTCGGCGACGGCGCTGCGCCGCGGCGTGCTGGCACAGACTCAGGCCGGCCCGACCGACGCGCCGGCCACGCTCGATGCGCAGATCCACGCTCTGCTCACCGCCGGGCGCCTGCCCGAAGCGCAACAGCTGATCGAGAAAGCCTGGACATTGTCGCCGTCGAGCCCGTGGGTGTACCGCGCGCTCAGCGGTCTGGCCGCCGCACAGGGTTCGCCGACGCTGGCCGAACGCTACCTCCAGGCGTCGCAGTGGCTGCAGACCGTGGCCGTCCGCGACTATGTCGTAGCTGCGCTGCAGCGCGCCGAGCAGGCGCAGCAGCACGCGGCGCTCGACACGGCGCGCGAGGCCTACGCCTTCGCCTGGGAGGCGTCGACCCAGGTCAGCCCGTACGGCTGGGGCTACCTCGGCTATATCCCGCACGCGCACTTCGTCTTCCAGCGCGACACCTGGGCCGGTGAGCTGGTCCCGCAGACCCCGCAGGTGGACTTCGATGCCGATGTCGCCCGGACGCTGGCGGATGTGCTCGAGGCGCAGCCGGAGCTGGCGCCCATGACCGCCGCCGAGTTGCAGCAACACGCGACGGGGCTCCCTCAACCATGACCACGACCTCGCTGCGAGCCGTCTCGCTTCCGCAGATCAAGGGCGTCGAGCGCTGGGCCTGGCTCATCCTGACCCTGGCGTCAGCGTTGGGCGTCATCGCGTATCTGCTCGTCTCGCGCTCGACCGGCTTTGTGGGCTATCCGCTTGACGACGGCTGGATCCATCAGACCTACGCCCGCAACATCGCCCAGTTCGGCGAGTTCTCGTTCGTGCCGGGCATCCCGAGCGCGGGCTCGACCGCGCCGCTCTGGTCGCTGGCCCTGGCCCTTGGCCAGTTGCTGCGCCTCGAGCCGCGCGCCTGGTCCTATGCGCTCGGCCTATTCGCCTTGATCGCGACGTCGCTCCTGGCGTTCGCTCAGGCCCGTCTCTGGCTCGCGGGCCGCTGGCGCTGGGCGCTCGCGGCCGGGTTGGTGGTCGCGTTCGAGTGGCACCTGATCTGGGGCGCAGTCTCGGGCATGGAGACCCTGCTGTTCGCGGCGCTGTGTCTGGCCGCGTTGACCGTCGGTGTCGACAGGCCGGCCCTGCTCGGTCTGCTGACCGGTTTGGCCGTTGCCACCCGGCCCGACGGCTGGCTGCTCGCGCCGTTCGTCATCGCACGTGTGGCGCTCCCGGCGCTCGGCCGCGAGGGCGGGGCGCTCGACCTGCGCGGCTGGCGAAACGCCGTCCCGGCTGTGCTGCGCTTCGGCGCGGTGTTCGCGGTCTCGGTGGCGCCGGTGCTGGCGCTCAACTGGACCCTGGGCGGCTCCATCTTCCCGAACACGATGGCGGCCAAGGCGGTCGAGCAGGCCTTCCTGTTCAACCTGCCGATCCTCGAGCGCGCCTTCTGGCACTGCAGTTATTTGCCCGGCTGCGAACCGGGTCCGCTGCTGCAGCCGTGGGTCGGCGGCCAGGCCTTGTTGTTGCCGGGGTTGCTGGCCTTCGTCGTCCAGCGCGTCAGGCGGCGCGCCTGGGCGGACCTGATTCCGGCGGCCTGGGCGTTGACGTTGCTGTGCGCCTACGCCTATCGCCTGCCGATCATCTATCAACACGGCCGCTATCAGATCCCGGCCATACCTGCGCTTGTGCTCTCGGCGTGGGTCGGCATGGCGGAACTGGTGCGCCTCGATAGCCGCAGCCTGCTGCCGCGCGTGGCGAGCCGGATCTGGGTCGTCGCCAGCCTGGCCAGCATCGCCAGCTTCATTCTCATCGGCGCCCGCACCTACGCGCGCGACGTCGCCTTCATCGAGACCGAGATGGTGGCCGGCGCGCTGTGGATCCGCGACCATACGCCCGCCGACTCGGTGGTCGCCTCGCACGACATCGGGGCGTTGGGCTACTTCAGCGGTCGCCGCATCCGCGACCTCGCCGGGCTCGTCGACCCCGAAATCATCCCGTTCCTGGGTGACGAGGATCGTCTGGCGCAGTGGCTCGACGAGGTCGGCGTCGACTACGTCATGACCATGCAGCGCTTCACGCCCAGGCTCGTGGCCGATCATCCGGATGCCGTCATTTACGTCAGCCCCTACGCGGTCTCGACGTCGATCGGCTACGACCAGACCCTGATCCTGCGCTGGGGAGGCGGGGCCGCGCCATGACGACCACCACGAGCGGCCTGAACGCGTCCGAGCCGGCGTTGACTCGATCCATGGGTCGACGCTTCGGCCTGGCCGCGAGCCTCGCGCTGGCCTTGTTGGGGTTCGGCCTGAACCTGTGGGTGGCCGCGCAGACGACCACGCCGCCCGTGATGGACTCGTACGAATACTTCAACGGCGCGTGGCTGCTCGCGCGCGGCGCCGGGCTTCAGGCGCCGTACGTGTGGAACTATCTCGACGGCGCTCAGGCGTTGCCGACCGCGAACTTCACCTACTGGATGCCCTTGCCGGCTCTGATCGCGGCGCCGTTCATCTGGCTCGCCGGTCCGGTCATGTCGGCGCCGGGCGCTCAGCCCGGGTTGTGGATGTGGGGCGCAATCCCGATGGCATTGCTCGGCGCGCTCGTTCCGGTGCTCGCGGCGTGGGTGGCTCAACGCGCCTCCGGTCGGGCCGGCCTGGCCTGGCTCGCCGGCGGCTTCGCGCTGGCGACGGGCCTCTACCTCATCCGCTGGTCGAACGTCGACTCGTATGCGCCGTTCGCGGCCAGCGCCGCGCTGGCCTTTTGTTGCACGGCGCTGGGTGCGCGCGATCCACGCCGGCGTTGGGCCGTCGTCGCCGGTATCGCCGCCGGGCTCGCGCACCTCAGCCGCGCCGACGGCGTGCTGGTGCCGGGCGCGATCGGGCTGTGGCTGCTGTTCTCGATCCGGCGCTCGCAGACCCGGTCGTGGCTGAGCGTCTTCGTCCTGGCTTACGCCGCGACGCTGGCGCCATGGCTGATCCGCAACCTGTGGGTCACCGGCAGCCCATTGGGGCTGGGCGGCGCGCGCACACTCTGGCTGCTCGCGTACGACGAGCTCTTCAGCCTGGACCCTGACCGTCTGACGGCCGCGCGCTTCCTGGCGTCGGACCTGGGTGTGCAGGCGGCCGCGAAAGCTCAGGCCCTGGCCCAGAACCTGACAACATTGTGGGTCGCGCAGGGTCAGGTGCTGGCGCTGCCGTTGGCGCTGGTCGCGGCCTGGGTCTGGCGGCGCGCGCCGTTGACGCAGCTGGTGACGATCTTCGCCGCCGCCGCGCTGGCCGCGCTGTCGCTGGCTTTCACCTACCCGGGGCCGCGCGGCGCCTTTCTGCACTCGGGCGGAGCGCTTGTGCCTTTCATCGCGGCGGGCGCAGTGTTGGGCCTGGATCGCGTCGTCACCTGGGCCGCTCGCAAGCGGGGCTGGTCTCTTGCGTCGGCCCGCCCGGTGTTCCTGGCGGCCGGTCTGATCGCCCAGATCGCGGCCGGGGCCGGCCTGGCCCTGGGTCGCCCGCTGGGCGACACGCTGACGCCGCTGGCGGCCCTCCGCGAGGCGGATGCCCTGATCCCGGCCGGGCAGGGCGCAGCGGTTGCCAACCCGCCGGCGTTCTTCTACCACACCGGTCGACCAGCGATCGTGGTTCCCGACGGCTCACCCGAGGACCTGGCAGCCGCGCTCGATCGGTTTGAATTGCGTTTCGTCATCCTGGATGTCAACCACGCGGCCGGCCTTGACGCACTTTATTCCGATCCGGCTGGCTCCGGTCTCTTCAGGCTGCGCGCCGATCTGACTGGCGGGGCGGGCCCGGCGGTCTGGTTGCTGGAGCGTCGGCCATGAGGACTGCCCGTGAAAACGCGGGGAATTTAGCGGATTTTTGTTTGTGGTCACCCTGGTGCCTCGGGTATACTCCACGCGGGGCACTTTAAGTCAAGGAAGTACGTATGAAGACGATCTCGGTCATGCTCATTGACGATCATCCGCTGTTCCGCCAGGGACTGCGGAACGTGCTGCAGAGCGAGCCCGATCTGACCGTGATCGGTGAGGCCGGCGACGGGCAGGCGGCTTTGGACGCGATTCGCCGCGATAAACCCGACGTGGCCCTCCTGGATATCAACCTCCCGGAGCTCAACGGCCTGCAGGTCGTGCGGCAGCTCCAGACCGAGCGCATGAGCACCCGCGTGATCATGTTGACCGCTTATCACGATCTGGAACAAGAATTGCACTCTTTCCGGGCAGGCAGCGCCGCGTACTGCCCGAAGGACGTCACTCCGGCCCGGTTGGTCGGCGTGATCCGGCAGGTGGCGGCCGGACATTATGTCGTTGGAGAGCGTACTCTGGATGAGGCCGGTCTGAAGCAGTGGCTCGAGGTCGGCGTCGAGAAGGCGGCCCGGAGTTTTGTGGCCGATGCGCGCGAGGCATTCACACCGCTTTCGCCGCGTGAGATGGAGATCCTGGAGTACGTGACCCGCGGCTTGAGCAATAAGGAGATCGCCTACAAGCTAGGGATCAGCCACCAGACCGTCAAGAACCACATGACGGCCATCCTGCAGAAGCTGGATGTCGAGGACCGGACGCAGGCCGCCATTTACGCGGTCAAGCACGGCTGGGTTCGACTGCAGGATAACGACGGCAAGCCCGATATCAAGTAACGGCGAATTGTAGAGCAGGGCGATCAGGGATTTACGCGACGTTTACGGCACTATGTCAATCCTGACATATCAAAGCCGACCGCGCACATGGCGATGAGGTGAGACCGACATGATGAGCACGACTTCGCTCACGATCGAGGACATTCAGCAGGACGTCGACAGCGAACTGGAGAACATCCAGCGCGAGCTGAAGGAGATCAGCTTGCTGGTCAGCCAGAGCCGCGCTGAGGTCGACAAGCTGGCGCAGCGCAATGCGCAGTTGGCCGGGCAGCTGCGGGCGCTCAATGCCAACCTCGAGAACGTGCCGCGCACCGACATCAAGGCGCTGTACGACAACGCCCAGGACGCGCAGCAGCGCCTGTTCGCCATGCGCGGGCAGCTCGAGAAGCTGCAATCGGATCAATCCAACCTCGAGCGGCTCGGCCGTCAGCTGACGCAGCTGCGCGGCGCGCTCGACACGTGGATCACGCAGCGCGCCGGCAAGAACAGCATGGGCGTCAACGGCCAGCTGGTGCTGTCGCGCGTGATCGAGGCCCAGGAAGGCGAACGGCTTCGTCTCTCGCGCCAGCTTCACGACGAGCCCGCGCAGGCGCTTTCGAACTTCGTGCTGCAGAGCGAGATCGCGATGCGTCTGTTCGAGAAGGACCCGAACCTCGCACGCACCGAGCTGGCGAGCATGAAGACCGCGGCGAACTCGACGCTGCAGAAGATCCGTAATTTCATCTTCGATTTGCGCCCGATGATGCTCGACGACCTCGGCCTGGTGCCGACGATCAAGCGCTACGTCGACGCGTTCAAAGAAAAGACCGGCATCCCGACCACGCTGCACCTCTCCGGAACCGAACGCCGGCTCGAGTCGATGCGCGAGGTCATGCTCTTCCGCGGCGTGCAGGAATTGCTCAGCAACGCGCGCAACCACGCGCAGGCGACGGCGATCACGGTCGACTTCGACTGCGACGAAGAGCGGGTGCGTATCCAGGTGGAAGACAACGGCCTCGGGTTCGATCCGGAGGCCGCTCTCAGCGGCGAAAGCCGCGCGATCGGGTTGGCGGCGCTCAAGGAGCGGTTGGAGGTCCTGAGCGGCAGTCTGACCCTGGAAAGCCAGTCTGGGCAGGGGGCCCGGGTGACCATGGAGTTGCCGGTGGGAGAAACGCGTTAGGCGTCGGGTTTGAAACATAACCCAACGCACGCTAACACAGGCTAACGTAAACAGAACCTATCTCTCACATAAACTTTTCAATGCGGGCCTCGGATCGGGGACACCCGCAGCAGTGCAGGAGGCATTATGGCACGAGGTCGAACTCTCTTACTGGTGGGGCTGGTGCTCTTGGGGCTCAGCGCGTTGGCCGTGGGTTTCATCTGGAACCTGTCCAACAACAATGCGCAACCCCCGAGCGGCGACGTCCCGACCGCTGTGTCGTCTGACCCCGGCAGCGCGGCGACGCCCGTGTCCAGCGGCAGCCTTGACATCGTCGTGGCGGTGCAGGACCTGCAGCGCGGCGTGGTGATCCCGACGGAAGCGCTGGGCAGCATGGCCTGGCCGACCGAGATGGTCCCGCCGAATGCGATCACGGATCCGGCGCAGATCGTCGGTTCGCGCGCGCGCTACACGATCCAGCGCAATGAGCCGATCTTCACGACGATGGTGGTCAAGTCGCTTCAGGAGCTCTCGCCCTTCGGCTCCGACACGGCCGGCCGCATCCCCAAGGGCTTCACGGCGATCTCGCTGCCGTACGACCTGAACAACGGCGTGGCGAACGGCGTGCGCTCGGGCGACTACGTGAACATCCTGGTCTCGATGGCGTTCGTCGACATCGACCGCGACTTCCAGAGCGTGCTGCCGAACCTCTCGGCCGGCGTGCTCGGCCCGTCGACGGCCTCGCAAGACTCGAGCGGCGCTCTGCCGCCCCAGATGATCGTGGCCGGCATCGTCCCCGCCCAGAACCAGGCCGGTTTGGGCCGCGCCGAGACCGACCCGGTGTTGGGCGAAACCCTGTATGTCGTGCCTTCCGAAGACCAGCGCTCGCGGCTGGTGTCGCAGAGCATCATCCAGAATGTGCTGGTGATGGGCATGGGGATCTTCGGGCCGGACTCGCCGACGGTGGCCGAGCTGCCGCAGGCGACGGAGGCCGCGCCCGGCGTGGTCGACCCGAACGCCACGCCCACTGCAGCGCCGACCGCGACGCCGACCCCTCCGCCGCCGCAGTTGATCACGGTGGCCGTGTCGCCGCAGGAGGCGTTGGTGCTCGACTACATCAATCGCCTGCACGAGCGCTATCCCGACGCCGTTCAGTACACATACACGCTGCGATCGGCGGGCGACACTTCGTTGGCCGAGACCCAGTCGGTGACGCTCCAGTACATGGTCGACACCTACAAGATCTCGCTGCCGAGCAAGCTGAACTACGGCCTGGACGACAAGGTCGTGGTCCAGGAAGTGACGCCGGTCCCGGCGCCCTGAACGATTTGAGCCATGACGGCCGGGGCGTCGCAACGCCCCGGCCCTGTCAACAGTGAGGACTACGGATGGCCGCAACCAGTGACAAGATCCGCGTCATCGTCGTCGACGACACGGCCGAGACGCGCGAGACGATCCGCAAGCTGCTCCAGTTCGAGAACGACATCGACGTCGTCGGCATGGGGCGGAACGGGCGCGAAGGCGTCCAGCTCGCGCGCGAGATGCGGCCCAACGTCGTGTTGATGGACATCAACATGCCGGACATGGACGGCATCGCAGCGACGCGCGCGATCGTCAAAGATGTGCCGACCGCGCAGATCGTCATCGTCTCGGTTCAGCAAGACACGGACTATCTGCGCCAGGCGATGTTGGCCGGTGCGCGCGACTTCCTCTCGAAGCCGCCCTCGGCCGATGAACTGATCAACACCATCCGCCGCCTCGGGCTGGCCAGCAAGGAACAGGAGCTGGCCACCGTGCGCGTGCCGGTCACACCGGGCACGGTCAACGGCTCGACGCCGACCGCGCTGGGCAAGATCCTGGTCTGCTACAGCCCGAAGGGGGGCTCCGGCAAAACCACCCTGGCCGTCAACCTGGCCGTGGCGCTGCAAGGCGAGGATCGCAAGGTCTGCGTCGTCGATGCGAACACCCAGTTCGGTGACATCGGCGTGTTCTTCAACCTGAAGGGCAAGACTAGCCTGGTCACCGCGGTGCAGCAGGTCGACGAAGTCGACGAGACCGCCGTGACCTCGTGGGTCGCCGCACACTCGTCGGGCGTCAAGGTGCTGCTCGGCTCGCAGTCGCCGGAAGACTCGGAGCTGATCACGGCCGCGCCGCTCAAGCGTCTGTTGCTCGAGCTGCGCCACCACTTCACCTACGTCGTGGTCGACGTGGCCTCGATCCTGCGCGACCTCGAGCTGGGCATGATGGACGCGGCCGATCGCGTGCTGGTGGTGGCCGCGCCCGACATCCCGACGCTGGCCAACGTCAAGAAGTACTTCGACCTGTGCGAGAAGCTCGAGTACTCGAAGGACAAGCCGGTGCTTGTCGTCAACAAGATGGACAAGCGCTGGGGCATCACGCCGCAGAGCATCGAGGATTCGCTCAAGCACCCGGTCTACTGCCAGATCCCGTACGAAGACCGTGTGGCCACGCAGGCGATCAACGCCGGCGTGCCGTTTGTCATGGGCGATCGCAAGGCCGCGCCGTCGGCGGCCGTGATCGAGCTGGCCACGAAGCTGCGCGCGGACTTCGCGCCCAAGGATCCGACCGGAAAACCGGCCGAGAAACGCAAGTCGATCTTCTCGCGCTGAGGCCGTTGACGGCCCCGCGAGATCAACGAGGTACGCATGTCGCTGCTCAAACGGATCGAGAACCGGCAGAACACCGGCCAGGCCGCCGCCCCGGCGCGTCCGGGCACACCTGGCGGGCCGGCGGCGCCGCCGACCAACGACGACGGCAACAAGCTCGCGGAGCTGCGCATGCGCCGCGTGGCTGCGCCCGGTCAGCCGGTCGGCGTCCCCGGGCAGGCCCCGGGCTCGCCGGACCTGAAGACCCGGGTCCAGAACCGGCTGCTGGCCGAGCTCGACCCCTCGATGGACATTTCGCGCACGGCTGAAGTGCGCAAGACCATCGAGGACCTGTATGAGAACGTCCTGGCCGACGAGGGTATTGTGCTCTCGCGTACCGAGCGCAAGCGTCTGTTCGATCAGATCGTCTCCGAGATCCTGGGTCTGGGGCCGATCGAGCCGCTACTGGCCGACGAGACCGTGACCGAAGTGATGGTCAACGGGCCGAAGAACATCTACATCGAGCGCCGCGGCAAGATCGAGCGCGCGCCGGTGGCCTTCGAGAACAACGAGCACGTGATGCGCATCATCGATCGCATCATGTCGCCGCTCGGCCGCCGCGTCGATGAGAGCCATCCCTTCGAAGACGCCCGTCTGGCGGACGGCTCCCGCGTCAACGCCATCGTGCCGCCGATCGCGCTCGACGGCCCGACCATCACCATCCGCAAGTTCTTCAAGAAGCCGATGACGGTCGAGCAGTTGATCGAATTCGGCGCGGTGACGGCGGAGGCGATCGCGTTCATGCAGGCGGCGGTGGCCTCGGCCATCAACGTCGTGATCTCGGGCGGCACCGGCTCGGGCAAGACGACCTTCCTGAACCTGATGTCGTCTTACATCCCGAACGACGAGCGTATCCTGACGATCGAGAACGCCGCCGAACTGCAGCTCCGTCAGGAGCACGTGGTGCGGCTTGAGTCGCGCCCGGCCAACATCGAAGGCAAAGGCGAGGTCTCGATCCAGAACCTGGTGGTCAACGCGCTGCGTATGCGCCCCGACCGCATCGTGGTCGGAGAGATCCGCGACGGCGCCGCGCTCGACATGCTTCAGGCCATGAACACGGGCCACGAAGGCTCGATGACGACCTGTCACTCGAACAGCGCGCGCGACACCCTCGCCCGTATCGAGACCATGTGTCTGATGGCCGGTATGGATCTTCCGATGCGCGCCATCCGCGAGCAGGTTTCGTCGGCCATCAACGTCATCTGCCACCTGGCGCGCCTCTCCGATGGCTCGCGCAAGGTCGTGCAGATCGCCGAGATCCAGGGCATGGAAGGCGACGTCATCACGATGGCCGACATCTTCATCTTCGAGCAGACCGGCATCGAGAAGGGCAAGATCATCGGCCGGCTGCGGCCGACCGGTCTGCGCCCGAAGTGCATGGAACGCATTGAAGAAGAAGGCCATCATCTGCCGGCCTCGGTGTTCGGGGCAGGCGAGCGCCTGCGCTATTGAGATGGGAGGACCGCGGGCGGCGTTCGCCCGCTGGGAGTGACCGATGACTAGTCCTTTGATGCTCAGCCTGACGGCGGTGGCCGTGATCTGGGTGATCGGTCTGGGCGGCGTGGCCGTCTGGTACCGTCGCCAGACCGTGGTCGCCGGCCGGCTCGAACAGCTGACCCGCGGCGCCCTGCTGCCTGCGCCCGAAGACAAGAAGGGCGAGCGCCGCTCAAGCGCCCTGACCAAGTCGATGGATCAGGCCTTTCAGCGCCAGGGATGGTACGAGAACGTCCGACGTGAGCTGGCGCGCGCCGACTTGAAGTTGAGCGTGGCGGAGTTCATGGCCCTGCACGTGATCCTGGGCATCGCCGGCTTTGTCGTGCTTGGCTTTCTGCGGCAAGATCTTGTCGCGGGTCTGATCGCGGGCGTCGTCGGCCTGTTCTCGCCGCGCTTCTATGCCGGTTACCTGAAGGGCCAGCGCCTCTCCAGGTTCGACGGCCAGTTGGGCGACATGCTCAACCTGATGGTCAACGGCCTGCGCGCCGGTTACAGCGTGACCCAGGCGATGGAGGCGATCGGCCGCGAGCTGCCGGCGCCGATCTCGCAGGAGTTCAAGCGTCTGGTGCAGGAGCTCCAGCTCGGCATCCCGTTCGAGGTGTCGCTCGACAACCTGGCGCGCCGCATGCCCAGCAAAGACCTGGACTTCGTGGTCACGGCCATGAAGATCCAGCGCGAAGTCGGCGGCAACCTGGCCGAGATCCTCGACACCATCAGCTTCACAATCCGCGAGCGTGTGCGCATCAAGGGTGAGATCAAGACCCTGACCGCGCAAGGCATGATCACGGGTTACGTGATCTCGTTCCTGCCGATCGGTCTGGGCGTGATGCTGTATCTGATCAACCCGGCGTATATGGGTCAGATGTTCATGCAGGATAGCTACTTCCTGTGCGGCATCAGCATGGTGGTGCTGGCCGGCTTGCTGATCGGCGTCGGTTTCGCCCTCGTGATGAAGATCGTGGACATCGAGGTCTAGGAGCGCGCATGGAAACTACTCTGCTCTTTTGCGTCCTCGGCCTGGTGTTTGTCGGCGCGCTGGTCCTTGTGATGGTGGGCCTGCGCTCGCCCAAGGCCGCCAGCCCGCTGCAAACGCGCATGGCCGTGTACTCGACCCGCGAGCGCCCGATGACGCTCGAGGACATCGAGATGGCGCAGCCCTTCAGCCAGCGCATCCTGCTGCCCATCGCGCGCCGCGTCGGTGAGTTCGCTCAGAAGTTCACGCCGCAGGCGACGCTGAAAGACATCCAGCATCAGCTCGATATCGCCGGCAACCCGCCGGGCATGACGCCGATCCTGTTCTACATGAGCCGGATCGTGATGGCCGGCGTCGGCGTGGGGTTGTTCATCCTGCTTGGCTTTGTCTCGGCCGACCCGACCAGCATGTTCTCGTTCCAGTCCGGCGTCGCCAAGGTGCTCGGCTTCTCGGCGCTCGGCGGGGTGTTGGGCTATTTCATCCCGACCCTGATGCTGCGCAGCCGGATCAACCGGCGCAAGGACTCGATCATCAAGGCCATGCCGGATGCCCTCGACCTACTGACGGTGTGCGTCGAGGCCGGTCTCGGCTTCGACCAGGCCATGCAGCGCGTGTCCGACAAGTGGACGACCGAGGTCGCCTATGGCTTCCAGCGCGCGATCGCCGAGATCCGTCTCGGCAAGGTGCGGCGCGAGGCGCTGCGTGACATGGCCGATCGCATGGATGTGCCCGAGATGACCAGTTTCGTGGCCGCCCTGATCCAGGCCGATCAGCTCGGCGTGAGCATGGCCAAGGTGCTGCGCATCCAGTCGGACCAGATGCGCGTCCGTCGCCGTCAGCGCGCCGAGAAGAAGGCCCATGAGGCGCCGGTGAAGATGCTGATCCCGATGGCGTTCTTGATCTTCCCGTCGATCTACATCGTGCTGCTCGGCCCGGCCGGCATGCAGATGATCCGCCAGTTCGGGCTCGGCGCGATCATGGGTCAATGACCAAACGAGGACTCGATCCCCTGGACGCGTGCTAGGCTGCTCGGGGAGCAGCGCGAATGGGGATGTTGACCGGTTTCATCCGCCAGGGTCTGTGGGCCCTGGCGGATGTTTTATTTCCACCACAGTGCGCGGGATGCGGCGCGACGGGCGCGGCCCTTTGTCCGGACTGCCGTGCGGGCCTGGCCTGGGTGCCGGCCGGCCAACGGCTGGTCGACGTGAGCGCGCCCGACGGGCTCGACGCCTTTCAGGCCGCTTTGTGGTTCACGGGCCCGACGCAGAAGGCCCTGCACCGGCTCAAGTATCGGCACGACGCCGGTCTGGCCGAGACCCTGGCCGGGCTGGTGGCGGTGCAGCTTGGCCGGCCGGTGGGTCTCGAGCGCGACGCCATCGTCGTGCCGGTGCCGCTCTCGCCTGAGCGGCTGCGCGAGCGCGGCTACAACCAGGCCGCGCTGCTTGCGCGCGTGCTGGCGGATCGTTGGCGGTTGGCGCTACGGTCGCAGGCCCTGCGCCGCGTCAAAGCCACGCGCAGCCAGGTCGGCCTGACCCGCGCCGCCCGGCAGCACAACGTGCAGGCGGCTTTCGCCGCGGCGCCGGGGCAGGTGCGCGGCCGTGCCGTGTTGCTGATCGATGACACGTGCACGACGGGCGCGACGCTTCACGATTGCGCGCGGGCGCTCAAGGCGGCCGGCGCGGGGCGCGTGCACGGCCTGGCGATCGCTCAGGCGCCGTTACGCGGGGAAACGAGCCAGCCAGGCGGTTTCTGAGAATAGGCTGACATTCTGCACGTTTGGCCCAGTAGGATTGCACGTTGCATCTGTCGACGAATTGGGGTTAGACTGGCGTATGTCAGCCGATTGAACGACGCGCGAACCGGGGCGTCCCGCGGGCCAGGCACGATAGTGCTCCAGCCCGCAGGACGCCCCGGTCGCACATCAACCCTTCAGGAGGCGATGATGTCTGTCTCGGTGAATGTCGTTGGCAAGGGCATCGAAGTTGGTTCACGATTGCAGGAGCATATTGAAAAGAAAGTCGGAAAGCTTGATCGCTACCTGTCCACGATCCGGGAGGCTCGCGTCGATGTGACGGAGCTTGGCGCCAGCCGCGCCAGCGCCGATCGCTACGTCGCCCAGTTGACGATTCCCATGCGCGGCACCGTCTTGCGCGCCGAGGAACGCAACTCCGACCTGTTCTCCGCGATTGATCAGGTGCTCAACAAGATGTATCGCCAGATCGAGCGCTACAAGGGCAAGCACCATCGCGGGCGCGGTGACGGCATGAGCGCCGCCGAGATCACGGCCGAGCCCGAGGAGACGGCGCCGGGCGGAGAGGCCGAAGAGAACGACGGCCGCGCCATCGTGCGCCGCAAGCAGTTCGCGATCCAGCCGATGTCGGAGGCCGAGGCCGTCGAGCAGATGGAACTGCTGGGCCACGATCAATTCTTCGTCTTCTATAGCTCCGAGAACAAGCGCCTCAACGTGCTGTATCGGCGCCGCGACGGCGACTTTGGTTTGATCGACCCGGTGTTCGACTAAGTTGTGAGAAAACGAAAAGGCCGGGGCATCGCCCCGGCCTTTTCGTTTTCCGTATTCTCACCAACCGTTGACGTACTTCTCCCACTCGCCGAAATCGCCGAGGTAACGATCAAAGAGATATTCGGCTGTGGCGGCCGGTTCGGAGGGCCGTTTCTTCAGCGGCATGCCGGCCTCGGTGTGTGTCCGACCGCCCTTGCGCCGGTTGCAGGTCGGGCATGCCGCGACGAGGTTGTCCCAACGGTGCCCGCCGCCGCGGTGACGCGGGATCACGTGATCGATCGTCAGATGTGAGGTGCGCTTGCCGCAGTACTGGCAGGTGTAGTTGTCGCGGCGGAAGACCTCGCGCTTCGAGAGCTTCACACGGGCCCTCGGGCGGCGGATCATGTTTTCGAGTTTGATGACGGAGGGGCGGGGGAAGGTCGCGCGCGCGGTGTGGATGCCGCCGCGGCCGTCTTCGACCAGGCGTGCTTTACCTGTCATCAGCAGGCTGACCGCCCGCCGGACATCGCAGACGTTGAGGGGCTCGAAATTCGCGTTCAGCACCAGGACCGGATTCTGGGCCCGACTGCGTTCGTGGGGCACCGTACCGCTGAACGCCACCGATCTTCCCGAGCCATCGACCCCGGAAAGCATAGCGGAATTCTAGCACAGGCGTTTTCAAGGGCAAATCATTGGGACGTTAAGGCGAGAGGGAGGAGGGAAGAGGGAGGAGGGAGGAGGGAAGACCGAAGAGCGAAGAGCGGTCTATCGCTCCTCCCTCTTCCCTCCTCCCTCCTCCCTCTTTCTCTCCCTCCTCAGCAGAAGCCTGTACTTCTCGAACTCAAAGCGGGCCATGAGGGCGCTCAAGCGCAGGCCGTGCCAGCCGTCGCGCCAGCCGGCGAGGGTGACGAAGCGCCACCAGAAGTGTCGAACGGGTTGGCTGAGCAGATGATGGGGTCGGGCGCGCACGCCTTCGAGCGCCAGCCGGTCGGCGTCGTAGGCCGCGTAGTAGGTCTGCTTGCGCACGAACTCGGCCACGGTCTCATAGTTGAGATGGATCATCGGTTGGGTCAGGTGGCCGGCGGCCCCATCGAGCACCACCAGCTCGTGCACCGGCCGGGTCGGGTCGTAATGGGCGTGAGCGCGGCGCAACAGACGCAGCTGATAGTCCGGGTACCAGCCTGTGTGCAGGGTCAGCGTGCCGAAGAGGTAGTTGTGGCGCGGGATCCACCACCCGGCCTCGGGCCGCGCCAGCACGCCGCGGATCTCGTCGCGTAGCGCCAGCGGGATCCGCTCGTCGGCATCCACGAACAGCACCCACTCGCTCGTCACGGCCGCCAGCGCCGCATCGCGCTGCGCACCGTAGTTATCGAACGGGCGCGTGATCAGACGCGCCCCGGCCGCCGCCGCGATGCGGGGTGTCGCGTCGGTGCTGCCCGAATCGAACACCACGACCTCGTCGGCCCAGCCCAGGCTGGCCAGGCAATCGGGCAGGTGCTTCTCTTCGTTGAGCGTCAGGACGATGGCGGAAAGCATGGCGTAATGGGGTGATGGGGCGAGGTGATGATGGCTGCAGCGGCGGCAGCGTCAATCCCCCAGGGCCCCGTTCGGTAAATCGCCCGGGGGCTGCGGTCGGCGGCCCTGCCAGGCGCGGATCGCTTCGGCGAGCGCGGCGTTGCGGGCCGCGCGTTCGTCGGCCGAGAGACGACCGGAGAGGCTCAGCCTGTGGTTGGAACGAATACGACCGCGCAGCGCCAGCTCGACCAGGGCGCGCGTGATCGCCACGGTCAGCGCGCCGTGATAGCGCTGATAGAGGCGTCGCCGACTGCTCCACAGCTGCACGAACGACCGGTTCGGCGCCTGCTGCGTGCTGCGCCCGCCGAGATGGACGATGCCGGCTGCGGGCGCGATCCAGACCTCCCAGCCTTGTCGATACAGCCGCCACTGGGCGTCGATCTCCTCGCAGTACATGGGGAAGATCTCGTCGAACAGATCCTGGTTGCGCAGCACCTCCGCGCGCACGGCGAACGCGGCACCGAGGGTGTGATCGACCTGGAACGGCCCGCCGCGGTATGCGCCGGCGGGATAGCGCCCGTTGAGCGGCGTTTCGCTCAGGCGCGCCAGGCGGCCGGGCGGGGGGAAGAGATCGAACGCGGCCTGCACCAGACCCGGGAAGCGAAAGCCCGCGTGCTGGAGCGAGCCGTCGGCGTTGACCAGCCGCGGCGCGACGACGCCCGCGGACGGGTGCTGTCGCAGGAAGTCGACCAGGATGCGCAGGGCGCCGGCTTTGACGAGCGTGTCGGGGTTGAGCACCAGGGTCGCGAACGGCGGCGTCACCGGCTCGGCGCCGCGACCCAGGCCAAAGGCGCGCAGGCCGAGGTTATTGCCGGCGCCCATCCCGTGGTTCTGAGCCCGGATCACACGCGTCCGCGGAAACTCCGCCGCGAGCATTTCGACCGAACCGTCGTGCGAGTCGTTGTCGACGACGATCACGCTCGCTCGCAGCCCGCTGCCCGCCAGATCTGCATAGATCGAATCGAGGCAGGCTGCGAGCAGGTCGCGCACGTTCCAGTTGACGATCACGATGCCGAGGTCGAGCATGTTTGCGATTCTAGGCTAATCGAGTGTGGAAGCCAATCGAGGAGCGACGGGCGAAGAGCGAACGCTACCACGCCCTATCGCGCGTTCGCTCCTCGCCGTTCGCCCTTCGCTTCACTTTGGGCTGATCTCGATCAACTGTGGATCGTCGCGGTTGTTGTAGATGGCCACGTCTTCCTGGATCAGGCCGGCCCAGAAGTACTGGGGGTTTCGGCTGGTGACGATCTGGTCCAACACGATGCCGCCCGTCACCACGCTGACGTTGCCGGGCTCAAGATAGTACTGCGGCCGGCCTTGTGAATCCGGGATCAGGGTCAGGCCTGTCTGCTTGCCGATCGACCAGCGCCAGGGGTAGTCGTTCAGGCACGTGTCGCACATGATGCCGACCCGGAAGGCGCCGGATTCCTGAAGGAACCCCGTGTTGTTGTAGTTCTCGGTCATGCTCTGGTAGACGTAACCCGGCTCCGGCCCGGTGGTTCGCAACGGCGCTGAGCCGTAGTTCTGGACGGTCAGGGTGAAGTACAGGGTGTCATCGATGCGCACGAACTCCGACGAGAACGTCACCTCGCCGAGCACGATCTCGCCGCGTGGAAGACCGCCCTGGGCGATCGTCAGCGGCGTCGTCATCGTCACCTTCTGGCCGACCCGGTCTTCGGCCAGGGCCACGACCAGGTAATCGCCGTTGGCGGGCGGGGTCTCGCCAAGGTCGATGCCGCCGTCGTAGCTGTATTCGTGCACGCCGGCCTCGCCGGGCTTGCGGCCCGAGGTGGTGCTCTCGGCGATCGGGAGCTGGAGATCGCCGCCGTCGTCGGTCAGGTAGACGCGCAGGCCGTCTTCCTCGAGCGTCTTGGTCAGGCCGATCGTGATCTGCACGCGGTCGTCCAGACCATCCTGGTTGGGCGTGAAGACACGCGGCCCAAGCGAGAGGGTCAGGTCGGGAAGGTCGGGCTCGGCCTGCGTCACATTCAGCGTGCCCGTGAGGGTGTTGGAGATGCCGTTGTCGTCGACGGCCTCGACCACCCACGTGTACTGGCCGTCCGCGAGCACCCGGGAAAGAACCGTGCCCGACACCATCTCGCCGCGACGGGTGTAGCCCTCGACGACGCCGCTGAAGTCGACGCTGGCTTCGCCGTTGCCGCGCGGCTTGTTGCGGCGGAAGTCGTAGCGGCGCTGCTGGGAGTCCAAGAAGTAAACGGACACCGATGCCGGGCGGCGCAGGGAGTACGTCAGCCGGGTGACGTCGGTGATGCCGTCGGCGTTGGGCGTGATCTCGCTGAGCGAGAACGCGGCCGACTCGAGCGGCGGGCCGTCGGGCTTGAGCGTGACCCAGGCGATGCCCAGAGCGACGGCGGTGACCACGACGGCCGTCGCCACGGTGATCCAGATTTGACGTTGCATGAGCGCTGTGTATCCATCCTCACGCTGAGGAACTCGCGCAAGACGGGGCCCACGCGGCCGGCGCCGGCCGTGACCCTGGGCATCCCGTTTCGCGGTACATTCTCTTCGTTCGCGCGGCTGTTACCATCCGCCACCGAAATTGGTGACACCTGTGCCGCGGCAAGGTGCGCCGGGTCATGTTAGCATCCCTTGATCTGTGGCTCAACCCTGAGACGAGGCCCGTGACATGCCGTTGACATATCAGGACGCGCTCGATTGGATCTACAGCTTCATCGACTTCAGCGCCAAGCGGCTTGACAAATACGCCGCCGCGGATTTCAACCTGGATCGCATGGTCCGGTTGATGCGCCTGATGGGCGATCCGCACCGGCGTTACCCGACCCTGCACCTGGCGGGGACCAAGGGCAAAGGCTCGGTGTCGTCGTTATGCGCCAGCGCGCTCACGGCAGGCGGGTATCGCACGGGCTTCTACACCTCGCCGCATCTCGAGGACTTCCGTGACCGGTTTCGCATCGACGGACGCTGGATCCCGCCGGAGGCCGTCACCGAGATCGTCGCCCGTCTGCAGGCGTTCGCGCCGCAGGTGCCCGGCATCACGACCTTCGAGCTGACCACCGCGATCGGCTTTGAGTGGTTCGCCCAGGAGGGCGTCGACGTGGCCGTAATCGAGGTCGGGCTGGGCGGACGCCTGGACGCCACCAACGTGCTTATGCCACTCGTCAGCGTCATCACGGCGCTCAGCTACGACCACATGGCCCTGCTCGGCGACACGCTGACGCTCATCGCGGGCGAGAAGGCCGGGATCATCAAGCCCGGCGTGCCGGTGGTCTCGGCGCTGCAGCACGCCGAGTCGCAGGCCGTGCTCGAGCGCGTGGCCGCGGAGCGCGGTTGCGCGTTGACGATCGTCGGCCGCGACGTGTTCTTCAAACCTGTGGCGCACGCCCTCGACGGCCAGACCTTCGACGTCTGGACCGCCGATGAAGCCCGGCAGCTGGCCGCGCTGCGCGCAGCCGGCCAGACCGTCGCCGAGTGGCGGCCGACGCGGCTCGAGATCCCGCTTCTCGGGGCGCACCAGGTGGAGAACGCCGCGACCGCCTATGCGGCATTGCAGGCGTTGCGAGCCGGCGGCCTGCCGCTCAGCGCGGACGCGATCCACGAGGGTTTCCGCACGGTGAAGTGGCCCGGTCGGTTTGAGTTGATGGGGCAGGCGCCTTACGTCGTCGTCGACGGCGCCCAGAACCGCGAGTCGGCCCGGCGATTGCGCGAAGCCGTCGACGCCTATTTCCCCGACCGCCGGCTGATCCTGGTCTTCGGCGCCTCGGCCGACAAAGACATCGCCGGGATGTTCACAGAGCTGCTGCCTCGGGCCGCGTCCGTGATCACGACCCAGGCCGTGCACCCGCGGGCCGCGGATCCCGATGAACTGCTGGCCACCGTGCGCGGGCAGGGCTTTGCCGGGCCGGTCGAGCCGGTCGGCCAGGTGCATCGGGCGCTGAAGCGCGCGCGCGAACTGGCCGGGCCCGAAGACGTCATCCTGGCCAGCGGCAGCCTGTTTGTCGTGTCTGAAGCACGCGCGGCCTTGCTGGGTGATCCGGCAGCGTATGCGAAGGTGAAGTAATATACTACGTACCCCTGGCAGGCTGTGACGCCAGGAGGGTTGCCCGGCCGGCAGAGCCGTGGGCGATCGCCTGCAACGGGCTTGGCGGTGACTGCGAAGACGGCGAGGCTGCCTTCGCAGTTGCGTTTTGAGCGACCCGGTGTAGGCTCCATTGCGGTATCAAACTGCGAACGAGAGTGAGTGGATGTCAGACATGATGGAATACGCGCAGCGCCAGCAATGGCTTCGGTCGGCGATGAGCGGCTCAGGCAGCCGCCAGACCGAAGAACTGTTTGAGGTGCAGGACGCGCGGCTCGACGACGACGGCCTGATCGAATGCGCGGTGTTGCCGCTGCGCGACCTGGTCGTCTATCCGAATATGGTGACGCCGCTGTTCGTCGGTCGTGAGCGCTCGATGGCCGTCATCCGGCGCGCCAACACGCAGAACACGACCGTGATCGCGGTCGCGCAGACCAACCCCGACGTCGAAGAGCCGATGCCCGAGGACCTGTACAGCATCGGCACCGAGGTCGCCGTGGGTCGGATGCTGCGCATGCCCGACGGCTCGACCAGCGTGATGTCGCAGGGTCGGCGCCGCGTGCAGATCGTGGATTTCGTGCAGGTCGAGCCGTACTTCATCGTGCGCGCGCGGCCGATCTTCGAGCCGACCGAGCGCCCCCGCCAGACCGAAGCCCTGATGCGCGCCGTGCTCGACCTGTTCGAGCGCTGCGCCCAACTCAACCGCGCGATCCCCGAAGAGGCCTACGTCTTCGCCATGAACATCGAGGAGCCGGGTTGGCTCGCCGATTTCGTGGCCTCGACGATCGACCTGACGATGGAGGACCGCCAACAGCTGCTCGAGCTGTTCAACCCGACCGAACGGTTGCAGCGCGTGAGCGTGTTGCTCGGCAAAGAGCTCGACGTGCTCGAGCTCGAAGACCAGATCCACAGCCAGGTCCAAAACGAAGTCGACCGCAACCAGCGCGAGCTGTACCTGCGCGAGCAGATGCGCGCGATCCAGGGCGAGCTGGGTGAGAACGACCCCTGGCAGGCCGAGCTGAGCGAGCTGCGCGACAAGGTCGCTTCGGCGCAGATGCCGGCCGACGTCAACGACAAGGCGCTCAAGGAAGTCGAGCGGCTGAGTCAGATGCCGCAGATGGCGCCCGAAGTCGGCATCATCCGCACCTACCTTGACTGGCTGATCGATCTGCCGTGGTCGACGACCACGGTCGATAACCTCGACCTCAAGCATGCCGAGACCGTTCTTGAGAAGCAGCACTACGGCCTGCCCAAGGCCAAGGAGCGCATCCTCGAGTACATCGCGGTGCGCAAGTTGACCAGCGGCGCCGTCCAGCGGCGCGCGCCGATCCTGTGCTTCGCGGGGCCGCCCGGCACCGGCAAAACCTCGCTGGGCCGCTCGATCGCGGACGCGCTCGGCCGCAAGTTCGTGCGCATCAGCCTCGGCGGCATCCGTGACGAGGCCGAGATCCGCGGTCACCGGCGCACGTATATCGGCGCGCTCCCGGGCCGCGTCATCCAGGCCATGCGCCGCGCCAGCAGCGTCAACCCGGTGATGATGCTCGACGAGATCGACAAGCTCGGCCAGGACTTCCGCGGCGACCCGGCCGCGGCCCTGCTCGAGGTGCTCGACCCGGAGCAGAACCGCGAGTTCGCCGATCACTACCTCGACGTCGATTACGACCTGTCGCGGGTGCTGTTCGTCACCACCGCCAACCAGCTGGGCGCGATCCCGCCGGCGTTGCACGACCGGCTCGAAGTGATCGAGTTCCCGGGCTACATCGAAGAAGAGAAACTCGAAATCGCGCGGCGCTACATCCTGCCGCGCCAGATCGAAGAGAACGGCCTGGCCGGGGCGGGTTTCGTCATGCCCGACGGCGTGGTTCGCAAGATCATCCGCTCGTACACGTACGAGGCCGGTGTGCGCAACCTCGAGCGCGAGGTCGCGCGCGTGTGTCGCAAGATCGCGCGTCGCAAAGCCGAGGGCAAGGAAGGCTCGCTGCGCGTCACGCCCGAGAATCTACACAAGTACCTGGGCCCGCCGGAATACACGCCGCCGGATGCCGAGAAGTTCGATGAGGTCGGCCTGGCGATGGGCCTGGCGTGGACCGAGGCCGGCGGCGACACGATGCCGATCGAGATCGCGCTGATGGACGGCAAGGGCGGGCTGCAGATCACGGGTCAGGTCGGCGACGTGATGCAGGAGTCGGCTCAGGCCGCGATGTCGTACATCAAGTCGCAGGCCAAGGCGCTCGGCATCGAGCCGAAGCGCTTCGACAAGATCGACACGCACATCCACGTGCCCGAAGGCGCGATCCCGAAGGACGGCCCGAGCGCGGGCGTCAGCATGGCGCTGGCCCTGGTCTCGGCGTACACCTCGCGCAAGATCCGACGCAGCATCGGTCTGACGGGCGAGATCACGCTGCGCGGGCGCGTGCTGCCCGTCGGCGGGATCAAGGAGAAGGTCCTGGCCGCGCACCGGTTGGGGCTGAAGACCGTGATCATGCCCAAGAAGAACGACAAGGACCTGGTCGACGTGCCACAGAAAGCCAGGCGTGACATGAAGTTCGTGTTCGTCGAGCACATCGACCAGGTGCTCAGCGAGGCGCTGCTGCCGGCGCCCCCGCGCGCCAAGCGGGCGCGCAAAGCAACGCGCAAGCCGACCCGCAAACCGGTCCGCAAACCGGCGGCTCGCAAGGCGTCGGCGAAAGCAACGCCGCGTCGCAGACCGACGCCGGCCGCGCGGCCACCGGCGTAAGCGAAACAGCGCAGGCGCCCCGGATCACGACGTGGTCCGGGGCGCTTTTGGTTCCGCGAAAGTGTTTTGCCCCGATGGGTGACGAATGAGCTCGAACCGGCCGGTGCAGACAGCGTGTCGCGGATCTCGCGGATGACACGGATTGACTCCGGCGGTCCGCGGCCAGGATAATTCGGGCCATCATGAGCAAACTGGCTGGCAAAGTCATCTGGATCACAGGCGCCAGTTCGGGCATCGGCGCGACCGCGGCGGGGGCGCTGGTGCGGGGCGGCGCACAGGTGGTGCTCACCGCGCGTCGGAGTGAGCGATTGCGGGCCGTGGCCGAGCCGCTGGGGGCGTCGGCGGCCGTCGTCGTCGCCGATCTGGCGCAAGCGACGGAGCGCGTGCAGGCGTTTGGCGAAGCTCAGTCGGCGTATGGTCGGATCGACATTTTGATCAACAACGCCGGTATCGGTCGGCTCGGTTGGCTCGAGGAGCTGGATGATGCGCGGGTGCAGGCGCAACTCGCGCTCAACCTCGAGGCGCCGATCCACCTCAGCCGGCTGGTGCTGCCCGAGATGCTCGCGCGCCGATCGGGCCAGATCATCACGGTCGCGTCGATCGCGGGTCTGATCGCGCCGCCGACCTACAGCATCTACAGCGCGACCAAGTTCGCGGTGCGCGGTTTCTCAGAGGCGCTGCGGCGCGAAGTCGGCCCGCGCGGCGTGGCGGTCAGCCTGGTCTCGCCGGGCGCCGTGCGCGACACCGAGTGGGCGGCCGGCGCGGGCATCACGCGCCAGACCGGCATGACCACACCGGGTTGGTTGTCGCTCTCGAGCGCGCAGGTGGTTGACGCGATCGAGCGGATCATCCGGCGACCGCGGCCCGAGATCATCCTGCCGTGGCCGCTGGCGGTGGCGGCGGGGTTCAACGGCCTCGCGCCGGGCCTGGTCGATTGGGCGATCGCCCGGGCCTTCACGCGCCGCGAGCGGCCATGAGCCTGGCGTTGCGTTGGGCGGCTCTGGGTGCGCGCCTGGGCGCTCGGCGCTGGGCCCCGTTCGGCGACCTGGAAGATCGATATGCCGATCCGACCCGCGCTTATCACACGCTGGCCCATATCGAGGCATGTCTGCGAGCGTATGATGGCAGCGGTGTGTACGATCCCTGGCTTGAACTGGCGCTCTGGCTCCATGACGTGATCTACGACCCGCGCGCCCATGATAACGAGGCGCGGAGTGCCGAGCTGGCGCGGCGTTGGATCCGCGCGGCTGATCTGACGCCGCAGGTCGCGGATGCCGTCGCGACCGCCATCCTGGCGACCGACCACCGCAGCGTACCCGCGGACGGTCGCGAGGCGCTGATCCAGGACAGCGATCTGGCGATCTTCGCTGCCTCACGCACGCGGTTGTTCGAGTACGAGCGTCAGATCCGCCACGAGTATTCCTGGGTTCCTGCGGATCAATACGCTACCGGTCGGCGAGCGGTGCTGGCGGGCTTTCTGGCTCGACCCCAGTTGTATTGGACGGCCAGGTATCGGCAGGGCATGGAGCGCATCGCGCGTTCCAACCTGACCGCGTTGATCGCGGCCGTGTCGGCGCCGCCGACATCGGGGCACTCCCGGTGTCTCCCGATGTCGCCTGATGAATGATTGCTGTCGATCATGCGACAGCGCCGATCGCTCGGATACGCCACGTCTGATCTGGCCCGCGAGGGCGGCCTCCATCCCAATACCATCCGGCGCTACGTCGACTAGGGCCTACTTCCGCCGGTGGAGCGCAGCGCCTCGGGGTATCGGCGCTTCACCAAACGACGCCTCAACTGCTTGCGCCTGGCACGGTGGTCTTCAGCCATCCTTACGCGGGCAAGTCGCTGCGCGCCTCGGCGCGCGAAGTGCAGCGGCTGGCGGTCGCCGACGATGGGGGCGGGGCGCTGGTCGTGGCGGCCTCGCTGATCTGCCGGGCCGGGCTGTGCCGCTACGGCAGCGCGTCCAGTTGAGGTGGGGAGGTTCGATACCCGGAATGGACACACCAAAAACGCCGACGAAAACGGTCGTTGTATCCCGCCGTTTGGCGATATCCGGCAATAACCGGCCATCCCCGGTATCGAGCCCTCACGCCCCCAGCCGGGCAAGGCGTTCGAGCAGGTACGGTCGCCACTCGCTGGCGGGCATGCGCGGCAGGATCGCGCGGTTCTTCACCAGCCGATCCGCGCCCAGCACGGAATAGGCCGCATAGGTCAGGTCGGTCTCGGCCTGCGGGTAGAGCGTGACCACGATCTGGCCGCCTTCGCTTGCGATGGCGACCACGCCGGCTCGGGTAGCGCGCAGCTTCACCCGCAGCTGATAGAGCAGGTTCTCGGCCGGCTCGGGCGGCGGGCCGAAGCGCTCAGCCAGTTCGCGGGCAAAACCGTCCAGCTCGGCCTCGTCGGTGATGTTCGCCAGCCGCTGATAGAGCTGCACGCGCAACCGGCGATCGCCCACGAACTCGGCCGGCATCGCCAACGCCAGGGGCAGGTCGACGTTGGCAGCCTGGGCGAACGCCGTGGGCTGCGCCTCGTCCTGCGCCTTTCGCCCGTCGTCACCGACCCCGCCCTCCGCGACTTGCCCGGCGCGATCCTTTTTGAGCGCCTTGACCGCCTGGTTCAGCATCTTGGTGTAGAGATGGAACCCGACCGCCGTGATCTGGCCGGATTGTTTCGGCCCGATGATGTCGCCGGCGCCCCGCATCTCGAGGTCGCGCATGGCGATCGCATAGCCGGCGCCCAGGTCGGTCTGCTCGGCCAGGGTCTCGAGCCGCTCGCGCGCCTCGGGCGTCGGTCGGAACTCGGCACTGGTAAAGAAATACGAATAGGCCTGTTGGGTGCTGCGCCCGACGCGCCCGCGCAACTGATAGAGCTGCGCCAGACCGAAGGTGTCGGCCCGGTCGACGATCAGGGTGTTGGCGTTCGGGATGTCGAGACCCGACTCGATGATCGACGTGCACAACAACACGTCGATCTCGCCGGCCTCGAAGCGCTCCATCACGTGCGAGAGCCGACCCTCCTCCATCTGCCCGTGCGCGATCTCGACCCGCGCTTCGGGCACCAGCCTTGCCAGCCGATCGCGGACGACGCCGATGCTCTGCACGCGGTTGTGCAGGAAGAAGATCTGGCCGTCGCGTTCGAGCTCGCGCAGGATCGCCTGTCGCGCCAGCTTCTCATTCCACGGCCCCACATGCGTGATGATCGGCAGCCGCTCTTCGGGCGGGGTGTTGATGGTGCTGATGTCGCGCAGCCCGGTGAGCGACATGTACATCGTGCGCGGGATCGGCGTGGCCGTGAGCGTCAGGACGTCGACTTCGGACCGCATCTGCTTGAGCCGTTCCTTGTGCTTGACGCCGAAGCGCTGCTCTTCGTCGATGATCAACAGCCCGAGGTCCTTGAAGGCCACGTCCTGGCCCAGAAGCCGATGGGTGCCGATGACGATGTCGACCTCGCCGGCCGCGAGCCGGGTCAGCGCCGCCCGGATCTCGCGCGGCTGTCGGAAGCGCGACAGCATCTCGATCCGTACCGGGTAGGCGCCGAAGCGCGCCTTGAAGGTGTGCCAATGCTGCTGGGCGAGCACCGTGGTCGGCACAAGCATGGCCACCTGCGTCCCCTCCATCACGGCCTTGAACGCGGCGCGCAGCGCGACCTCGGTCTTGCCAAAGCCCACGTCGCCGCAGATCAGGCGGTCCATCGGGCGCGGGCGCTGCATGTCGGCCTTGACGTCGCGGATCGCGCGCTGCTGGTCCTCGGTCTCGACGAACGGAAAGCCGCCCTCCATCTCGGCCTGCCAGGCGGTATCGGTCTTGAAGGCGCGGCCGGGCACCAGCTCGCGGCGGGCGTAGAGCTGGAGCAGCTCGCGCGCCATCTGCTCGACCGCGGCCTTGGCCTTCTGCTTGGCGTTGAGCCACTCGGCGGACCCCAGCCGCGAGAGCGCCGGCGGTTGTTCGCTGGCGCCGACGTAGCGCGTGAGGCGGTCGGCGTGCGAGACCGGGACGTACAGCTCGTCGCCCTCGGCGAACTCGAGCACGAGGTAGTCGCGCTCGAGGCCGTCGATGATGCGCTGCCCGAGCTCGCGGAAACGCCCAACGCCGTAGTCCTCGTGCACGATCAGGTCGCCGGCCTTGAACTCGGCGTAGTTGGTCTCCGGCGCGCCGCGGCGCTTGCGCTTGCGGGTCCGTTCCGGCCGGGCGACGCCGAAGATCTCGGCGTCGGTCAGCACCACCACGGACGTCGGCCGGGAGGCTGCGGCCAGCTCTTTGCTGGCCGCGGTCAGGGCATCGGCCGCGAGGGCTTCATCTTTCAAGACCAGCCGCCAGCCTTCGCTCAACCCGCCGCTGATGAACGTGACGCTGGCCGGCGCGGGCGCATCGTGGAGCGCGTCGGCCGCGATCGCGGGGTAGCCCTCCTGCGACCACAACTCGGCCAGCCGCGCTGCCTGTCGGGCGACGATGATGGCGGCGGCGTCGCCGACCACGAAGTCGGTCAGGCCGGTCAACAGCGGCCGCACCTGACCGCCATAGCGCGGCGCGGGTCGGATCGCGCTCAGGGTCATGGCATCGTCCCGGTCATCGGACTCCGACCTCAGCCCGATCACCTGACGGTGCTCCAGCGTCTGCGCCAGATCGTCCCAGGCCTGGTACGGCGGCGGCGTGGTCGGCAGGATCGTGCCTGCTTCGAGTTGAACGCCGCGCTGTTCCTCGGCGTGCTCGATCAGCTCGTCGGCGGTCTCGGCGATGTCGTCCTCGCCGTCGAGCAACACCAACGCGTCGGGCGTGAGGTAGTCGAGCAGGCTGGCCGCGGCGAAGCGCTCCGGGATCTGGAACTCGGCCGGCACACCGGCACCGGGCGTCCCGGCCAGGCCTTCGCGCGCCGGCGTGACGACGAAGGTCTCGAGCGACTCGCCCGAGCGCTGCGTGGCGGGGTCGAAACGCCGCAGGGTGTCGATCTCGTCGCCGAAGAGCTCGAGGCGGGCGGGTCCGTCGCTCGCCGCCGGCCAGATGTCGATGATGCCGCCCCGGCGCGAGAACTGACCGGGTTCGAGCACCACGCTGACGGGTTCGTAGCCGCTCTCGGCCCACAGCGTCAGCAGCGCATCGAGCCGCACCGTTGCGCCGCGGCGCAGCGCTCGGGTGCGGGTCAGGAAGTCGCGCAAGGGCAAGGTGCGGGTCATCAGCGCCCGCACCGAGGCCGTGGTGATCAAGGCCGGCGTCCCGCCGACGCGGGCGCCGCCGATGGTGGCATGCAGGTCGCCCCAGGCCGAGAGCGCGCCGATCCGCTCGCCGATGGTGCGTGAGCCCCAGAGGGCCGGCTCGTAGAACATGGGCGCCGGTTCGGGGAAGGCGCGGACCACGGCGCCGGGCCACCAGACCGGCAGCTCGTCGGCGAAGCCCGTGGCCCGGTCGGGACGTGAGGTGACGATCAGGGTCGGCCGACCCAGGTCCTGCGCCAGGGCGGCAGCCACCGCCGGGCGCGCAGCCCGGATCAGACCGAGTTCGAGTCGGCGTTCGCCGCCCCGCGCGCGGTCGCGCAGCGTCGCATAGGCGGGCAGGGCACGGATCAGGTCGAGGAGAGGAGTGAGGTGCATGACGTCTTCAGCCCCGGACGGCGAACCAGAATGACGGTACGGCTGCGAACAGACAAACGACAACGGCCGAACGGGGTCGCCGTCGGCTTGTTTCGAGAGATGCGGTTGTCTTCGACCGGCCGGCCACGGCGAGACCCGATCCGGCGCCGCAAATCGCAACGCCGGCGCAATCGGCCGGTACGACGTCGCTCAGGGCCGGGCGGCGGCCGTCACTCGCGCTCGACCGGCCCGTTGAACTTGCTCATGGCCAGCTCGATGCCCTCGGCCAGCCAGCACAGCAGCGCATCGACTGTGCGATCGAGCATGATGTCGAGCTGGTCGAGCTCGTCGTCGTTGAAATCCTTGAGCACATAGGCCGCGTGCCGCATCTGGCCCGGCGGGCGGCCGATGCCGATCCGCATCCGCGGAAAGCGATCATTGCCGAGCGAGTCGATGATCGATTGTAACCCGCGTTGGCCGCCGGCGGTGCCGCGCGGGCGAAGCCGCAGGCTGCCAAACGGCAGGTTGAGATCGTCGACGCAGATCATGACTGACTCGGGCGGGATCTGGTAGAAGCGCGCCAGCCCGGCCACCGAACTGCCCGACAGGTTCATGAACGTCTGCGGCTTGGCGACGATGATGCGCCGCCCGTCGATGTCGCCGCTGGTGATCAACGCGTTCGACTGTTTGCGTGTGAATGCTGGCCAGCCGCGCCGATGCACCACGCGGTCCACCGCCAGAAAACCGGCGTTGTGCCGGTTGAGACGATATTCGCGGCCCGGGTTGCCCAGGCCCACGATCAAAGCGGGCGTCTCATTCATGCGGTCACTTCCAGCGCCGTCTGCGCCAGAGCCAGCGCACGGCGGCGTACGCGCCCATCACGCCGAAGGCGAGGGCCGTGAAGCGCGCGCCGTCGAGCAGCGCGGTCTGCAGACGCGCCCCGTTCAGCGCGGCCAGGGCCGGCGCGACCTGGCTTGGGCCGGTCCCGCCATCGAGGACGGCGATTGCGGTCGAGGGTGGGGGGAGCGCGATCGCGGTGGGCGTCGGCCCGTCGGGCGCGACGGCGATGGCCGTCGGCTCGGTTGGCGCGTCGACCGTGGCGGCGGGTTGCGGCGTCGGGAGGTCGTGGCGCACCACGACGCGGCCGACGAAGAACTCGGTGAAGTCGCGCTCGCTGGCGTACACGCGCAAGCGCAACGCGTACACGCCATCGGCGACCGCGGTCGTGTCCCACTGGCCAAGCGCATCCTCGACCACCGGTGTGGCCCCGGGTTCACCGATCGCGAACCAGGTCCCGCGCGGGTTCGGGTCGTAGGCGAAGGCCAGCTCGTAGCGCAGGAAGGGCTGGCGCACGGCCGTGCCGCGGATCTCGACAATGCCGGTCACACCCGAGCCGGTCTCCGGCGACGTGATCACCACGCCGTCTTGCGCCGCCGCCCGTGGGCCGGGCAGGGCGACGAGATGGACGACAAGGCTCGCCGTCAGGAGCGCCAGGACTGAGAAGAGGCGTGTGCGGTGCATTCGGCCGAGGAGTATAGCATCGGACCGCGAAAATTGACCGCCCCCGGTCGGTTTGCTATACTCCCGGCACGCAGCCAAGGGCCTGGGCGCTGCAACCAAACGCGTCGCGCGGTGTTATACACGGCGAGACAGGCGCGGGAGACCCAAACGTCGTGGCAGAACCGCACCTCAACGAGAGCGCGCTGGTCGATCGGGCTCGCACCGATCCGGAGGCCTTCGGCATGCTCTATGAGCGCTACGTCAAGCGCATCTATAACTACGTGTACTTCCGCACCGGCTCGCACGAGGATGCGGAGGATCTCACGTCGCACGTCTTTCAACGGGCCGTCCAGCGGCTGAGCACCTATTCCGATCGTGGGCTGCCTTTCGTCGCCTGGCTGTACCGCATCGCCCATAACGTGGTCGCCAACTGGTACCGCGACGAAGGCCGGCGCCGGACCCTGCCGCTCGATGCGGTGCCCGCCCAGGTGCGCGCCGACGGGCCCGAGCAGTCGGCGGAGTTGAACGCCGAACGGGCCCAAGTGTTGGAGGTGTTGCGGCGCCTGACCCCGGAACGTCAACAGTTGCTGATCCTCAAGTTCATCGATCAGATGTCGAACGCCGAGATCGGCCAGGTGCTCAATCGGAGCGAGAGCGCCATCAAGAGTCTGTATCACCGCACGCTCGAGGAACTGCGCGCCGAGCTTGCCGGTGTTTTATCCGAACTCAGCCTTCAGCCCGAGATCGTCGGGTTGAACGGCCAAACGCCCCGTTGACGACATCGCCATGACGCAATCATCTATCGCCATCGTGACCGACTCGACCGCAGCCTTGCCCGAAGAGATCCGCCAGCGCTATAACGTGCACATCATTCCGACCATGCTCCACTGGGGCGCCCAGAGCTTTCGCGACGGCGCGGACATCACGCCGCAGGCTTTCTTCGAACGCCTGAAGACGGACCCTGTCCATCCGACGACGTCCTCGTTTTCGATCGGGGCGGCGCAGGAGATCTTCCGCGCGGCCGCCGCCGGCCACAGCGCCGTGCTTGGTCTTCACATCAGCGCCAAGCTCTCGGGCGTGTACGAGATCGCGCAGCAGGCTCGCGATCTGATGCCGGATCTGAACATCCGCCTGGTCGACACGCGCGTCACGGCGATGGCGCTTGGCTTCATCGTCCAGCAGGTCGGCGAGGCCTGCGCCGCGGGCGCCAACCTCGAAGAAGGCGCGGCGCTGGCGCAGACCATGATCCCTAACGCCGGCGTGCTGCTCTCGCCCGAAGTGCTCACGTATCTGCAGCGCGGCGGCCGCATTGGCGCAGCCGCAGCCATGGTGGGCGGTTTGCTGGATCTCAAGCCGATCCTGGATCTTCAAGACGGCATGCTCCACCCGCTCGAGCGCGTCCGCACCCGCAAAAAGGCGCTGGCGCGCATGGTCGATGTCGCAGTCGAGCGGCTGAAGGGCAAGCCCAAAGTGCGCTTCGGCGCCGTGCATGCGAACGCCGAAGACGAAGCGCGCGTCGTCGCTCAGGCCTTGTCCGAGCGTCTCGGCGCCAACGTCGTACAGACCACGGTCGGGCCCGTCAGCCCGACGGTCGGCGCGCACATCGGGCCGGGCACCGTCGGCTTGTGCTACACGTGGGGATATTGAGCGGAGGCCCTATGGCGGACATCGAAACGACACTGCGTCGTCACCTCGTTCCGGTCGAGCCGGCCGAAGAATTCCGTCGCCGGCTGCGCGCCGAATTGCAGGCCGTACATCCCCGGCCGGCGGCGTCGCCGGCATCATGGCTGTGGATGCTGGCCGGCGTCGGAGGCGTGCTCTCGCTCGCCAGCCTGGCGGTGGTGGCCGTGCGCCGCGGCCCGGGGTGGGTGGCGCGGATCGCACCGCGCCGAAGCCCGACGCCGGCGGTCTGACGCGGCCGCTCCTGAGTTGTTCTCCGCTGTAATAAAGTGTTGGCCTCCGAGAGGTCCGGGGCCGACACTTTTGCTTTCTTAACAACTTTGTCGGCGTTTGTCAAGCCGGGAACGGTGGTGGGTTGTCGACAGCCAGCCTTGACGCTCGTTAAGACTCTGGCTAGAATGCCCGCCGCGTGGAGTGTGTGCGACCTCGCAACCCGAAATGGGTCAGCTGGTCGGCCCGCAACCCGCACTGTGAGCAACATGGCGAAGTCCAAGGTACTCCTGATCGAGAGCGAACGCGCCAAAGCGCCATCCTGGTCGCCATGGCTCGAGAAACGCGGTTACGGCGTCAACGTCGAGCATTCGGCGTTGGCCGCCATCAAGCAGATCACGTCGGCCGAGCCCGATATCGTCGTCCTTGACGCGGCCTCGCTCAAGACGAGCGGGGCCCGCATCTGCCGCCAGCTGCGCGCCAACCTTAACGGCACGCCGATCGTGCTGGTGGCTGACGCGAAAAACCCGCCCGACGCCAATTGCGGCGCATCGGTGACGCTTGTCACGCCGTTCACGCCGCGCAAGCTGCTCAACACTGTGGCACGGCTGCTGCCCGCCGAGGACGGCACCATCCTCCAGCGCGGGCCGATCCGGCTCAACCTCTCGCAGAAGCGCGTGCAGTGCGGCGGCCGCGAGGAGAAGGTCACACCCAAGCAGGCCAGGCTCCTCGAGCTGTTCCTCTCCGCTCCCGCCGGCCAGATGCTCAGCCGCAAGCAGATCATCAAATCCGTCTGGGAGACCGATTACACCGGCGACACGCGCACGCTCGACGTGCACATCAGCTGGCTGCGCGGCGTGATCGAACCCAACCCGCGCAAGCCGCGCTACCTCAAGACCATCCGCGGGCAGGGCTACCGCCTCGACTTGCCCGGCGGATGACCCGCACGAAAACAAAAGGAGCCGGCCGGGAATGACCCGGCCGGCTCCTTTTCGTTTCTCAGCTTACGCCATGAGCGAGGCCAGCACGGCTTTCTGGGCGTGCAGCCGGTTCTCGGCCTGATCAAAGACCGCGGACCGTGGACCGTCCATCACCTCGTCGGTGATCTCTTCGTTGCGATGCGCGGGCAGACAGTGCAGGACGATGGCATCGGGCCGGGCCAGGCTCATCAACTCGGTGTTGACCTGGAAACCGTCGAAGGCCTTGCGGCGTTCGGCGGCCTCCGCCTCCTGACCCATGCTCGTCCAGGTGTCGGTGTAGACCACGTCGGCGCCCGTGACGGCCGCGCGCGGATCATTGACCAGCTCGATCGTGGCGCCGGTGGCGGCGGCGGCCGCCTTGCCGATCTCGACCGGCCGGGCCGCGAGCTCGTAGCCGCGCGGCGACGCGATCACGAAGTTCGCGCCGAGCAGCGCGCACCCATGCCACAGCGAAGTCGCGACGTTGAAGCCGTCGCCGACGTAGGCGATGCGCAGCCCCTTGACGCGGCCCTTGTGTTCGAGCACGGTCAACAGGTCGGCCAGGCCCTGGCACGGATGGTTGTAGTCCGTCAGGCCGTTGACTACGGGCACCGTGGCGTACTGGGCCAGATCCAGGATGTGCTGATGCGAAAAGGTGCGGGCCATGATCCCGCTGACGTAGCGCGAGAGCACCCGCGCGACGTCGGCCACCGACTCGCGGCCGCCCAGGCCGATCTCCGCCGGCGACAGGTAAAGCGCGTCGCCGCCGAGCTGGCGCATGGCGACGTCGAACGACACGCGCGTGCGCAACGAGGGTTTCTGGAAGACCATGCCCAGGATCTTGCCCTTGAGCACCGGCGCGTTGCCGCCGCTGCGCAGTTCGGCCTTCAGCTTGAGCGCAAGATCCAATAGAGCCTGGAACGATTCGGGAGTGTGGTCGGAGATATGAAGATAATGGCGTGCCATGGCCGCTAGTATACCAATGACCACAGCGCGCCGGCCTTGCTTGCAGGGCAATCCGCGGCATAAACATGCCTTGTTTGGTCTAGATGCGATTGCCCTGGCCTTGCCCGACCGGGCCATCGACCGCGGTCGCCGTTACTGCAACAGGACGCGTGAAATTCGCGTGAACCTTCACTTCATAACCTGGCGATAACCAACTTGGCTCGGCGTTGGTCGATACCAGGGACATGAAGACGACGAACGTGCGGCTGGTTGTGTATTACGTCATCCTGGTGGTGACCTCGTTGGCGGGCATCGCCTATGGCACCTTTTTCTCCGAGGTCTTTTTTCCTGGACATCGCGCGGCCTGGATCGAGACCCTGGGCGTCGTCCTCAAGAGCTCATGGCTGGTGGCGCTGCCGTACGCCATCCTCAACTACTACTCGTTGATCCGCTACCCGGCCTTTGGAACCAAGCCGCAGCGGACGGCGTCGGTCGATCTCTCGGTTCGCCTGCACTTCCGCTACGTCACCCGCGGCGACAACCCGACGCTGGTCCGCGAGAATCTGCGCCAGGCGCGTCGGTTGCTCGAGGGCGTGTTGCCCGAGACGGCCTGGCGGATCGAGATCGTCACCGATCGCGCGCTCGGGCTCACCGCTCAGGCGGGCGTGCACGAGATCGTGGTCCCGACGGGCTACACGCTGCCGCGCGGCACGCGGTACAAGGCCCGCGCGCTGCACTACGCCCTGGGCGTCTCTGAGGCGCGGCCCGAAGACTGGGTCATCCACCTCGACGAGGAGACCCGCTTCGACGCCGAAACCGTGCTCGCGATCGCGGCCTTCGTGGCCCGCGAACAGAAGACCGCCGCGCGCCCGCGCATCGGCCAGGGTGTCATTCTCTATGGCCAGGGCCCGCTGGTGAACTGGCTCACCACGCTGGCAGACTCGCTGCGCGTCGGCGACGACTACGGCCGCTTTCGGTTGCAGTTCGAGCACGGCGTGGCCCCGTTCGGCATGCACGGCTCGTTCATCGTCTGTCGCAACGACGTCGAGCAGCTGATCGGCTTCGACCACGGCCTCGAGGGCAGCATCACCGAGGACGCTTACTTCGCGCTCATGGCGCAACAGGCCGGCGTGCGCTTCGGCTTCATCCATGCCTTCATGTACGAGCGGTCGCCGTTCACGCTGACCGACTTCGTCAAGCAGCGTCGGCGCTGGTTCGGCGGGTTGTGGCTGTGCGCGTTGACGCCGCGACTGCCGTGGCGCCAGCGCGCGGCGCTGGCCAGCTTCATGGTGCTGTGGTCCGTCAGCTGGTTCTGCATCTTCATGGTGTTCGCCAACATCGTCTACCCGACGGGCACGCCGCTCTGGCTGGGTCTGACGGGCGGCCTGAGCTTCTCGTACTACGTGCTGATGTACCTGATCGGCTACATCCGCTCGTTCGATTGGCGGGGCGCAGGCTGGTCGTTCGCCGGGCGGCTGGTGCTACAGGTGGCCCTGATCCCGTTCTTCGCGGCGCTCGAAGGCGTCGGCGTGATCTACGGCCTGGTCAACCCGCCGAAGGATTTCTATATCGTGCAGAAGGAGACCCGTCCGACGGCGGCGCCGGCGCCGGTCTTCACCCTGCGCGCGCTGCGCTTCAAGGCCCTCGGGTACTGGCGCCAGATCGTGTGGTTCCCGACCTTCATGCACATCCGCTTGGCCGCGGCCAGCCGGCGTCTGGAGCGTCGCGACACGGCTACCGGGTTGCTGACGTACGCGTACTGGCTGCTGGCGCTCTATCATGAGCGCGGCCAGACCCGCGACGTCGCCTGTGTGTCGGTCAGCGTGCGCGGGCTCGAGCGGCTCAAGCGCCAGCATGGCGCGGCGGCGGCCGAGGCCGCCTGGCAGCGCATCGGCGCGGGCCTGATGCAGAACATCCGGCCGTACGACATCGCCTGTCGGCCGTCCGACAACCAGGTGCTGCTGGCCCTGGTCGACTGCAAGCCGAGTTTCGCCAACGAGGCCGCGCAGCGGGTGGCGGGCTCGGTCATGCGTCAGATCGTCAACGCCCTGAACACGCAGTACGACGCGCACCTCAGCCTGGGGTGGCAGGTCGCGCCGGTGCCGGCCGGCCCGCTCAGCTTCGAGTCGCTGTCGCGGCTGGTGCAGGTCATGCGCGAGCGCCAGCTCGTGCGCGTGGCGCAGCCGGTCGACGTCCGCGCGTAGGTTGCTGAAACAAAAGCGAGGTCACGGCAATTGCCGTGACCTCGCTTTTGTTTCAGCTCACATCACATCAGGGGCTTTGACGACCAGCAGCTTGAGCGCGTTGGCCAGCGTTTGCCGGACGGCCGCGGTCAGGCGCATCCGCGCGGCCTTGAGCTCCGGCTCGGCCTGGTTCACGGGCACCTCGTGATAGAAGCTGTGGAAGGCCTTGGCCAGGTCGTAAGCGTAGGTCGCCATCAGAAGCGGCTTGTGGTCCTCGGCGGCCTGCTGCACGGTCTTGGGGAATTGGGCGATCAGTTCGATCAGGCCGACCTCGAGCGGGTGCAGGCTGTCGCTGAAGTGCGCGCTGGCGGGCATCTCGCCGGCCTTCTTCAGGATGCTGTTGGCGCGCACATACGCGTTCTGGATGTACGGCGCCGACTTGCCGTCGAGGCTGAGCGCCGCGTCCCACTCGAACGTGATGCCCTTGACGTTGTCGACGCTCAGCAGCGCATAGCACAGCGCGCCGAGGCCGATCTCGCGCGCTACGCGATCGCGGTCGACCTGGGCCAGATCCGGGTTCTTCTCGGCGATCGTGGCCTGCACGCGCCGCACGGCTTCATCGGCCACGTCCTGATACAACACCACGGTGCCGCGCCGCGCCGACATCGCGCCCTCGGGCAGGGTGACGAAGCCGTACGAGAGGTGATAGCACTTCTCGGCCTGCTTGTAGCCCATCAACTCCAGGATCTTGAAAGCCTGTTGGAAGTGCAGGCTCTGGCGGAAGTCGACGACGTAGATCGACTGATCGACGTGGTGCTCCGTGAATTTCTTCTGCGCCAGCGACAGGTCCTTGGTCAGGTAAAGCGTCGTGCCGTCGCTGCGCAGCACCACGGCCACGCCGAATTTGTCCTTGGTCAGCCCGAGCTTCTCGTCGATCTTGACGATCACGGGGCCTTCGGGCCGCTGATCTTCGGCGATTCCGCGCGCGATCAACTCGTCGACCACGGCCTTGCTCGGCTCGTCCTCTTCGCTCTCGTAGAACCAGAAGTCGATGTGGATGTCGAGGTCGGCCAGGATCGCGTTGAGTTCGTCGAGGCTCCAGGTGCGCGTCCGCTCCCAAAGGGCGCGCACTTCGGGGTCGCCGGCGTCCCAGCGCTTGTACAGATCGCGGCGCTCGGCGTCATAGGCCTCGCGGCGCGTCTTGTCTTCGGCGCTCTCGCCGGCCTTCTCGGTGAGCAGGGCCGTGGCCTCGGCGTAGATCTTGAGCAGCCATTGCCCGCGCTCGTGCAGACCGGCCGGCTCCTGACCCTGATAGAACCTGGCGTAGGCCCACAGCACCGTGATCACGCCCAGGCCGATATCGCCCGGGTAGGCGGCGCGCAACGTGGTGTAGCCCGAGAACTCAAACAGCCGCGCCAGCGACTCGCCCAGGATGGCGTTGCGGGCGTGGCCGATGTGGAAGGAGTGGTGGGTGTTCGGCTGCGCGTACTCGACCATCACGCGCTCGGCGCGGTCCGGCCCGCGGCCGAAATCCGCGCCGCCCTCGATCGCGGCCGAGACCACGCGCCCGGCGTAGGCCGATGTGTCGAAGTACACGTTGACGTAGGCCTTGTCGGCCGACACGCTCGCGAAGCCGTCCGGCAGCGCGACTCGTTCGGCGACGAGCCGGGCCAGCTCCTGCGCGCGCTGCGGCACGTTGACCTTCTTGCCGCTGCGCGCTTCGGCCGCCGCGGCTTGAAAGCAGGCGTTGGTGCCCAGACCCCACTGGCCGGCGAACGGCGTGGCCGTCCACTTGACCTCGATCTGGTCGCCGCCGGGGACGCCCAGTGCGGCCAGCCCGGCCCGCACTTGAGCGCTGATCAGTTCCACATCTTGTTCGAACATAGCGATGCCTCTGAGGCTGTCACCGCCTGGCGGTGAGGAGATTGTCTTGACCGGTCGCCGATTGTACTGCGGTTGAATTACGCGCGCCGACGACGGCCCAGGCGGGCCACGGGCGCGTGCCGATGGCAATCGACCACGTGGTCGTTGACCAACCCGACCGCCTGCATGTAGGCGTACATGATCGTCGTGCCGACGAACGAGAACCCGCGCGCTTTGAGATCCTTGCTCAGCGCATCCGATACCGGCGTGCTGACGGGCACCTGCGTGAGCGATGTGCGTTTGTTCTGGAGCGGGGCGCCGTCGACGAAGCGCCAGAGATAGGCGTCGAAAGTGCCGAACTCGGCCCGGACCGCGAGGAAGGCGCGGGCGTTCTTGACCGTCGACTCGATCTTGAGCCGGTTGCGCACCAACCCCGCGTTTTGCAGCAGCCGCGCGCGGCGTGCGGCTGTGTAGCGCGCGATCCTGACCGGGTCGAACCCGTCAAGGGCTGCACGGTAGTTCTCGCGCTTGGCCAACACCGTGCTCCAGCTCAGGCCGGCCTGGGCGCCCTCCAGGATCAGGAACTCGAAGAGCACCCGGTCGTCGTGCACGGGCACGCCCCATTCCTCGTCGTGGTAGGCGATCTCGAGCGGGCTGTGTTCCGCCCACCCGCAGCGGGTGAGGTTCTTCCTGGCCATGTCCACCCCAATGACATAAAAAAAAGCCCTGCCAGCTGGCAGGGCTAAAAGTCCTTCGGAACGACCTTGCTTGGTCGTTTCCGCCGGAACGACCCTACGTGGTCGTTTCCGCCGGAACGACCTTACTTGGTCGTTTCCGCCAGCTGCTTCATGAGCCGGCCCTTGCGACGCGACGCATTCCGCTTGTGGATGACGCCCTTGCTGGCCGCCTTGTCGAGCTCGCTGATGGCAAGCATGACCGCCGCCTTGGTGTCGGTCTTGCTCTCCAGCGCCTCGCGGGCGACGCGGACGACGGTGCGGGTCTTGGAACGAACGCGCTGGTTGACGACGCGCTTGCGCTCATTGGAGCGGATGCGCTTTTGGGCGGATGACGTATTGGCCACGAACAATCTCTCCTAGCTAGACTTCAAGACGGTCGAGTATAACACGCTTTGACGTGGGAGAAAAGGCCGCCCCGGGCAGGCGCACCTTCTTCGCGAGGATCGCTGTTAATCCTCCATGTGGGATCACTCGCGCCAATTCGCCCCGATTCGATACTGCGCTGTCAGCGGGTATTTGGGCGAAAAACGGGGTGATGCGAGGGTCGAGGCGGAGCCCCGACCCTCGCATCACCCCGTTTTTCGCCAGACTCCTCCCGACAGGGCTGAACCGTCACCCCAATCCGCGACATTCGTGGCAAAGCTCGCGCTGCTTCCTCATCGCTGCGACCTCAGGCCACCTTTCGGCGGCGCCCGACTCGACTTCGGTGGCCGTCTATAATCGCAACGCAACCCACAGACCAGGAGTCTCCCCATGCGAATCCCCAGGGCCGTCATTACCGCTGCCGGTCGCAACCAGCGGGCGCTGCCGCTACAGAGCCTGATCGACCGTGACGGGCGTGCCAAAACCGTGCTCGACATCTTGATCGCCGAGGCCGTCACGGCCGGCGCGGAGGAAGTGGCGATCGTGGTCGCGCCGGGTGATCAGACCCGTTTTGCCGAGGCCGTTGGGCCGCACGCGGCGCGCCTGGTCTTCATCCCGCAGCCCGAGCCGCACGGCTACGCCCACGCCGTGTTCTGTGCCCGTGACTTCGTCGGTGACGATGCCTTTCTACACCTGGTCGGCGACCACCTGTACGTGGGTGGGCTCGACCCCAGTTGCGCGCGTCGTTTGGTCGACCTGGCGACGGCCGAAGGCTGCTCGGTCTCGGCCGTGCAGGCCACGCGCGAAAACCTGCTGACCGCCTATGGC